>Ga0207675_100003976_pt1 | contig 14338 bp, 10 predicted proteins | sample KBSSwiS42_FD_184305 | JGI IMG/M metagenome (GOLD analysis project Ga0207675, IMG submission 184305) | Switchgrass rhizosphere microbial communities from Kellogg Biological Station, Michigan, USA - KBS Switchgrass S4-2 (SPAdes) (version 2) | ecosystem: Host-associated > Plants > Roots >... | reverse complement strand
TGCCGAGCACGGCCTTGGTGGCGGCGACCTTGGTGAGCCGGTCGAGCCACGCGCGGGCCCGAGCTCCGGCCGGGTCATCGTCGTCGCCGCTCTCGTCCGCGGTGGCGTCGGACGACGGGGTGCCGGTCCGCTCGCCCCCCTCGTCGCCGGGGGTGCTGCTCGGCCTGGGTGAGGGGAGGCCGCCGTCGATCGGGTCCTGCGGCGTGCCGGCGAGGGTGTCGGCAGCGTCGAGGACCGTCGGGTCGACGACCAGGGTCACCGGCGTCGACCCAGCGCTCTCGACCTCCCCGAGGATTCGCTCGAGGCGGCCCTCTTCACCGAGCAGGCGTTTCCAGCGCCTCGGCTCGACCAGGGCCCCTGTGCTGTCGCGGCGGACCTGGGCACGGAACGGCATCACCATCGTGAGGTCTGTCCTGGGGGTGGTCGCGCGGTACAGGGGGGCGAACGTGCGGGCGCGTCCGTCGGCGACCGTGTCGCGGCCCAGCTTGTTGGTGCCAAGCGCGTGCACGCCGACCCAGTACACACCGCGCTGGTCGGGGATCGGCAGCTCCGAGCGCGGGATGCGCAGCGAGAAGTCGGTGGACTTGCCCGGGGGCAGGTCACCGATCGCCACGAACGCGTGGCCGGTCTGGAGCCGGTCACCGACGTCGGCGTCGTACGGGAGCGCGGCAGCCTTCACCAGCCCGGCCGAGGTCGTGATCGGCTCGGTCGACACGAACGCGTGCACGTTGATGTCCTGCCACGACCCTTCGGAGGTGTTGGTCACGATCCCGCGCAGCCGCAGCGTGCCCGACTGCGGGATCGTCGCGGGTGACATCGACGTGAGCCGCACCGCCAGCGGACCGGGCTGGCCCTTGCCGGCCGTGGGTGCGGCGGCCGCTGCCGGGAGTCCTCCGGCGACCAACGCGGCGAGCAGCGCGGGCACCAGCCAACGCACGCGCGACAGCGACGTACGACGGGACCGATGCACCCGGCGACTCTATCTGCGCCTAGGCTGTTTCCCCGTGTCCGACCAGCCCCTGCAGATGAGCCAGGTCCAGAGCCGCGCCGTCCAGGAGCTGCTCCGGATCGCGCCGGTCATCGACGAGCTCGGCGCCCGGTTCGAGGGGGCCGGCGAGGAGATCGCGCTGGTCGGCGGGCCGGTGCGCGACGCGATGCTGGGTCGGCTCCAGCAGGACCTCGACTTCACGACCTCGGCCCGTCCCGAGGTCACCGAACGGCTGCTCAAGGGCTGGGCCGACGCGATCTGGGACGTCGGACGTGCGTTCGGCACGATCGGCTGCCGCAAGGGCGAGTGGCAGGTCGAGATCACGACGTACCGTTCCGAGGTCTACGACCGCGACTCCCGCAAGCCGGAGGTAGCGTACGGCGACGCGCTCGCCGAGGACCTGCTGCGACGCGACTTCACCGTCAACGCGATGGCGGTGACGCTGCCGGGTCGGCGGTTCGAGGACCCGTACGGCGGGATCGTGGACCTCGCCCACCAGACCCTGCGCACGCCGGGCCGGCCGGAGGACTCGTTCTCCGACGACCCGCTGCGGATGATGCGCGCAGCTCGCTTCGCCGCCCAGCTCGGCTTCACGGTTGCTCCCGAGGTGCTGGCGGCGATGACCGACATGGCGGAACGGATCACGATCGTCTCCGCCGAGCGGGTGCGCGACGAGCTGGTCAAGCTGGTCTGCTCGCCCGATCCGCGCCGCGGGCTCGGCGTCCTTGTCGACACCGGGCTTGCGGCGTACGTGCTGCCGGAGCTGCCGGCGCTCGCCCTCGAGCGCGACGAGCACCACCGGCACAAGGACGTCTACCAGCACACGCTCACGGTGCTCGAGCAGTCGATCGACCTCGAGGACCGACTCCCTGACGGCGGACCCGACTTCGTGGCCCGCTTCGCCGCGCTCATGCACGACGTGGGCAAGCCCAGGACCCGGCGGTTCGTCGGCGACGGCACGGTCACCTTCCACCACCACGACGTGGTCGGCGCCAAGCTCACGCGCAGGCGGATGCAGGCGCTGCGGTTCTCCCGGGACCAGATCGACGCGGTGTCGACGCTGGTCGAGCTGCACCTGCGCTTCCACGGTTACGGCTCGGGGGAGTGGACCGACTCCGCGGTCCGCCGCTACGTCCGCGACGCCGGCCCGCTCCTGCCGTGGCTGCACGTCCTGACGCGAGCCGACTGCACCACCCGCAACCGGAGGAAGGCCGATCGGCTCCGGCGTACCTACGACGAGCTCGAGGCCCGGATCGAGCGGCTGTCCGAGGAGGAGGAGCTGGCCTCGATCCGGCCCGACCTCGACGGGAACCAGATCATGGAGATCCTCGGGATCGGGCCCGGCCGGGCGGTCGGCGAGGCCTACCGCCACCTGCTCGAGCTGCGGATGGAGCACGGCCCGATGTCGCAGGACCAGGCCCGCGCGGCCCTCCTCGCCTGGGCGGAGGAACGCCAAACTCGTTGAGATCGGCCTCCGGCCCCGTTGAGGTGGGTCTCCGGGCCCCTTGAGTGGGGAGTTGAGGCCCAGGGCTTCGGCTCGGTGGACTACACACGGACACCGCGACGACACCCGACCGGTGGGTGGGCGGAAGGCGCCCTGTGGACGAGCGTTCGGGAACGTCCGCTGCTCCTGTTAGACATGCAGGCGTGACCACGACCACCGAGGAGCGCCAGGTGACCCGCGAGCGGGCCGAGGCACACCTGCGTGCCCTCGTCGGCCGCGACGACGCGCGGCTGCGCGAGGACCAGTGGTCGGCGATCGAGGCGCTGGCCGTCGATCGTCGGCGCTCGCTGGTCGTCCAGCGCACGGGCTGGGGCAAGTCGGCGGTCTACTTCGTGGCCACGCTGCTGCTCCGCGCCGAGGGCTCGGGGCCGACCGTGATCGTCTCCCCGCTGCTGGCGCTGATGCGCAACCAGATCGCCGCCGCCGAGCGGGCCGGCATCCGCGCCGTCACCATCAACTCGACGAACATCGAGGACTGGCAGCCGATCAACGCCGCGATCAACGCAGGCGAGGTCGACGTCCTGCTGGTCAGCCCCGAGCGGCTCAACAACCCCGGCTTCCGCGACGAGGTGCTGCCCCGGCTGGCTGCGACCTGTGGCCTGCTGGTGGTCGACGAGGCGCACTGCATCTCCGACTGGGGCCACGACTTCCGGCCCGACTACCGGCGGATCCGCACTCTGCTCGGCGACCTGCCCGACGGCATCCCGGTGCTGGCGACCACCGCGACCGCCAACGCCCGGGTCACCGACGACGTCCGGGAGCAGCTTGTCCTGAGCAGCGAGCGGGGCGCGCGTGTCGAAGGGCTGGGCACCGACGTGCTCGTGCTGCGCGGCTCCCTCGACCGGGAGTCGCTCCGGCTCGGGGTGGTCCGGCTGAGGACCCAGGCCCAGCGCCTGGCCTGGCTGGCCGACCATCTCGCCGAGCAGCCCGGCTCCGGCATCGTCTACTGCCTGACCGTTGCCGCGACCCAGGAGATCGCCGACTACCTGCGCTCGCGCGGCCACGACGTCGCGGCGTACTCCGGCCAGACCGACCCGACCGAGCGGCTGGCACTCGAGCAGGACCTCGCAGGAGGCAAGGTCAAGGCGCTGGTCGCCACCAGCGCGCTCGGGATGGGCTTCGACGCGACTCTTGGCTTCGTGGTCAACATGGGCGCACCGCCGTCGCCGGTCGCCTACTACCAGCAGGTCGGCCGTGCCGGACGTGGCACCGACGAGGCCACCGTCGTGCTGCTGCCGGCGATCGAGGACCGCGACATCTGGGCCTACTTCGGGTCCCTCGCCTTCCCGCGCGAGACGCTGGTCAGGCAGACGATCGAGGTGCTCGCGGCGGAGGGACGGCCCCTCAGCACGCCCGCGCTGGAGACGTACGTCGAGCTCAACCGCACCCGGCTGGAGACGATGCTCAAGGTGCTCGACGTCGACGGCGCGGTCCGGCGGGTGCGCGGCGGCTGGGAGGCGACCGGTCGCGAGTGGGCCTATGACGAGGAGCGCTATCGCCGCGTGGCCGAGGCCCGGGCGCGCGAGCAGCAGGCGATGCTCGACTACCTCGACACCGACCGCTGCCGGATGCGCTTCCTGCGCGAGCAGCTCGACGACCCGGAGGCCGCCGACTGCGGGCGCTGCGACAACTGTGGGGGTTTCGCGGTCTCGGACGACGTCTCCGCGTCGGCGCTGGAGGAGGCGGACGCCCGGCTCGCCCGGCCGGGCGTGGTGGTCGAGCCACGCAAGATGTGGCCGACCGCGCTGGCCAACCTCGGGGTCGAGATCTCGACCAGCTCGATCCGGCGCCTCAAGGGCAAGATCTCGGCGGGTGCGTCGGAGGGGCGCGCCGTCGCCCGGCTCACCGATCTGGGCCATGGCCAGGCGCTGCGTGACCTGTTCCGGCCGGGTGCCCCAGACGGCCCGGTGCCGGTGCCGCTGGTGCACGCGGTGATCGAGGTGCTCCGCGACTGGCAGCCCCACGTCGACGGCATCGTCGTCGTCGAGTCGGCCACGCGGCCGATCCTGGTCGCCGACCTGGCCGACGGGCTGTCCCGGTTCCTCAAGAAGCCGCTGGTCGGCACGTGGGCGATCGCCGACCCATCGGTCGAGCCCGGCCGCGGGGCGATGAACTCCGCCCAGCGCGTCGCTGCCGTGGGCCGGCGTTGCCGGCTGGAGGGTGAGATCCCGGGTGGCACGGTGCTGCTGGTCGACGACGTGGTGGTGACCGGGTGGAGCCTCACGCTCGCCGCCCGCGCGATCCGGGAGGCCGGCGCGACAGGTGTACTGCCGCTGACGCTCGCGGTGCAGTCGTAGCAGCGGGATGGGGCAGGCTCGCACCATGCGCTTCGGACTCACCATCCTTCCCGAGATCCCCTGGGCCGAGGCGGCTCCGCGCTGGCGAGCCGCCGAGGATCTCGGCTTCGACCACGCCTGGACCTTCGACCACCTCGTCTGGGGCGGGCTGCCGGAGTCGCCGTGGTTCGGCACGACGCCCACGCTGACCGCCGCGGCCATGGTCACCTCCACCATCCGGCTCGGCACGTTCGTGTCGTCGCCCAACTTCCGGCACCCGGTCACGTTCCACCGCGACGTGCAGTCGCTCGACGACATCTCCGGCGGCCGGTTCCTGCTGGGGGTGGGCACCGGCGGTGATCGCGACTCGCGCATCCTCGGCGGTCCCGACCTGAGCGTGAAGGAGCGGGTCGACCGGTTCCAGGAGTTCGTCGACCTGCTCGTGCGGCTGCGCACCGAGGACCACGTCACCTCCGACGGCACCTGGTTCTCGTCGTACGACGCGCGCACGCTGCCGCCACTGCGCGACGTACCGCTGATCGTGGCCGGCAACGGACCCCGGTCCGTGCGGTTCGCGGCGCGCCGCGGCGACGCCTGGGTCACCACCGGCGGCAACGCGGAGACGCTCGACGACTGGTTCGCCGGGCTGACGGCGTCGACCCGCGTGCTCGACGAGGCGCTGACCGCCGCCGGTCGCGAGCCGGGCGGGTTCGACCGCTACCTCAACCTCGACTCCTCGCCGCGCTTCTCGCTGGAGAGCACCGAGCTGTTCGCGGAGCTGACCGGGCGCGCCGCCGAGATCGGGTTCACCGACGTGATCACGCACTGGCCCCGGCCCGACTCCCCCTACGCCGGCGACGAGGCCACCCTGAACTCCGTCGCCTCCGACGTGATCCCCGCCCTCCGTCGCGGGTGACCCGTCGCAGATGGCGACCCACTGGTGTCTCCGGCCGTGACCATCTGCGACGGGTCAGCGGTCTCGCGTCGACCATCCAAGACGGGTCAGCGCCATTCCGATGACCATCAGCGACGGGTCAGCGCCCTTCCGTCGACCATGTGCGACGGGTCAGCGTTCAGGGGTCGACGAGCTGCCAGCCGTCGGCGTCGGCGAGGACCTCGATGTGCCCGCCGTTCTCGAGCATCCGGCGGTGGCCGGTCAGGGCGTGGAGGGTGACCGCGGTGGCCATCTCGTGGGCGACGACCAGCACGGTCTCGCCGCGGTGCTCGTCGGCGATCGAGCGCAGCGCGCCCTCGAGCCGGGCGACTACGTCGGCACCGGACTCCCCGCCGGGAAACCGGGCCTGGAGGTCGCCGGCGAACCAGCGGTCGGTGACTGCGTGCAGGCGGTCGAGGTCGAACGGGCCGCCGAGCAGGTCTCCGATCGCCATCTCCCGCAGTGACTTGTGCGCGGTGACGGCCCGCCCGCCGGCGAGTCCGAGCCGGGCGGCCACGATCTCGGCGGTCTGGACGGCGCGAGACGTGTCGCTGGCGCACACGCGTGCCACCCGCCGCCCGATCAACGCGTCCGCGAGGGCCACCGACTGCTGCCGGCCCTCAGGAGTGAGTGATCCGCCCTCGTCGGAGAACCAGTCCTCGACGTACTCCGCGTCGCCGTGGCGGGCCAGCACCAGCGTCGCGGCGCAGAACAGGTCGCTCACCGGCTCATGGTAGGGGCGAGCAGGTCAGGGGACCGGGGTCACCGGCTCGTCGAGGAGTCGACGGAACGTGTACGCCGCCCCGATCAGGACCACCGGGGCGGCCACGAGCAGGCCGACCAGGCAGAGGAGAGCACCCACGATGAAGGCGACGACGCCCAGCAGGTAGAACACCAGCGTCGCGCCGAGGTGGCCGGTGGTGAACGAGAAGCTGGCCTTGATCGCGTCGACCGGGGAGAGGTTCTTGTCGACCACGTAGAACATCGACCAGTTCAGCAGGAACGCGGCGATCAGGCCGGGCAGGTAGCACAGCAGCGTGCCGACGAACGTGATCAGCGCGATCAGGGCCGCGGTCCCGATCACCTGAGGCTTGACCGCCCACGTGAACACCTGGTTGATGGAGGCCGGCCTGCCGTCGGCGACGTTGAGTGCGTTCTTGATCAGGCCGGCGCCCAGCGACTGCACGATCAGGCTCACCACGAGCCCGGCGAGGGCGGTGGCGAGCAGGCGGACGAACGGGTTCGGGCCGCACACCGCCCTGACGCTCTGGCCCCCCACTGTCGTCGTGCAGTCGCGGGTCGCGAGCAGCGTGGTCGCCAGCAGGACCTGCACGATCGCTTCGACGACGATGACCACCAGGAAGACGACCAGGACCGGGACCAGCATCTCCGAGGGCCTCGCCTTGAACTTGTTCCAGCCGTAGCCGAACGCGTCGGTGGCGTTGTACGGCCCTTCGCCCGGTGGGGCGAACCCTCCCCCGGGCGGCGGGGGCGCCTGTCCCGCGCCGCCGTACGGCGGTGGCTGCCCGTACGGCGGCGGCGGCTCGTACGACCCCTCCGGCGGCGGGGACGGCGGGCCGCCTTGGCTGCTGCCCGAGTCGCCGGGAGGAGGCGGAGGAGGCTGTTCGCTCATGTCCGGATGGTAGAGCGAAACACCCCCTGCGCCTACGTATGCAGGGGGTGTCTCGATGACCAGCTGAGAGAGGTGGCGCCTACCGCTCGACGTCGCCGCGGATGAAGGCCTCGACGCTGTCGCGACCCTGGTCGTCGGGGCGCTGGACCGGCGGCGACTTCATCAGGTACGACGACGCCGCGAGCAGCGGGCCACCGATGCCGCGGTCGAGGGCGATCTTCGCGGCCCGGATCGCGTCGATGATGATGCCCGCGGAGTTGGGAGAGTCCCAGACCTCGAGCTTGTACTCCATGTTCAGCGGTACGTCGCCGAACGCGCGACCCTCGAGCCGGACGTAGGCCCACTTGCGGTCGTCGAGCCACTGCACGTAGTCCGACGGCCCGATGTGCACGTTGCGCGCCCCGAGGTCGTGGGTCATGTTCGAGGTGACGGCCTGCGTCTTGGAGATCTTCTTCGACTCCAGGCGCTCGCGCTCGAGCATGTTCTTGAAGTCCATGTTGCCGCCGACGTTGAGCTGGAAGGTGCGGTCGAGCACGACCCCACGGTCCTCGAACAGCTTCGCCAGCACGCGGTGGGTGATCGTGGCGCCGACCTGAGACTTGATGTCGTCGCCGACGATCGGCACGCCCGCGTCCTCGAACTTCTTGGCCCACTCCGGGTCGGAGGCGATGAACACCGGGAGCGCGTTGACGAAGGCCACGCCGGCGTCGATCGCGCACTGGGCGTAGAACTTGTCGGCCTCCTCGGAGCCCACCGGCAGGTAGGACACGAGCACGTCGGCGTTGGCGTCCTTGAGCGCCCGGACCACGTCGACCGGCTCGGCGTCGGACTCCTCGATGGTCTGGAGGTAGTACTTGCCCAGGCCGTCGAAGGTGGGCCCGCGCTGGACGGTGACGCCGGTCGGCGGAACGTCGGCGAACTTGATCGTGTTGTTCTCGGAGTTGTTGATCGCGTCGGACAGGTCGAAACCGACCTTCTTGGCGTCGACGTCGAACGCCGCGACGAACCTGACGTCGGAGACGTGGTACTCGCCGAACGCGACGTGCATCAGACCTGGGACACTGCCCGACGGGTCAGCGTCCTTGTAGTACTCGACGCCCTGGATGAGGGACGAGGCGCAGTTGCCCACGCCCACGATGGCTACGCGTACGGAACCCATTGGTTCTCCTCCACTTTCTGACTCTTCTCTCAGCTGACATCTGGTTGTGCGGGATGAGCGGGGTCGGGAAGACGGTCGTGCGACTGGCGCTCGACGTCGATCAACCCGTTGAGCCACGTGAGCTCGCGCTCGATGGACTCCACGCTGTGCCGGTGCAGCTCCGCGGCGTACCGGTCGGCTCCGCTGTGCGAGGCGCGCACCCGGTCGAGCCGCTCCTGCAGCCGCGAGCGGCGGCCCTCGAGGATCGTGAGCCGGACGTCGAGGGCGGTGCGCGAGAAGAACGCGAACCGCACGCCGAAGTTGTCGTCCTCCCACGCGGCGGGACCGGACTCGGTCATCTGCGTGGAGAAGTGCTCACGGCCCGAGGGCGTGATCATGTACGTGATCCTGGTACGGCGGACCGGGGCGGTAGGGACCACCTCGTCGGTGATCCAGCCGGCGCGCAGCATCTTCTTCAGGGCAGGGTAGAGCGAGCCGTAGCTCAGCAGCCGGCTCCAGCCGAGCAGGAGGTTCAGCCGCTTGCGCAGCTCGTAGCCGTGCAGCGGGGACTCGTGCAGCAGTCCGAGGACTGCCATCTCGAGCGACTCTCCCCTGCGGGCCACCTGCTGTCTCCGTCTCCGTGTACTCGTGCGTTGCATCGCGATGTTCTATCCACCCGTTCTATCCGGATATCCTATCGCGCACACCTATCGTAGCGATACATCCGAACATCACAATAGGGTCCCGGCGCCGGTCGAACACTGGTCTTGACCGGCGTGGCGTGGTACTGGTCACCACTCCACCGTGGGGTGGACCGGTCCACCCCGTGCGCGCCGTACCCTCGTGGAAGCCCACACGACGACGACAGACCTTGGAGCACACCGCCCGTGAGTGGACAGCGGAAGACCGGCCCGACCCGGCCCTCGGCATCGAAGAAGCCGCCCCGCAAGGGCGGCGACCGAGCCGACGGCCGCGGCTGGAGCTGGGGACGGTTCTTCCGGATCGGCCTGGTCACGGCGCTGGTGTTCGTGATCATCGGTGCGCTCGGTTTCGTCTACGTCTACAGCTCGACGACGATCCCCACTCCCAACAAGGACTTCCAGACCCAGACCACCAACGTCTACTACAAGGACGGCAAGACCGGCCTGGGCCGGTTCGTGGAGCAGAACCGCGAGTCGATCCCGTTCGCGGAGATGCCCAAGCACGTGCGTGACGCGGTCGTCGCCGCCGAGGACCGCACCTTCTGGACCAACCGCGGCATCGACCCCAAGGGCATCCTGCGGGCCGCCTTCTCCAACGCCAGGGGCGGATCCACGCAGGGCGCGTCGACGATCACCCAGCAGTACGTGAAGATCTACTACCTGTCCTCCGAGCGCACACTCAAGCGCAAGATCAAGGAGGCGTTCGTCTCCCTGAAGCTGCAGAAGCAGCTGACCAAGAGCAAGATCCTCGAGGGCTACCTCAACACCATCTACTTCGGCCGCGGCGCCTACGGCATCCAGGCGGCGGCACAGGCGTACTTCGGCGTCGACGCCAAGGACCTCACCGTCCAGCAGGGCGCGGTGCTCGCCTCGGTCCTCAACTCGCCCCAGAGCTTCGACCCCGCCGAGGGGCCCGATGCGAGGCAGCGTCTGCTCGGCCGCTACCGCTACACGCTGAGCGGGATGGCGAAGATGGGCACGCTCGACGCGGCCAAGGCCGACCAGCTGAGCGTGAAGCTCCCCGCCTTCCCCACCTTCAAGCGGGCGCAGACGTACTCGGGCCAGAAGGGCTTCATGCTCGAGATGGTCAAGAACGAGCTGCACCGGCTCGGCTACAACGACGACACGATCGATGGTGGTGGGCTCCGCGTCACGACCACCTTCGCCAAGCCGGTCATGCGCGCGATCCGCAACGGGGTGCACTCGGTGCAGCCCAAGGGGCTCAAGCAGCTCCACACCGGTGCGGTCTCCCTCGACAACAAGACCGGCGCCGTGCGCGGGATCTTCGGGGGCCAGGACTACCTCAAGAGCCCGTTCAACTGGGCCCTCAAGGGCGGCCAGCCCGGGTCGTCGTTCAAGCCGTTCGCGCTCGCGGCGGGCCTCAAGGCCGGGTTCAGCCTGAAGGACACCTTCCAGGGCAACTCGCCGTACGTGTTCCCGGACGGCAGCGAGGTGAAGAACGAGGGGGGCGGCTCCGGCACCAGCTACGGGTCGAGCATCAACCTGATCACGGCAACCGAGCAGTCGGTCAACACCGCCTTCGTCGACCTGACCGCATCGATGCCCAAGGGTCCCCAGAAGATCGCCGCAATGGCCACCGACCTCGGCGTCGACACCAAGAAGTACGGCATCAAGCCGACCTCGGGGATCTCCCTTGGTCCGGAGCGGGTCGGCATGCTGGACATGGCCAACGGGTACTCGACCATCGCCAACGCCGGCGTCGCGCACCCGTGGTACGTCGTGGAGAAGGTGACCCGCGCCTCCGACGGCAAGACGCTCTACAAGGCGCCGCACAAGAAGAAGAAGGCGCTCGACCCCGACATCGCGGCCGACACGTCGTACGCGCTGCAGCAGGTTGCCATCAACGGCACCGGGCGGAGCGCCAACGTGATCGGCAGGCCGACGGCCGGCAAGACCGGCACCGCCACGAACGACAAGGACCAGGTGTCGAGCTCCTGGTACATCGGCTACACCCCCCAGACGACCACGGCCGTGATGTACGTAAGAGGTGACGGCAACGACCAGCTCGACGGCTGGCTCCCGGACTACAACGGGGAGGCCGGCTACTTCGGCGCCAACTACCCGGCGCGCACCTGGGCAGCGATCATGCAGGCGGAGATGGACGGGCTCCCGATCAAGGACTTCCCCCCGCCCGTGTTCGTCGACGGCAACGCGCCGACCGCGGGACACGCCCCCCCGGCCCCGACCCTCGCGCCGCAGCCGACCAACACGCCGCAGCCGAGCAAGACCCCGAAGCCGAGCAGCACCCCGAAGCCGAGCAAGACCCCGAAGCCGTCGCCGACCCCGAAGCCGTCCCCGACCCCGACACCCACCACCCCGACCCCCTCGCCGTCCCTGCCCACGGGTACGCCGACCGGCCCGGGGAACGGCAACGGCGGCGGTGGCGGCGGCGGAGGCGGTGGCGGTGGCGGCGGTGACGGCGCGCCCGTCCGGACCAGCGGCCCGTGACACCAGGGGCCGCCGAGGTCCCGAGCCCGACCCGGACCGACCCGATCGCGCGCTCCTTGAGCGAACGGATCGGCGGACCGGTGGGGGAGCACGCCCGCCCGCACCCGTGGCTGACGCCGGTGCGGGTGCTGCTCGCCGTCTTCACGGTGGTGGCGGCGCTGAGTCTGGTGCAGAAGGTGCCGTGCATGCAGACGCACTGGACCAACAACGAGGTCCGCTACTCCAAGATGTGCTACTCCGACATCCCCTACCTCTACCTGCCGCGCGGGATGGCGGAACAGTCCTGGCCGTACTCCGACACCGGTGGCCGCTACCAGGTGATGGAGTACCCGGTCGGCATCTCCTACTTCGCGTGGGGGACGTCGCTGCTCACGAAGCTGTTCGCGTCGGGGCCGTCCCCGCAGGTCCGCGCCGCGACCCCGGCCGACGACCTGCTGGGGCTGCCGGGCATGGTCACCGAGATCAACACCTACTTCCTGGTCAACGCCGTCCTGCTGCTCGCGTTCGGGCTCTTGGCGACCTTTTTCATGGCCGGTGCACACCGGCGACGGCCGTGGGACGCGATCGGGTTCGCCGCCTCACCCGTCCTGCTGCTGAGCGGCCTGGTCAACTGGGACATGCTGGCGGTGGCGTGCGTGGCCGGTGCGTTCTGGTCCTGGGCGCGAGGCCGGCCGGTCCTGACCGGGATCTTCCTGGGTGTCGGCACGGCGACGAAGCTCTACCCGTTGTTCCTGTTCGGCGCGATGCTCGTCGTGTGCGTACGCCGCGGCCAGGTGTCGGTGTTCGTCAAGGCGTTGGCGGCCGGCGCCGTGGCCTGGGCGGTGCTCAACCTGCCGGCGATGCTGACCGGCTTCGAGCAGTGGAAGGTTTTCTGGTCGTTCAACGCCACGCGGGGGCCCGACCTGGGGTCGCTGTGGCTGATGGCCAGCAACCTTCACCACGCGGCCTCAGCGGACACGGTGAACCTGGTGTCCTGGCTGGTGTTCGGGGCCGCGTGCATCGCGGTCCTGGTGCTCGGGCTGCTCGCGGAGCACCCACCGCGGATGGCCCAGCTCGGGTTCCTGATCGTGACGGCGTTCCTGATCGTGAACAAGGTCTACTCGCCGCAGTACGTGCTCTGGCTGCTGCCGCTGGCCGTGCTGGCGCGGCCTCGGCTGCGTGACCTGCTGATCTGGCAGGCCTGCGAGATCTTCTACTTCGCGAGCGTCTGGTTCTACCTCGGCGGTTTCACAGCGGCGGGCACGTCCGGAGCGACGGACCCGGTGTACCTGTGGGCGATCCCGATCCGCGTCGCCGGAGAGATCTTCCTGATGACGATGGTGGTGCGCGACATCCTCGACCCGCGGCGCGACCCGGTGCGCAACGGCCGCACGCTTGCCATCACACCGGGAGGGGGGACGGGTCAGCCGACGACCCTCAGCCGATCTTGACCTGGTCGAATGAGGTCGCGGTGTAGCGCACCCGCACCGGCACCTCGGCGCCGACCTCGGGCACGGTCGCGCCCGAGGGCAGGAACAGCATGGACGCCTGCATGTGCGGTGGCTCGGCGAAGAGACGCTGCTTCCCGTCCACCGTGTACGGCGAGCGCACCAGTCCTGCGGCGTCGAGACCGCCCCTGGCGAGCGACCCGGCGCGCGAGCGGAACGAGCGGTCACCGGTGGGCGCCTCCAGCCCGATGCCGTGCGCGGTACCTCCGGAGACGACGAGCAGCGTGCCCGCGCGTGGTGCCGAGCGCTGCCGGTAGCCGAAGCGCTGGCCGCGGGCGAGGGGGTGCGCGTCGATCACCGTCGCGCGTACGTCGAGCGCGCCGCGGTCGCCGAGCCAGAGCCCGGTGCCGACCCGCGGCCGGAAGGTGTAGTCGGGCCACGTCGAGCGCACGGCGGCGAGCTCGACGTCGGAGAGGTGCGAGACGTGGACGGTGCGGGTGGGAAGACCGGCGGCGACGATGTCGGTCAGCAGTCGCTCCACCTCGGGCACCTGGTCCGCGGCCAGCGGAAGGTGCAGTGCGACCCCCTCGAGGCGGCAACCGGTGAGCGCCCTGCCGGCCTCACGCAGGCCGGCGGCCGTGAACCCGTGGCGCAGCATCGAGGTGACCAGTTCGAGCACGATGCGTGGCCGCACCCCGTCGCTCGCACCGCGCGCCTGCAGGTCACGCAGGTCCTCCAGCCGTCCGACGGTGTGCACCATCCGGTCCAGCAGCGGCGTGGCGACGGTGGGTCTCCACGGGCTGAGCACGAGCACGGAGCCGGGGAACCGTTTCTCGACCGCGGCCACCTCGGCGTAGGTGCCCACGGCGATCGTGTCGCGCTCGAGCCAGGTCGCACGCCGGGCCAGCCGACCCAGGCCGAAGCCGTAGCCGTTGCCCTTGGCCACCGGCACCAGTCCCGGCTCGCGCTCCACCACGCCGGTGAGGTGGTGGCGCCAGCGGTTGCCGTCGACGTACAGCGTGAGCGGCATCAGCCCCTCCTCCGCATGTAGACCTCGAACGCCTTGTAGACAAGGCGGTTGAGCGGCAGGTCCCACTCCCCGGCGTACTCCACTGCCTCGCCGCCGGTGCCGACCTTGAACTGGATCAGGCCCAGGTGCGGATCGTCGGAGTCGAGCGTGTCGGTGATCCCGCGCAGGTCGTAGACGTCGGCGCCGACGGCGAGCGTGTCGCGCATCATCTGCCACTGGACCGCGTTGGACCCACGCA
>Ga0207675_100003970_pt1 | contig 14359 bp, 10 predicted proteins | sample KBSSwiS42_FD_184305 | JGI IMG/M metagenome (GOLD analysis project Ga0207675, IMG submission 184305) | Switchgrass rhizosphere microbial communities from Kellogg Biological Station, Michigan, USA - KBS Switchgrass S4-2 (SPAdes) (version 2) | ecosystem: Host-associated > Plants > Roots >... | reverse complement strand
ACCATCAGCGCTCCCTGGCAGGCGGCGAGCGAGCGCGAGACCTCGTAGGCGAAGTCCACGTGGCCGGGGGTGTCGATCAGGTTGAGCAGGTAGTCCTGGCCGTTCCTCGCCTTGTACTCGAGCCGTACCGAGTGCTGCTTGATCGTGATCCCGCGCTCGCGCTCGAGGTCCATCGAGTCGAGGAACTGCTCGGTCATCTCCCGCTGGCTGAGCGCGCCCGTCCGCTCGAGCAGGCGGTCGCTGAGCGTCGTCTTGCCGTGGTCGATGTGCGCGATGATCGAGAAGTTGCGGATGTCCCGCTGCATGAGAACCCGCTATTCTAACGCGCCCGCGACGATCTCCCGCGCCTCGGCGACGATCTGGCCGAGGTGGGCCTCGTCGCGGAAGCTCTCCGCGTAGATCTTGTAGATGTTCTCCGTGCCCGAGGGGCGTGCCGCGAACCAGCCGCTCTCGGCCACGACCTTGAGCCCGCCGATCGCCGCGCCGTTGCCGGGAGCCTTCGTGAGCCGGGCGACGATCGGCTCGCCGGCGAGGCGCTCGGCCTCCACGTTCTCGGGCGAGAGCTGCTGCAGGCGCGCCTTCTGCTCGGGTGTCGCCGGCGCGTCGATCCGCGTGTAGCGCGGGGTGCCGAAGGCCGCGAAGAGCTCGGCCGCGTGCGCGCCCGGATCCCGGCCCGTGCGGGCGGTGATCTCCGCGGCGAGCAGGCCCAGCGCCAGCCCGTCCTTGTCGGTCGTCCAGACCGTGCCGTCGCGCTGCAAGAGGCTGGCGCCGGCGCTTTCCTCGCCGCCGAAACAGAGCGAGCCGTCGAGCAGCCCGGGCACGAACCACTTGAAGCCCACGGGCACCTCGAGGAGCCTGCGGCCGAGGCTCGCGACCACGCGGTCGATGAGGCCGCTGCTCACGAGCGTCTTGCCCACGGCCACGTCCGGCCGCCAGTGGGGGCGGTTCCCGAGCAGGTAGCGGATGGCGACCGCGAGGAAATGATTGGGGTTCATGAGACCCGTGGTCGGCGTGACGATGCCGTGGCGGTCGGCGTCGCCGTCGTTTCCGAAAGCCACCTGATAGGCGTCTTTGAGGCCTACGAGCCGGGCCATCGCATACGGGCTCGAGCAGTCCGTGCGGATCTTGCCGTCGTGATCGACGGTCATGAACGAGAAAGTCGGGTCGAGCGCGCGGTTCACGACGGTGAGGTCGACGCCGTAGGCCTCGCGGATCGGGTCCCAGTAGGGCAGCCCGGCTCCCCCAAGGGGGTCGACTCCGATGCGCACGCCGGCCGAGCGGATCGCCGCCATGTCGACCACCTCTACGAGGCCGTCCACGTAGGGCCGAAGCAGGTCCCGCTCGTGTGTCGTCGCGGCAGCAAGCGCTTGCGCGAGGGCTTTGCGCCGGACGGCGGCGTTGCCGCCGCGCAGGAGCTCGTTGGCCCGGTCTTCGACGACTCGGGTCACGCTGGTGTCCGCGGGACCGCCGTTCGGGGGGTTGTACTTGAAGCCGCCGTCCTCCGGAGGGTTGTGCGACGGCGTGACCACGATCCCGTCGGCGAGACCGGCCCTTCTTCCTCGGTTGTGGACCAGGATGGCGCGGGAGATCGCGGGCGTGGGAGTCGAAGGAGCCGTGCCTTCGACGACCGTCTCGACGCCGTTGGCGGCGAGGACCTCGAGTGCCGTCCGCTGCGCCGGCTCGGAGAGGGCGTGCGTGTCCTTGCCGAGGAAGAGCGGGCCGTCCGTGCCCTGGCTGCGGCGGTACTCGCAGATGGCCTGGGTGATGGCGAGGATGTGCGCCTCGTTGAAGCTGCCGCGCAGCGACGAGCCGCGGTGGCCGCTCGTGCCGAAGCTCACGTGCTGACTGGGGTCGGCCATGTCCGGCCGCCGCTCGTAGTACTCCCGCTCGAGCCGGCCGAGGTCCACGAGCCGCTCGCGCGGGACCGGCTTTCCGGCGAGCGGGGAAACGGCGGGCGCGCCGGGCTGGTCGCTCATTCGGCTGCCGGACGCGGGATCACCACGGTGTCGAGCCGTGGGCTACCCCAGAAGAGGCCGCGCCCCTTCTCGTCGAGCCGGTAACGGTCGTCGAGCCGCAGCAGCCGGTCGAAGAGCGCCGGCAGCAGGCGCTCCGAGTCGTCCTTGAGCTTCGTGGCGTCCGCGCACGCGACGAGCACGCCGAGCTTGCCGTTCACGACCGCGAGCAGGAACTCCTCGTCCCCGTAGTCCGCGAACAGGTCCGCGACCTCCTCGCCGCTCTGGAGCGCCCGCGGCAGGCGCAGCAGCTCCTCGGCCTTCGACTGCAGGAGGCGGCGCAGCGCCCACTGGCCCTCGGCCGTCTCGGCGGGGCTCTCGGCGACCACCGCGGTCGCGTCGAAGACGGCGGCGTAGCGCGACTCGCCGAGCTCGCGCAGGGCGCCGAGCATCTCGGATACGTCCCTTCGGAGCCGAGTGGCGGACTCGAACATGGAGGCGGCAGCGCGCTCTTTGGACCGTCGAGGAACTATAGCGCGGTCGCGGGCAGCGGGCTTACTGGTTGAAACAAAACAGTTTCGGTGTTAAAAACCATTGCCCGCCGCCTGCGGGCCGGAGAACGGAATGCTGAGGAAGATCCTCGCCGTCGACGACTCTGCGCTTATTCACCAGATGTACAAGCTGTTCCTCTCCCGCTACAAGAACTGCAAGCTCGTGAGCGCGATGAACGGGCTGGAAGCTCTCGACAAGCTCGGGCAGGAAGAGGGTATCGACCTCATCCTGCTCGACATCAACATGCCCGTGATGAACGGGCTCGAGTTCCTCCAGCGCGTTCAAAAAGAGAACGCGTACAAGGACATCCCGGTCATCATCATCTCCACCGAAGGCAAGGAGGAGGACACGATCCGCGGCCTCAAGATGGGCGCCCGCGGCTACGTGAAGAAGCCCTTCCAGGCCTCCGAGCTGCACAGCCTGATCGAGAAGATCACCGGTCCGTGAGGTCCGGAAGGGCTCCCGGCTCCCGCTGATGGAGTTCGAGGTCTCCGACGAGCTGGTTTCGATCTTCCTCGAGGACGCCCGCGAGCAGCTCGCCGTCCTCGACGCCGTGCTGCTGCGCCTCGAGCGCGAGGGCGCCAAGCCCGACCTCGTGGCCTCGGTGCTCGGCCCGCTGCACACCCTCAAGGGCAACAGCGGGATGATCGGCCTCGTCGCGATCAAGGACTACGTCCATCGGCTCGAGGAGGTCTTCGGCCGCCTGCGCGACGGCGCGCTCGCGCCCGACGGCGGGGCGCTCGACCGGCTGTTCGAGGGCGCAACGGCGCTCCGCGGTGCGGTCGAGGCGGCCTGCGGGCCGGGGCGCGAGACGCCCGACCTCGCGCCGGCGCAGGCGGCGCTCACGGCCCTGCTCGAGCAGGCGCCGGCCGCCAAGCCGGCGGCCCCCGCCAGGGCCGAAGCGGCGGCGGCTCCCGCCGAGGGCGGGCCCGCGGGCCAGGCGCGTTCGTCGATGGTCCGCGTCGACTTCGCGAAGCTCGACCACCTGCTGAACCTGGTGGGCGAGCTGATCGTCAACCGCACCAAGCTCGACGAGCTGGCGCGCCGGCTCGCCGTCGAGGCGCCCGCGGCCGGGCCCGCGCTCGTCGAGGCCGTGCACCAGGTCGGCGTCGTCTCGTCCCAGCTGCAGGAGACGATCATGGACGTGCGGATGCTGCCGATCCGCCACGTCTTCGAGCGCTTCCCGCGGCTCGTGCGCGACCTCGCGCGCCAGCAGGGCAAGCAGATCGAGCTGGTGCTGCAGGGCGAGGAGACGCGCGTCGACAAGGCCGTGATCGACGAGCTCGGCGAGCCGCTCGTGCACATGATCCGCAACGCGGTCGATCACGGCATCGAGCCGCCGGCCACGCGGCGCGCGCGCGGCAAGTCGGAGACCGGCACGCTGCTGCTCTCGGCGGCGCAGGAGTCGAACCAGGTCGTCATCACCATGATCGACGACGGCGGCGGGATCGACGCCGCCTCGGTGCGGCGCAAGGCGATCGAGCGCGGCCTGCTGGCGCCCGACGAGGCGCTCAGCGACCGCGAGGCGATCCAGCTGATCTTCACCGAGGGCTTCTCGACCGCGACCAGCGTGACCGACGTCTCCGGCCGCGGCGTCGGGCTCGACGTGGTGGTGAAGAGCATGGAGCGGCTCAACGCTCTCATCGAGGCGGAGACGATCCCCGGCGCGGGCACCAAGTTCACGCTGCAGCTGCCGCTCACGCTCGCGATCATCACCGTGCTGATGGTGGACGTCGGCGACGAGGTCTACGCGCTGCCCTCGGGCTCCGTGGTCGAGAGCCTGCGCTACGCCAGGCGCGACCTCGTGCGCATGAACGGCCGCGACACGCTGCGCGTGCGCGACCGCATCGTGCCGTTCGTGCACCTCGCCGAGCTGTTCGGGCGAAGCTCCGCCGCGGGCGACAACGCCTACGCGGTGATCGTCGGCCGCGGCGAGAAGCGGCTGGGGCTGAGCGTCGACCGCCTGCGCGGGCAGCAGGACGTGGTGATCAAGGCGCTCGACGCCGTGGTCTCGAGCTCGCAGGTCGGCATCGCCGGCGCCACGATCCTGGGGGACGGGCGCGTGGTGCTGATCCTCGACGTGGCGACACTCTTCGAGGGCCGGCGCGGTCGCGCCCAGCGCACCCGCGTGGCGGCGGAGGCCTGACGGGCCATGTACGAGCAGTACTGGGGCCTGCGCGAGAAGCCTTTCCGCAAGACGCCGGACCCGCGCTACCTGTTCCTGAACGACACCTACGAGGAGGCGCTCGAGCGGCTGCGGTTCGCGGTCGAGGAGATGGAGCTGGCGCTGCTCACGGGCGAGGTCGGCTCGGGCAAGACGCTGCTCACGCGCGCGCTCGTCGACAAGCTCGGCGAGCGCTACGAGATCGGGATGATCCTGAACCCGCGGCTGTCGCCGCGCCAGTTCCTGCGCACGACGGCGTCCGAGCTGGGCGTCAAGGAGCCGCGCTTCCACGCGAGCGACCTGCTCGACCAGATCCACGCGCGCCTGCTCGAGCTCGACGAGGCCGGCCGCGCCGCGCTGCTGATCATCGACGAGGCGCACCTGATCCCGGGCAAGCCCACGTTCGAGGAGATCCGCCTGCTCACGAACTTCCAGCTCGACGACCGCAACCTGATCGCGATCGTGCTGGTCGGGCAGCCGGAGCTGCGCGAGCGGCTGCGCCACCGCGCGTACCGCGCGCTGACGCAGCGGATCGGCGTGGCCTTCGACCTCCAGCCGCTGGCGCCCGAGGACGCGCGCGCCTACTTCGCGCACCGGCTGCAGGTGGCCGGCGCTTCGCGCGCGCTCTTCAGCGCGGAAGCGATCGAGCGGCTGCACGAGGCGGCGGCCGGCATCCCGCGGCTGCTGAACCAGCTCGCGACGCAGTCGCTGCTCGAGGGCATGGCGCGCGGGGCGAAGCAGGTGGACGCGGCGATCGTGGAGCGCGTCGCGTCCGAGCGCGACTTGAGCGCCCCCGTCGGGGCGCGGGGATAGGCGAAAGCATGGGTCGAATGGCCGACGCGCGAAAGCGGGCGAGGCAGAAGGGCGGCGCCGAGCCGCCCGCCGCTCCCGCGCCAGCGCCGGAGGAGAGAGCGCCCGACGTCGAGACGGCGGCTGGCTCGCAGCCGCCGCCCCCCGAAGAGGCGTCGCTTCCGGAAGACATGGTGTTCCCGGTCGACGAGGCGGAAGCCGCGCCGGAAGCCGGCGAGCGCGTCTCGCTTCCCGCGTCCGGGCTGGCCGAGGACATCCTCGGCCGCCTCGAGGCGGGGGGGCCGCTCGCGAGCCCGGTCTCGCTCCCGGCCTCGGGGCTGGCCGAGGAGATCCTGGGCCAGGTAGAGGCCGCGGCGCCGGCCGAGACGCCGGGTGGCGGGCACAGCCTGTCGTTCTTCGCGGCCCCGGCGCAGCAAGCCAAGGCCGCCGTCGAGGCGACCGAGCACCTCGCGACCTTCTTCCTCGCCGGCGAGGAGTACGGCGTCGAGGTGCGGCAGGTGCAGGAGATCCGCCGCGTCACCGAGATCACGAGCGTGCCGCGCGCCCCCGAGTTCATCCGCGGCGTGATCAACCTGCGCGGCCGCATCCTGCCGGTGCTCGACCTGCGCCGCAGGCTCGCGCTCGGCGAGGTGGCGATGGACCGCGTCGCGCGCATCGTGGTGGTGCGGATCAAGGAGCGCCTGCTCGGCCTGCTGGTCGACGGCGCCTCGCAGGTGTTGAAGGTCAAGGTCTCGCAGATCGAGCCGCCGCCCGAGGAGGTCTTGCAGCAGGGCGGCGACTACATCCGCGGCGTCGCCAAGCTCGACGACCGCCTCATCATCCTCGTCGACCTCGAGCGGCTGCTCGCGCACGAGCTGGCCGTCGCCTCGGGCGCGGCCCCGGGCGCGCGCGCCGTCGAGGTCAAGGACGGGGTCTCGCAGGAGTGAACAGGATGGCCCTCAACACCAAGTCGATCCGCACGAAGATGCTCGGGCTGCTCGCGGGGATAGCGCTCGCGGTGGCGGTCGCCTCCGTGGTCTACGACCTGTTCGCCGGCGAGGCCGTGATCCACGACCAGATCGTCAAGCGCGGGCGCTACGTGGCGAGCAACCTCGCCTTCAACGCCAAGTACGGCGTGCTGACGGAGGACAAGCCGCTGCTCACGCAGTTCCTGGAGGGAGCCGTGAACGCCGGCGGCACCGGCGAGACCTCCGACGTGGTGGGCGCGATGATCCGCGACGCCAAGGGCGAGACGCTCGCGCAGGTCGGCAAGGCGATCCGCGACCTGCCCAAGGACCCGGCCGCCAAGCTCGAGGAGCGCGACGCCACCACCGCCGACGGCGACACGGTGCTGCTGTTCCGCGCGCCGGTGACGACCTCGGGAAGCGGCGGAGGTCTCGGCGAGGAGCTCGCGGCCGCGGCCCCCGGCGGCGCCGAGGCCGTGAAGGGCGGCGTCGAGGTGGCGATCAGCCAGCGCGCGCTGCGCGCGGTGCGGGGCCGCCGGCTGATCGAGGCGCTCTTGCTCGGGGTCGTGCTGGTCGGCGTCGGCTCGGCGGTCGGCTGGGCGCTCGCCGGGCGCTGGCTGCGGCCGCTGCAGGAGATGGCCGAGGCTTCCGAGCAGGTCGCGAAGGGCGACCTGGTCGTCAAGATCGACGCGCAGGGCGAGGACGAGGTGGGGACGCTCGGCCGCAGCCTGAACGCGATGGTCGCGAACCTGCGCAAGGTGGTCGACAACATCCAGGAGGCCTCGGTGCAGGTGGCCTCCTCCTCCGGCCAGATCTCGGCGAACGCCAAGCTCATCATGCAGGGCGCGTCGGGCCAGGCGCAGGCGGCCGAGGAGACCTCGACCTCGATGGAGGAGATGGCCGCCTCGATCCAGACCGTGGCGGGCAGCTCGCAGGGCCTCGCGAGCTACGTCGAGGAGACCTCGAGCTCGATCACGGAGATGGGCGCCTCGATCGAGGAGGTGGCGCGCTCGGGCGGCACGCTCGCGCAGACCGTGACCGAGGCCTCCGCCACCATCGAGCAGATGACGGTGTCGATCGACCAGATGGCGCGCGACCTCGAGAGCCTGGCCGGCACGGTGAGCGAGACCACCAGCACGGTCGAGGAGATGGCCTCGTTCATCGCGTCGGTGGCACAGAACGCCGAGTCGCTCGGCGACGCCGCCTCGCGCACCACCAGCACGGTCTCGGGCGTCGCCAGCGCCGTCAACGACGTGGCCAAGATCGCCGCCGAGGCCGACCGCATCAGCGCGCGCGCTTCCGAGGACGCGAAGAGCGGCGGCGAGGCGGTGGCGCGCACGGTCGACGGCATGAAGGCGATCTCCGAGAACATGGAGAACACCGCGCGCGTGATCACCGGCCTCGGCAAGCGCTCGCAGGAGATCGGCCGCATCCTCGAGGTGATCGAGGAGATCGCCGACCAGACCAACCTGCTCGCGCTGAACGCCGCGATCGAGGCGGCGCGCGCCGGCGAGGCCGGGCGCGGCTTCGCCGTGGTGGCCGACGAGGTGCGCAAGCTCGCCGAGCGCTCGGTCGAGGCGGCCAAGGAGATCGGCGAGGTCGTGCGCCAGGTGCAGCAGGAGACGACCGACGCCGTCGAGGTCGCCCGCTCGGGCGCGAGCGAGGCGAAGCAGGGCATAGCGCTCGCCGACAAGGCCGGCGCCGCGCTCCGCAACATCATCGAGTCGGTCTCGCGCTCGAGCGCGCTGATGGGAAGCATCGCCGACGCGACCGGCAAGCAGTCCCAGGCCTCGAGCGAGGTGCTCGAGACGGTGGGCCGCATGAACACGGCGACCTCCCAGGTGACCCAGGCGGTGAAGGAGCAGGCCGAGCGCTCCAAGCAGATCCGCGCCGCGATGGAGAACATCAAGAAGGTGATGGCGCAGGCGGCGTACTCGACGCGCGAGCAGGCGGCGGGCGGGCGCCAGGTGCGCCTCGCGGTCGAGAACATCAACCGCATCGCCTCGCAGGTGGGGCTCGCCACGCGCGAGCAGGCCGAGGGCAGCCGCCAGATCATCAACGCGGTCGAGAAGATGAACGACATGACGCAGCAGGTCTCGCACGCGACCGCCGAGCAGAAGAAGGGCGGCGAGCTGGTGGTGAAGGCGATGGAGAACATCTCGGAGATCGCGCGCGACAACCTGGCGACGGTCCAGGAGATGTCGAAGGCGACCGCCAACCTCGCCCAGCAGGCGGAGAGCCTGGCGCGGCTGGTGTCGGTCTTCAAAGTGCAATAGTGGACGCCGCCGCCGCTCTGGAGACGCTGCGCCACGGCGAGGAGCACGCGCGGCGCCGCGTGGTCGCGGAGCTCGCGGGCTCGGAGCGGCGCGAGGCGATCGCCGCGCTTCTGGTCGCGGTGGGCGACGAGAGCTGGGCCGTGCGCCAGGCCGCGGTCGAGGCGCTCGCGCGGCTGTCGCCCGAAGCGCTGCTGCCGACGCTCGAGGCGGCGCTGCGCGACGGCGACGACGCCGGCTCGCGCAACGCGGCGATGGAGATCTACGTGCGGCTGGGCGCGAGCGCCGTGCGGCCGCTGCTCTCGCTCGCGACCGACGCCGACGAGGAGGTGCGGCTCTTCGCCTGCGTGATGCTCGGCCCGATCAAGAGCGAGGACGCGGTGCCCGGGCTGGTGGCCGCGCTCGCCGACCCCGACACGAACGTGCGCCACGCCGCGGCCACCAGCCTCGGCCAGATCGGCTCGCAGGCCGCCGTGCCGCGGCTCGTCGAGGCCCTGCGCGGCGAGCCGTGGCTGCAGTACCCGGCGCTGCACGCGCTCGGCGAGATCGCCGACCCGCGCGCGGCGCCCGCGCTCGTCGCGCTGCTCGACGACGAGCTGCTGCGCGGGCCCGCGCTCGACGCGCTCGCGCGGCTCGCCGGGCGCGACGCGCTGCCGCGGATCGCGCGCCACCTGCTCGACCCCGACCCGGGGCTCCGCAACTCGGCGATCCGCGCCGTGGTCGAGATCGAGCAGCGCGCCACCGCCTCGGGCGAGAGCCTCGACCCCGAGGTGCAGGCCGCGCTCAAGCGCGAGGAGCTCGTCACGCACCTGGTGTCGATGCTCGCCGACGAGGACCCGCGCAACCGCCGCACCGCGACGATCACGCTCGGCTGGCTGCGCGAGAGCCGCGCGACCGCGCCGCTCCTGGAGCTCTTGGCCGACCCGGCGGTGCGCGAGTTCGCGAGCCACGCGCTCGTGTCGATCGGCTTCCACGACCGCGCGCTCTGGCAGGACGGCCTCGCCCACGCGGAGGACGCCGTGCGGCTCGGGACGCTGCGCTGCCTGGCCTGGATCGCGCCGCCCGAGGGCACGGCGCTCGCGGCGCCGCTGGTCCACGACCCGTCGGCCGAGGTGCGCGCCGAAGCCGCGGCGGCGATCGGCCAGCTGGGCCACGAGGACGCGCCGATGCTGCTGTTCGAGCTGCTCGGCGACGAGAGCGAGCTGATCCAGGAGAGCGCGATGGAGGGCCTCGCGCGCATGAGCCCGCCGCGCGTGCTGCCGCTGCTGCTCTCGGCGCTCGCCGGCGGCGAGACCGACTCGCGCGTCCGCGCCGCCCAGACGCTCGGGCTGCTGCAGGACGCCGCGGCGCAGCCCGCGCTGGTGAAGGCGAGCCGGGACGAGCGCGAGGCGGTGCGCGCGGCCGCGGTCCAGGCGCTCGGGGAGCTGGGCGGGGCCGAGACGGTCGAGGTGCTGCGCGCCTCGCTGGCGGACGCGAGCTCGCTCGTGCGGCAGCAGGCCGTGCTGGCGCTCGGACGGCTGCGCGAGCCCGAGTCGGCGCCGCTGCTCCTGCCGCTCGTCTCGGACGAGGACCCGCGCCTGCGCTTCGCCGCGGTGCGCGCGCTCGGCCAGATCCGCAGCCCGATCGCGATCCCGCGCCTGCTGCCGCTGCTCGGCGACCCGCGCAAGGAGCTGCGTTTCGCCGCGGTCGAGGCGCTCGGCCAGATCAGGGCACCCGAGGCGGTGGCGCCGCTGGTCGCGGCGCTGCGCGAGCCCGACCGCAACCTGCGGCGCGCGGCCGCGGAGGGCCTCGGCGAGATCGCCGACCCGCGCTCGGCGCCGGACCTCCTGGTCGCGCTCGAGGACGAGCACTGGAGCGTGCGCTCGGCCGCGGCCACGGCGCTCGGGAAGGTGGCGAGCCCCAAGGCGACGCTCGCGCTCGTGGCGCGCGCCGACGACCCCGACGACACCGTGCGGCGCGCCGCGGTGCTGGCGCTCGGCGAGCTCAGGGACCCGCGCGCCGCGCCGCGCCTGATCGCGGCGCTCTCCGACCCGGCGCTGCAGGCCGCGGCGCGCGAGTCGCTGCGCAAGCTCGGGCCGCAGGTGCTCTCGGAGATGGAGCAGGCGATGCGGCGCGGCTTCGTCACCGCCGACGCCCGCAAGCTGCTGGTGGACCTGGCGGGCCGCTTCGAGGACTCCGCGGCGCGCCGCCTGCTGCTGCTCGGGCTCGAGGACGAGAGCCCGGCGGTGCGCGCCGAGGCGGCGGGGGCGCTCGGCGACGGCGGCTTCCGCGAGGCGCTGCGGCCGCTGGTCGAGCGCAAGGCGAGCGACCCCTCGCCCGAGGTGCGCCAGGCCGCGGCGAGCGCCCTGCGCAAGCTGCAACCGCGGTGAAGTACCGCCACAGCGACCACGACACGGAGCTCAGCGAGGAGGAGTTCCGCCTGCTGCGCGACTTCGTGCACGAGCGCTTCGGCCTCTACTACGACGAGTCGCAGCGCGCGACGCTGCGCGCGCGCCTCGCGCCGCGCCTCGACCTGCTGGGCCTCTCGACCTACGAGGACTACCACCGCTACCTGCGCTTCGCGCCCGACCGCGAGCAGGAGCAGCAGCGGATGGTGAGCCACCTGACGAACAACGAGACCTACTTCTTCCGCGAGCAGCCGCAGCTCGACGTCTTCGCCGGCCACGTGCTGCGCGCGCTCAAGGAGCGCAAGACGAAGACCGGCGAGAAGCGGCTGGCCGTGGTCAGCGCGGGCTGCTCCACCGGGGAGGAGCCGTTGACGCTCGCGATGATCCTGTTCGACAGCGGGCAGTTCTTCTGGGGCTGGGACGTGTCGGTGACGGGGCTCGACGTGGACGACGCCGCGCTCGACAAGGCGCGCCGCGCGGTCTACCACCAGGGCTCGCTGCGCGCGGTCAACCCTTCGCTCTTCGAGCGGCACTTCGCCAAGGACGGCACCGGCGTGCGCGTCAAGGACTCCGCTCGTCGCAGCGTCGGCTTCCGGCGCGGCAACCTGCTCGAGGCCGCGAGCTACGAGGGGCTGCGGCCGCTCGACGTCGTCTTCTGCCGCAACGTGCTCATCTACTTCTCGGACGGGGCGGTGCAGCGCGCGGTGAGCCTGTTCCACCAGGTGCTGGCGCCCGGGGGCTACCTGTTCCTCGGCCACGCCGAGTCGCTCGCGCGCGTCTCGAGCGCCTTCGTCCCGATCCGTTTCCAGGGAGCGATCGTGTATCAGAAGCCCGAAGAGGCCGCCTCGTGAGCGACAGGATCCGCGTGCTGGTGGTCGACGACTCGGCGTTCGTGCGCAAGGCGGTCGGGCGCATGCTCGCCACGGCCGACGACATCGAGGTGGTGGGCTTCGCCCGGGACGGCGAGGAAGGGCTGGCGCTCGCGCGCGAGCTGCGGCCCGACGTGGTGACGCTCGACGTGCGCATGCCGAAGCTCGGCGGGCTCGAGACGCTCGAGCGGCTGATGGCGGAGCAGCCCGTGCCCGTGCTGCTGATGTCGACGCTGACCCAGGAAGGCGCCGAGGTCACGCTGCGCGGGCTCGAGCTCGGCGCGATGGAGTTCGTCGACAAGTCCTCGGTCGAGCCGATGAGCATGCTGAGCCTCGCGGAGGAGCTGATCTCGAAGATCCGCGCGCTCGGCGGCGCGCGCGTGCGCTCGCGGCCGCGGCCGCAGCCGAAGGCGGAGGGCGCCGCTGGGCGCCCCACGGCGCAGTGCGTGACGATCGCGGCCTCGACCGGCGGGCCCTCGGCCCTGCAGGCCGTCGTCTCCGCGCTGCCCGCGGCCTTTCCCGCGGCGGTCGTGATCGTGCAGCACATCCCGCGCGGGTTCACCCGCTCGCTCGCCGAGCGGCTCGACGCCCGCAGCGCCATTCCGGTGCGCGAGGCGCGCCACGGCGACGCCGTCGAGCCGGGGCAGGTGCTGCTGGCGCCCGCGGGCATCCACACGCGCCTGGTGCGCTCGCGCGCGGGAGTCCTTGTCTCGCTCGAGGAGGAGCCGAGCGAGGCGCTGCACCGGCCGTCGGCGAACGTGCTGATGTCGTCGGCGGCCGAGGTCTACGGCGCGCTCGCGGTGGGCGTGGTGCTCACCGGGATGGGCTCGGACGGCACCGAGGGCCTGCGCGCGATCCGCGAGCGGGGCGGCCTCACGCTCGCCGAGGCCGAGGAGACCTGCGTGATCTTCGGCATGCCGAAGGCCGCGATCGAGGCGGGCGTGATCGAGCGCACCCTTCCGCTCGACCGCATCGCCGCCGAGATCCTGGGCGCGGTATAGTCCAGAGCGGAGACTGGAAGACCTTTGGCCCTGCAAGGCAACCTGGAGGATCTGCCGCTCCTCGACATCATCCAGATCGTCTCCTTCAGCAAGAAGACCGGCTACCTCCACGTGCGCATGGAGGGAGGCGACGGCGCGATCGTGTTCCACGAGGGGCTCGTCGTCTCCGCGTTCACGGCCAACTCGCCGGCGGCCGACCCGCGGCTGGCGACGCTCCCGGCCGGCGCCCGGGACACGGCGGTCCGCCGCCGGCTCGGCTTCGCGCTCGACGCGCTCGCGCGGCTGCGCGAGGGGGCGTTCGGGTTCGAGCTGACCGACGCGGTGCCGGAGACCGTCGGCCAGCGCGACATCCGCCTGGAGACGCTGGTCACCGGCATCAACCCGCAGGAGATGCTGCTCGCGCTGGCGCAGGGCATGGACGACGAGCGCGCCCAGTCGGCGGCGGCGGTGGAGGCTTCCTTCGCGACGCCCGACGAGGGCGTTGTGGCCGCCGAGCTCGCCGCGCTCGTCCCGCCCGTCGTGCCGTCGGACGCCGTGCGCACGGCGCTCGCGGAAGAGCCGCGCGACCCCGCACCCGCGCCACCCTCGCCGAGCCCGGGCGAGTTCCAGGCTCCGGCGGTCGCCCGCGCGGGCGACACGCGGCCCGTCACGAGGGTGGTTCGGCCCAACGACACCTCGCCGTCGCTCGTCGCGCCGCCGCGGGTGCCTGTTGCCGAGCCGCCTGCCGAGGCGCCCGCGCCTGCCGTGCCGCCCGCCGCGCCGCCCCCCGCCGCGACGCCACCCCCCACGCCGCCGACCGGCGCGGAGCCTCCCGCAGCGGTCGTGGCTGCCGCGGAGCCGGTCCGCGCGGCGCGCACCATCCTGCTGGTCGACGACGAGGCGGACGTGCGCGAGGTGCTCGGCCGCCACTTCACCGCGGCCGGCTTCGAGATCGTGGAGGGCGGCGATCCCGAGGAGGCCGCCAAGCTCGCCGCGCGCCTGCGCAGCGAGGACAAGCTGTTCGTCCTGGTGACGGACCTCGGGATGCCGGCCTCGGGCGGCGCCTCGTTCCAGGGCGGCTTCGAGGTCGTGAAGCGGCTCTGGAAGATGAACCTGCGCCCGCCCGTGCTGATGATGACCGAGAGCCTGAACCAGTCGCTGCGGCTGCGCGCGCGGCAGATGGGGGTCCAGTCCTTCGTCTTCAAGCCGACGCTCAGCAAGCTCAACGCGCGCCAGTTCGAGGCGGACCTCTCGGCCTTCGCGGGCAAGCTGGTGCGCGACGTGCTGCCGCAGCTCGCCGAGATCGCCGTGCTCAAGCAGCCGCAGGCCAGGCCGTCGCGCAAGCCGGAAGCGCGCGCCGCCGAGGCTCTACCCGTTGCGGAAGGCGCCGCCCGGCCCTTCGAGTTCCTCAAGCGGAGGCTGGTCGAG
>Ga0207675_100003969_pt1 | contig 14361 bp, 10 predicted proteins | sample KBSSwiS42_FD_184305 | JGI IMG/M metagenome (GOLD analysis project Ga0207675, IMG submission 184305) | Switchgrass rhizosphere microbial communities from Kellogg Biological Station, Michigan, USA - KBS Switchgrass S4-2 (SPAdes) (version 2) | ecosystem: Host-associated > Plants > Roots >... | reverse complement strand
AGCGCCGCACGGGTGCCCGCTTCATCATCGACAATCAGGACACGTATGTTGGGTTTCATCGCCGGCCATTTCATCCCACGGATCGAGCATTCCCTGCAAGCCCGAGGCCTCGAGCCAGCCCAAAACCGCCGGGAAAACGGCCGCGGGCAAACGGTGCATCAGCAACACTGCATCAGCATCAGCAGCACGCCATCAGATCGAGGGCATGATACGGCCCGATTCGCGGTTCATGCGGTGAACGTAGTGGTAGGTCGGCGCCGTTCGAAACGGCAACAGTGGATGCTCGCCCGGCTTCAATGCGGGTTGAATCTCGGGCAGCTTCTCCCCCTGCAGGAAATCCCGCGGACGGATCACGAACACGCCGCAGGGGGCGCGCCGGACCACCTCCTCGGCCACGGATCCCAGCAGCATGCGCTCTACGCCTCGCCGGCCGTGGGTACCGAGCACGATCAGGTCAGCGTCCAGCGCCGTGGCCAGCGAAACGATGCGCTCTGAAGGGATGCCCACGGTGACATATACGGCCACCTTGTCCAGGGGCAGCTCGGGCCCGTGCGCCGGGAACTCGTCGATGATCTCCGCCACGTGCTTGCGTGCCAGCTGCTGCGCCTGCTGATTGGCCACGACACTCACGTCCGCACCCGGCAGGATCATGCCCGTGGGGCTCTCGGCGCCAACGGTGATGACGTGCAGCGCGGCGGCGGGATGCGCGGAGCACAGGCGCAATGCCTCGCTCACGGCGCGGTTGCCCAGCGGGGAGAAGTCGCAGGCCGCGACCACGCGGTAGGTGCCTTTTGGTTCCTTCGTTTCGTGTGCGGGACCTATCTGCTCTGCTGTCATGGCGCCACCTTTCCTGTCGGAGTCGTGCCGGAGCCCCGCGAACGGCGAGACCCCCGGCCTGGGTCAGAGCAGCTCCCGTGCCAGCCGAGCTCCGCGGGTTACGCGAGATTCCGCCGACAGCTTTGCGCGCGAGACGGCTCGGGCGCAAAAGCTGCGTCCGGCTGGCTACTCTCATCCTGCCCGAGGCAGCACTCGCGGGGCTCTGAGCCCTGCCGTGGGTCCGGTGCCACCAGCTGCATCGCCAGGCCGCGCGCAGGGGCGTAACGAGCGATCAGCGCCCCGATGCGTTCGAGCGCCGCCAGCCGCCGCGGCTCGTGCTCGCGATCGAACTTCTCGAGCGCCTGCTGCAACTCGTCGAGATCCTGCGGCCGCAGCCGCGCAACGACCAAAGGGAACAGCTCTCTGCTCTCGAGCGCATGGTGGTTGCGCTGAAAGTCGACCAGCGCCTGGGCGGCGGCGACGATCTGGCGTCGGTCTTCGTTGCTCCAGCAGGCCGCCCGCTCTCCCGCCTGGCGCAGCACATCGATCAGGTAGGTCTCCTGCCGGTGCTCGCGCCGCACGGCGGGCAGCGCGCCGTCGTCCCAGCGCACGCCGTGTCGCGACAGCATGGGCAACAGGATGTTCTCCTCCTTTTCGTGGTGAATGCACTCGGCGAAATCGCTGAAAGCAGCAGCGAAGAGGGCGAGATGCGTGGCGTCTGTCGGGCGCCCCTGCTTCGTCTGCCGTGCGTAGAGCTCCAATGCGTCCGCTAGACGAGCGATCAGCTGGTGTTCCCCGATCAATGACTCGACCGCCTTCATGCTGGTTTCTCCGGGTTGGGTCGCAATGCGAGGGGCCAGCGGGGGGCGGCTCACGCCCTCGAGCGCTGGCTATTTTTTCGAGTTCCGCAGCTAGCCAAGGCAACTGCCGTGCCGAGAACGTCCTGGCCCTGGCCTTCGAGCCCTTGCCGCAGGGCGTGCGCAACGCCCGCTGGCAGCGCAGATCTTGCGCACGGCGACGGCGTCTTTGCATTTGTCACTGAGCGCGGTTACGCCTGGCTCGTCTCCATGACTGCCACTCCGCTGCCATTCCCGCTCGAGCTCGAGCGTGGCCCAGGCCTGGACGAGAGATCGCTCCGGACCGACTTCCTGAGCAAGCTCTACTACGAGCTCGCGAAGTTTCCGGGCGTTGCCACCCGCAACGACTACTACCTGGCGCTCGCCTACACTGTACGCGATCGCTTACTCCACCGCTGGGTGCGCTCTTCTCGCACCTACCTCGACGGCCAGCACCGCACGGTCGTGTACCTATCAGCGGAGTACCTGCTCGGTCCGCAGCTGGGGCTGAACCTGATGAACCTCCAGATCGAAGCCGCCACGCGGGCCGCCCTGCGGTCGTTCGGGCTCGAGCTGGACGATCTCATCGAGCAAGAGGAGGAGCCGGGCCTGGGCAATGGCGGCCTCGGGCGCCTGGCGGCCTGTTTCATGGAGTCGCTGGGCACGCTGCACTTTCCCGCCATCGGCTACGGCATCCGCTATGAGCATGGCATCTTCGACCAGGACATCCGCGACGGCTGGCAGGTAGAGCGCACCGATCGCTGGTTGCGTCTGGGCAACCCCTGGGAGGTGCGGCGCTATGAGCTCGAGTTCCCGGTGGGCTTTGGCGGTCACACCGAACGGGTGGAAGACGCGAGCGGAACCTGGCGCATGCGCTGGGTCCCCGAGCGGCTCGTGCTCGGTGTCCCGTACGATACGCCGCTCCTGGGCTCGGGCACCTCCAACGCCAACTTCCTGCGGCTCTGGGGCGCTGCCGCGCCGGAGGAGTTCGATCTCGCGGCGTTTCAGGCCGGCGACTACCGGCGCGCTGCCGCCGCGAAGGTGCAGAGCGAGAGCATCGCGAAGATCCTGTACCCGAACGACGTGACGCCTCAGGGCAAGCAGCTGCGCCTCGAGCAACAGCTGTTCTTCGTCTCTTGCTCGTTGCAGGACATGATTCGGCTCTTGTTGCAGCGGGGCAAGATTCGCGAGCTCGCGGACAAGTTCGCCATCCAGCTCAATGACACCCATCCCTCGCTCGCGGTCGCGGAGCTGATGCGGCTCTTGCTCGACGTCCACGGCCTGGGCTGGGACGAGGCGTGGTCGATCACGACGCGCGCGTTTTCGTACACCAACCACACGCTCTTGCCCGAAGCGCTCGAGGTCTGGTCGCTGGCGCTGTTCTCGCGGCTCTTGCCGCGCCACCTGGAGATCGTGCTGGAGATCAACCAACGCTTTCTCGACCAGGTGCGCTCACGCTTCCCCGGCGACGTGGCACGCCTGCGGCGCTGCTCGATCATCGACGAGGCGGGCGAGAAGTCGGTGCGCATGGCACACCTGGCGAGCGTGGCCAGCCACACCATCAACGGCGTCTCGGAGCTGCACTCGGGCCTGCTGCGCGAGACGGTGCTGCGAGACTTTGCCGAGCTCTGGCCGGAGCGCTTCCGCAACGTGACCAACGGCGTGTCGTTTGCGCGTTTCCTGAAGCTGGCCAACCCGCGCCTGAGCGCGCTGCTCGTCGAAGTGCTGGGCGAGCGCTGTCTGTCGGACGCCGAGCGCCTGCAGGAGCTGGCGCCATTCGCGGGCGACGCCGCCTTCCGGGAGCGCTGGGCGCGAGCCAAGCACGGCAACAAGCGCGACCTCGCCGCGTGGCTGTCGCGCACCTTGGGCGTGGCCATCGCTCCCGACGCGTTGCTCGACATGCAGTGCAAGCGCATCCACGAATACAAGCGCCAGCACTTGAACCTGCTGCACGTGATCTGGCTGTACGATCGCATTCGTCGGGGAGAACCCGACGTCGTGCCTCGTACCGTGCTGTTCGCTGGCAAGGCCGCGCCCGACTACTGGCTGGCCAAGCTGATCGTGCGCTTGATCCACGCGCTGGCGGCGACCGTCGCCGCCGATCCGCGCGCACGCGAGCAGCTGCGCATCCTGTTCGTCCCCGACTTCAACGTCAAGAATGCCCAGCGGCTGTATCCGGCCGCCGACCTGTCCGAGCAAATCTCGACCGCCGGCCACGAGGCGTCGGGCACGGGCAACATGAAGCTCGCGCTGAACGGCGCGCTCACCATCGGCACGCTCGACGGCGCCAATATCGAGATCCGCGACGCAGTGGGCCCCGACAACTTCTTCCTGTTCGGGCTGACGGCAAACGAGGTGCGCGAGCGGCGGCAGAACGGCTACGATCCGCGCGCCGAGCTCGCCCGCGACCCCGAGCTGGCGAGCATCTTGTGGGACATTGGTTCGGGCCGCTTTTCCCCGAGCGAGCCGCAGCTGTTCGCGCCGCTCGTTCGCTCGCTGAGCGAGCGAGATCCGTTCTTCGTGATCGCCGATTTTCGAGCGTACGTCGAGTGCCAGCAGCGCGTCGCGGCTGCGTTCCGGGACCCGAGCGCCTGGACGGCCTCGAGCATCCGCAACGTGGCCGCGCTCGGGCGCTTCAGCTCCGAGCGATCGATCCGCGAGTACGCCAGCCGCGTCTGGCACGTGGAACCCGTCGACGTGGCGCGCTAGCCAGGCCCTCAGCCTGAGGGCGCCATCAAGAAGTCGACCAGCTCGTCCAGGTGCTGCTCGGCGTCGCGCTGCCCGCACTCGATCAGGCGCCCCGTGTACTTCCCCTCGAACAACACGGCGGAGAGCAGGTCAGCGGAGTTGCGCTCGCGCGTACCCAACCCGCGCGTCAAGTAGCGGATCGCTCGCGGCAGCTCGCCTTCGAACTCCGCGGCGATTTCTCCCAGGTCGAGCGAAGGGCGCATCACGAACACGTCCACGGGGCGCAGGCCCGAGGCCCGCGCCGCCGGACAGACCCGCGCGAGCTCGGTGAAACGCCGCATCTGGGCGGCGTCCGACTCCATGTGGCCGTACAGGATCGAGTTGAGCGTGACGCCCACGATGCGCGCCAGCGGAGGATAAGGGGACTCGGTCTGCTTCGGTTCGCCCTGCTCGAGCGGACCGCGCACGGTGGAGACCACCAGGATGCGCTCCGCCCCGAGGTGCAGCGCCGGAGACAGCGGGGCGGTGTCGCGCACGCTGCCGTCGCCGTGCCAGGTGCCCTCGATCTGGACCGCCGGAAACAAGATCGGGATCGCCGCCGAGGCCAGCACGTGATCGATGCCGATGCGGGCGCTGCGCCCGACACGCTGCGGGCGGCTCCAGGTCATGGCAGGTCCCGGAGACTGCTCCGCAAACGTGATGGCCTGGCCCGTCTCGTAGCTGGTCGTGGTCACGGCCAGCGCCTCCAGGCGCCCGCTGGCCAGGTTGCGCTCGACGCCCGTCAGCGGCCCGCTGGGCGTGCCCAGAACTCGCTCCAGCAGCAAGCGCAGCGGCGCGGTGTCGAGCAAGCCCTGGGCCTGCGTGAGCGGCTGGATGCCACCCGAGAGCAGCTGCGCACTCCAGCGCGCCACGTTGCCCAACATCTCCCCGGTTGTCGCCCGTACCACGTGATCCATGCGCAGCCCCGCCCACAAGCTGCGCAGCGCGCCCGCCCCATCCGCGAACCCGGCCGGCGAGTTGGCGAGATAGGCGGCGTTGATGGCGCCGGCCGAGACCCCGCTGATGATGCTCCACCTCAGCTTGGGCAGCGCACGCCCGAGCCGCTCGAGCACGCCGGCCTGATACGCACCCCGGGCACCGCCGCCGAGCAGGGTCAGAGCCAGACGCGGACGAGCGCCATCGATGGGGTGGTCATTCATTGGAGGCGCGGGCTGCTAGCCAGATACTACGGCTGGACCAGGACGCGGTGCTGCAATTCCTGCAGTGATGCAAGCGCTGTGCCCGCGCTGGCTGGCCCCGTCCCCAAACAGCCGAGCCGGGCGCGCCGTCACTGCACCACGTCGCCGCCGCCGGACGTACGAGGAACAGCGAGGCTGCGCGCCGTCGCGACGACCTTGATGAAGTCGCTGCCGGTCAGGATGCCAACGAGCACGTTGTCTCGGTCGACCACGGGCAGGCAGCCGAAGCGTTGCTTCAGCAATAGGCGCCCTGCCTCCTGCAGCGACGTATCGGGAGAAACCGTGATCACCTCCCGAATCATGATGTCGCGCACGCGAAAGCGCTCCTGCAGCACTTCATCTTGCCGGCCGTGGTGCGGCAACAGCGTGCTGCTGGCGATCCCGAGCAGGTCACTCTCCGTCACCAGCCCGATCAGGCGATCCTCGTCCGTCACCGGCAGGTGGCGAAAACGCAGGACCTTCAGCGAGCCGAGCAGGTTCGCGAGCGTCTCGTCTTCAGCCACGCTGACGACATCTCGAGTCATGATCTCCGCAACCGTACCGGGAATTTCAACCTTCATGCCAGCGGGGCGGAGCAAGCGGCGTGCCGACGCGAGTACATCACGCCGAGCCTGCCGTATCCTCCGACCTGACGTACCGAAGTAAGACAGCGTCGGGGTCCGCTCAGGAACCCGGGCGCACAGACGCCCAGGTCGGCACCACGCGCAAATCCCATCAGCGGTCTTCGCGCGCCACCGCGTAAACAGCGGGGACCCGGCGCGCCGTGAAGCAACCGCGCTCGGCGGAACCCCCTCGGCAGCGCACGCCACCCCGAGCGGGCGAGACAGCAGCGCAAGATCGGCGCGCGCACGCGGCGACGTGCAATGCGTGCAGCGCACGCGGAATCAGGGATCCGAGCCAGCTCGGCCGGCCAGGGCACGGCTCTACCGTCCACCAGACTCGTTTCAAAACTGCCCGAGCAGGGTCGCGCCGAGGCTCTCTCTCGTGGCGAATGGCAGCGCCGCGAACGTGGGCGCCGGCGAGTGAGGGTCCTCAGGCTGCAGGCGAAATTGCCGATAGTAGAGCAGCGTGGGCAACAGGTAACCCGATAGGTAGCCGATCAGGTGTCCGGTGATCACGTCCGAAGCCCAGTGATCGTCCGACGCGATGCGCATCGCGCCGGTGACGGCCGTGCCGGCCACGGCAAGCGCGCACGTCCCGACGTCGAGCAGGTCACTCTGATACAGATTGAGCTGCGTGTGATGCGCGCAGATGAGACCCGCGCCCGTCGCAGAAACGGCAGAATGTCCGCTGAAGAACGACTGATATCGGGCAGTGCTGCCGCAGCTGCTGCCACTCGGATTGCTGGCACAGTCTTCGCTGCTCACCCAGGGTCGAGCGCGCGACGTGGTCCGCTTGGTGATGTCCGTCAACAGTTGCGTGAGGGCGTACGCCTGGGCATCGATCACAAACATTTGCCAGGCGACGAACGGTGCTTCTCGCTGCCACCAGGCGACCAGCAATGGGTCGATGACGGCTGGATGCAACACCTCCCAGAAGAAGAGCACGTCGCTCACCGTGCCGGCCGTGCGTCGGCCTCGCGCGGAGTGGATGCGCAAGGTATCGCGTACGGCTCCATCGAACAAGATAGGGCTGTCCCAACTAGCCCGCGTCCGCGTCGGCACGAACAACTGCACGCCGATGAACGCGCCGGTGAGCGCCAGGATCGTGACGTACTCGCGCGTTCCGGTGGTGCGCCAGTGATCGTGCCAGTGCAAGCCGCTGCGCCCGGTGGGGAATTGCGGAGTGAGCTGGCAGAAGGGGCAGAGGACTCCGGGCTGAAACTCGTACGGCGCACGTCCCTGCGCAGACGGCACCGAGCTCGCTGAGTCCGCTGCTACGGGTGACTTCTCCTCCGCCGCCGAATGCCGAGCGAGCGTGGAGAAGGCCAGGATCAGCGCCAGGCCCCTGAGCAAGGAAATGAATACGCGGCCCGTCACTATGGTAGACGACTGCAACGCAAGCCTCATGCCAAAGCGCCGCAACGGCACGCGTCGCGGACGCAATGATACCAGCAATGCAAGCTTTGCGCACGGACGCGCGGCGGTCGCTGAACCTGCGTCTCGAAGGGCGGGGCAGGAAGCGCTTAGGAAGTCGGCGCCCAACTTGCAGGGCGCTAGCTCGCATGTCGTGCGGACCAGGGGCTAGCCCCAGAAAGTCGTCGCGAGACTGGGGGCCGAAGACGTGCGTGGCGCCCGGCGGCAGCTGCAGCCGATCGTTGACGATCCAGGAGGCTCGGTCGCCGAACGCACGCGCGGGCGTGGTGCCGGCGACCAGCTGCTGGAGAGCCAGTTCGGCTTGGCCCTGCCCGAGATCGAACGTGACCGTAGCCAGCGCAGTGCCAGCCAGTTTACGCCCTCATCATTCATTGCACCGCCGGCGAAGCGTCGACATTCGAATGACTCTCAGCGGTAGGATCGGGCAGAGGGACCTCGAAGAGATCGCCCATCACGGGCGTGGCGCTGGGATCCGGATCACACGGCAGCGGCTCGAGGCCGAGAACGGCTTGAACGGTCTTCAAGTAGGAGCTCGTGTCGTATTCCGCGTCGGACACATAGCCCCGCTTGGCCTGCTCGGACACGACGATGAAGGGCGGATCATCACTCTGCCGGCTGCCTTCGTCCCAGAGCAGAAACAGCACGCCGCCATTCTGATAGGCAGCGGAAGCGAGGATGCGAGGGACCTCGTTGCTCAGCCAGGCGTCGCCCTGGGCCACCGAGCCGTCGTGCATGTCGTTCTTCAGGTTGGGCGTGATGAAGACGTAGTCGGGCAGAGTGCCCGAGTCGAGATCGGTCGCGAGCTCGGCGTAGTCGACGACGTGGGCGTCGCAGCGCTCTGACGGCTGAAATGCCGTGCCGTCCGAGCCGTTGACGTCGGCGAAATAGACGAATGGATTGTGCTTCACCGCGTAGCGCCCGTGCGAATTCAAGCCGCACCGCTCGCCCATGCTCTCTTGGTAGGACTTCCACGACAAGCCGGCTCGCTCGATCTGATCCACCAGATGAGAGCTCGAGTCGATGCTGCTCGCTGGGTTCGGATCCTTGTCGTTCAGGACCCCGAAGTTCTCGCCCGCGACCATCCAGATGTAGTTGGGTTCGCTCGGATGCACATATGAGTCGTGGTAGCCCGCCGCCAGGGCGTAGCCCGCGATCAATGAATTGAGGAAGGGGGCCTGACCGTTGCCACGGATGTCGCGCAGGCTACGGTTTTCCATGACGATCGTGAAGACCGTGCCGCTCCACTCCGGCGCGCGCGTGGCTACGGCAGCCGGCGCGAGCTCGCGGCATTCGATCAGGGTATTGCCCGCCGTGGTGCCGCCGGCGCAGCCAAGGGCGAGGGGCAGCAGCCAGGCTGCAGCCGGGGTGGAACGAAGAAACGCCTTGGCTCGTGAGGAATGGTACATGCCTGACTTTCGGCAAACGAGTGAACGACGACTCTGACGAGAAGGACAGGTGGGCACCTGGGCTGGATCCGCGGGGTCACGCTCGAACTTCGACGCCCGGTTCTTCGACGCGCAGGGCCCACCGGGCATTCCGCGCGTCAGCGACTGCCGAAAGGTTAACCACGGGACGGAAGCTCGCAACTCGTTCCGCTGCTCGAGGGCGACAATCGGGCGCCGGCCGGCCTCGGCGATCAGGGAATGCGCTCGAGAGCAGCGACTTCGTAGGAGCCAGAGCGCCAGACAAAGTGAATCCGAAGCTGCCCCTCGCGTGGCCCTTGCGCTCGAACCGCGCGCCACTCGAGGACCCGTTCGTCGAGGCTGGCGCTGGCCGGCGCCTGGGCAGGCAATTCGAGGCAGGCACGCGCCCCATCGACCCGGACGGGCAATCGTATCGGGTCGGAGCCGGCGAACGTCCATGCCGCCTCGTAGGTCGTGCTCGCGGCGTCGGCCATGCCCGCGAGCACGCCGAGGTCCTCGGCACACCACTCGGCTCGCCCGCCGTCCAGCACCTCGATGGGCACCGCCAGCGAGGAGAGCGGCGAGAGGTAGCGCCGCAGGATGCGTTCTCGACGCCCGAGCAGCAGCCGCAGGAGCTCGGCGCGCAGCGCCGCGCTGCCGAGGCGCCCGACGCGAATCACACGTTGTAGGTGGGCGGGCGTGAAGCGAGCCAAAATTCGCGCCATCCACGCGGCATCGCGCTCCGTCATGCGCTGGAACGCCGGATTCGGGTAGCTGGGACGCCAGAGCTCGGGATCGAATCGTTCCACGTTGAAATACCCGAAGACGGGGCCGCTCGAGCCAAAGCGCTCCGCCTCGAAGGGTCGGGCGATTGCCCCGAAGGTGAGCCAATCTCCGGCGATCTGACCCAGATCGACACCGTAAGCGTGTCCTGCCAAACGCCTCGCCAGCAGAGTGGGCGCGCTCAGATTACCGAAGCAATCGCCAAAATCCAGCAGGCTGTGACGTACCCAGCCAAAGCCGTTGCCGGCATCGATCCAGCTGTCGAGCGTATTTTGCTCGCGCGCGTCGCCGTGCCCCATCCAGGCCGCCAGCAGGCGCAAGGCGCGCAGCTCGCGCCGGTCTTGGTGATCGACGATGTCGTTGGGATCGTCAGGGCGCGTACCCTCGAAGCGAAACGGACCGATCGACTTGCCTGCCAGCCAGAGGCTGGCCAGCGCTCGGTAACGCCCGTCGCGGGTGCGCGGCACGGAGGCGAGCGAGCGATCGAGCTCGGCGACCGTGTATGGGTGCTCGTCTCCGAGCCAATCCGTCCCGCGCGCGCCCTGCCCCAGCGCGAGCTGGCTGCGCTCGAAGAAGACGACGCGGTTGCAGGGCGCGCCGTAGCCCGCCGCGTAGAACAAGCGCGACGCGATGGCATCGGCGGCAGTGCTTCGCGGGCCCTGTTCGACGCGGTCGAATTTGAGCAAGTAACGCGCCCCATCGGCTGCGCGAACGACGAAACCGGGGCTCACGCCGTCCGACTTCGCGCCGACGACCGTCCAGACGTGCGCCGTCTCGAGCGGCGGCATCGTGCACGGGCCGATGGCGACCTGCTCGGGAGTCAGGCCGTGACGGCCGATGCGGTTGGTGAACCAGCTCGAATCGGCTACCTCATCGAGGGTGTTGAGGTTGCTGGCTTCCGCCCCCGGATCAACGGCGAAGGCTCGCGCGAGCGGCCGCAACGCAACCTGGTCGACGATGTCGGTATATTTGCCGGAGTGGTACTTGGCGGGCGGACCTCGAAACAGTCGGCGATCGGGATCCTCCCAGAGCGGCACCGGGCGAGCAGGGGCTGCCAGCAGAGAGGGCGCACACGCGACGAGCTGGGCGACCAGGAGCCAGAGGCAAAGCCAAGTAGCCCGCGCGGCAGCACAGGGCGCCGCCCAGCGTCTACCCGACGCGGCCGGCCCCAGGTCGTGACCGTCAGAAGGAGATCGCTGTTCCAACCGCAAGACGCAGCTCCTCGAGCTCGGCACCGCTCTGCAACGTGTCGGTGCCAGCTCCGATCAAGAACTCCAGATTCGCGTCCCGCGCGGCCGTCGTCGTGATGCCCACGGCGAACGAGGCGCGCAGGAGCCCGAGCTCGAACCCCGCGAGCTCGGGGCCAAAGACGCTTCCGAGCGCAGCATCCGCAGTCCCGTCGAGCGAGACCCAGATCGGCCAGCGATATTGCAGGCGAGCGGCCAGCGCGCTCGCCCCCACCAGCCGGCGGCTGCGCAGACCGGGCATCGGCTGACCTCCGCCGAGCGCGGGCTGCTCGGTGAAAGGGAGCTGCGCGCCGCCCGCGAGCACGTGCACAAATTCCCCTTTCAGCGAGAACCCGAGCGTGCGCTGCTGACCCGTGAGGTCGAGATACGCTGCGGCAAGGCCGCCGTATCGCAGCCAGCTTCGTGCAGCATCCACGGCACGCGGATGCTCGAGGTCCAGCGAGTAGCCGGCATGGGCGGCGAGCCGCAGCCCCGTGCCGGGTGGCGCTACGGAATCCGCCGTCACCTGCCCGTCCTCATGGCGGGGCCGGCGGCTGTCGAGCGCAGCGAGCACCATCGGCGAGACGGTCGTGTACCCGTCCGTCCCGGGCGGCAGAGCCGCGAGCCGCCCGCCGGCGACGCCTTGATCCAGGCTCGCGTCGCCGAGTGAGCTGGCGCCGGTGTCAAAACGTCGCCGCTGGAGCTCGACCTCCATGCCGAGCGTGCTCGAGCGCCAGCCCGAGAGCTGTGCCGCTGCCGCCACGCGCAGCACGCTCGAGCCGTAGCGCAGCGGCTCGCCAGAGGATTCCGGGCCGAGCCCCCAAAAGGTGAGATCGGGCCGGCGCGAGACGCCCGCCGTCAGACTGATGTGCGCGTCCGACGTCAGCGCGTAGCTGTCCTTGGCGCCCAACTGAAACCAGTCGGTCCCTCCGGTCGTGGCTCGCAGACGCACGCTGTTTGCCGGCACGAGCGCCCCGTCCCAAGAAAAATAGAGCCCAGCGCGCGCGCGAAAACCGAGATCGAAGTAGAAGTACGGCCACAGCGCCGCCTCGTTGTTCGGTCCGAACGTGAAGAAGTCCACGACCTGCTGCGGCCAGTAGTGTTGCTCGGCGTAACTCGAGGCGTGGCTGAGCGGCCAGCGCAACGCGTATTGTGTGAGCACGAAGACCGGAAAGAGAACGATGCGCGGCGCCCAGAGCCACGTCCGCCCCGCCGACGGCGGCGCCTCGGGAGCGTAGCCCGGAGGGGCGCGTTTTTCCTCGGCAGCACCGGAGGGTTGCGAGCTCGCCGCGGGCGGATAGGCCTCGACCCCCGCCGGCGCCGCGTCGAGTGCGCTCTCTTCCGGGTCGCTCGCGCTGCCCGGCGGCAGCGGCACGCTCGCGCTCGGCCGCGGCGGCCGCCAGTCGCCCGGTTGTGCCCGTGCCAGCAACGAGCTCGCGAGCAGCAGTGCAACGCTCAAAAGGAAACGGCTCGATCGCCTCCACCTGCAAGGCCGCCGGGTCATCTCGAGGAGCGCCGAGCATCATCCACGGGTGACACAGCAACGATCGGCAGCGCCAGCTCCGCCTTGGGCGGCAGGATATCCGTGACGTAGCTGCGCCCGAGCACCTTGGCCGCAACGATCCACAGAGCCAGCGCCACCAGTGCCACGCCGAGGCAAGCGCCGACCGATACGCCCGACCAGGCGATCATCACCAGCAGCGCCACCGAGGACAGCGCCTTGGCGGCTCGATCCACGAACACGTCGATGAACGCCTTGGCCTTGTACTTCTGCGCGTCCGTGAGCGGCACATACAAGGACTCCTTCGTCACTTGCTGCAACGAGTAGTTGAGCCCGCGGTCGCTCGCCGCGAGCACGATCGCCAGCGAGACCGTCGGCAAGAAGGCAAGACCCAGCGTAGCGGCGGCCATGGCGATCGGCGGCACCAGCAAGGCGAGCCGCTTGAGTGGCAGGAGGCGCGGCACGAGCACGAGCTGGGACACCAGCGCCGTACCGCTCACGATCCAGCCCAGCCGGCCATACATCTTGCCGATCTCGACCTCGCCGCTGAACGCCCGCTGGAACACCACGTTGATCGCGAAGTCTGTGGTGGCTGACGCAAACTCGTAGGCGATCACGATGGCCACGATCCAGAGCAGATAGCGGCTACGGAGCACCTCACGGGCTCCTTCGAATGCGCTGGCGCTGCCGGATTGCTCGGTTCGCGCACGAACGCGCGGCGCAGGCTCGAACTTGCGCTCGATGACCGAGGCGAGGCCCGCGCCCGACAGCACCAGAACGACGCAGACCAGCAGCAGATCGACGGGCCCGATCAGCTCGATCAGCGCGTCAACGGTCACGCCGCCGGCTACCCCGCCCAGGATCCCACCGATGCCGATCAGGCCATACGAGCGATCCGCTTCGGAGCGCGACACGACGTCGTTGGTGTAGGTCCAGAACATCGCCACCATCACGGTCGAGTAGATATCCACCAGGATGAAGACCGCCCAAACGAACCAGCGCCTCCCCCCCAGCGCTTCGCCCCCCAGGTGTAGTGCAGCCCAAAAGCCCAGCAGCACGGCAGCAAACAGCGCGCTCGCGAGGCGCACCACGCCGATGCGAGTGAAATGATTGACCGCGCGCGAGTAGACCAGCACCACGATGCCGACCGCCACCAGGGTGCCGAAGCGCACGTACGGTAGCTCCGCCGCGCCCAGATGCGACAGCAGCGAGGCGGTACGGATCGGTTTGAGCAACCAGAGCGTGGTGATGCTCAGAAAGAACCACGCCGCCAGGAGCAGCGCCTTGCGGCGTTCCGCAGCAGACAGCCCACTCGATGCGCCAGCCGCGAGCACCATGTAGAGTGCTCGGGAGTGCACGTCATGTGCCAGCAGTGCTCGGCTGGGCCGCGCCCCGGGATCGCCGGGATCCCGCCCCGCCGCAGCCGGAGCGGCGCACCGATTGCAACCGCCGGCGCTACGACGCAAGTCTTGCGCCGTCAGGCCCGTCTGGAACGGCTGCGAGCTCCGTTTTACAGCCAGGCACCTGGCAACGGTGCTGATCGCGGAGCAGCACGGCGCGGCGCAAGGCGGGAGGGATGGTTTGGGTGGCACGCCCGGGGAAGCGTGCGCGAGCCGGGGCACGGCTGGCCCGCGCGGAGCTGCGTGCCGTGTCAGCTGCTCTCTCCGGGATGGCGGCGCCCACGTGGACGTTCTGATGCTCGAGGGAGCACGAGCTCTCGCGAGTGCTCGCGCCCACCGGAGCGTCTGGGGCCGCACTCGCGCGAGCGGGCGTGTCTGGGGGGTCGCCTCGGCTCTCGTCGGGCTCGAGGTCGTTGGCCGGCGCCGAGCTCGGC
>Ga0207675_100003967_pt1 | contig 14363 bp, 14 predicted proteins | sample KBSSwiS42_FD_184305 | JGI IMG/M metagenome (GOLD analysis project Ga0207675, IMG submission 184305) | Switchgrass rhizosphere microbial communities from Kellogg Biological Station, Michigan, USA - KBS Switchgrass S4-2 (SPAdes) (version 2) | ecosystem: Host-associated > Plants > Roots >... | reverse complement strand
TGCGCATCGTTCTCAGCGCCAACGGACACGCGGAGGTGGCGTGCGCGACCTCTGACATCGGCACCGGCACCTACACCATCATGGCGCAGGTCGCGGCCGACGCGCTCGGATTGCCGCTCGACAGCATCAGCATCAAACTCGGCGACTCAAGCCTGCCGCAGTCCCCGGTCGAAGGCGGATCGTGGATCGCGGCTTCGGTGGCGAACGGAATCGTCACGACCGCCGAGGCGATCCGCAGCGAGCTGTTGCGTCTGGCAAAGCAGATCCCGAATTCGCCGCTCTCCAATGCGTCCTCCGACGAGCTCACGCTCGTCGACGGCCAGCTTGTCAGCAAGCACGACGGTGCGCGCACGGTGTCCATTGCGGATGCGATGCGCCACGGCGGCGTGGAGCGCATCGAGCAGGAAAAGACGACGAGCCCAGCCGAGGACGCCGCTCGTTCTCACAACGTGCACTCGGCGATCTTTGCCGAAGTTAACGTCGACGAGCAGCTCGGCGTCGTCCGCGTCACCCGCGTCGTCAGTGCCGTCGCCGCCGGACGCATCCTGAACACCAAGACCGCGGCCAGCCAGATCCTGGGCGGGGTGGTCTGGGGCATCGGCATGGCGCTACACGAGGAAACGCTCATCGATCACAGGTTCGGCCGCATCATGAATGCCAATATCGCCGAGTACCACGTACCGGTGAACGCCGACGTGCACGACATCAAGGTCATCTTCGTGGACGAGCCGGACGACTCCAACCCGCTCGGCATCAAGGGGCTTGGCGAGATCGGGATCGTCGGCGTCGCCGCCGCGGTCGCCAACGCGGTCTATCATGCGACCGGAACGCGCGTGCGCAACCTCCCGATCACGCTGGATAAGCTGCACCGCATGTGAGGCGGGCGACGGGATTTCCGGATCTGTCGGCTCGCATATTGCTGTTGGCCGGTCCGTCGCCGCCGTCCGCTGTCAACTAGCCGTCGCCAGAACAGCGATCGTGGCGGCCTTTGTTCGATCAGGTCGCGGCGTTCCGCTTCTCGTCGCCATTTATCTCGGCCTTCGGTGAGCTGACTTGTTGAAAGCTGTGACGAGCAACATAAACTGGTTTGGAACGGCTAGCATCGACAGCACCCAAAGGCTCACCGCTCGTCGGCGGTTGGAAAAGGGGGAACTTCAAGCAAGCCATCGGGCGCTCGCGCGGCGCCTGATACTGATTTTCAGACCGACTCGTCCGGCGAAGTCGCCTATCGACAATGTAAACCTTACTTCTCCTCTTGTCCTGAGCCCGATTTCCGGCGTGATGCGTCGCGAACGTTGGAAGGACGAGGACGCGGGTACGGCACGCGCACAACCTCGGCAGAGTCGTCGCTCAAATCACGCACGTCCCATTGGCATATGCGGTAACCATTCCGACGCTCGATCATGTCCACGTGGATATGATTTTCGTGTTGGCCGTCGGAGCCGGGTCCGAGCACGGTGCTGAAGCGGGCGCAGGTTGCCTGCCGCAAGCCTTCGCGAAAATTCTTGGCGACGCGCAGATCGGTCAAGCCCAAGACAGTCCCACTCCCAAGCTTTACGGACGCTACGTCGAGCGCGTTTGCCTTGCCGTGCTCGGAGAGCTTGGCCCGGACGACACCATTTCGACCGCGGCACTCGTAAGAGACGTAATTCTCGATACTTCCAAGCACAGCATCGAGGCTACGCACGGCGGGAACTACGTCCTCTCTCACCCAGTAGACGATTGCCTCGGCGAAGCTGCAGCGCACCGTCGCCGGGGGGGTGAGCGCCACTCGAGATTTATCGGCAAGCACGACTGCCTCGAGCCGAACGACGTCCTCCACCGCGCACTCGCCTGCCCCGACAACCGGAGGCAGGCTTGGGGCGATTGCAAGGTCAGCGGTAAGACGCTGACGGCACAGGGATGGTGCCGAAGGTTCCGCCGATTCGGAATTGACTGCGGCCGCGGGAGCGAGCCCCGGCCGCGGTCGCGGCAATGGAATAGTCGTAGCAATGGCGAATTCGCAGGTCGCGAGAAGCAAAGTCAAAGTCGCGAGAGTTTTAAGCCGCATGGCCAACCATCATGGCGGCCGTCAGCCGCATCCTTCGACTTGGCCCCGCCTCCTGGACGTCTTGAAGGTTCGGCCGCGACCTAATGCCAATTCTTTGGGCCCTGTCCGGGTTCCCACCGTGATGCGGGTCAAAATTGCGCTTGTCGTTCGTCGCTTCGCGCGCGCGAGGCCCAACGAGCCCAGTGGGCAGCCGACGGACCCGCGTCCGGCGCCGCGGCAACGACCAGCGTCACCTCACTGGGCGCTCACTTGACCAGCTCAAGGGGCGGCTTCCCCTTTTCGAGCACGTAAGTGGCGAGCTCCGCCGCGTTGCCGCTGCCGACGTTCTTCGCCGCGTGGATCGTTCCGGCCGGGATGAACAGGACGTCGCCGGCCTTGAGCGTCACCGGCGGCTTGCCGTCGACTTCGTACTCCAGCGAGCCTTCGAGCACATTGATGATCTCTTCGCCCGGATGCGTGTGCCTGGGGAACGCCGCTCCCGGGGCGAAGTCGACGCGCACCTGGACGACCTCGCGTCCGGGGATGCTGAGATCGTGCCGCTGGAGATCGGTGCGCTTGATTCCCGGCTGCTGCGCCTGCGCCAAGTTCAGCACCAAACCGCTTCCGACGATCAGCAGCGCTGCCGCGATGATTCGAGTCGTTGTCATGCCGAACCCTTTGTTCCTGATGCAAACTGCAGAATGTCGATGGTTCCGGCGACGCAGTCGCGGACGCATCGGGGCCGAGGTCTCTATTTCGCCGCCTTTTCTCCGGGGATCACGAATTCGACGACGACGGTTCGATCCAGGGGCTGATGGTTTGCGTTTACGAGCGTGATCTCGACCTTGTGCGGTCCCGGAGGAAGGCCAGCGACGATGAGAGGCCCACCGCCGGTTTCGGCCCAGACCCACGACGCGCCATCAACCGCGACATGGAGATGCCCGATGCGAGGCGACACCTCGACCGCCTTCGGGCCGAACACCGGGACGATCTGCAGATTTTCGGTGCGGTACTGGATGAACACGACTCCCCGGCTCAACGGCTCGGCCAAAGGCTGATCGACCACGATTTTCGCCGCGGGCTGCGTATCGGCAGTCTGAGCGACGGTGTTGGACGCCCATGGAACGGCCATCGCCACGATAAAGCCGATGAATGCCCTGGTCATGTTTGCCCCTCCTGGTGCGGGCTCACCCGCATCGACGGCGTGATCGCGCAAGTCAAATTGCTAGCTAGCCGACATCCCACTCGAGCAACGACGCACGTCAGGCTCGTCGCCACCGCAAAACCCCGGCCAAGGCCCGTGGGGTGACAATCCCGGAGTCATTCCGGCTGCGCGCGGATGTAACGATCGAATGATAGCATGCTGCGGCGCAGGAGTCCGCGCGCCACGAGTCCGACCTGCCGACCCGATGCGGCCGTGTCCGCTCAGCGGGGCTACAGCCCGGACTCGATCGCCCGGAGCAGCCGGAAGCGCATCTCGCCGTCATTGCTCGTGAGCGCGATCACGAAACGCACCTGTCCGTGGCTTGAGGTGTTGGCATAGCCCGCGAGCGTGCGAACCCCGTCCAGGGAGCCGGTCTTGTTCATGCCGCCGTCACGGCCGCGGAGCAGGTTGGCGTGGGGCGCGAACAGCTCGAGCACTTTGGCGAGGCCGCGGGCGGTGAAGCGGTTGTCGCGGCTGATGCCCGAACCCTCCTCGAGATGGATAGCGTCGGCAAGGCCGTGCGCGGCGAGCATCTCGTTCGCGACCCGGAGCGACTTCTCCAGGCTGACTGGCCCGCCCAGGCGGTGCGCGCCGATCTCCAGGAAGACCTGGTTGGCGATGTAGTTGTTCGAGGCGCGGAGCAGCTCGACGAGGATCTGCGAAAGGGTACGCGACTGTCGGTGAACGTAGACCGGCTTCAGTCCCGCGGGTACGGTTCCGGCCGAGATCTTGCCCTTCACGCTGCCGCCGGCCCGCGCGATGAACGCGGCGATCAGCTCGCCGGCATATTGCAGGCTCACCGTTGGGTCCTGGCTCAGGCTGATGCGGCCCTTTCCGTTCGGGCCCCGCAGCCGGAACTGGGTGATCGCGAGCGGGGTGATCGGGGTCTGCGTCTCGGCGGAGCGCACCTTGTTGCCGCTGCGCACGGCGTTGACAGTGTTGAAATTCACCGCCAGCGCGGAGTTCAGCGCATTGTAGGCCTCGTCGGTGTTCTCGATGCCCGGGATGCGCAGGTTCGAAGGGTAGTAGCTCGCGTCCAGCACGATGCCGGTGATCGGCTTGTTGCCGATCGCGGCGACCAGCTCGGTCGCGAGCGGCGCCAGCTCCTCTGAAATCAGGAAAGGATCGCCGCCTCCGCGCACATAGAGCTTCCGCTTGTCGTCGAGGTAGAAGCGGGTCTCGAAGCGGTAGTCGCCGCCAAGGACCTCCATCGCCAGCCAAGCCGTCACGATCTTGGTGACCGAGGCCGGGACGAAGGGCTTATCGGTGTTCTGGGCCACCAACTCGTTGCCCGCGGCGTCCATCACGAGCACCAGCCCCGACGGAGCGAGGGCCGCGACGTCCTCCTTGACACCGGCGGCCAGAGCCGGGGCGGGTAGCAGGAGCAAAGCGAGGGCGAGCAGGCGAGACCACATGGCGACTCCAATGCGGGCGCAGCGTCTGCAACTTGCGGGCGATGCTGGTGATACTCAAGCGTTAAATCAGTCAGAGCCGGCAGCTGGTGCGCTGAGGTGCATGAAATTGTCATGCGCGGGCTTGACCCGCGCATCCATCTCCTTGGAATAGAATCGACCGAAGACCGAGAGGCTATCGCGAAGAAGAGATGGACCGCTCCGAAATCGGGTTCACCCGATTTCGGCACTTCAAATGCGCAAGTCGGATAAATCCGACTTGCGGGGTGACACCGGTACCCCGGGAAGCACAGAAGCAAACCAACTGAAAAAAAATGCTCTGACGCGACGCGAGCGGTATGCTGGGACGGGCTCCGGTGTTCCGGTACGTCCAAGCAGGGCGCTCCAGGCTTATGCCGCTCTGATAAAGAGTGTCTGCAAAGTTACTGCCATCAAGATTTTCGAATTTTTTTGCGCGCTGTGGCTCGAGCGCAACAGAGTTGCCGGAATTCCGTCGCGGTCGTCGTGTCGTATGCGTCCTCGGGGACTGGGGGCACAAATGATCATCGACTTAGACAGTTGGGAAGCTGGCTACGCGGACGGGCGGCTGGGTTGCGGCCCCGCATGTCCGGAACATCATGACGAGGTGTCATATTCGAGCGGCTACCGCGAAGGCCGCGCAACGCGCGCCGGAGCGCGGATGAAGCCGCCGCGTTTGCGCCGCCTGCAGCGTTTCAAGGGCGCCTTCGATCCGGTCGGCTGAGCGGGGCGTACGCTCGGCATGACGATCCTCCAGGAAATCACGTTCGCTGTGCTCGCCGCAGTCGGGGCCGTTGCCGGCTCCGAGGTGATCGTGCGGCTGTGGCACGTCTTCCAGGTACCGTTCTAAGCGATGCAAGGAGATAACCGTGGCAATGCTCCACTTCACCTGTCCGAATACGAACCGGCGAGCGCCGACCGGAGTCGAGATGGACGTGCAAAGCCTGCGGGCGCACTGGAGGTCAACGCTGAGATGCAGTTGTCCGCACTGCGACGACGTCCATGACATCTCCGTGCGCGACGTGTACCTGAATGGCGCGGTGGACAATCTCCATCGGCTGATGCGAGCCTAGCATCGGTGCGGCTGCCAGTACGGGCGCCATCAGTCCCGCAGGTCGCCGGTCACGGCGGCGAGCCATTGCTCGTCACGGGTCAGCGAGCGCAGTTCCTTCAAGGCTTCAGCCTTGGTCTGCGTCACCTGCGGCACGATGCACGGCTCGCCTTCGCCGTTGCTCGGCTGGCAGCTGAACTCCAGCCGGATATCGTTCGGGTCGAAGACATAGATCGAGAAGATTCCCGGCAGGATTTCGAGCGGGCCGTCGTACGGCACTCGGTGCGCGTCGAGCCGTTCACGGATTCGGGCCTGGCTTTTCGGCGAGACCGCGAACGAGACGTGCTGCATGGCGCCAAGCGCATTGCGATCACCTCTCTCCTTGGCGCCCTTCGGCATCTCGAAAAACGCGAGCAACCCGTCCCGCCCCATGTCGAAGAAATAATGGCGAATTTCCTCGAACGGCGGATTGCCGCGGTTGCCCGGTCCGGTCCCGAGTCCCGGCGGCACCTTCATCGCGTGCACCAGCCGCATGCCGAGCACGTCGCAGTAGAAATCGACCGTCATCTTCATGTCGTCGGTATTGAGCGCCAGATGATGGACGCCGTAGAAGGTGATCCTGTCGTCGGCGCGCGCCTGGACGCGATCGGCGAGTGACACGTCTGCCATGGTGCTTCTCCCTGGGTATTTTGCCAGTATCGTAGGCGGTTGCCGTCCTCGCGACAACGCGGACGAAGGAACGCCGGCACCGCGGACCATGAACCGCGGGCGACGGGGAGACCTCACGGATGAAGTTCGGATTGTTCTACCTGCCGACCTACCTGCCCGCGATCCGCGACGTGCAGGCGCACTACCGCGGCATCATCGAGCAGGTCGAATTCGCGGAGCGCATCGGGATCGACTATGTCTGGCTGGTCGAGCACCATTTCGTGCGCCACGGCGGCTTGTTCCCGGCCAACTATGCGTTCCTGTCCTACCTGGCGGCGCGCACCAAGCGCATCCGGCTCGGAACCGGCGCCACGGTTCTGCCGCTCAACGATCCGGTGCGGGTGGCGGAGCAGGCCGCCACTTTGGACCAGCTGTCGCAAGGCCGGCTCGATTTCGGCGTCGGCCGCGGCTTCATTCGTGACGAATTCGACGCCTTCGGCGTCGAGATGAAAGACAGCCGCGAGCGGGTCGAGGAAGGCGTCGAGCTCGTCAAGCAGGCCTGGGCCGGTCCGACGCTGGAATTCAAGAGCAAGTTCCGGCCGCCGATGTCCGGCCTGCCGATCCTGCCGCCGATCTATCAGAAGCCACACCCGCCGATCTGGGTGGCGTGCCTCCTGTCGCCCGAGAGCTTCGAATGGACGGCGCAGGAGGGATACAATCTCCTCTACGTCGCCTATCACGTCGACCACCCGATCGCGGTCGAGCGCATCGGATGGTACCGCGACGCCCTGCGCAAGCACGGCCGCCGCATCGAGGACCACGAGGTTTGCTGCGTCTACCACGCGCATTTCACCGAGCGCGAGGACGACGACCGGCTGCAGCAGGCCGTGCACACGGCGATGAGCGAATATGCCGCCGCCGGGCTGGAAGCGGCCCGCAAACCGCCCGACCCCACCGCCTACAAGGGCTATGAGCAGCGCGACGCCGGTCAGCGCAAGTTCGCCTTCGAATCCTACTTTCCCGGCCGCGTGTTGATGGGCGGGCCGAAGCAGGCGATCGAACGCATCCGCGTGCTGCGCGACGTCGGCATCACGCAGATCGGGATGCTGGTCGACTTCGGCTCGTTGCCGCAGGCGGAGATCATGCGGTCGCTGGAGATCTTCGCCAACGACGTGCTGCCGCACGTACGCGACCTCTGACCCGGCGACGTCCCGTGTTCACGGCTTTCGGCGACGCCAGCTTCCCCGGTGCGGGTCACGGCACGATAGCGTAATGGCTGAACCGGCCGTTGCGGTTCTGCCTCAACCAAGGTTGACTGGGACAGGTGGTACGCAGGAAATGCACGATGAAAGCCCTGGTGACTCGACGCCAAGCTTTGGCAGCTACTTCTGCGCTCGCGCTTGGTCAATTTGCCGCCAAAGCAGGCGAACTGGAGAAGGTCGGGATGCAACTCATCCTCGCCGCCGATGTCTCGGGGAGCGTAAATCCGGCGCGCTACAAGACGCAGCAAGACGGTTATCTGGAAGCGCTGGGAGACTCCCGAGTCCTGAACGTCATTGCTGAACTCGACCCACCGGTGCTTGCTATCGCCTTTGTTGCATGGGCTCGCGAGCAGGCAGTCATGGTGCCGTGGACGCGGGTCCAAGATGCCAAATCGATGGAATTATTCCGAAATCGATTGCGACAGACACAACGTCCGCAGATCGGCATTAATACGTTTATCGGCAAAGCGCTTCTGTTCTGCGACGCGCGGTTCGACCAGGAGTTTACGGGCGGCAGGAAGGTCATTGATGTTTCCGGAGATGGCGACGATAACCAAGGCATTGCTGCTCTTCATGTCGTTCGTGACGCGTTGGTTGGAAAAGGTGTCGTCATCAATGGACTGCCAATTATCGTAAAGCCGCCCGAATATATTTTTCCGCAACAACCCTCCGAGGGTCTCGACGTATACTATCGCAATCACGTCGTTGGTGGCGAAGGCCATGTACTCATCGAATCAATCGGCTTCGATAATTTCAAACAGGCGATCCTGCAGAAGCTGCTGCTCGAGATTGGATGACGGTTTTCGCCGCAGCGTTCCGCCGTCGAGCCGAGCGAGAATCGCCTGTGAGATGGTAATCCCCAACCGAGGGTCATGACATGACGCAACGTGCGACGCTTATGGTCTGCCTCGCATTTTCATCTCTGGTGCATGGTGCCGTGCAGGCCGCCGAGCTAGGAGTCTTCGCGTCCCGGGCAGTCTGGACGGTATTGACGGCTATCGGTCCTGAATTCGAGAAAAATTCCGGACACAAGCTCAACACGACGACTGGCCTGAGCGCGGAATTTGTACGCCGGATCAATTCCGGTGAAGCGTTCGACGTCATAGCCGCTCCACCAGGGTCCTTGGTGGGACTAATCAGGGGCGGCAAAATCCTGCCCGACTCGCGCATCGGAATTGCTCGCTCGAGGTACGGCGTCGTGGTGCGCGCCGGAGCGACCAAGCCAGATATCGGCTCAGTCGAAAGCTTTAAGCGTACGCTCCTGAACGCAAAATCGATCACCTATCTTCCTGTGCCCGGTGTACCGCAGCTCATTGAAAAGCTCGGGCTGAAGGACGCAATCGCGTCCAAGCTGACGATACCAGATGATGACATTTCCGCCGAACTGGTGGCCAAGGGTGAGGTCGAATTGGCTATCGTGGCCGCCACCCAAGCGTTCACGACACATGGCGTCGAACTGGCAGGTCTGCTGCCTGCGGAAATTGAAATCTCTACGGAGTTTGCCGGTGCAATCAGTGCAGCCTCGGCCAACCCTGATGCCGCGCGAAGTTTGCTTGTCTTTTTGACAGGGCCAAGGGCAAAGGAAACGATCAGGGCTCAAGGCATGGAGCCGCTCTGACAGGTCCCCTACCCGCCTCGCCGGCGGCATCTGCCGGCGCCGCGGATCACGGCACGACAACGTAGTTGCTGAACCCGCCGTTGCGGCTCTGCAGGCCGGAAATGGCGTGATTGATCTCTTCGAGCGGAAACCGCTGATGCTCGAACACCGAGAGATCGAGCAGTCCCACTCGCGCTAGTTCAGCCATCTCCTGCCCCTGCGCGGCCGTGAACCAGTTCGAGCCGATGAACTGGATCTGCTCGTCCATGAGCCAATGCACGTCGACGGGCACGGGCTCGGCGACCGCTCCGACATTGACGGCGCGGCCGCCGCGCCGAACGGCTTGCAATGAATCGAGCATGGTGCTCGCGGGCGAGCCGGGTCCGAGCGCGCTGATCATGAAATCGACGCCGTCGCCGCTGGTCCGCTGCTTGGCCCAGGGCGCGGTAGCGCCGTCATCCAGCGCATGCACCTCGATGCGATCGGGCGCCAGCGCCTTCACCCGGTCGAGCAGCGCGCGGTTGCGGCCGGTGCCGAGGATGCGGGTCATCCCCATGGCGAGTCCGAGCAAGGCCGCGCCGAGTCCGAGCGTGCCGCTGATGCCGTCGACCAGCATGGCCTGGCCCGCAACGGCATTCGCCTTCTTCATCGCGCCAAAGGAGGTGCCGAGATAGCCGAAGCGGGCGGCCTGTTCGAAGCTGACGCTGTCGGGAAGCCTGACCAGGGCATATTGCGGCGCGGTCATGAACTCGCAGAAACCGCCATAGGGATAGAGATCGTAGATTTTCTGCGCGTCGGGCCCAAAGCCGAAATAGCCGTTGAAGGTGAAATAACGGCAGCGCGTGCGCTCGCCCGCCTGGCACATCTGGCAGGCGCCGCAGGACCGCAGCGGGTTCACATAGACGCGCTGCCCGGGTTTGACTCCAATCACCTGGGCGCCGACCTCAACCACGACACCGGCTGGATCGAGCCCGAAGATCGCCGGCAGCTTGGGCAGCGGCAGGTGCGGAAACCACTTCGTCCAGTTGGCGAGCACGTTGCCGAGATTTGGCACCAAGCCGCAGGCCTTGACCTGCACGAGCACGTCGGTTGAGCCCGGCTTCGGCACCGGAATCGTGTCGATCGACATCGGTCCGCCCACGGCGTGCATGCGCGCCGCACGCATCGTTTCTGGCATGAAATCCCCCCTGCCCTTGCTGAACACTTATAGAATCATGCGCCTCGCCCCGGAACCGGATTTGCGGCGGGTCTTAGTCGCGCCGGCAGGCCGGGCCGCATCCGAAATCCATTGGTTTGCGACCGAGCGGCGTTCAATCGAGCTTCAGCCCGAGCGCTTTGACGACTGGCGTCCAGAGCGCAATATCGGCTGCCAGCGAGCCTCGGAATTTGTCAGGCGTCGAGTCAAGCGTGGGCTCGATCCCCGCGTCGGCCAGCACCTGCTGATACGCCGGGTCGGCGACCGCCGCGCGCGTCGCGAGCGCGATCCGTTCCGCGATCGAGTTCGGCGTTCCCGCTGGCGCGAGCAGCCCGATCGTACCGGTCACGGTGAGCCCGGGAAGGCCCTGCTCGGCCGCCGTTGGAAGCTCCGGCGCGACGTTGAGACGAGTGGGATTGGTGATGGCGACAATGCGGGTCTTCCCGGTGCGATGGAATTCGAGCATCGCACCGGTCACGCCCACGATACCCATCGGCACCTGCCCGCTGACCAGATCCGCGATCGCCGGTCCCGTGCCGCGATACGGGACCTGAACGATGTCAGGCGTTTCCGCCAGTGACTTGAGCAATTCGCCGGTCAGGTGCTGGATCGAGCCGACACCGGCATGGCCGTAGGACAGCTTGCCGGGATTGGCTTTGGCATATGCGATGAGCTCCTTGAGCGTACCAACCGGGACCGAAGGATGCACCGCGACGACGAGACCATTGGTGGCCACGCTCGCAATCGGATCGAGATCCCTGACCGGATCGAACAGCGGCCGGCTCTTGAGCAGGGCTTCGTTGAGGTGCGTCTGCGTCCCGCCGAGCAGGATGGTGTAGCCGTCCGCCGGTGCGCGCACGACGGCAACGGCACCGAGCGAGGCGCCGCCGCCGCCAATGTTCTCGATCACCACCGTGCCGAGAAGGGGCTTCAGCTTGTCCGCCAATGGGCGTCCGACGAGGTCGTAGGCGCCGCCCGGCGGAAAGGGAATGACCAGCCGGATCGGCCGCGCTGGATAATTTTGCGCCCGCGCGATGCGGGTGACCGCCGGCACGGCGGCCGCGGCCACGGTCCAGTGCAGGAATTTGCGGCGAGAAAGCTTCATGACTGGACCTCGACGCTGGTCGACCAGGAGACGTAAGCGTGCGACGTGCGCAAAATAGCTGCTCATCCTACGGACGACGAGCGCCGCGACTCGCCAGCCACTCCGCTCTCTCGTGCCCCGGGCGGAGACCCGGGGCCCAGGGGCACCACGGCAAAATCGATGGACAGTCGAAACGATCCGTCGTGTCGCTCCTAGGTCCCGGCTCTCGTTCCACGAGCGCAAGTGCGCTCGCTGCACTCGGCCCGGACACGAGGGCCGCGCATGCGGCCCTAATCATATACGCTCGAAGCTCCCGCCATCCACCACCGCCGTCCACTTGGCGATGTCGGCGGCCATCCGCGCCTTGAATTCATCCGGAGTGGTCGGCTTGGGCTCGTTGCCGAGCGCGCGAAGCCGCGCCATGACCGCGGGCTCCTTGAGCACGCCGGTCACTTCCGCGTTGAGCCGGTTCACGATCGCCGGCGGGAGCCCGGCCGGCGCCACCAGTCCCTGCCAGGCGCTGACGAGATATCCGGGCACACCGGCTTCCGCCACGGTCGGCGTGTCGGGCACCGCAAAAAAGCGGCGCTCGCCTGTCACCGCGACGGCGCGCAGCTTGCCGTCGCGTACGAATTCAAGCAGGGCCGCCGGCGGATCCATCATGAAATCGAGACGCTTGCCGATCAGGTCGATCGCCGCCGGTGCGCTGCCGCGATACGGCACGTGCTGGAGGCGAATCTTCGCCTCCTTGGCGAGGAGCTCGACCGCCAGGTGCGGGCCCGAGCCGTTGCCGGGCGTGCCGTAGAGCAGCGGCGTGGATGCTGAACGCGCGAGATTGATGAGGTCGGCCACGGTCCGGATCGAGTGATCGGCATAGGTCACCATCAGATAGGGATACTCGGTGAACATGCTGATCATGGAGAAGTCGTCGATGGTCCGGTATGGCAGCGTCTTGAAGGTCGCGGCCGCGAACGTATGCCCGGATGGAATCGCGAACAGCGTGTAGCCGTCGGGCATGGCGCGGGCGACCTGCGCCGCCGCGGTCGTGCCCGACGCGCCCGGTTTGCCCTCGACCACCACCCGCTGGCCCAGCCGCCGCGTGAGGCCGTCGGCGACGATCCGCGCCACGAGGTCGGTGGGTCCACCGGCGGGAAAGCCGTGCACCATGGAGATGGGTCGGTCCGGCCAGTCCGGATTGGCGCGGGCCGCCGCGAGCGTGAAGGTGCAAAGTCCGCCGGCGATCGCCGCGCGGCGCGTGAGTGCGGTCACGACGTCCTCCCGTCGGGCGCGTTCATCACGATCAGCGCGTCGAGCGCCAGCGCCCCTTGGCCCACAGCATAGACCGTCACCGGGTTGAGATCGACCTCCTGAATGTCAGGCCGCGCCGCGAGCAGCGCGCCGATCCGCTGCACGATCGTGGCCAGCGCCGTCACATCGCGCGCGGGCTCGCCGCGCATTCCGTGCAGCAGCGGCGCACCGCGAAGCTTTCCGAACTCGTCCGTGATCTCGCCGAGATCAACGCCCACCGGCAGTATCCGAACGTCATGGAGCGCTTCGGTCCAGATCCCGCCGAGGCCGACGAGCGTCACGGGTCCCCAATCGCGGTCGCGACGCGCGCCGACGATCATTTCAAGGCCGCGCGGGGCCATGGCCTCGACGAGAATGCCATCGATGGTGAGGCCGGGGTGCAACGATCCGACATGCTGCAGCTTCGCCCAGGCCCGCGCGAGCTGCGTGTCGTCGCGGATGTCGAGCAGCACAGCGCCGGCGTCGCTCTTGTGCGGTAGCGCCGCCGCCTGCAGCTTGAGCGCGACCGGAAACCCGATGGTAACAGCGGCTTCCGAGGCATCCAGGAGATTGCCGACCAGCCTGCCGCGCGGAATTTGGATTCCAAGCTTGGCGATATATGCCTTGCTCGCGTATTCGGTGAGCGTCGCTCCGCCCGATTGCTCTTGCCCGCTCAAGGGCGGCAGCGACATCGGCGCCATGGCCTCGCGCGTGTGTGCCCGTTGCAGCGAGCGGCCATGGGCGGTCAGGCGCGCCAATGCGCGTAGCGCACGCTCGGGCGAGCGAAAGAACGGGATCCCGGCCGCGCGCGCGTCTGAAATGATCGACGCCGGCACATTCACCTCGTCCCCCAGCAATCCGAGGATGGCCGGCTTGGATGATCCCACCAGCGGCGCGAGGCACGCCCTGCCCTTGGCCAGGGCAAAATCGCTCGCCTCGCCGATGATAACCGTCAGCAGCAGGCTGCCGAAGCTGTCGTCCGCCAGCAGCGGCTTGATGGTGCGGGCGTACATTTCGGGATGCGTGATGGCCTGCGCCGTGAGGTCGAGCGGGTTGGAGGCAGCGACGAAATCCGGCAGCTCCGCCTGGATAGTCGCGGCGAGGTCCGCGGGCAACGGCGGCAGCTCGAGCCCGAGCGCCTCGCAGGTGTCGAGCGTCAGTCCTTTGATGGCGCCGGAGTCCGTTACCATCGCCATTCCCTTGCTCGGCGGCGACGGGAAGCGCACCGCCAGCTCGGTGACATCGATCAGCTCTTCGAGGCTACGCACCAGCATGACGCAGGCGTGCCGCAGCAGCGCTTCGATCACGGCGTAGTCGCCGGCAAGCGCGCCGGTATGCGACTTGGCGGACTCGCGGGCAGCCGCACTGTGGCCGGACAACAGCAGCACGACCGGCTTGCCGAGCTCGCGCGCCCGCTCCGCCATCGCAAGAAAGCGCTGCGGCTTGCGAATCTGCTCGGCGAAGGCAACGACCACCTTGGTGCTGGCATCCTCGAGCAGATAGGCCGCGTAATCCTCGAGCCCGAGCACCGCCTCGTTTCCGGTCGAGACCGTGCAGGCGACGGCGACATCCTTCG
>Ga0207675_100003966_pt1 | contig 14367 bp, 13 predicted proteins | sample KBSSwiS42_FD_184305 | JGI IMG/M metagenome (GOLD analysis project Ga0207675, IMG submission 184305) | Switchgrass rhizosphere microbial communities from Kellogg Biological Station, Michigan, USA - KBS Switchgrass S4-2 (SPAdes) (version 2) | ecosystem: Host-associated > Plants > Roots >... | reverse complement strand
AATGCCGATCTTATTCAAATTCCCCCTGACGAGATTCTTTTTCAGAAACAATATTACTCTATCGGTGAAGTATCAAAATGGTTCAGGGTTAATCAGTCTTTGATCCGTTATTGGGAAACTGAGTTTGATATTTTGGAACCAAGAAAGAACCGCAAAGGCGACCGCTTCTTCCGCCCCATCGATGTTAAGAATCTTGTTCTTATTCACGATCTTCTTCGCCGCCGCAAATTCACAATTGAAGGCGCCAAAGAATTTTTAAAGAAGAATAAAAAAGCAGATGAAAAGTTTGCGATGATCCAATCCTTGGAGAAGATCAAGTCTTTTTTGAATGAGTTGAAGGCGAGTTTGGGTTAAAATTATTGTTCCAATTTTCCCGAAATCTTTATATCACTGCTTGCACCAGCTAATTCGATTTTCAATTCTTCCATCAACTTCAATATCTCTAAATTTTTTTGTTGCTTCAACGCATTGAATTCTTTGATCGATATCGGCGCCGTAAAAAAATCTGCATTAATCGAAAAAGAATTTGATTTTATATCCAATAAAAAAACAGATGATTCTTCAATTTGCGGATGAATGAATTTTGCTTTGATCGCATCGATAAATTTATTCAATGTCTCGACCGAAGAGTTTAATCCAACTTCCAAACGAATTTCCGCTTTTCGTTGTGTCCTTAAAGAAAGATTATCGAGAAAACTATCGACCATTTGCTTATTGGGAACGGAAACAAAAGTTTTTTGATCAGTTCTTATTCTTGTACTTCTCAATCCGATCTTTTCAACTGTGCCTGTTACCTGTTGCACCTGTACAAGATCGCCAACGGTAAATGGTTTATCAAAGAAAATAATAAATGAAGCGATCAGGTTTTCTAAACTTTCTCTAAGCGATAATGCAATGGCTGCTGTAGCGATACTTAAGCCAGTGATGAGACTGCTGATATTAAAACCAAAGGCTTTTAATATCAATAAAATTCCAATGACACCGATAACAACTTTAAGAAAGTCTTTGAAGAAAATGATCAGTTGGTTGTCGGTTTGATCAGGAGTGAGATCGGCTTTCTTTTCCAGGATCATTGCAATAAAATCGATCATCCGAAGCAATAGCCAGATAAATGAAACAATAAGTATCAAAGTGCCGACCGTGTGAATAATATCTTTTGAATTGTATTTGTATATCTCAACATTCCAATACCCCGGAAATTTTAATTTGTGCAAGGCAACAATTGAAACCAAAATCAACAAGAACATGCCAAGAGGTTTCGCTACGAGATCAGAGAATGCTTTTTTATCAACTCCTTTGAAAATACTTTTTACTCCTGCATGAATAAGCCCGGCAAAATATCGTGAAATGAAACGTTTTAAAACAAGAACAAAAAGAATTACTCCAGCCACAGCAAGTATCATCCACAACTGATTATCAAAAACCATCTTATTTAAAAATTCCTTCATAGCACGCAAAAATATGCCAAAGCCTTTCCTTTGAAAAAAGAAATCATCCGTTATTTGAGCTGATATATTTCCAACTCGTCTTTCTTTAATGCAAATGCTTTTGTTGAAGTAAAAAGAATTGATTGTGCTTTCCTGAAACTTTCAGGAAGTTTCAATTCCTGCAGTAGCAAGCCTGTGGGTTGATAACGCATTAATGAATCATTGCGAGTGCCAGTGATGAATTTGCCAACAGCTTTAAAATTATTATATCCAGTGAGAGAGAAAATATTTTTTAATGACCCATAATAATCGAATACATACACTCCTTTGTTCTTATCATATAAATAAAGAAATCCATCCTGGTCATCGATGGTTGTAAATGAAAATGCCTCGTCAAATAGTTGACGAAAATCTGTTGAAGCAAAAAGAAGTTTGCCCTCTTCATCCAGTTTTTTCAACTTATGTTCAAACTCATCATATAACCATATTCCATTATCATAGGACAAACAAACTGCTTGTGTTTGGAAAATATCCTGCTTACGAAGATCAATCGTGCTGCGAACATTTAATAAACGATCAAGAACGACAATCGTAGAAAAATCTTTGTAATAAAGCAAAACCCTTAAAGGGTTCGAAGCATCGATCTGTGCCACCTTTCCATATTTCCTGATATTATTAAAGACAGCTATAGAATCACCTTTCTCATTTATCTTTTTCAATTGATCAGTGGAATTGAGAAGATATAAATTATCAAGATTATCTGCAGCAAATGCAACAATATCGCCTTTTACCTTCTTAATTAATTTAAATGAAGTATCTGTTTGAGCATTTGCATTAATACGAACAGCAAACAATAATACTATCGTTAAAGTCTTCAGCATTTATTTGCGTATGATCTTTTCATCTTTACCTAAAAACGACCTTAGTTGTAATTCATTGCCATCAAATACAGCATATGTATAATAATGTATCCAGTCGCCAAGATTTATATACCTGCTTTTATCATTAAGACGATAATCAATGGCAAGGTGTCTATGCCCAAACACTAAAAAATCAAAGTTTTTTTCTTTTAATGTCTCTTTACAATATATAATGAGCCATTCTTTGTCTTCACCGAGGAAAACTTCTTCAGAAACACCTGTTTGTGCCCTGCTGCGACGACTCAAATAACTCGCCAATCCCATTCCCAAATAAGGCGGAAGAATACCAAATAACCATTGGCAAGCCGGGTTGCGGAATATTTTCTTTAAAAACTTATATCCTTTATCACCAGGGCCTAAACCATCACCATGCCCGATCAAAAAATTTTTCCCATTCCTTTCGAATTCTTTTGGCTCAAAATAAACAGGGATGTTCAACTCTTTTTGAAAATAATCTTTCATCCACATATCGTGATTACCTACAAAAAAATGCATGGGAATGCCAGCATCAGATAACTCAGCAAGTTTTCCCAACAACCTTGTATATCCTTTTGGAACTACTTTCCTGTACTCATACCAGAAATCAAACATGTCGCCGACCAAAAATATTTCGGAAGCATCATGTTTTATTTCATCTAAAAAACGAACAACATTTTTTTCTCTTTCAAGACTGGAAGAAGCATCCGGAGCACCCAAATGAAAATCAGAAAGAAAATAAATTTTTTTATTGGCAGGAAATGTCACGAAATAAAATTATTTCTTTTGTTCCAAGTATTGAAGTACATCACCTGATTCGATCACCGGTCTATTTTCTACATCTCCATAATACCAATAGATCCAGGCTGGAGTCGTTTTATCATCAACATAAACTTCTGCAATATCACGACGATATAAAGGTGTTTCATCAAAAGCAACATTCACTCCTTCGTAATCATCCAGCTGACCTATTGCCCATGAAAATTCTTTTTCATTTCTTATTCGGTATAATTCACCAATGATGAATTGATCTTCACTGGTTGGTATTGCTGCAGGATAATCTCCAAGGTCATATAATTTTCCTTTCACTTTAGCATCACCAACCAAATCAAAATAACGACTAACATACTCATATGCGGGACTGCGGAAGCCACTGCGTAAAGAACCATACACGAATAACTGATATACCTCTGGATTTTTCATGCATTAAAAGTACGCAACTATGCATCAATCAAAAAACAATAAACCTCTTTTGGACCGTGGACACCGACAACCAAAGTTTTTTCAATATCAGCAGTCCGGCTTGGGCCGGTAGCAAATGTGATAAGAGAAGGTAGTTGATCTTTATATTTATCCTTTATTAATACCAACGCATCCTTTATATCATAAACAAGTTGGCTGGTAAAGGCAATGCAAATATGGATAGGCGCATAAACACTTGCTGTGCGGCCTGAAGCTTGTGCTGTACTCATTACAAATCCACCTGTACGGGCTACAAGACATTCACAACTGGTTACGCTTACATCGCAATCGGCAAGATCTTTACTTGTGAATCTATCTTCCAGTGAAGAGCCAACAAGTTCTTTAAGCTTTTCTTCTACACAATACACTTTCTGCCAATCACTCTTTTTTATTAAACTATTGAATTGAAAAGCCAGTTCCTGCCTGTTCACGCAAAAAATAAATCGACCGCCCAATGCATTGAATTGTTCTGCAAATACAACTTCAAGTTCTTCTGCATTTGGAGTAAAGACGGGTTGATTATTTTCACTTTGCGGAAAAGGAAGAGGCGTTGAATGACTCAACGCCTTTCTTATTTTTTTGAGAATTGATTCTTTTGATGGAGAAAATTTCATTCTCGTTTTTTAATTAAGCAGGTAAGGGAAATATTCCCGAACCGGCGCCAGCCGCTCCTTCTTCAGGAGATTTTTTTTCAGCTGGTTTTTCAAGTGGTTTTATTTCCTGTGGCACTGATTCCGAAACAGGAACATCCAAAACTTTCTTCTCTTCAAATGGTCTTTTACCGATCAATGCTTCCACATCGCTTTGGAACAACACTTCCTTATCCAATAAGGCTTCTGCAACAATTCTTACCTGTTCTTTTTTCTCTATTAATAGTGCCTTTGTTCTTGCATACCCTTCATCGATCAACTTACGTACTTCCTGATCTATTATCTTGGATGTTTCTTCAGAATATGGTTTTGTAAATGAGTTCTCCTGTTGCGGATCATAAAAACTTACTCTTCCAACTTTATCATTCATACCATAGACCGTAACCATCGAGTAAGCGATCTTGGTGATCTGCTGAAGATCATTTTGTGCACCGGTAGAAATTTTATCAAAGAAAATATCTTCGCTTGCACGGCCACCCAACGTCATACAGATCTGGTCCATCAGCTGATCAATATTATATAAATATTGTTCTTTCGCTGTGTATTGCGCATAACCTAAGGCAGCAGTTCCCCTTGGTACGATCGTTACTTTCAACAATGGGTAAGCATGTTCCAAATACCAACCACAAATAGCATGACCTGCCTCATGGAATGCAATAATTTTTTTCTCTTCTGGTAAAATGATCTTGTTCTTTTTTTCCAAACCACCGATCACTCTATCCACAGCATCCTGGAAATCGGCCATTTCAACTGATTGCTTTCCTTTTCTTGCAGCAATCAACGCAGCTTCATTACATACATTGGCAATATCAGCTCCTGCAAAGCCCGGAGTTTGCTCGGCCAGTTTATGAATATCAACTTTATCAGAGATCTTAATCGGTTTCAAATGCACTTTGAAAATCGCTTCTCTTCCTTTCAGATCCGGTTTGTCAATTGAAATTTGTCTATCAAAACGACCCGGACGAAGCAAGGCATTATCTAACACATCAGGTCGGTTCGTTGCTGCTAATACTATAATTCCTGTATCAGTTCCGAAACCGTCCATTTCAACCAGCAATTGATTCAATGTACTTTCTCTTTCATCATTACTCATCATAACATTCTTACCTCTAGCACGACCAATTGCATCTATCTCATCAATAAAAATGATACATGGAGCTTTTTCTCTTGCTTGTTTAAACAGGTCACGAACACGACTGGCACCAACACCCACAAACATTTCAACAAAATCACTACCACTCAAGCTAAAGAATGGAACCTGGGCTTCACCTGCCATTGCTTTCGCCAATAAAGTTTTACCTGTACCCGGAGGGCCTATCAGCAATGCGCCTTTTGGAATTTTACCACCAAGGTTTGTATATTTCTTTGGATTTTTTAAAAAGTCAACAATCTCCATTACTTCGACTTTCGCTTCATCAAGACCTGCAACATCAGCAAATGTTATATTGACCTTTGTTCCTTTGTCAAATAATGTAGCTTTTGATTTACCAATATTGAAAATTCCACCTGGACCTCCGCCGGAGCCTGCTCCTCCACTCATCTTACGCATCAATAATATCCAGATAGCAAGGAATAATAATACAGGCATTAAAAATTGCAAAACACCTGAAAACCATGTGCTGTCTTTCTGAACAGAATAAGGATCATAGCTGTCTCCTGCGCCCTGGGGAAAATCGGTTGGGTTTTGTTTTTTAAAATCCAGTATCTCTTCCCTGAATCTTTCATTAGATTCAAAACTGAACTGCGGTGGCTTCTCATCTCTTTTATTGGAGATAGCATTAGTAGGAAGTCTCTTCATGTAAGGCCCAAGGCTATCTTTCTTTATGGAAACTCTTACAAGGTTCTTGTTAGGGATCTCGACATAACTTTCTACATGATGCTTGCGCAGCATTTCTTTGAATTCGCCAACAGTGATCGTTTCGGTTCTTTTACTAAATGGACCGAACATAGCGAACCCAATTACTGTAGCAAGCAAAATTGCCCATATCCAATAGTTACTGAACTTAGGCCCTTTCTTATTATTATTTTCATCACGATTTGGTTGAAACCGTGGAAATTTATCGTTCTTATTGAAGTTTTCTTGTGACATTTTTTCTTTCCTCTTTCCCAGCGTTGAACTGTTTTCGTTTGCTGTTTAAATTATATACTTTTTAAAAAGATATTTAGTTTTTCATTCATGCTCTGCCGTTACAGCATCACTCCACATTTCTTCCAGTTTATAAAACTTTCTTGTTTCGGGCAGCATTATATGGATCACCACATTTACATAATCGATCAATACCCATTGAAGGTTTTTTAATCCTTCATGCCGATATGGGTTTTCATCACATTTCATTTTCATTTCCTGTTCCACAAACTCTGCTATTGCTCTCACTTGTGGCTGACTACTTGCTTCACAAATGATAAAAAAATCTGCAACAGCTTCACTTACTTTTCTCAGGTCAAGTGAAATAATGTTTTCACCTTTTTTCTCCTGTATGGCGTTGATGATGGTTTTAATGAGTTTTGAATTCTTTGTTAACCGGACCGTGCTTTTCTTTTTTCTTGTAGCCAATACTGACAATTGTTCCAATAATTTTTTTTTAAGGTTAGACGATCTTGTTGCTTGTTACTTGTATTAGTTCCCGGTTAAAAGTCATGCAATAACAAGCAACCAATAACCAGAAACTTGATTTACTTTGTCAAAAATAGTAATTAATTGCCACTACAATTTGCCGGCAATCCAATCGGAAAGCCTTTTCTTGAGCTGCAATCAGTTGATAGTACCAACAAATATGCCATGGGGCTTGTTCACAAGGATCATCTGACGGAGGGACAGGATGAGCCTCAACACGGTATGGCCATATTTACTCATGAGCAAACAGCTGGCAAAGGTCAAAGAGGGAAAACATGGGCATCAGAAAAAGGAGCAAATATTGCTCTTAGCATTCTGTTAAATCCTTTCCCATTGAGGCTTAGCGAGCAATTCAAATTAAGTATATGCGTGGCAACAACAGCACATGAATTTTTTTCAACATTTGCTGGTGATGAAACTAAAATTAAATGGCCCAATGATCTTTATTGGCGTGACAGGAAGGCAGGGGGAATTTTGATTGAGTCCGTAGTCAGGAGTCAAGAGTCGGTAGTCAATAATTGGCAATGGGCTATTGTTGGAATTGGAATAAATGTTAATCAAACCTCTTTTTCTCCTGATTTACCAAACCCTGTTTCTTTAAAACAAATAGCCGGTAAAAATTTTAAGCCCGTTGAATTAGCTAAAGAATTTTGTTCCTTTCTTGATAAAAACTATCAATTATTAATAGAAGGAAAATTTGAAACACTTTTCAACTATTACCTGCAGCATCTTTATAAAAAAGATGAAACAGTAAAACTGAAAAAAGGCAACCGTGTTTTTGAAACAATGATAAAAGGCGTTTCAGAAACAGGACAGCTGATCACTCAACATTCTGTTGAAGAAAGATTTGAATTTGGTGAAGTGGAATGGATATTTTGATGTCTATTGTTTTTTCTTATCCCTGAACAAAGTGAAATTCCTTGACAACGTAAATGCCCATCTGAATTCACCATCACCCCAATTGGTTACTGTTTTACGGATAAAACGATTCTCTAAAATCTCAGTAGCATTAGTAAAATTCAAATGAAATACATGACCAGCAGTAAGTATCTCCAATCCTATCCCGAAAGGATCATATAATTTCGAGTTGTTTGCCTCAAAAGCATCTCTTGTGCTTTGAGAACGAAATGGATGAAAGTAGTCAGCAAGCAATATGATCCTTCCGCTTAAAGGAATGCGAATAGCGCCACCTAATGCAAAAATATTTTCCTGGTCATAAGGTAATACATGATTTGTATGCAGATACAGAGGATTGAATTGTAAACTTATTTTACCGCATTTCCTTGCAAGCATCAGTTGTACTATTTGGCTTTGACGATCACCAAAGTCCCCAAATGAAGTTTCGGTAGCACCAAGAATACGATTCGACCTTTTTTGTGTGGAAACAACATCGTTTACATACATGGTTAAAGAAACCGGAGATCCTGTTCCTTTTTGCATTTGCTGCAGAAGCTGCCATTTCAATCCTAATTCCCATTGTTGAGTTACAAATAAACCTTTATCTCTCGCAGCAACTATATTGAATTTATCACTAAGGCCCAGTTGAAACCCAATGCGGACATCTGTTGAATTGTCAAGTCCAAAAAATCTCCTTATTCCGCCCTGGTCACCTCCAACATCACCAAAACTGTGAGCAACATTGAACTCCAATACACCCTTTTTCAAGACTTCGGCAGATTTTGTATTGATCACTTTTTGTGACTGAAATACTTCAACCGGGGATGGTTCTGGTTGTTTCGGTGTATTGATTATTGTCTGTTCGTTTTGTGCTGTCGTGCTGATGGCTATAAAAAATAATGCAATTGATAATATCCGTTTCATACTTGTTGTTTTGGGTTTGTAAAATAATCGAAACAAGAAGCAAGATGGTTGCTTCCATTAAGTTAGAGCAAATAATTAAAGGGAAATCTTTTATTTAAATGAGGCCAGGATCTCTTCCCCATGTGCCTTATTCTTTGGCTTATGAAATATTTTCCTGATGATACCTTTTTCGTCGATAACAAAAGTGGTACGAAGAATACCCATATACTCACGACCGAATAATTTCTTCATATCATGAACTCCATAAAGACCTGTTATCTTATTCTCATCATCGGCGATCAATGGAAAAGGAAGTTTATATTTTATCTCGAATTTTTTTTGCCTTTCCTGGTTATCCGGGCTTACACCCAATACTTCAAAACCATTTTTCTTAAGCAGGGAATAATTATCACGGAGGTTACAGGATTCAAGTGTGCATGTTGGTGATCCTGCTTCAGAATAAAAATATAAGATCAGCTTCTTCCCTTTATAATCAGGTAGGGAAATTTTTTTACCGTTCTGATCTTTACCTGTAAACGTTGGTGCTTTATCTCCTTCTTTAAGTGTTACCATTATTTCTTTTTGGTTGTTGTTTTCTTTTTCGTTGATGTCTTCTTTTTATAAGGTTTTTTCTTCGGCGGTGGAGTGTATGGATATTTTTTAAACCACCATGTTTTCTCAGTTATATTTCCAACTATATCTTCTACACGAACTTTTAATTCATGAACGCCATACGGACATTGTTCATCAAAAATATAAACAAAGCTTCTTCCTTTATCATTTGAGAACATCAGCCATTCGCTATCCAGCTCTGCATGAAATGATCTTACAGCAAAATTATCAGAGGGAGTAAAAACGATCCGGCTCAATGGGCTAAGATCAAGTGTGTCTTTTCCTTTACCCGGTGCATTGATCATTGGAGCTATAGTATCAACAAATGCCTGGAAGATCCCAAGATTATCAAATGCAGCAGAAATCCAACCATTCTCCCATTTTCCTTTTCTTACTGCCCGGGCTCCTTTCCATTCTTTTAGCACCACTAATTTATTTTTCAAATTATCATTAATAGCTTTTGCTGCTTTTATTCTTACAGAAAAATCAGAATGTAATGGGTAAACGGGATCACCAAAACGATGCTGTGCTGTAACAGAACCTGCAGGAAAAATATTTTGTTGTGAATAAGTAAATGGAATACTGTCATATAAACATTCTTCAGGCATATAAACGGCAAATTCTTTTTCGTCAAGAATATTCACCTGGTTTGGGATCAATAATTTTTCAATGGGAGGACGCCTTATATTTTTTTCAAGAGTTTCGCTGTACTGGACCTGGAAAGATAAAGTTGAAATATTATCACTGGCATCTAACACTTCGATACTTATGTTATGAACAGATGTGTCATTCAATTCAATTATACCATTACTGTTTATTTCTTTATAAATAAAATCACCTGTGAAGCCCGGAAGTTTTGAAAGATGCTGAACAAAAGGACCACCTGCTTTCCTATACCGGCTGTCTATATGAGCATTTACAAAGTCAGATTCATCATAATCAATACTGTCAATAATGAACCCGATCTCTGGCGAAGAATCATAATACAATGTAGCACCAAAAATTCCATTGGCCCCATTTGAACCACTTACACGATCAACAGCAGTTATAGCAAAACTTATTTTTTTATTGCCGGTTAAAATTTTCCGCGGCTTTGTAAAATAACCACTGTCGGTTTTTACCACAGGGATCATTTGCGGCGTTTGCAAATAGGTGCTTATACCTCTGTCATAAATAGCGAGCCTGGAAATTGCAGGCGGCACATCATCTTTTATATCAAAACCAAAAAGCATAGTATTTAAAGACCTCTGTGTTTTAGTGTCCCTGATCTCAAAATGTAGATGTGGACCTTGTGAACCGCCCGTATTTCCACTTTTAGCAATAAAACTTCCTTTCTTTACTTTAAAATCGTTTTCAGAAAAATCAAGATCAATGGCCCATGATTCTTTCTCTTTTTGCTTTTGATTGACATAATTCTGCAATTCAGGATAAAACTCATTTAGGTGAGCATATAAAGTTGACAAACCATTCGGATGATTAATGACGATAAATTTTCCGAAGCTTAGTGGACGTACACCCACATGTGCAACATATCCGTCTGCTGCAGCATACACGGGTAAATTTTCTTTTTGTTGGGTTCGAATATCAAGCCCCATATGCCAATGCCCGGGTCTCAGTTCACCGAAGTTGGCAACTAATTGCATGGGAATATCTAATGGATCTCTGAAATAGCCTTGCGGATATTTTGATGCTATATCCGGTTGTGCTTTCCCATTTAAACAAGCGACCAACAATCCAAGGAAAGCAGCATATCTTATAAATTCTTTGCCTTTTGTCATCAGTAAATACTTTAACATAAACCTTGCCTTATCTATTCCGGGCATTGTTCTAAATTAGACGCCAAATAATAACCACATGACCAAAACAACCTTATTAAAAGCAAAAATTGTGATCGTTTGCTTTCTTATCATTTCTTTTTGTGCACATAGCCAAAATTGCGAAGTGGATAATCCAGCTTTAAAAGGAACCTATACCGGTGATTGCAAAAAAAATAAAGCTCATGGAAAAGGTAAAGCAATCGGAACTGACACTTATGAAGGCGATTTTAAAAATGGCTTACCCGATGGCACAGGCACCTATACGTGGTCAAATAAAAATTTCTTTACGGGTAAATATGTTAAAGGAGTAAAAGAAGGAAAAGGTACCATGACTTTTAAAATGGAAGGAAGACAGGATAGCGTCATTGAAGGATTTTGGAAAAAAGACATTTATATAGGTCAGCATGAAAAGGCATGGGAAGTCCATTCAAAAACAGGATCTATAAGAGATGTAAATGTTGATTTCACTCCTGATAAATTCAATAATGTAAAAGTGATCATCACAAATACAACAGGTTCTGTGGTTGGTCTTGGCGGACCAGTAACACCAATGAAAGTTGATAATACTCTTTTAATTAAAGGCAGCTTTCAGCGTCAAACAAATTTAGAGAGCCATTTGAAAAGTACTGAAACAACTTATCATGATGTGATCTATCCATTCCGTGTAAAATTGCAGATCTCAAGAGAGGAAGTAGAAATAGAATTTTATGAACCTGGCAGCTACATAGTTAACATTTCAATTAACAATTAGTAAATACACTACTCATATAGTCCATTTAATTTCTCATGTGTGGAATTAAATGGATTTTTTTATTTCCATTGTGCAACAAATTTGGAACGCCATTTGTCTTCCAAGTGTAGAATCCTTAAATACATACCGAGAGGTAGTACCTGTGAAAACTAAATACATTCGATTACCGTAAACCTTAAACAGATGAAACAATTTAACCACAGGATCTTTATCGCAGCAGTAGTTGTTGGCGGATTATTTATTGGAGCATTGAAAGGACAAGAAGCCCGTTCCCGCTGGATCAGCAAAATGAAAACCCGTGATGAAAGGAAAATGAAAGCTAATCCTGGCGAAGTGGTTTTGGATGATTATGAAATAGCTTCTTTCCACAACTCTTAAAACATTTGCACACTACCTAAAATATATTTGAAACAGCCGTACACTAAACGTCCGTTTCCCTTACTTTTGCACCCCGGGTAATTAACCCGGTTTTTTTATGTCCTATCGGTTGCGAGCAATAAAATTAAAACCCAAAAATGCCAAAAGATCCTTCGATTAAATCTGTATTAATTATTGGTTCTGGCCCCATCATCATTGGCCAGGCATGTGAGTTTGATTATTCCGGTACACAAGCAGCAAGAAGTTTACGAGAAGAAGGTATTAAAGTAATCCTGATCAACAGCAATCCAGCCACTATCATGACCGACCCAATGATGGCTGACCGTGTGTATCTTCTTCCACTAACAGTTGAAAGTATTGAACAAATTCTACAGGAAAACCAGATCGATGCTGTGTTGCCAACAATGGGCGGGCAAACTGCGTTGAACTTAGCTAAAGAAGCGGAAGACTTGGGCTTGTGGAAACAATATAATGTTCGTTTGATCGGTGTTGATATTAAAGCGATCGATAAAGCCGAGGATAGGGAAAAATTTCGTCAATGGATGATTCACTTGGGTGTGCCGGTGGCAAGAGCAAAAACAGCTAACTCATTTTTAGAAGGAAAAGAATATGCACAGGAAATAGGATTCCCTTTAGTTATTCGTCCATCATTTACATTGGGCGGTACTGGTGGTGGTTTTGTTCATAGCAAAGAAGTTTTGGATGAAGCATTGAATCGTGGTTTGGAAGCTTCACCTATACATGAAGTGTTGGTTGAACAAGCAGTATTAGGATGGAAAGAGTTTGAATTGGAACTTCTGCGTGATGCAAATGATAACGTTTGTATCATCTGTTCTGTTGAGAACTTCGATCCAATGGGTGTGCACACAGGTGATTCAATAACTGTAGCCCCGGCAATGACACTTAGTGATACTGCCATGCAGTTGATGCGTAACACTGCCATCATGATGATGCGTGACCTTGGAAACTTTGCCGGTGGTTGTAATGTTCAGTTTGCTTTAAATCCGGATACGGAAGAAATAATAGCGATCGAGATCAATCCTCGTGTAAGCCGTTCTTCTGCGTTGGCTTCAAAAGCTACAGGTTATCCGATCGCAAAGATCGCAGCTAAGCTGGCAATTGGTTACAATCTTGATGAATTAGAGAATCAGATCACAAAAACAACTTCAGCATTCTTTGAACCAGCATTGGATTATGTGATCGTGAAGATACCCCGTTGGAATTTTGACAAATTCAAAGGCGCCAATGATACACTGGGCCTACAAATGAAAAGTGTGGGTGAAGTGATGGGTATCGGCAGAAGTTTTGCCGAAGCTATTCAAAAAGCTTGTCAGAGTTTGGAAAATAATGCAGTTGGTCTTGGTTACTATGGCAAAAGCCAGATGCATGCTGATGAACTGATCGAGTATATTAAGATCCCCAAATGGGATCGCATTTTTAGAATAAAGGATGCTTTGATGCTCGGTGTAAGTATCAATACAATTTCAAAAGTTACCAATGGTATCGATCGTTGGTTCCTGAATGAGATACTGAAGATATGTGAGATGGAAAAGAGGATATTAAAGCATAAGCTCAACAATCTTCCTCTTGATCTGCTTCGTGAAGCAAAAGTGTTAGGCTTTAGCGATGAACAGATCTGTCGCATTATGAATGATGGTACAGAAGATGAAGTGTATGAAAAAAGAAAAGCGGCTGGTATAACGAGAGTTTACAAAATGGTTGATACCTGCAGTGCCGAATTTGAAGCAAAGACTCCTTACTTCTACTCAACTTTCGAAAGCGGCAATAGCAATGAAAGTAAAGTTTCTGATAAAAAGAAAATAATAGTTCTTGGCTCTGGTCCCAATCGTATTGGCCAGGGAATTGAATTTGATTATTGCTGTGTACACGGATTGCTTGCTATTAAAGAATGCGGTTATGAAGCCATCATGATCAACTGCAACCCTGAAACAGTGAGTACGGATTTTGATATGGCCGATAAACTTTATTTCGAACCGGTTTATTGGGAACATTTGTGGGAGATCATTGAACTGGAAAAACCAGATGGAGTGATTGTTCAGTTGGGCGGACAAACTGCATTAAAACTTGCTGAACGTTTACATAAAAAAGGGATCAGGATCGTTGGCACATCTTACGATAGTCTTGACATTGCCGAAGACCGTGGCCGCTTTAGTGATATG
>Ga0207675_100003965_pt1 | contig 14368 bp, 14 predicted proteins | sample KBSSwiS42_FD_184305 | JGI IMG/M metagenome (GOLD analysis project Ga0207675, IMG submission 184305) | Switchgrass rhizosphere microbial communities from Kellogg Biological Station, Michigan, USA - KBS Switchgrass S4-2 (SPAdes) (version 2) | ecosystem: Host-associated > Plants > Roots >... | reverse complement strand
GAAAGGGGGGCGAAGACGCCGGTTCCCCCGATGGCCACCGTAAAGGCACCGCCAAAGTTGACACCTGACGCTGACACTGTGGCGGACAGAGCGCTGATGGTAACGTCGTCAGCCCGGACCACAGTACTACCCATAATGATTAGCAGTGCAAACGAGAAGAGCAGGCTTTTAAGTGCCATATTGGCATCTCCCTGATTACCTGGCGTTGTCTAATGTGTGGATTGAAAGGGCCAAAACTGCGGCAAATTTGGGGCCTCTTGCGCAACCTAGGGAAATATGGATTTTTTGATAATTCCGACAGAATAACGGGAGTTTTGTCCAACTTTCGGACGCGGATTCTAGATCTTGGACTTAAAACCGCTGCCCAAGAAGCTACCTGAGTTTGCTTGAGTGTCACTTTCTGTATTCTGGGTTTTCTGGGTTTCTATATATGTAAAAACCTAGAAACCCAGAAAACCGAAAACCGAGAACGGCGGTTCACGCGCTTCCGGTAGTGTCCTAATTTGAAAGCGTAGTCCCCGCGTCGCCACCTCGTCGTATAAAGACTGTGTAGTGGAAATTGTAGGGACTACCGAACCATACCGAATGATACTGAGTGTTCGCCGGTGCTGGGAAAGCCAGTATTTATCAGGCCACGATACTCAGTGATACTCAGTACGCAGATGCTCAAATGGTCTGCAAAACCTTATTCATCGGTTCGATTCCGATCGCCGCCTCCAAAATTTCTTTCAACCCGGAACTACTTCATTACGCTATTCATTCCTCAATGCCTATCTTCCTTAGCAAAGCAATGAAACGAGGATCCTTTCGAAGTGCGTCCACTTTAGGATCAACTTTCAGACTCAATATTGACTCTTCACGCCTCTCGTAACTTTTTTCCAGCCATTCGAAGGCCATATCATTCTCACCGATGGCCGCATGGACCAAAGCCAATCCACGATAGGCCTGTTCAACCACGAGTTTGTCCTGCTCCACGACCTCGATGAGTTTTTTTGCCTCTTCTACCTGTCCTGAAACCGCATTGAGCTGGGCAAGGGCGACTGTGGTTTCGACTTTATTACCAGTGAGCGCTCCCCATTTCTGGTTTTCAACAATCGCTTCATCGAACACTCCTTTGCCCTGATACGCGAGGGAAAGAAGGCGGTGGGCCGCAGCGTAATTTGGGTCCAACTCTAATGTTCTTCTGGCCATCTCGATGGCCTCGTCGTATTGCCGGTTGTAATACAGGGCCAATCCTTTGTCCTTGAGTATTGCCTGTGAGACCGGATCCAGCTCTGCCGCCCATGAAATCATTCGGAGCGCTTCTTCGAGTCTGCCCATGTTCAGAAACCATTGGGAATACCAGTGATGCGCTGTTGCATAGTTCGGATTCAATTCGAGGGCAAGCTTGAATTCTTTCTCGGAATTCGCCCAATCCCACTTGCTCAACATGAGTAAACTCGCAAGCGACGTGTGGACTTCTGCCAGCCGATTGTCAATTTCCAGTGCTTTCTTAACTGCCGCCTCTGCCTTTGGGTATAACTCCTTGCGCGGAATGTTTCCGAATTCGCCCAACACACTGTACGAGTCGGCAATTCCAGCCCACGCAAGCGCATAATGCGGATCCTTTTCGATTGCTTGTTCGAAATACCTAATAGCAGTCTTCAGTCCTTTTTCACTTCTCTTGTTCCAGAAGAAACGACCCTGGAGATAGAGCTGATAGGCTTCGGTGTTTTCCGTGAAGCGTTTCTTAAGATTTTGCCTTTCGTCAGGGGACAGTCGGAGCTGAAGTGCTTGGACGATTTCCGCCGCAACCTTCTCTTGAATGTCAAAAATGTCCTTCATCGTGCCGCGATAGGTTTCCGCCCATACGTACACGTCACGCAACGCGTCAATGAGTTGCGCTGTAATTCTTAGATCTCCACCTTGTCGCCTCACACTTCCTTCCAACAGATACTGCACACCGAGATCGCCAGCGGTTTGCTTATGGGTTTTCCCTTCTTTTACGTAGCGCATAGTTGAGCCGCGCGCGATTACTTTGAGCATTTGCAGTTTGGAGAGATTCATTATGATCTCCTCCGTCAAGCCCTCGCTAAAATACTCGTTATCCTTTTCCGCGCTGAGATTTGCAAAGGGCAACACTGCTAATGAATTAAGAAAAGGAGACGGTTGAAGCTGAGCCATTCTCTCGCTTGATCCGCTGCGAATGATTTCCGCTTCAACCAACAATCGAGTTTGCAACTGCTGCAGATCATTGAACAATTCTTTCGTTGACTGGTAACGCTCGTCTCTATTCTTGCGTACTGTCTTGGCGACAATGCGCTCAAGTTCGGCAGGCACATCACTGCGATGCGCGAGGATCGAGGCAGGTTCTCGATGAATGATGTTTGCCCACACATCGGCCATCGTTTCTCCCTGAAATGGTTGTTGACGCGTCAGCATTTCGTAAAGTACACAACCAAAACTCCAAATGTCTGTTCGTGCATCCGTCACCTGGCCTCGTGCTTGCTCAGGTGACATATAGGCAACCGTTCCCATGATCACTCCCATGCTGGTATTGACCTGCATTTTGGTTTCGCCTTCTCTATCAACTTCTGAACTATCCGTCGCAGTCAGTTTCACAAGACCAAAATCGAGGACTTTAACAATACCGTCATGGCGAACCATTATGTTATCGGGCTTTATGTCGCGGTGAACGATGCCGGCCCGATGTGCCACGTCCAACGCTGAGGCGACTTGCAGAGCAATCTCAAGCGTCGACTTCAGACTGGGTGATTCCCTTTGTAGTCGCGTCTTGAGAGTTTCTCCTTCGATGAATTCCGTGGCGATAAAGTGTGTGCCGTCAATCTCACCGATTTCGTGAATCGTAATGATATTCGGATGATTGAGGGCTGACGCGGACTTGGCTTCACGCACAAAGCGGCTCATCCTGTCTTTATCTTCAGCAAGTTTCGGTGGCAGGATTTTCAGAGCCACTTTACGGTCGAGCTTGGTGTCTTGAGCCAAATACACCTCACCCATCCCGCCCGCGCCAAGTTGCGAGCGGATTTCGTAGCGACCGAGTCGAGTGCCCTCATCAATGGGCATAAGCAGGTTACTCACCGGTGACATGCCAGTCATGGAACATCGGGAATATCGCCCAGGCGCGCCTTTAGCCTATTCTCCTAAACCAACGCGCCGCAGCAGATCTGCGAACCGCGGGTCAGAGCGAAGACTATCCCAGGACTGAGAGACTTTGAGGAAACGCAGATCAGTGGATCGTACCTGATAGGCCATTTCAAGCCATTCGAACGCTTGATCTATCTCACCAAGCGCGGCATGAATTTCCGCTATTTCAGTCGGCGAGACATTTTCTCGCTGCGATCGCTCCTTTAACCGGTTGAGGATGTCCCGCGCGCGATCTCCTCTGCCTGACTCCGCATAGAGGATTGCGAGCGCTGCCAAGTTGCTCGGATTGTCCGCGCTGTTTCCGGAAAGTTCTATCATCCTCTTACACTCCGCGATGGCTTCCTCATACATCCCTTTATACTCGTAAGCCACCGCGAGGCGAGCGTGAGCCAAAGCGAAGTTCGAATCCATCTCCAACGTCTTTCGCAGGCGCTCTATCGCCCCATCGTACTGCCGCCGAAAGAATAAAGGCGCCGACAAGTCTGCGTTGATAATAAGGGAAAGCGGGTCAAGCTCAGAGGCTCGTCCGATTTCAACCGTGGCCTCATCGAATCGCCCCATAATCATCAAATGTCTGCCGTACAAGTGGTGCGCTGTCGCATAGTTCGGGTTGAGTTCGATAGCCCGCTTGAATTCTTCCTCGGCGGTCGGCCAGTCCCAATCGAAGGACGACTTAATTCTTGCCAGTGAGGTGTGCGCTTCGGCGAGTGCATCATCGATCTCCAGCGCCTTCAGCACCGCTGCCCTTGCTTTCGCAAAGCCTTCCTTTGAAGGAGTTACATTAAAGGTGCTCAGGTGAACGTAGCAATCAGCCAGCCCGGCGTAAGCCAACGCGTAGGTTGGGTCACGCTCGATCGCCTCTTGAAAGCATTCGATAGCTTTCCGTAAGGCAGCTTCGTTGAACCACTTATTCTCATAGTAACGACCCTTGAGATAGAACTGATAGGCTTCGGTGTTCTCAGTGTAACGTTTGGTCAGATGTTTCTTCTGTGCGCCGGTCAATTTCACGCGCAGCTTCTCTGAAATCTCTCGAGAAATTTCTTCCTGCAACGCAAAGATGTCGGAAAATTTTCGCCGATATTGCTCGCCCCAGAGTTGCGAACCGTCGGAGGCGTCAACTAGTTCGGTGCCAATAACGATGCTGTCGCCTAACTGCAGGGCTCTCCCGGTCAGAATCGCTCGCACGCCCAGTTCTCGCCCGACCGTTTGCGGATCGACTTCTCGCCCCTTATAGCGAAACACGGTGCTGCGCGCCATGACCCGCAGTTTGAGTATTTGCGAGAGACTGTTGATGATGCTCTCGGTGATCCCGTCGGAAAGATATTCCGCGTTCGGGTCACCGCTCGCGTTAACAAGCGGCAGGATGGCGAGAGAATCTATGGCCTGGTGAGAACGGCGTTTACGCACCGGCGTTTCTGTAAGGCTCAAGTCGGAGATTTGTGCGGGCGCTCTAACGGTTGTAGCCGCTGCTCGCCCGCCATTATCTGCAGATGCCATCCCACCGCCCATTCCTGAATGCGTAGACGGCTCCCTCTCAGCGTCAATCTCTATTCTCTGCTTTAGCCTGCGGAGATCGGTGGCCATGTCCTTGGCCGTTTGATAGCGTTCCTCCCGGTCTTTCCGCAGTGCCTTGCTGACGATCCATTCCAGGGTTTCCGGAATCCCTCGTCTGTATGTTGCAAGTGCTGCTGGCTTCCGCTCCAGTATCGAGACGATCATGTCACCGAACGTCGCCCCTTCGAACGGCCTGCGTCCGGCTACCATCTCGTAGAGGACTACTCCAATGCTGAAAATGTCAGTCCGCGCGTCCAGCGTCAGTCCGCGCACCTGCTCCGGTGACATATAAGCCACGGTTCCCACCATTACTCCCGGTTCCGTTTGCACCAGGCCCTTCGTCGCCGCTTCCGTGTCCACCGTCCCTGTGTCAGCTTTCTCATTCAGCTTTGCCAGCCCGAAGTCCACTACTTTCACAATGCCGTCCCGACGCAGCATGATGTTTTCAGGCTTAATGTCCCTATGCATGATGCCGGCAGCGTGAGCAGCGGAAAGCGCGCTGGCGATCTGCGCGGCGAGATCAAGCACTTCAAGGAGCTTTATCGGCGCACCGTTTATTCGTTGGCGCAACGTTTCGCCGTCTATGAATTCGGTCGCGATGAAGTGAGCAGAATCAGCTTGGTCAATCTCGTAAATCGTGATGATGTTGGGATGATTAAGCGCCGAGGCAGACTTCGCTTCCAGAACAAAGCGGCGCATTCGGACAGCATCTGAGTCGAACTCTGGCGGAAGAATCTTGAGCGCTACCTGGCGGTCAAGTTTAGTATCCTGAGCCAGATAGACCTCCCCCATCCCGCCGGCGCCAATCTTTGAGCGGATCTCATATCGACCAAGTCGAGTGCCCTCGTCAATGGTCATAAGAAGGTTAGTTGAGGGTAATGCGCTGAAGCACTTCAGATGCAGCCCGCTCATCTTAACCGCATTACACTCATCGGGCTAGACTGTGCTACGGATTTCGGTGAGGGCCGTTACGTGAAAGACTGCGTCCGACGTTGCGTGTAGCAAAAAGTGTTGCGGGTTCGCAGTTGAATCCGGGTTCTAAAGTAGTCGAAAGTACCAACTACGTTGCTCGATAGTAGATGGCGTGATATAACCCGTCACAACACGGCAAGCGGGAAGTGGTGGGACTTTCCGCGACCAATGGGCGATACGATGACACACTTGCGTGGGGCAATCGTACCGCCCTTTGCTTTCGGGGACTGTGTCCCGACTCTTGATCCGACCACCGTTTGGGCCAAGGTTTTAGTCGATTGCTTTTCCTCTTTTTCGCCTTACCTTCTAGAATAATGATCGCTCCGCCGACGCTGAGACAAAGAGATGAATCCTCGCAAACCTTCGTTGATTGGTGCTGTGATTGATGGCGATACCGAGACCGTCCGCGCATTGCTGGCTGCGGGTTCGGATGTCAATGAAACAGTCAGCGGGGGTCGGACTCCACTTATCATGGCCATAGTCTTCGAGCGCACTCAAATAATAACTTTGTTACTCGAGGCGGGAGCGGACCCTCACCAGCCTGATAGTCTCGGGTTGAACGCAGAGGACTGGGCGGAGAGGAAGGGTTTGAACCTACTCAACCAGAGGCAAGGTCTCAAGCGGGAAATGCCCTCAGTCACACCAAGGAAGGAGCCCATACCTCTCGGCGGCGTGGCGCTAAACCAACCTGAGAAGCAGACGACTCGAGCTTCCGGAGCATCAACGCAATCGGCGAGCGCCGACGAGAAGAGTCGTCGCTGGCTTGCCGGCATGAAGCGGAGAATTGACGAGGAAGCAAGTCGCAAAACCAAAGAAGTCGAACCAATGCCACCGCCGACAACGGAAGTAGAACCAGAAAATGAACCGTCTCACGGTCCTGTTAATCACAGCGTGTTTGAAGCCTCTGCCGATGAAGCAAAGCGAGCGGTTATTTCAGTCCCCGTTGAACGGTTGCCGAACTCCCGGGCTGAAGCTTTGCTTAAAGACAAAATATCAGCGGCGCAAACAAAAGAGCTGCTCAGGCCACTGTCACCCGCGATCGACGCGACCCCTTTGGTTGATGCTAACCGGCCATTATTTGCCTCATTTACCTCTCCGCCGGATAGGGCGTGGATGCCGCTGGTCTTGTTGGTCGTGCTCGTCCTTAGCTTCATCGTCGGTGCTGCTGTCATTTATTTCCTTCGGTGAACAATGCTCAATGGTCTGCAAAACCTTTATTCATCGGTTCGATTCCGATCGCCGCCTCCAAATCTCGCTCACAGCTTCATTCCTTCAAAAACTTGGAAGTTCCTACAGCTAGTGCGATCATTCCCGGAACGTAACTAATACGCGCCGCGTGTTAGTCCTGTGCGACGCGATTAGCCAAACTTTCTCGGGAGGAGTTATTGAAATGCCGCGACAACTCTCATTGCCAAGTCAATCAAATCGTCTTGGGAAATCCCTCGTGAAATCAGTCGCCATTGCGGCAATTACGATCGCGTTTGGCGGCATCGCATCACGCACGATTTGCGCTCAAGACGCGGCAAAGAAATCGCCGGCACCGGCGTCATCACCACAGCCGACCGACCTAACTCCGGAAGAAAAGATTGCTCAACTGGAAAAGAGAGTTGCGCAGTTAACCAGCGAAGTCGCGCGACTGCGCGCTGAACTTGCGAAACTGGAAAAGTATAAGCAAATCGACTACACGCGCGATTTGATGATCAAAGAAGAAGACCGCATTCGAAGTCTGCAATCCGATCTCACCGACATCGCCGCAAAGGAGACTGCGCTCAACAAGCGTCTTGATGAAATCGAGCGGGAGCAGCGACCGGACAGGATTGAACGAAACATGGCCGGCGTCGGCTTGACGCATCCGGAGCAAGAACGAGATGCGATCATGACCAAACTGGGCAACGAGAAGCGGCAGATTCAAACCCAGCTTGAAACGCTGCGGTCAACCCGCGCACGCATCCCGGGTCTCATCGCAAACGCAGAAGCTTCCATTAGTCGCCTCAAGCAGCGACTCGCGGAAATATCTCGCTGAGTGTTAGTGAAGTAGAGCTGCGGCGTCTCAGATCGCGCGCCGACCACTCAACAGTTGGATAACGATCACAATGAGCGCAATCACCAGCAGCAGGTGAATCAGTCCGCCGCCCACGTGGCCGATAAATCCGAGTAGCCACAGAATCAAAATAATCACTACGATAGTCCAGAGCATTTTCGCCTCCTGTTGTAATGCGTGGAATCGCGGGGTCTAACGAATTGTTATTGACGCACTTTTGATTGCGGTTTTCGCCTTACGCGGCCTTTCGTTTTCCGGCGAGGCTCTTTTTTAAGACTTCCATCAAATCGACCACTTTGCCTTCTTCGCGCTCGGGTTCTTCGACTTCGACGATGTCTTTGTGCTGTTTACGCTTCTTCTCGACGAGCTTCAAGAGTTGTTCGGTCTTCTCGTCTTTCAGTTCTTTAAGCGACAGGTGTTTATCGGAATGTTTCGAGATGAGCCTCTCGAATTTCTTTACTGCGGCAGCGGAAACTTTTTTCTTCTCCGGCAAGTCAATTTGCTTCGCCGAGCGAATTTCGTCCGGAAATCGCATCGTTTCAGCTCGGAGAATCCCGTTCTCGGGAAAGATCGCAACCAGGTATTCTTTGCCGCGCATCACGAATGTAGCCACCCCTGCCAAGTCTTCCGTCTCCATGGTTCCCGCTAACAATTTGTAAGCTTTCTCGGACCCTTCCGATGGAGCGAGAAAATACGACCGGTCGAAATAGAGTGGCGGGATAGATTGCAGATCGACGAAGCGCCGCAAATCGATGTCGCGGCTGCTTTCCGGCGCCAGCCGCTCGAGCTCTTCGTCCGTGACCGGAATGTATTTGTCCTTTTCGATTTCGTAGCCACGAATCATCTCGTCATCTTCGAGATCTTCGTTTGTCTTCTGGGAGAAATATCGGCGCGAGAGCGGCTCGCCCTTCGGCCCGAGCATTCGCAGCGGCGCGCGATTCGTGCGCGTTCCTGGATAAAGATCCACGGGAACACTTACGAGTCCGAACGTTAGCGTGCCTGACCAAAACGGTCGCGTCGCGCGAGCGTTGCCGTTGTCGTCGGCGTTACCTCTCCGTTGTTTTGTTGCCTTTTTGCGTGCCATTGTCTGTCGCCCGCTTCGCGGGCTAATTAGTAAACAAATCAATTCGCTGTTTCCAGGAGCGACGCGCTTCGCGCTTGCCCCTCGCTATTACATTTCACGCCTTCGGCGTGAACCAGTTTTTGTACGACCTGAATACCTTGAACGCCATTACGGTTTTCATCACTGCTCACCGCTTACTGCTTACTGCTTACTGCTCACTGCTCACTGTTTCTCAGGCTGCTTTCTTCTGTTTCTTCAACGCCGCAATACTCTTCGACAACACGCTATTGAGCGACGTCGTCTTCTTCTTCGATTTCACCAAATGAAGCTTGGGCTTGTGTCCTTTCGCCTTCTTCTCGACAAACTCCATCACCCGAGCGCGGTATTCGTCTTTATAGTCCTTAGGATCGAATTCACCCTTCAGCAATTCCACCAGCTGCTTGGCCATGCTCAGTTCTTTCTTTTCAGGCGCGCGTCCAGCGGGGCGTGGCAAGTCTTTCGCAGACAGAACTTCTTCCTTATTTCGCAGCGTGTACAAAATCAGATAATCGTCGTGCGCTCGAATCGCGCCGACATAAGGTTGCTTGCGCATCACCCAACGCACCACCGCTTCCTTTTCCCGGTTTGCCAGCGCTTCCGCAAGTGCGAAGTACGTTTCGGAATCCCCGTCCGGTCCAAGGTAGTAAGGCCGATCGTAATACTCCGGTGGAATCTCCTTTGGTGGAACGAATTGCTCAACGTTAATTTCGCGCGATGCTTCCGGTTCAAGACTCGCTAACTCTTTTTCGTCGAGGATCACAAATGTTCCCGGTTCAACTTCGAACCCTTTTTGAATCTCTTCGTTCGGTACTTCCTCTCCGGATTCAGCTTCGACCATATGCTGCTTCACGCGATGCTTCGACTTCACGTCGAGGATATGGAAACGAACGGTCTGATCCTGCACCGCCGAATATAGCTTGACCGGCACCTTCGTCGAGTTAAGTTTCAGATCGCCTTTCCAGATCGCTCGGGCAGCCATCATGCACCTGCCGCTTCCGCGCGTTGGTCTGTTGACTCACAGCCAACGCAGCAAATCTCAATTTCGATGGTTGTCTCAAGACATAAAGAGCACATAGGACCATCGCATGCGACGCAGCGAGACTCCGTCTGGTATGCATACGCGTGACCGCATGCCGGACAGATTCCTCCATCCTCCTCCAGCCACCATGGCCGGTTTCGCTGGGACTTTGCCATTCGAGGTTTAACTAGAGCATTTTGAGTTCCACAACTGCGGGTAAGCTCTGCCTCAGGAGTGATCGCTCGAGCGATTCGGGACAGAAACGTGCCGTAGGCACGTAATGCTTATAGAAAATGCATGGCCTTTTCCTTTCTTCCGCAAAGAGCGAAATACTAAGGATTTCGCTCTTTGCGAAGCTCATTAGAGGTGAACGGTAGCTATAAATATCTCGCCACTCTGCGGCGATGAATCAGTTCACATCCTTCAGGAACTAATCGAAGGACTCTTGACGCAAAGCTAATGGCGGGTGAGCTCGGCAGAAAGATCCCAAGCCGCTCGAATCCTGAATGAGCGACCGAAGCGAGTTACGGTTTGCGGTATGAAAGCACGTGATCCGGGATGTCGACATCCATTCTCAGGAGCGGATCGGTGACGGGAGTTTGCGCGAACAGCCGCAGGGGGATGATTCCAGCCCAAATTGGCAAATCATAATCTTCATCGTCATCGACCGGTTGGCCGGTACGGATCTTTGCTGATGTTTCATTAAGCGGCACTGAAAGCACCGTCGTTTGCTGCAATTCGCGCTCATTCGGCTCCCGCACATAGTCCCAACGGCCCGGGATCATGTGCTCGGATAGCGCGCGCAGCGCAGCAAGTTTTTCTGTGCGACTCTCGATGGCGTGAGCGCGTCCGAAAACTACTACCGACCGGTAATTCATTGAGTGATGAAACGCAGAGCGCGCCAGGACGAGCCCATCGATGAGGGTGACCGTAACGCACACATCAACTTCCTTTCCGAGGGCGCACAACATTCGGCTGGCTCGCGAACCGTGAATGATCAGGTTTTCACCCATACGCGCGTACCCGGTTGGAATCACGACCGGCTTATCGTCGGTTACAAACCCGACGTGACAGACAAAACCCTCATCGAGAATCGTATTAATTACTTCTCGATCGAAGCTGGCGCGCTTCGGCAATCGCTTTAAAGTTGTGCGTTCGGTTCGGGGAATCTCGTTCATGGGCGAAGTGTGGCGAAAACACTTAGAGACATCAAGTCGGAAAGAAAAACGCCGCTGCTTTCGGCAACGGCGTTCCTGACGCTGGGGTGACTGGGCGCGCCTCAAAACTTGCTTCGTGAGTGCGAGTCCGCGCCCAGGGACACGACAAATTGTTTAGCCGACAGAGATTTGATTATCGACTGTTCTGACTCCCTTGACGGCGCGTACCTCTCTTTCAACTCGAGCCTTCAAAGCTTCTGACTTGACCATGCCAGTCAGCGTAACTTTGCCGTCAATCACCGTCGCGGTGATTCCCAAACTCGACAGTGTGGGGTCATCACTTAATTTCTTGTCGACAGCCGCCTGGACATTCGCGTCATCGTTAGCGCTCGTCCCGCCCGAACCTGCTGCCGGCGCAGGATTGTTGATAATCACCGGCGGCGCCTGAGTAGTGGTCGCCGGCTGCTGCACTATCACCGGCGGTTGTTGCTGTGCCGGTTGCTGCACAATCGTCGTACTCGGTTGCTGCGCCGCGAGATTGTCATTTGTAGCTTGCTGCTGATTCATCATGAAAAGAATCAGTATCGCCGCCAGCGCAATCACGCCCACTACAATTGCCGCCAACGCGGCGCCTGAAATTCCACCGTCTGAATGACGCACTGCTTCAGTATGTTCGACCTCACGCCGTGTCGTCGGTGTCTCCACAACTATTCGTCTATGTTCTGCTTCTCGTTCAGCCATAATCGTTCTCCAATCTTAAACTCAAAATCAGATCGCAGGTGAGAACTACGCTTCACGTTCTGAATGAGCAATGTGAGCAATCACCATTCCATCGCGGCAAAATCAAGTGGGATTGCAAGAATCAAGCAACAAAGAGAGTCAAATTGCACATCAACGCCTTCGTCCAAAACAAACGTAAGAGGATTTCCCATTCATTAATACGGACTACTTCAATTCTGCTTCAATCGAATGTTTGCATTAGAAGCGGACGGTGAATTGAAATTGCTGGGGAGCGACTCATTTTTGACGTGGCACGCGCATCTTGCGCGTGATTTTTTGAGGTGGCACGCGCATCTTGCGCGTGATTTTTTGACGTGGCACGCGCATCTTGCGCGTGATTTTCACGGGCGGGACGCCCGTGCCACTTTTCAAAACGAACTTTTAATTGCTGAGCTTCTTGACTCAGACATTCGTATCAGAGTAGTTTCCGCTGACAACTCGCGCCATCAGAATACAGGAGGCAAGACCGCATGACCCCCGAAGAGAGACAACCTTTAATCGCACAATACAAGGCTGGTTTTGATGAAGTGTCCCGAAATTTGGCCGATTTTCCGCCTAATTTACTAACTGCGCATCCAATCCCCGGAAAATGGAGCGCGGCCGAAATCGTTCATCACCTCGCCGACAGCGAAACTACGAGCAGCCTCAGGTTAAGACGTCTGCTCGTCGAAGATCACCCGCTGATTCAGGGCTACGATCAAGATCAATACGCAGTGATGCTTCGATACAATGAACGAGAAATCGCACCCTCATTGGAAGCATTTCGCGCCGCGCGCGCCACGACCGCGCAATTAATCGACATGATGACGGAAGCGGACTGGCATCGCGAAGGCACGCATTCAGAAAGCGGTTCCTACTCGGCGGAAGATTGGCTAAAGATTTACGCCGCCCATGCTCATAATCACGCTGCACAGATTGGGAGATTGCGTGAAGCACTCGCAAACAGCGCATCGGCCAGTGCATAAAAACTAGCCGCGGATTCTCGCGGATGCCGCAGATGAAAATCTTTTGTTGCGGTTTTTGTCGCGTGTCTAATCCGCGTTGATCTGCGTTCATCCGCGACTCAGTTTTCTTCTAAGTCCGATCGATTGTGATCACATCACGATCGATCGGTTTTATTTTGCTCATTCTCTTGACAGCACCAACACGAATGAGCAAGATCGCGTCGCCTCAAAAGTTTGAAATTAATTACAACTGAAAATGATCGCAGTGGCCCCTGTAGTTGAAACTACCTTTTCTGATCTCACATTACTTAAACGCGGTAAGGTTCGAGACGTTTATCAGGTTGACGAGAACCGTTTGTTGATCGTCGCGACCGATAGAGTTTCGGCTTTCGATTGCGTAATTCCGACTCCGATCGAACGCAAAGGTGAAGTTCTCACTGCCCTTTCACAATTCTGGTTCGCAAAGCTTGACGCCATCGTCCCGCATCATCTGATCACGACGAACATCGAAGAGATGCCGCCGGCGGTGCAGAGGCATGCGAACGAATTGCGCGGTCGTTCGATGCTGGTTCGCAAAACCGATGTGTTTCCCGTCGAGTGCGTCGTGCGCGGCTACATCACGGGTTCCGGATGGAAGGATTACCAAAAGACAGGTGAGGTTTGCGGCCACAAACTACCCTCAGGTTTGCGCGAATCAGAACAACTTTCTGAACCAATATTCACCCCAGCAACAAAGGCCGAGACCGGCCACGATGAAAACATCAGCGAACAACAGATGGCGGAAATTGTCGGGCCGGATGTTACGACGCAGCTGCGCGAAGCCTCACTTAATTTGTACAGACAAGCAGCCGAGTACGCTCGGGCGCGCGGAATCATCATCGCGGATACTAAATTTGAATTCGGCCGCGACAATGCCGGCCAAATTCTGCTCATCGACGAGGTCTTGACGCCCGATTCCTCACGTTTCTGGCCGGCCGGCGCGTACGCAGTCGGCCGCGGCCAGGCGTCATTCGATAAGCAATTTGTGCGCGATTTCCTGGAAACTCTCGATTGGAATAAGCAGCCGCCTGCGCCCGAACTACCGCCGGAAGTCGCGAAAGCGACGACTGCTCGATACTTGGAAGCGTACGAATTACTTACTGGCGAGAGTTTGTAATTTGGAGTGCGCCGGCAGAGTCCTGTGTCATCGGGACGGCGACGGCGCTTTGGATTCGGTTTAATTGTAATTCTGATTTTTGACTTCTGACTTCTGACTTCTGAGTAGCGACCGACAATGCAGATACGCCCCCGTTTAGAAGCATTAATTGAAGACATGCTCGACGGCCACATCCTTCTGGATGAAGCGCTCGACGAGTTTGAAAAACTCTATATTGAGAAAGCCTTCGTCCGAAACAAGAAACGCATCTCTCACACGGCAGAAGCCCTCGGTATCCATCGGAACACCATTTCCAAGCGGGTCAATTCGTACCGCGCTCAAGAGCGGAAGCACCACCTCGCCTATACAAACGGCCGCAAACGGGCGCACAGAGTTCATTAGCGCTCAACTTCGCGACCACTGTTGTCTGGTCGGTCGGTTGACAACCAGTCACACCCTTCTTATATTCTCTCTTTAGCACTCATCTTTCAGGTTTGCCAATTTATTACCTTAAAGAG
>Ga0207675_100003964_pt1 | contig 14368 bp, 16 predicted proteins | sample KBSSwiS42_FD_184305 | JGI IMG/M metagenome (GOLD analysis project Ga0207675, IMG submission 184305) | Switchgrass rhizosphere microbial communities from Kellogg Biological Station, Michigan, USA - KBS Switchgrass S4-2 (SPAdes) (version 2) | ecosystem: Host-associated > Plants > Roots >... | reverse complement strand
GCGGACGAGATACCCGCGTACGTCGTCTTCCACAACTCCACGCTGGCGGAGATCGCCGCGCGGCGGCCGACGACGATCTCGGAGCTCGCATCGGTGCCGGGAGTCGGGCCGGCGAAGCTCGAGCGCTACGGGCGCGACGTTCTCTTAGCTCTCGCGAGCTGAGAGCAAGAGCTCGAGCATCAGCTCGGGGTCGCGGCGCACGCGCTGCCGCTCGTCGTCGCGCTTGTGCAGGTCGAGTGCACGCGGGTCGCTGAGCGGGATCAGCCGGCCCTCGCGGATCAGCATCTCGTCGACGCCGCCGAGCCTCCCGCCGTAGGTCGTGTAGACGGGGACGCCGAGCGCAACCGCCTCGCGGTTCATCGTCCCGCCGGCCGAGACGACGAGGTCGGAGAAGGCGATCAGGCTCTGGCCGTCGACGGCCCGGTCGGGAACCTGCACCGACGGCAGGTCGAGGCCGCGCACGAAGTCACGCTGCTCCGGAGTCCGCGGCAGGACGATCGCGTGCACCGTCTCGTTGCGTCCCAGGTGGTCGAGCACCTGTGGGAAGAGCGGGTTCGAGCGCCGGTGGTAGAGCGAGACGTCCGGAGGCGTTCGCACCACGACGAGGGTGCGGGACTCATCGAGCTGGAAGGGCGCGAGCGCCGCTGGATCCGGCTCGAAGTCGGCGAGGTAGTACTCCTCCTTCAGGCCCGGGTACTGGCGCAGCTTCGGCGGCTTCGCGCCGTAGCGCTCGAGGCGCTCCGGCGGGATCGCCTCGGGCACGACGACCCGTGTGGCGGCGCGGCAGCCGAGCTGGTGCTGGAGCCAGGCGAACTCGTAGTCGAAGGTAGTCGAGCTCGGGATCCCGAGCCGGCGCGCCGTCATCGTCAGCTCGTGGGAGCCGTGGGCGAGCGCGATGTCGAACTGCCGGCCCTGGGCCCAGTGTCGGAGCTCTCGTAGGCGGGAGGCGAGCGAGCGCGCCTTCCCCAGGCGCGAGCGGCCGCCATGCCGCCCGAGGATCTCCGCCTCGATCCCGTGCAGCTCGAGCAACTGCACCGTCTGCGCGTAGTCGCGTGAGGTGATCTCGACCTCCGCGCCACGCTCGCGCAGGAGGCCGAGCAGCGGCCGGAAGACCAGCACGTGCGCCGGCGCCGTGATGTCCATCCAGACCCTCACAGCCGCTGGACCACGCGGAAGCGGATCGCGCTGATCAGCGTGTCCGGCGCGATCGTCCGCTCGAAGAAGCGCTCGTGGGCCTCGTGCCAGTCCTGGACCGACTCGAAGCCCTCACCCTCGTCGCGCGCGAACTGGAGGTCGATCTCGGCGGCGGGAATGACCCGCGCCTCGGTCACCTCGACGATCGCGCGCGGCGTGCCGGTCTCGTCCTCGACGACGAACCGGTCGCCTGGGTCGGGAGTCGGGTCGTCCTCGAACGCCCCGTGCAGGCCGGCCGTTGCCGTCTTGTCGCCGGCCAGGACCGCCTCGACGAGCCGCCGCCGCAGGTCCGTTCCGGGGTAGCCGAGCCCGAACTCCGGCAGATCGGTCAGCGGACGAGCGCCTCCATGCGCTCGCTCGCGAGCGGCGCGGGCTCCCGCTCGACGTGGTGCTCGTGCCAGAGCGTGAACGCGAGCAGTCCCCAGAGCTGGCGCGAGAGGTCCTCCTTGCGGGCGACGTGGCGGTCGAGCAGCGAGGTGACGGCCTCGGGCCTGAAGTACCCCTGGCGGCGGAGGGTCTCCGGGCTGAGCGTGTCGCGGGCGAACGGCTCGAGGTCGCCGCGAAGCCAGGCCGCCGCCGGGATCGAGAAGCCGCGCTTCTTGCCACGGACGATCTGGTGCGGAACGAGCGGTGCGACGGCTTTGCGCAGGAGCACCTTCTTGCGCGCGCCGCGTACTCGGTGCTTCAGAGGGAGGGCCGCGGCGAACCCCGCGACGGCCGGGTCGAGGAACGGCACCCGCGCCTCGAGTGAGTGGGCCATGGACGCGCGGTCTGTCTTCACCAGCAGGTCGTCCACGAGATAGATCCCGAGGTCGACGTCCTGCAGGCGCGCCAGCAGCTCGGCGCCCTCGGTCTCGGCGAAGCGGGCGCGGTAGAGGTCGACCGGGTCGAACTCGTGCCGGCGGCCCGTCAGCTCGGCGCGCGCGTCCGCCGAGAAGATCTCCTTCCAGGCGTGGTGACGCTCGAGCGGCGGGAGGTGCGCCGCCCGGACGAAGCGCTTCGCCTTGTAGTCGAAGCTCGCCCGTGCGCTCGAGCTCGGGAGCCGCTCGACCAGCGGTTGCGCGAGTCGCGCCGCGCCGCCTGCCCGTAGGGCGAGCAGATCGGCGACATAGGTGTAGTAGCCGCCGAAGAGCTCGTCGCCTCCCTCGCCCGAGAGCGCGACCTTCACGTCCTGTGCCGCGAGCTGCGAGACGAGGTAGGTGGGAAGCGCGGAGGAGTCGGCGAACGGCTCGTCGAAGGCCTCCGCCAGCGCGGGGAGGAGTAGGGCCGCGTCCGGTCGCAGGACCAGCTCTCGGTGCCGTGTGCCGTAGCGCTCGGCCACCAGGCGCGCGTCGCCGAGCTCGTCGAATGAGCGCTCCTCGAAGCCGATCGAGAAGGTGCGGACGGGCTCGGAGCTCTCCTGCGCGGCCAGCGCGGTCAACGCGGAGGAGTCGATCCCGCCGGAAAGCAGCACGCCGACCGGGACGTCGGAGACGAGATGTGCCCGCACCGAATCTCGCAGCCGCGCGCGCAGCTCCTCGATCAGCTCGGCCTCGTCGTCGTCCCGGAGCCGGTCAGCAGCCTCGGGCGCGGGGCGGGCGAAGCGCTCGATCCGCGTCTTCCCTAGCTCCCGGACGAGCACGTGGCCGGGCGGCAGCTTGCGCACCTCGCGGAAGATCGTCAGCGGCGCCGGGATCGAGTTGAAGGCGAGGAACGCCTCGAGCCCGTCGAGGTCGATCTCTCCGCGTGGCAGGGCTCGCAGCTCGGAGGCGAACTCGAGCCCGCCGGTCGTCTCGCGGTAGTAGAGCGGCTTGATCCCGAAGCGGTCCCGCGCGAGCACGAGTCGCTGGCGTGCCGCGTCCCAGAGCGCCACCGCGAACATCCCGCGGAGCCGGCGCGCGAAACCGAGACCCTCCTGCTCGTAGAGGTGCACGAGCACCTCCGTGTCGCCGTGCGTGCGGAAGCGGTGGCCTGCGCGCTCCAGCTCGGCGCGGAGCTCGCGGTAGTTGTAGAGCTCGCCGTTCTGGACGACGTGGACGGTCGAGTCCTCGTTCGCGATGGGTTGGTCGCCGGTCTCGAGGTCGATGATCGCCAGCCGGCGCGCCGCAAGGGCCGCGTGCCCCTCGGCGAAGACGCCGTCGCTGTCGGGCCCGCGGTGGACGAGCTTCGCGCTCATCGCTGCGAGCCGGTCGGGGTCCGCAGGCCCGTTCGAGGAGACGATCCCGCAGATCCCGCACATGCGCGTTGAGTCTAGTGGTCGCTTCTGACCAGGCCCCGGAGGGATTGGCCCGTGATTCGGATCGCCGTCGAGGTGAGCGTGCGCAGGTAGAGGGGGACCGAGCGGTCGGCGATCCACTCGAGGTCGTGAGCGAGCTTCTCGGCCATCGAGGTCTCGTACCCGCGCCGCACCTGGGCAAAGCCGGTCAGCCCGGGGCGAACGACGAGCCGTTGCCAGTAGGCCGGAAGCTCGGCGGCCAGCTGCTCGAAGAAGCGTGGGCGGATCGGGCGCGGACCCACGAGGCTCATATCGCCACGGAGGACGTTCCAGAGCTGCGGGAGCTCGTCGAGCTGCGTCGCACGCAACCTGCGCCCGAGCCGCGTCGTCTCGGCCCGCGTCCGCTCGACCAGCTCGGCGCCGAGGTAGGGGCCGAGCCGCTGCTCGGCGCCGCCGCGAAGGGTACGGAACTTGAGCATGTCGAAGATGCGACCGTCGCGGCCGACGCGCTGGCCTCGGTAGAAGAGCGGCGTCCCGCTGGTGAGCAAGAGCGCCAAGCCGATCACCAGGAGCAGCGGGAGGGCGAGTAGCAACATGAACGCCGAGAGCGCGACGTCGAGGACGCGAAGCTCGAGATCGACGCGGCGCTTCGGCGATCCGCGGACGAGGACGGAGAACCGCTCGACGAAGGAGTCGCTCGGCCTCGGCTGAGAAGCGGCCACACCGAGATGCTAGAGCGTCGGCACCTCCGCGTCCCGGCGCCTCCCTGGCGATGCGACCTCTCGGGGCACCCCAACCCACCACCCACCGGAATTTTATCGAGCAAATCCGCATGATTGCGTGACGTGATCGTGCCGAAAGCGTAACTCTCAGCATAAGATGTCCTTATGGACACGCGCCAGCTTGCGGCCTTCTGCGCCGTCGTCGAGCGCAAGAGCTTCTCCCAGGCGGCCGAGCGCCTCGGCGTGACTCAACCCGCCGTCAGCCTCCAGGTCCGCTCGCTCGAGAAGCGGCTCGGCCGTACGTTGCTCGACCGCTCCGGCCGCCGGGTGGAGCCCACCGAGGCCGGGCTCGCGCTCTACCGCGGCGCCCAGCGGATGCTCGCCTTCGAGGGGCAGCTCATCGAGGAGCTCGACGCGGGAGAGGGCGGCGAGCTGCGCGGCGCTCTGGAGGTCGGCGCCTCGACCGGGCCGGGCAGCACCGTCGTTCCCGTCTTGCTTTGCGAGTTCCGGGAGGACAACCCGGGAGTCGCCGTGTCCCTCTCGATCTCGGACACGCAGTCGGTCGTCGACCGCGTTGCCGAGCGGGAGCTCGAGCTCGGGGTCGTCGGCGCGGCCCGCCGGCACCGCGGCGTCGTCTTCGAGCCGTTCTTCCGCGACGAGGTCGTGCTCGCCTGTCCGCCAGGCCACCGCTTCGCCGGCCGCACCGTCTCCCTCGAGCAGCTGCACGAGGAGCCGCTGATCGTGATGCAGGAGGGGGCTGGGGTCCGTCAGGTGATCGAGGACGAGCTCCGCCGCGCGGGTACACGCCTGCGAGACCTCGAGCCGCGCCTCGAGCTGGGCCTGCAGGAGTCGGTGAAGTCGGCGGTGGCGGCAGGCCATGGCGTCACCTTCATCTCTCGTGCGGCGATCGAGGCCGATCTCGCCGCGGGCACGCTCTCCTCCGCGCGCGTCAAGGGACTCGATCCGGTACGCGAGATCTCGCTCGTCCGCTCGGTCGGGCGTTCCCCGACCCGGGCGGCCGAGGCGTTCCTCACCTTCGCGAAGAAGCGGCTGCCCTGATCGTCCGCTGGGGTCTCGAGGAGTTGGGTGCCGTGCTCGCCGAGCTCGGCATCGAGCGGCCGTTCCTGATCGCGAGCAAGCGCTGGTCGAGTTTCGACCTCCCCTCGGTCGGCAGCTGGCAGGAGGTGCCGAGCGATCGGGTCGAGGAGATCGCAGGTCTGGTCGCCGCAAACGGGGCCGACGGGCTGCTCGCGGTCGGAGGGGGCAGCGCGATCGACCTCGCGAAGGGCGTCTCCGCGGCAACCGGTCTCCCGGTCGTCTCGGTGCCGACGACCTACTCGGGCGCCGAGTGGCCGGACAACTTCGGCGTCCGCGATCCCGAGCGCCGGATCGTCGGCGGCGGCACCGGTGCACACACCGCCGGCATCGTCTACGAACCGACGCTGCTGCTCGATCTGCCGCGCGAGCTGAGCGGCGGCTCGGCGATGAACGCGCTCGCTCACTGCGCGGAGGCGCTCTACGTGAAGGGCCGGAACGCCGAGGGCGACGCGCACGCCCTCGAGGGAACGCGCCTGATCGGCGAGTCGCTCCCTGCCGTGCTCGAGGACGGCAATGACCTCGAGGCACGCACGACGCTCCTCCACGGCGCCATGCACGGGGGCGCAGCGCTCGCCGCCGCCGGCCTCGGGCTCGGGCACGCAATGGCACAGGCGATCGGCAGCCGCCACGGGATCTTCCACGGCCCCGCCAACGCGCTCTGTCTCGCTCCCGCGCTGCGCTTCAACCGGCCCGTCGCCGGCGAGGAGATCGCGCGCTTCGGCGAGGCGCTCGGCTCAGCGGACCCGATCGAGCGCACGGAGGAGCTCGCCCGCCTCTCCGGTTACGAGCGACTGCGCGACTTCGGCGTCCCGGAAGACGAGCTCGAGGAGGTCGCCGAGGCGACGGCCGTGCGTGCGGGCGCCAAGGCGAACCCGCGTCCGGCAAGCCCTGAGGAGATCGCCGCGCTGCTGCACGGCATCTGGTAGCTCAGCAGGGGCCGGAGCCGGGCGCACCGCCCGGACCGGCGAGATGCGATACGGATTCCCCCGCGCCGGCCTGGATGCAGTACGAGGACGCGTCGGCACGGACGAGCGTCACGTCGAAGCCGGCGGTCGAAGCGCCGGCGTAGGTGCCGTTCAGGGCGTGGAACTGCTCGAGCTGCACCTGGGCCTGCTGGAAGGTGAGCCCCGAGGCGGCCTGCTGCGCTCGAACGACGGCCTGCGACGCCGTATGTCCGCTTGCTCCGCTTCGCTGCTGGGCGGTCAGCAGCCAGCCGGCGACGAGGAGCGCCACCAGCAACGAGAGAATCGAGACGCCGCGGACCACGAAGCCTTCATCGGCACTCGGCTGCGGCTGCTCAAGGCCGCCGGGCCACGAAGGAGAGAATCGTCACCCCGAGCTCCTCCGGCGGGTAGACACGGAAGCGCGGCGCCAGCGGCAGCCCCTCGAGCTCGGCCAGGCCCTCCAGGCTCGGACCCGACGGCACCTCGGCGACGAGCTCGAAGCCGGCCTCGCGCACGAGTCCCAGATAGTCGGGCGACCGGAGTCGGTTCTGGTGATGGAGCGGCGAGTTGACGAGCCGCCATGCTCGGTCGGAGTAGCGCAGGAAGTTGTAGCGCGAGAGGCTCGGGTCGAAGTACGAGTAGTGGTCCTGGAGGTCGATGCGGCAGCTGAACCCGCCTTCGGGACGGAGCAGCCGGAAGCATTCGGCGAAGATCTCGGCGAGGTCGCCTGCCGGGATGTGCTCGCAGGTGTCGGTGCTCGAGACGAAGTCGATCGACTCGGACGGCAGGCCGGTGGCGCGCGCGTCCCGCGGTGCGAGGTAGGTGATGCCGAAGCGCTCCTCCAGCTCGTCGGCCGAGCGGATCGGGCCGCCCAGCCGGCGCAGCTCGCGGCCGGCCTCGGACTCGAGCTCATCCCAGAGCCGGGCGAACGCAGCGAGCGAGTCGTTGACCAGCTCGGCGCGCACGCTCGGCCGGATGTCGACGAGCACCTGGCGCCCGACTCCCAGGGCCGCATAGGACAGCGGGATCGCCAGGTCCCATCCGGCTCCGAACTCGTAGAAGACGGACGCGCTCGGGGGCGTTCCCGGCCCGTGCTCTTCGTACGCCCGCAAGTGCTGCTGTGCACGCGAGAACTTCCGCCGAAAGACCGACTCGCTCGCCGGCAGCGAGCGGAGCACGTGACGCTGGAAGACGTAGTTCAGCCGCTCGCCCTGGGGCAGGACGCCGAGCCCGCGCTGCACCGCCGCTTTTGCCACCCATCGCATCGGTCGGCGAGCATAGCCCTCCACCGGTTAATAAGGGGAGCTAATGCCTGTAATTAGGCTACGATGCGGGCATCGTGGCCGAGAGGCTTTCCTTCGACGTGCTCGTGGTCGGGAGCGGAGCCTCCGGGCTCGCCGCTGCCGTGTCCGCAGAGCGTGCCGGTGCCCGCGTAGGGCTCGTCACGAAAGGGGCCCTCCAGTCCTGCAACTCCGCCAAGGCACAGGGCGGGATCCAGGCCGCGTTCGGCGACGACGACTCGCCCGAGCAGCACGCCGAGGACGTCTGGCAGAGCTCGCACGAGACCGCCGACCGGCACCTGGTCGAGATCCTGACCGCGGAGGCGCCGGGGGCGATCCACTGGCTCGAGGAACACGGCGTCGAGTTCACGCGCGAGAACGGCGGCTACCGGCTGGCGCGCTGCGGTGGCGCGACCCGCAAGCGGCTGCTCCAGGTCGGCGACCGCACGGGGCACGCGATCACGACCGGCCTGCGCGACGCCTTCCTCGCCTCCAGCGGCGAAGCGCTGCCGAACTGCCCGCTCGTCTCGCTCGAGCCGGCCGAGAACGGCTGGGTGGCGAACTGCAAGCGGAAGAACGGCGAGGAGCTCGTGATCGACGCGGGCGCCGTCGTGCTTGCCGCCGGCGGCCGCTGCTATCGGGAAGCGGAGGAGCGGGGAGAGCTGTCGACCAACCATCCCGGCGCGACGGGTGAGGTGACGCGGATCGCGGTCGAGCTGGGCGCCGAGAGCCGCGACCTGGACGCGCTCCAGTACCACCCGAATGGGGGCGCTTGGCCGCCGACGATGCAGGGCTACTCGATCCCCGAGACCACGCGCGCGTACGGCGCGACCCTGCTCAACTCGGCCGGCGAGGAGTTCACCGACCCGCTCGGGCCGCGGGACGCGGTCTCGCGGGCGATCTTCGACGAGGTCGACTCCGGCCGTGGCGTCGAGACTCCCGACGGCCGGCCGGCGGTGCTGCTCGACACCACGCGGATTCCCGAGGACGACGCGGAGATCTCGCTCCCGTACATGCTGCGCCGTTACCGTTCCGCAGGGATCGACCCGCTCCGCGAGGCGATCCTGACCTATCCGGTGCTCCACTACCAGAACGGAGGCCTCGTGATCGACGAGCGCGCCGAGACGACCCTGCCCGGCCTCTTCGCCTGCGGTGAGATCGCCGGCGGCACCCACGGACGGAACCGGATGATGGGCAACTCGCTGCTCGAGTGCACCGTCTTCGGTCGGCGCGCGGGCGCTGCGGCAGCGGAGAGGGTGGCCGCATGAGTGCCGTCGCGACCGACATCCGCCAGGCGGTCGAGGACGCGGCCGCGCACCTTTACGTCTGGGCGCTGAAGGACATCCCGCAGGACCTGCGCGACGCGCTCGTGGAGGCGCAGGGGCGCGAGACGTCGGTGCCGGGTCGCCGTGTGCTCGACACGATCGTCAAGAACGTCCAGGTCGCCGACGACCAGGGCAACCTCGTCTGCCAGGACACCGGTATTGCGGTCTACACGTGCCGCGTCGGCGAGCACTTCCCGCTTCATCCGGTGAAGATCTACGAGGCGCTCAAGGCCGGCACCGAACGCGCGACCCTCGAGCACCCGCTGCGCTCGAACGCCGTGCACACGATCACACGGGAGAACACCGGTCCGAACACCGGCTACCGGCTTCCGATCGTCCACTGGGAGTTCATCGCCGACTGGGACGGGCTGGATGTCAAGTGCGTCCCGAAGGGCTCCGGCTCGGAGAACATGAGCTTCCTGAAGATGTGCGTCCCGGCCGACGGTGTGCGCGGGATCAAGGAGTTCGTTCTCTCGTCGATCGTCGACGCGGGCGGCAAGCCGTGCCCGCCCGGGATCGTGGGCGTCGGCATCGGCGGCTCGGCCGACTACGCGATGTACCTGGCCAAGGAAGCGATCGCCAGGCCGATCGGCACGCGCAACCACGACCCGCACGTGGCGAAGCTCGAGGAGGAGCTCTACGAGCTGCTGAACGAGACCGGAATCGGCCCGATGGGCCTCGGCGGCGACGTCACCGTCCTCAACTGCCACATCGAGCACGCGGACACGCACATGACCCTCAACCCCGTCGCCGTCAACTACCAGTGCTGGGCCGCAAGGCGGGCGTCCGTGCACGTCGGCCCGGACGGGTCCGTCGACTTCGACCGGGAGGCCTGATGGCTACTCACGAAGTCACCTTCCCGATCACCGACGAGGCCGAGATTCTCAAGCTCCGGGCGGGCGACGAGGTCGTCGTCCAGGGCCACATCATCGGCATCCGCGACCGGACGCAGATCCGGATCTTCGACCAGGGCGTCGAGCCGCCGATGGACCTGAAGGGCGCCTTCCTCCTGCACACGGCGCCGGGCGTGCGCAAGCTGGAGGACGGCAAGTACGAGCCGGTCTGCATCGGCACGACCACGAGCGCCAGGATGGTGCGCTTCACCGAGCCGCTCGGCGCGCAATTCGGCGTTCGCGCGATCTGCGGCAAGGGCGGCTTCCCGGACGAGGCGATCGAGCCCATGCAGCGGCTCAGGATGGTCTACTTCGCGATCGTCGGCGGCGCGGCCGCGCTCGAGACGACCCAGATCGAGGAGATCGAGGAGGTCGCCTGGGAAGAGCTCATGCCCGAGTGCCTCTGGAAGTTCCGCGTCAAGGACTTCGGCCCGCTGACCGTCGGCATCGACGCCCACGGCAACTCGCTCTACCACGACGTCCAGACCGCCGCGACGAAGAAGCTGGAGGAGCTCTTTGCCAGGCTCTGAGTTCCTCGATCTGCGCCGCGACGGCGGGCTCACCCATGTGATCGACAAGGGCCTTGGGCCGCGCGCCTGGGAGGACGTCCTCGAGACGAGCGGCGACTACATCGACATCGTCAAGCTCGGCTGGGGCACGGCCTACGTGACGCCGAACCTCCAGCGCAAGCTGGAGGTGCTGAAGGGCAAACCGGTCGTCCTCGGCGGCACGTTCTTCGAGGTCGTCCACTCGCAAGGCAAGCTCGACGAGTACAAGCGCTGGCTCGGCGAGCTCGGGCTGACACACGTGGAGCTCTCGGACGGCGTGATCGACCTGCCGCGCGAGCGGAAGCTCGAGCTGATCGAGGACTTCGCACGGGACTTCACCGTCCTCTCCGAGGTCGGCTCCAAGGACGCCGAGGCGGTCTTCGCCCCGTACCAGTGGGTCGAATGGATCAAGGCCGAGCTCGAGGCAGGCGCCTGGAAGGTGATCACCGAGGGGCGCGAGGGCGGCACGGCCGGGATCTACCGCCCCACGGGCGAGATGCGCACCGGCCTGGTCGATGAGATTGCGCACGAGGTCGACGTCGACGACCTGATCTTCGAGGCGCCGTCCAAGGGCTCGCAGGCGTGGTTCGTGAAGCAGTTCGGCCCCGGCGTCAACCTTGGAAACATCCCGCCCGACGAGGTGATCCCGCTGGAGACCCTGCGGCTCGGGCTCCGGGCCGACACGCTCAAGGAGGTGCTGCTCTCTGACGAGCGCGCCCCTACTTCCTGAGGTCGATTTCGAGGCTATGAGCGCCGAGGACGTGCTGCGCTGGGCGTACGAAGAGTTCGGCGAGCGCCTCTGCCTCACCTGCTCCTGGCAGAAGCAGTCGTCGGTGCTCGTGCACATGGTTTCGGAGCTCGGGCTCGACATCCCGGTGATCGAGCTCGACACGCACCTCTTCTTCCGCGAGAGCTACGAGACGCGTGACCGCCTCGTCGAGCGCTACGGCCTCCGCTTGCAGCCGCCGCCGCACGTGATCACCGTGGCGGAGCAACACCGCGCCGAGGGCCCGAACCTCTGGGAGACGGACCCGGACCGCTGCTGCCACATTCGCAAGGTGGAGCCCCTGCTCCAGGCGCTCGAGCCCTACGGCGCCTGGATCTCCGGCATCCGCCGCGACCAGTCGCCGAGCCGCGCGACCACGCCGAAGGTGCAGTGGTCGGAGCGCTACGAGGTCTGGAAGCTGCACCCGCTCGCCGACTGGGACGAGAAGCGCGTCTGGGCCTACATCACGATCAACGAGATTCCCTACAACCCGCTCCACGACGTGGGCTTCCGCTCGATCGGGTGCATTCCGTGCACCCGCCCGACGACGCCCGAGGAAGAGGAGCGCGCCGGCCGCTGGGCGGGCTCCGACAAGCTCGAATGCGGCATCCATCTGGAGACACCCCTGCAAGGAGGCACATGACCGACCACATCTACGCCGCCGACCACCCGGAGACGACGCACGTCCGGCCCGGCGGCTTCACGCTCTGGTTCACCGGACTGTCCGGGTCCGGGAAGACCACGATCGCGCACCTCGTCGGGCCCGAGCTCGACCGCCGCGGCCTCGTCGTCGAGTACCTCGACGGCGACACCGTGCGCACCCACCTCTCGAAGGGCCTCGGCTTCTCGAAGGAGGACCGCGACACGCACATCGAGCGCGTCGGCTGGGTCGCCTCGCGGCTGACCCGCCAGGGCGGCGCCGTGATCGCCGCCACGATCTCGCCCTACGAGGCGACGCGGCAAGAGGCGCGCGAGCGTATCGACGAGGTCGGCACGTTCGTCGAGATTTACGTCAGGACGTCAGTCGAGGAGTGCGCGAGGCGCGACGTAAAGGGCCTCTACGAGAAGGCGTTCAAGGGCGAGATCAAGGAGTTCACCGGCGTCTCCGACCCGTACGAAGAGCCGTCGAGCCCCGAGATCGTGCTCGACACCGAGCAGCACGACCCGGAGGAGGGCGCGGCGCTCGTCGTCGCGAAGCTCGAGGAGCTCGGGCTCGTTCCGAGCGAGGTACCCGCATGAGTGTCGCGGAGACGACGCAGCTGATCGAGCCTCACGGCGGCAAGCTCGTCGACCGCACCGGGCCGAGGCCCGAGGGGATCGAGCGGCTCGAGCAGATCCCGCTCACCTCCCGCGAGCTCTCCGACCTGGACATGCTCGCGAGTGGGGCGCTGTCGCCGCTCGAAGGCTTCATGAACCGCCACGACTACGAGCGCGTGGTCGAGGAGATGCGGCTCGCCCGCGGGCTGCCCTGGGCGTTGCCGGTGTGCCTTGCAGTCGACCGCGCTCCGGAGGGGGACCAGGTCGTGCTGACCGACGAAGCCGGCACGCCGCTCGCGGTGCTCGAGGTCGACGAGGCCTACGAGTACGACAAGGAGCGCGAGGCGGAGCGCTGCTTTCGCACGATCGAGGACGACCACCCCGGCGTGGCGCGCCTCTACAAGCAGAAGCCGCTCTACCTCGCCGGCCGCGTGACGGTCTTCGAGCGCGCGGAGCCGTCGTTCCCGGAGCTCGCCATGGACCCGGCCGACACGCGTGCGACCTTCTCCGAGCGGGGCTGGCGGCGGGTCGTCGGCTTCCAGACGCGCAACCCGATCCACCGGGCGCACGAGTATCTGACGAAGGGCGCCCTCGAGACCGTCGACGGCCTGCTCATCCACCCGCTCGTCGGCGAGACGAAGTCCGACGACGTGCCGGCCGCGACCCGCGTCGACTGCTACCGGATCCTCGTCGACAACTACTACCCGGCCGACCGTGTGCTCGTGGCCGCGTTCCCGGCTGCGATGCGCTACGCCGGCCCGCGCGAGGCGATCTGGCACGCGATCTGCCGTAAGAACTACGGCTGCTCCCATTTCATCGTCGGCCGCGACCACGCGGGCGTCGGCGACTACTACGGCACCTACGACGCGCAGCTGATCTTCGACGACTTCGAGCCGCACGAGCTGGGGATCGAGCCGATGTTCTTCGAGCACGCCTTCTTCTGCCGCGTCTGCGGCTCGATGGCGACGCCGAAGACCTGCCCTCACGGCGGCGACGACCACGTCTTCCTGTCAGGGACGAAGGTGCGCGAGCTGCTCGCCAACGGCCAGCTCCCGCCGGTCGAGTTCACGCGGCCCGAGGTGGCGGAGGTACTGATCGAGGCTTACCGTTCCTAGCCGCCGGTCGTGAACTGGCAGTTCACCCTCAGCGGGTTCCTGATCGGCGCCCTCGTGGGCGTGACCGGGATGGGCGGCGGCTCGCTGCTGACGCCCATCCTGGTCATCTTCTTCGGCTTCAAGCCGACCCTCGCCGTCGGCACCGACATCCTCCACGGCGCGATCTTCAAGAGCTTCGGCGCGGTCCGGCACCGCCGGCTGGGCACGGTCCACCTGCACCTGGTGCTCTGGATGTTCCTCGGCTCAGGGCCGATGTCGTTGCTCGGGGTGGTGGTCGCCACCTGGCTCAGCCACCACTACGGCAGCGCGGAGACGATCGAGGCCTACGCCGTCGGAATCGCGCTCGTGATCGGCGGTCTCGGGCTCGTGGCGAAGACGTTCATCCGCATGGGCGTCCAGCCGGACGACGCGCCCTTCCTGCTCACGAACCGTGACCGGGTGATCGCGGTCGCGCTGGGCGCGACCTGCGGCTTCGTCGTCGGGCTGACCTCGGTCGGGAGCGGCACGTTCTTCGGCCTGGTCATGGTCATGGTCTTCCCGCTGACGGTCGCCAAGATCGTCGGCACCGACATCTTCCACGCCGCGCTCTTGCTCTGGGTCGCCGGGTTCGGGCATCTCGTCGCCGGCAACGTCGACCTGCACGCGATGGCCTGGCTGCTCCTGGGCTCGATTCCCGGCATCCTCCTGACGAGCCAGTTCACGCTCAAGCTGCCCGATCGCGCCCTTCGGCTGGGCCTGGCTGCGGTGCTGATGCTGAGCGGGATCAAGCTGGTCGACCCGCCCAACTCCGACTGGGTGATCGCTGTCGGCGCGGTCGTGGCCGCGCTCGCGTTCGCGACGTGGGCCTTCACGACGCGCCTGGGCCGCCGCCCACGGCCCGAGATCGCCTCCTAGCGTTTCACCACCAGGTCGGCGAACGAGGCGCAGGACTTCCCGAACTCCCACCACCCCTGGACGTACGGCTTCACGAAGGCGATGCTCCGCGCGTAGGCGAGCGGGATCAGCGCGACCTGCTCCGTGATCGCATACCGG
>Ga0207675_100003962_pt1 | contig 14370 bp, 16 predicted proteins | sample KBSSwiS42_FD_184305 | JGI IMG/M metagenome (GOLD analysis project Ga0207675, IMG submission 184305) | Switchgrass rhizosphere microbial communities from Kellogg Biological Station, Michigan, USA - KBS Switchgrass S4-2 (SPAdes) (version 2) | ecosystem: Host-associated > Plants > Roots >... | reverse complement strand
GCACGCAACGCTCGTCGAAGCTTCCAGGCTCTCGGCGCCCATTTCCAGCTCGTCAATCGAGGGGAGATCTTCACGAACGTGCACGCGTGCGCGAGCTGTTGACCCGTCAAGTGAGCTCGATCGCGACGGCAATCGCGATCGCGACGAGGCTCAAGACAAACAGCGCGGCGCACACTGGGATCGTGAACCGCGCCCAATCCTCGTAGCGAACACCGGCGAGCGCGAGCGTGGCTATCAGCGCGCCGTCAGTCGGCGAGAACTGTCCGAAGAGCCCGGGACCGTACTGGTACGCGAGCACGGTCACCTGACGTGACAGTCCTAACAGATCCGACAGCGGCACAAGGATCGGCATCGTCAACACCGCGCGTCCCGAGCTGCTCGGAACCGGCAAGGCGATCGCCGTCTGGACGAATGACATCCCGATTGCGAACAGGCTCGTGGGAAGCTGCGCGAGCGGCGTGACCATCGACTGAATGATCGTGTCGACGATGCGTCCCTGCTCGAGCACGACGAAAATTGCGCGTGCGACCCCGACGAGCAGCCCGGCATAGGCCATCGCCTTGAATCCATCGACGAACGCGTCCGCGATCTGGCTCATGCCCAACCCCGCTATCAGACCGGCGAGGATTCCGATCAGCAGGAATAGAGCCGACAGCTCGTCGAAGCCCCATGAATAGCGCAGCGTGCCAAACACGTAGAGCGCGAACATCGCTACGAGCGCGAGTAGCGTCAATACGTGCCGTGCATCGGGCTTCGTCACAACGCTATCCGTCTCGTCGTCCGGAGCGACTCGTGTGCGCCCCGCATGCCGCATCGTCGCCCATACCCAGATGCCAAGCGCCGGAACGAGAACGGCCATTCGAAACCACAGACCCGATAACAATGGCAATTGCGCGAGCCGCTGCGCAATGCCGACGCTGAACGGGTTGAAAGGGCTGAAGGTGCTGCCGATGCCGGCAGCGCCCAGGCTCATTGACACCACCGTCAGCGCATCGAAGCCGACCCGCCTGGCGAGCAGCAACAACACAGGAACCAGCGCCACGATCTCTTCCCACATCCCCTCGACCGCGCCCCCGAGCGCAAAGAGCACGGAAACAACGGGAATGATGGCCACCGTCTGGTGACGGAATCGATCCGCGAGCCAATGGACGGCGCTCTGGAAGGCACCGGTCCGATCGATCACGCTGAACGCGCCGCCGGCAAGGAAGATGAGGAAGACCACCGAGCCGGCGTCGATCATCCCTTTCGGAACGGCAATGAGCATCTCGAACGGGCCAACAGGACGAGGCGGCACGGGATGGTAGGAGCCAGCGACGACGACATTGCGTCCGGTGGCGGGATCGGCGCGGCGCTCGTATTCCCCGGCAGGAAGCACGTAACTGAGAATCGTGGCGATCACGATGCATCCCACGAGCAGCACGAACGGATGCGGCATCCGCAAATGAGTCACGAGCGCGACGGTATCATGGCTGTCGGCTGCCGCGGGCTTCAGGGCTGCGGGCCGCTCGAGGGTCTACGGTTCATGTTCTTCGGTCGTGCCCTGCTCGCGTTCCTCGTCCTGCCTGGCACGGTCGGCTTGCTTGTACCGGCACTGCTCGGGCCACGGTGGACAACGCGCGCGTTTCACGTCATCGGTCTCGTGCCGTTCCTCGCGGGTCTCGCCGTGTTGCTCTGGTGCGTTCGTGATTTCTATGTTGCAGGCAAGGGAACGCTCGCGCCATGGGATCCGCCGCGGCATCTGGTGAGAGTCGGCTTGTATCGTTACTCCCGAAATCCGATGTATGTCGGGGTACTGCTCATCCTGGTTGGGTGGGCGACCGGCTTTCGTACGCCGGCGCTCGCCATCTACGCCGTCGTCGTGGCGATCCTGTTTCACCTGCGCGTGCTGGTGCACGAGGAGCCGTGGCTCGCCCGCACATTTCCGGGCGAGTGGCCTGCGTACAGATCACGCGTTCCGCGTTGGCTGATTCGCGTGTCCTAGGCGTTTTGCACAACGACGTATCTTCAAGTGTGCTTGACATATAAGTAGTCGCTTATTAGACTTCGCGCGTGGCCACCGCGCAAGCGCGTGATGTGTTCCGAGCCGTAGCCGACCCGACTCGCCGCACCATCCTGGACAAGCTGCGCACGGCTGAACAGTCCGTCACCAGTCTGGCCGGGCCGTTCAATGTCTCGCAGCCGGCCATCTCGCAGCACTTGCGCATCCTCCTCGATGCCGGCCTGGTGCGCGTGCGGCAGGATGGACGCCAGCGGCTCTACGGTCTGAACGCACGGCCTCTGCGCGAGGTCTACGACTGGGCCAGCATGTACCGGAATCTCTTCACGGATCCCGCGGGCCACGCGTGGCGAATCTCGAAGCGCTGAACGGAGGCGGACATGGCGATCACTGGAGCACGCGCGGACAACGGCACGATTACGCCGCACCTGATGGTGCGCGGTGGGCGCAAGGCGATCGAGTTCTACACGCGCGCCTTCGGCGCAACGGTTCTCTATCAATCGACGATGCCGTTCAGCGACGGCGTGCACGCCCACCTGCGGATCGGCAAGACCATGGTCATGGTCACCGACGAGCAGCCGCCGGGTCCCAACGGTGTGATGACCGTCGCGGCGCCGGAGTCGGTCGGCGCCACGACGACGATTCTCGAGATGTACGTCGACGATGTCGACGCCGTGTATCAGCGCGCGGTTGACGCCGGGGCGAAGGCGGTGATGCCCGTTGGTGATGCGTTTTACGGCGATCGAATGGGCTGGGTGGCCGATCCGTTCGGTCACCTCTGGGCGATTTCGACGGTGAAGGAAGAGCTCACGCCGGAACAGGTTCACGATCGCATGACCGCCGCATTCAAGCGGTCGTAACTGTCGATCCGTTTGTCAGCGGACTGTCAACGCCGCGCGCAGCCGATCGATCCGATCGGCCGTCACGATCGTCTTCTCAACGTGCGGCGGCAACACGCGCTCGAAACACGGGTCCACGAGATCGGATCCCGAAGCACCTGGAGGCTTCACCAGTACCAGACGTGAAGCCCCGATCTGACCCGCGACCCACGCCGAGATGCTGTCGCTCGTGATGTCCCACGAGTGCGGCAGCTGATCGTCCTCGCGCAGCCATCGATACGGTGCAAGCACTGGAATGCGCTCACGCACAAGTGCGTGGCCCACATCGTCGCTCCGAGTGACCAGGACACTGCCGGGCAACCGCGACGTGATGGCATGAGCGCACTGATCCATTGCGAGGATGGCCATCCAATGGGCTGCATCGTCGCCAAGCCCCAGCGAGCGATCCGCAGCGCGCACGGCATCTGCGAACGGTCCGCCACCGGGCACAACCAGCAACGGTACCGTGCGACTCGCCGCGGCAATCTCAGCTAGGATCGAATCGAAGGGCGCGGCCGTCAGCAAGCTTCCGCCCAACTTGACGACAACAACAACTCTCACACACCACCCTCTCGCTGAACGTTACGTCAATGAGCCCGTTATGCGGGCTCACGCGAATGTTGTGCTCGTTATTGCCACCGCATCACGGGCCGCCGCGCGAAGCGCGGCACGAGAACGGCGGAACTAGCCAGTCCATGCTGCCGGAGTATCAGGGGCAGCGCCCCTGGCTAGTTTGCTGGAAAAGGGCCTCTGCTTGTGACAGCATGCCTCCCGGGGCGATTCTCAGGAAGGTCGCATGAATTCAGAAGACGCGGGTACCCCGCCGCCCGCCGTCCCGGACACACTGGCGGACACGATTGTCGCGAGTCCATCCGACACGCGCCCGCCGATCGTGCGGCACTCTCAGTTTCCGGACGCGATTGGCCGCTACCGGATCATTCAAGTGCTGGGCGAAGGGGGCATGGGGACGGTCTACGAAGCCGAGGAGCAGCATCCCCGTCGCAGGGTCGCACTGAAGGTCATCAAGCCAGGAGCAACCAACCCTCACACCCTGCGCCGCTTCGAACAGGAATCCGAAGTGCTCGGGCGGTTGCATCACCCCGGCATCGCTCAGATCTACGTCGCATCCACCGATGATCGCGGATTCGGACCGCAGCCGTACTTCGCGATGGAGTTCATCGAGGGCGAGTCGTTACTGCGGCATGCCATCGCCGGCCGGCTGACGACGCCGCGGCGCCTCGAGCTGATGGCGGAAGTATGCGACGCGGTACACCATGCCCATCAGCGCGGCATCATTCATCGCGATCTGAAGCCGAGCAACATCCTCGTCGACGGAGACGGACACCCGAAAGTTCTGGACTTCGGGCTCGCCCGCGTACTCGACCGCGATGTGCAGGCCTCGTTGCACACCAATGTGGGTCAACTGGTCGGCACGCTCGCGTACATGAGCCCCGAGCAGCTCGCCGGCGACCCGCACGACGTGGACATCCGCAGCGACGTCTACCAGCTCGGGGTGATTCTCTACCAGCTTCTGGCGGAACGCCTCCCGTACAAATCGGACGGCACCTTGCACGAGGCCGTCGAGGCGATCGACACGCACGAGCCACCGCCGCTCGGTTCGATCGATCGCGCCTATCGTGGCGATATCGAAACCATCGTTGCGAAGGCGCTCGAAAAAAATCGGGACCGCCGTTATGGAGCCGCTGCGGCGTTGGCGGCCGACATTCGACGTCACCTGAAGGATGAACCCATCATCGCGCGGCCGCCGACGGCGACCTATCAGCTGCAGAAGTTCGCGCGCCGTCACACCGGGCTGGTGGCAGGTATTGTCGCCGTGTTCGTCGTGCTCGTCGCTGGCATCGTGACCAGCGCGTGGCAGGCGACGCGGGCGCGACGCGCGGAGCGTGCGGCGATCCTCGAGCGCGATCGGGCGGCAGAGGCCGAGGCGATCGCCAACAGCGTCAATGATTTCCTGCAGAACGATCTGCTGGCGCAGGCAAGCGCCAGCAACCAGGCACGGCCGGACAACAAGCCCGATCCCGATCTCAAGGTTCGAGCTGCGCTCGATCGTGCGGCTGCGCGCATCGCCGGAAAGTTCGACAAGCAGCCGCTCGTCGAGGCGGGGATCCGTCTGACCATCGGGAAAACCTATCAGGATCTCGGTCTCTATCCCGAGGCCGAAACGCACACCGAACGCGCTCTCGAGCTGCAGCGCCAGGTGCTCGGCGAAGGTCATCCGACGGTGTCGGCGACGCAGAACTCGCTTGCAACGTTGTATGCGACGCAGGCCAAATTCGACCAGGCGGAACAACTTTTCACGACGGCACTTGCCGCCGATCGGCAGGCCCTCGGTGAACGGCACCCACAGACCCTGACGACGACCCGCGGGTTGGGCATGTTGTACATGCTTCAAGGCAAGCTCGCGGAGGCCGAGCCGCTGCTCGTCGCGTCCCTGGAGGGAAGACGTCAAGTCCTCGGGGAACGCAATCCCGACACGCTGGAAAGCATGGACAGCGTCGCCAGCCTGTACTGGCGTCAAGGCAAGTACGCCGAGGCGGAGCCAATCAGGGCAAACCTGCTCGAGTTGCAACGCAAGGTGCTCGGCGAAGAGCATCCGCAAACGCTCACCAGCATGAACAACCTCGCACTGCTGTCGTCATATCAAGGCAAGTACACACAAGCCGAGACGCTGTTCCTCGACGTCATCGAGAAGATGCGGCACGTCCTCGGCGAACAGCACATCGAGACGATGATCAGCATCGGCAATCTCGGGATCGTGTACTTCCGCCAGAACCGGTATCCGGAAGCCGAAGCGCAGTTCACCAAGGCGCTCGAACTGAAGCAGCGCGTGCTGGGGGACGAGCATCCGGAAACACTGACCAGCATGAACAACCTGGCGGTGTTCTATCGCGCCGCCGGTAAGTACGATCTCTCGGAAGCGTTCTATCGCAAGGTCGTCGATGTACAACGACGTGTCGTCGGCGACGAACACCCGAACGTGCTGCTGACGATGAACGGATTGGCCTACCTGTATATGTTGCAGGGCAAGAACGCGCAGGCTGAAGAACTCTATGTGCGTGCCCTTCGTACACAGCGACGCGTGCTCGGGCCGGAGCATCCGGATGTGGCCAACACCGCTCAGAATCTGGCGACGCTGTATGTCAACGAGAATCGTTACGCGCAGGCCGAGCCGCTGGCCAGAGAGGCCATGGACATTCGGCGCCGAGTGCTCGGGGAGCAGCATAGCGAGACATTGCGAAGCATGACCACGACCGGGCAGATCCTGCTGAACGAAGGCCATGCCGCCGACGCCGAGTCTGTTTTGCGCACCGCGCTGGCGACGTACGAGAGCACCAAAGCGGACGGGTGGGATCGATACAACTGCCAAAGCCTGCTCGGCGCCAGCCTTGCTGCGCAGAAACGCTACTCGGATGCCGAGACGCTGGTTGTATCTGGCTATGGCGCATTGAAGGCGCGAGAGCCGAGCATTCCGCGGGAGAACCGGATTGCCGTGGAGCGCGCGGGGGCTCGTGTCGTGCAGCTCTACACGGAATGGGGGAAGACGGAGCAGGCGTCAGAGTGGCGCAAGAAGATCCCGCGTTCGTGAGGTGTCAGGCAGTGAATCGTGAACAGAGCCGAGGTGTCAGGCAGTGAATCGTGAACGTCGGCCTGCTCGCGATGCTTCAAGGCTTCGGCAAGTTCACGATTCACTGCCTGACACCTGCCCGTTTCCGGGCAGATTCACGATTCACTGCCTGACACCAACTACCCCAACTACCGTCGCTCCCGGCCGGTCAGCTTCAGGAACATCTGGTTTTCGTGACAGATGAATTCGATCAACTCCGAACCGTCAGGCACGATCTGCTGCACAATCCGGACGGTAAATGGCTTGGTGTAGGCCTTCGGGTCGTCCACGGTGAACTCGATATCGAGATGCCCGTAATTCACACGCCGGAACCGCTCGGTCAGCTTCATCGACTCCGTGTAGGGACTCCCCCGGTGATCGAGCCATCCAACGCCGTGAAAGCTGCTCGGCTCGCCATTCTTCACCGCATCAGGATCGACACCGCGGAAATTGTTCGACTCGACCACGAGCGTGTCGCCTTCCCAACGCCCAACCGAGTAGCCATGCCAGAACGGCTGCGGTTCGCCCAGCGGCGGCAGTTTCCGGCCATCCATGTAAATCGTTCGCAGACCGTAGTTCGACTCGTAAATGATCAGGATCTGCGTCGGAGTCTGAACGATCTTCAGTGGCTGTGGATCGATGTGGTACTGAAGCGGCCCCTGCGGCAGGCACAAACCGTCAGGATCGTTCAGGCCACCTTCAGCGGCACGCCGCCGTTGGAGGTCCGCCGCCCACGCCTGCATCGGCAGACTCAGCCCGCCACTCAGACGTGGCGGGCGATCGGCGCGATCGCCCGGATCCGGACCGTTGTAGATCATCCAGATACCAGAAAAATCCGGCTTGCCATCGACCGTGCGCGGCGCGGGCGCGGCCAGATTTGGTTTCCCGTCGGGACCTTGTGGAACCCCGACGGGATGCGGCGGCCACTGCGCAGCGAGTGGAACAGTAAGCGCGCCGAAAAGAACCGCCGACGTCGCCGCCGCGAACAGAGATCTCATTATTTCCACACTCGAGCGACCGGCTTGGCGACCAGATAGTCAGGGTTGGCGCCCTTCTTCGGACGGAACTTCTGCACGCGACCGCTGTCGACCTCGGCGACGTACAAATTGCCTTCCTGATCGACGCTCATGCCGTGAACGCCCCAGAGCGCGCCTGGGAACATGCCAAGCGTCCCCCACGCGTACAACAGATGCCCCTCCTGGTCATACTTCAGCAGCTTGTGCGTGCTGCGATCGAACGTCCAGATGTTGCGATCGTCACCGATATAGAGCAGGTGCAGGCTCGAGGGATCGGCATCGATCCGCCAGTCGTACAGGAACTTCCCGTTCTCGTCGAACACCTGCACGCGATGGTTGTTACGGTCGTTGACGAACACGCGGCGGCTCATCGGATCGACGGCGATTCCGTGCACGTTGTTCATGTAGCCGGGGCGCGTTTCATTCGGAGGATTGCCCTTGATGCCCCAGTCCATCAGGAACTTTCCATCCTTGTCGAACTTCGCGACGCGCGTGCCGGTATAGCCGTCGGATACGAAGAAGGTCCCGTCGGGCAGCCAGTCGATGAAGGTCGGACGATTGAAGTGCGTCCCATCGGCGCCCTCTTTCTCAGGCGTGCCGATCGTCTGCACGAGCTTCTTGCCGTCGTTGGTGAACTTGTAGATCGCCTGCATGTTGTCGTCGACGATCCAGACGTGCTTTTCGGGATCGTACGGGCTGATGTACACCGAGTGTGGACGGCGCAGGATCTTGTCCCACTGCGTCCACGTCTCGATGATGTTGCCGTTGGCATCGGCGACAACGATGCAGTGCTCCCATTTCGCGTCAACCCCGAGTTGTCGATACGGAGGCCCCTTGATCCCGAGGACATCGTCCTTTCCCTCCCACGAGGTGAGCCACTTTCGCGTGTCCTGGTCGGTGCCACCCGTCCCGGGAAGAGAAGCCTGCGTCGCGTCTCGCCACAGTCCGGCGACCGGGAAGCTTATGCTCGGCCCGACCTGGGGCAACAGCGTGGCGCGTGGTGCCTCCATCTTCGGCAGCTCACCACGAAACAGCATGAAGATACGATTCGGGCTTTCGGCGAACACACCCTGCCCTGCACCGTAGGTCCACTTTTCATTGCCCGGCAGGGTGCTGATGTCTTTGGGCCACCCCTTGACGACCTCATACGGCCCGGTCAAATCCTGGCTTCCGATGGCCCCCGGCACCGCGGCAAACCCTGCGGCCGAGGTCGCGGGTGCCGGCGCCGTCTGCGGCGCGCTCGTCATCCAGCTACCGGCAACCGCACCTATGACAAACGTCACAAGAATCGCCGCAACAGTACGCATCGTTTCCTCCCAGGTCTTGCGGAACTACCTTCCGTCTTCCATCCCCATCGAATGCAGCGGATAATACGCCCAGAAAATGAAAGGGTGAAGAGCAAGATGACGAACAAGCCGCTCCTTCTCATAGCGCTGGCCATCGGCTTCCTCGCGACCTCCGCTCCGCTCATCGCGCATCACGGGGCGACCAACGTGTACGACTTCTCCAAGCCTGTCGTGTTGAAGGGGACGATCACGAAGTTCGAGTGGCTCAATCCTCACAACCAGATCTACTTCGACGTGACCGACGAGAAGGGCACGGTCTCCCACTGGATTGCCGCCACCGAGCCTCCGCAGGTGATGATCGAACGCGGCTGGACCAGGAGATCTCTCAAGGAAGGGGACGAGGTCACCGTCTACATCTTCGCCGCGAAGAATGGCGCCAAGGTTGGGAACCTGCAGAAGATCGTGCTGGCCGACGGCAAGGAACTGACGGCGGCAGGGCCTGCACCGGCAGCGCCTGCTCCGGCGAAATAGACATCGGGACGCACGCATCGGTGTGCGTGAAGGCGTAGAGCATACGCGTCGCGTACGCGTGAACCACAACGGAGTCTTCGCATGCGAAATCGGCTGATGCTCCTGGGGTCGCTGTCACTCGGCGTCCTCACGTTCTCGCTCGCAGTCAGTGCACAGGCCCCCGCTCGAGGCGGATCACCTCCTCCGGGCGCCGCCACCGCCAAGCCCGCTGACCTCTCCGGTGACTGGGCCCCGGATGGACGACGCGGGGGAATCGGGCAGAGCCTCAGCGTCTCCGACATTCGCGGCGCGAAGCGCGGGCAGGAGGACGACATCCCGTATCTGCCGTGGGCACGCGAAAAGACGATGTCGGAGCGCACGTCAACCGGGCCCGATCCGCAGTTTGGCAACACCACTGATCCGCAGGTGCTCTATTGCGAGCCGCCCGGCGTGCCTCACATTTATCTCTGGCCGATCAAGCACAGATTCGTGCAGACACCGGAGGCGGTCTACATCCTCCACGAGCTCGGTCCCTTCTATCGAGTCGTCTGGATGAACGCGAAGCACCCCGAGGATCCCGATCCGCAGTGGTGGGGACATTCGATCGGCTGGTACGAGAACGGCGATACGCTGGTCGTGGACACGATTGGCTTCACCGACAAAACGTGGCTCGATCAGATGGGCCATCCGCACTCCGAGCAGCTCCACTTGACCGAGCGTTACAAGCGCGTCGACGCCAACACGCTCGAGCTCCGAATGGTCATAGATGACCCCGGCGCCTACAGCAAGCCCTGGAATGCGGAGCGCAACTTCACGCTGTCGAAGACGGGGTTCCTGCGTTACCAGCAGATCTGCTCGGTGCGCGAGAACCGGCGGTTCGAGGAGAACCTCGCGAAGCCGGCGCTCCCCGGAAAGTAGCCCAGCGTAGGGCGGGTCCTGATTTGTGGACCCGCCGGGTCTAAAGAGCAAGACCCGGCCTACGTGTGTCTCTTATTTCCGGCGATAGACGACGAAGTACTTATCCGGAAACAGCTGGATGTCCTCGCTCGGGACGAGACCGGCAGCGGCCATCCAGGCAGCTGTCTGCTCTTTGCTCACAACGAGCGCCGGCTCGGCCTTGTGTGGACTGTCGGCGGCGTTGAACTCGATCACGACAATGCGACCGCCAGGCTTGAGATAGCCCGCAACGCTCTTGAGATACGCCTCGCGATTCTCGACGTGATGCAAGACGTCGTGGAAGAACGCGACATCGACGTCGCGCCCGGGCAGCGCCGGATCGGTGAACTTGCCCAGGACCGGCACGATGTTCGTCACGTTCTCGGTCTTCGCCTTGCCCCGTATCTGCGTCAGGAATCCTTCGTCCAGCTCCACCGAATACACGCGTCCAGCCGGAACGGCCTTCGCAAGCGGAAGCGAGAACAGGCCGGTGCCCGCGCCCAGGTCGGCGACGACGTCACCAGGTTTCAGATTGAGCCTGGCGATCACTTCGCTCGTCCGCAAGCCCGCGACTCGCTCGGGACTCTCGAGTGTCTTCGTCCATTCCGCCGCAGGGCGGGAGGCAAGCTGCGCATCGACAGCCGCGGACAATACGCACGAGGCCACGACGGCAGTCGCGAGGAAACATGCACGGCGCACCACACGACACCTCATTTCTGAACGGTCATTCAAGCGTTGGCGTCTGAACAGACCGCCAGTATAGGTTACGCGAATCGCCAGGTCGTTGGGTGGGGGCGCGCCGAGAGCAGGTCGTTCTTATTTCGCTCGCGCGCGTCGGCGATCAAAGCCCGGTGGAGGTTGGCAATGCTGGCGGCGATCGGGTTGGATTCTCAATCGAAACGGGGCGTCTGAAGCGGTTTTCTGACCGCACTCGCGCTCCGCCCTCAACCAGTCGGCGAGGTCGTCGCCATCCCGACGGCCGCGTTCGCAGTAAATCTCGAAAGCGCGGCGCGCAATCTCCTCGGGTGTCGCTGGTCGCTCTGCCCGAGGCGCAAGTGCCTGCGAGCCAACAATCGTGAATGCGTTCACGCAGCCGAATCCGAGCGTGCCGCGCAGTATTCCGCGTAGGCGGCGACCGTGGCGAGCCGCGTCGCGCTCCAGTTCTGATGGCACTGCGCACACCGCCAGTCACCACCTGCTGCCAGCGCCTCACCGGTCATCGCAGGCGCGACCGTGTGACACAACGGGCAACTCACCGAGGTCGTCGCGCCAGGTTGCGGCGTCATCGCCGATCCTCGGTCGCACGTAGCACCTCGGCGACGGTCGGTGGGGGGCCGTCGTTCCACAAACAGAGGAACACAACCGGCGGAATTAACGCGGACACCATGAGTGCCATCCAGCTCACCAGGGACGCGTTGCCGAGCGCGAAGAAGATGAGAAGCGCGCACGACAACCATAAGGCGCTTAACGACCACCGGACCGGTGGGTATGACGTAAATGACATCATGGCCGGAACGCTCCTTTATTGGTTTCGCGAGCCCGCTCTTCTGCGGCTTTCTGGTCTTCGGCGTCCTTCTTCCGTCTCGCCTCTTCTCGAGCCGGTGCTTCGCGCTCGTCGAGCGCAACAGCCGCAGCCGTCGCAAGGCTGGCAGCCGATTCACGCACCTGAGACATCACGACGAGAACATATCCGGCTCGATAGTCTGACCAGGAAAGCGTCACCATTGTGTCGCCTTGCTCCCATGTCGCAATCGGCATCGCGGCATCCGACGGCGCAAAGCGAGCGACACCCGAGTGATGCTTCGCCGCCGCCAGAGGCACACCGTAGAGATCGTTCAGTACGCGGATCAGATCGTCATGCGTGAGACCGGCGGTGCGTGCCCGGTCGTAGTAGACGGCAATGCTATACAACCGGTCGTCGGAGAAGCGGAAGACAATCTCGTTGACCGGATCGACATCGGGCAGCGCTCGTCCGGCGCTATACCGCGGTCGCCACACGAGCTCCTGCAGCACCGATGGTCTTTCGTGCACCGTTCTCAGTTCAGACGGGCGCGATCCGGTCAGCTCCAATACCGAAGCCACTGTGCTTCCAAGCGTGAACTCGCGGTACTTGCCGGCTTCCTCTGCACGCGCAGGCGCCGCCGCGACGGTCAAAAGGAAGAGACACGTGCACCCGAGCGAGATGCGTAAAGACATATGAGGCTTTCGAAAGGCTTTGATGAGGGCTGCCCGCGGAGCGGACGTGCGGAAGGACCAGTACTCAGGAAAGCGGTCTAGAAGAAGCTTGCGCCTATTCCGGGGATAAAGCAAGGACAATCGCGGCTTCGTTTGTGGGGTACTCCATCACTTCGACCCTTGGTGAGCGTTCAGGAATCTGGTCAGCTCGCGATTGTCAGGAAAGTCGCGCGCCAGTTGCCGGGCCGTCGCGACAGCCTCCACCAGTTCCCGCTCGCGGACCTGCATGTCCCAGAGAGCAAACGCCGCCTCTGTGCGCTCGAAGAAGTCACCATCGCTGCTGGCCGCCTCGCGAACTACCCGCAGCCCGTTCTTCTTGCTGCCGCCACCGAGCAGCCAGCGTGTTCCTCTGGGCATCTTCGTGCCGACGATGTAGTCAATCCATGCACGCGCGACGCGCGCGCGAAGATGCCCAGGATTGCGTTCGAGCACTTTGTCCAGTGACGTCCTCGCCTCCCAATACTCGTCCCAACCGGTCTTGCGTCCACGCGTGCCGAGCTGAAGCCAGACGTAGTTGAGGTCGATCTTGCCCAACAGAAACTGGGCCGCCTCGTCGTCCGGATTCCGCTGGAGCCGTGTCCGTGCGAGCGCGCGCGCGCGATTGGTGTCGGCGATGAACACCGAAAGGAGGTCAGGGCAAGTGGCGCACATCGTCCAGGCGCGTTCGCGGTCCGCTGATTCGCCCATTGCTCTCCGAATCTGGAAGTGCAGACTCGAGGTGCGCAGCTCGCAGGCTTCGAGGTCGTTGTCGGCACCCGCCGCGCACAGACTCACGGAAAGCGCGCTGGCGTTTTCGTAGTGACCGCTGTAGAACGACCGCTGCGCGTCCTCGAGCGTTGGCGAAGCACCCTCTGATTCGGACGATCGCACCACGGCGTGGTCCTGCATGCGCCAGGTCTCACTCACGACGAGCACAACCATGATGAGAGACACGACGACCGTCACAGAACCTTCCGCGCTTCGAGACTAACAGTCACAGCCGCCGGCCAATGAGAGGATGAGCCGCACGAGCACAGCCGCTGCAGCCTTCTCGGTTCCCGTCGAAGCTAGCGGTCGAGACACGTCGATGGTGTCGATCGGGCGCATTGGAATACCTGCTTTCCGTGGACGACAGTTCAGGCGTGGCGCCGAGCAACAGGGACGCGACACACCGCGTTGGAGCTTTGGTGAGGAGCCGGTGCCTGGGAAAGGAGGGCAGCCGCGAGGCTCAGGAAAGCAGAAACGGAATGCCCCGTCAGTATACGCCCGATCGGTGGCGAGCGGGCTTTCGACTCAACTGCAGGGATGGCACGTTGCCGTCGCCCGTGCCGATGCTACGGCATGCGCGAGTTACGTTCCAGAAGCAACGCGACGGCAACGGCTGGCGCGCATCGAGCACCCGCGTCACCCAATTCGCTCGATAGCGGCACGACTTCGAGCTTCGCCGCGCGCGCGGCAGCGACACCGAGGAACGTTCCAAGCCCCGTAACCACTGCCACCCGGATCGACGGGTGCGCCTCGATTACTCGCTGAATCGCCGCTTGAATGGTACGGATCTGGGCGCGTGCGAGCGCATCCGCCAGGCGCGTGATCGCCGTCTCGTCGAGCATATCGCGATCGGCACACACGACTCGGGCAAGGCGCTCGCCTGCGAACTCGCGCGTCGCCGGTCGACCGTCCGGCGTCGGGCACGAATAGTCGGCTGAATCGAGATCACCGCGCCACACATGGACGTCGCCCGCAAGCGCGAACCCTTCCGCCGACACACCGGCCAGCGCGTCACCGAGCGGAACGTAGTGGGCGATCGCCTCGGTCGGCGTGCGCAGTACGCCTGTATAGAGAAGCTCGCCGGACGCGAGCCGTTCCGGATCGGTGTGCCCGATTGCGGCAACCTCGCCGCCGGCGATCG
>Ga0207675_100003960_pt1 | contig 14371 bp, 12 predicted proteins | sample KBSSwiS42_FD_184305 | JGI IMG/M metagenome (GOLD analysis project Ga0207675, IMG submission 184305) | Switchgrass rhizosphere microbial communities from Kellogg Biological Station, Michigan, USA - KBS Switchgrass S4-2 (SPAdes) (version 2) | ecosystem: Host-associated > Plants > Roots >... | reverse complement strand
TGGCCGAGTGGCTGGCCGGAGCCCTCGGCCGGGCGGGTTCCCCGGAGAATCGGGGGGGTCCGGGGGACCGCCGGGGTGGTCCCCCGGAGAACCGGGCCGGTCCGGGGACGCTGGCCGCCCCCGAGATCTTCTGGGCGACCCGCCGGCTGCTGGAGACGCTGGCCCGCCGGCGCCCGCTGGTGGTGGTCCTCGAGGACCTGCACTGGGCCGAGCCCACCTTCCTCGACCTGGCCGAGGCCGTCGCCACCCAGGCCAGGCAGGGGCTGCTGCTGGTGTGCCTGGCCCGTCCCGAGCTGCTGGAGCGGCGCCCGGGCTGGGCCGCCGGGGTGCCGGCGGCGGTCCGGGTCGAGCTCGGCCCGCTGGCCGAGGCCGACGCCGGGGCGCTGCTGGGGGCGCTGGCCGGGACGCCCGAGGCCAGCCAGCGGCTGCTCGAGGTTGCCGCCGGCAACCCACTGTTCCTCGAGCAGCTGGCCGCCTCCCTTGGCGAGCAGCACTGGGGCGAGGACGAGCCCCAGCTGCCCGCGACCATCCAGGCGCTGCTGGCTGCCCGCCTTGAGCTGCTCGGCCCGGGCGAGCGGGCGGTGCTGTGGCGGGCCGCCGTGGTCGGCCGGGACTTCACCCGCGAGGCCGTGGCCGAGCTGCTGCCCGCCGAGGCCCGCGCCCCGCTGGGGCGCCACCTGCGGACACTGGCCGCCAAGGGGCTGGTCGAGTCGGCGCCGTCCGAGCCCGGCACCCCGGCCCGGCTCCACTTCCACCACCTGCTGGTGCAGCAGGCGGCCTACCGGGCCATCCCCAAGTCGCACCGGGCCGAGCTGCACCAGCGCTTCGCCGGCTGGTCCGAACAGCAGGCGGCCGAGGACGAGATCGTCGGCTACCACCTGGAGCAGGCGGTCCGCTACCGGGGTGAGCTGGGGGCGGTCGACGACGAGGTCAGGGCGCTGGCCCGGCGCGGCGCGGGCCACCTGGAGACGGCCGGGACCAGGGCGCACGCCCGCGGTGACGTCCCGGCCGCGGTGCGCCTGCTCCAGCGGGCGGCCTCGCTCCTCCCGGCCGACGACCCGGCCCGCGCCCGGGCCCAGACCGGTCTCGGCGCCGCCCTGCTGGAGGCTGGCCGGCTCGACCAGGCCGACCGGGTCCTGGCCGACGCCGGGCGGATCGCCGGGGTGGCGGGCGACCGGGAGCTGGCCGCCCGGGCCCGGGTCCAGCGGCTGCTGCTGGGCCTGCAGGTGGACATGGGCGCCGCCGCCGCCGAGGTCGGCCAGGCCCTGCCCGAGCTGCTGGCCACCTTCGAGCAGGCCGGCGACGAGGTCGGGCGCTGCCAGGCCTGGCGGCTGCGGGCGGCCGTGCACTGGCTGCAGGCCGACTCGGCCGCCGCCGAGGACGCCTGGCGCCAGGCGGCGGTCCACGCCCGCCTGGCCGGTGACGAGCGGCAGCTCACCGAGGTCCTGGGCTGGCTGGCCTCAGCCGCGCTGTGGGGCCCGACCCCGGCGCCCGAGGGCATCGGGCGCTGCGAGCGGTACCTTGAGGAGGTCGGCAGCCACCAGACCGGCGAGGCGGTGATCCTCAACCACCTGGCCGGCCTGTACGCCATGCAGGACCGCATCGCCGAGGCGGGCCGGCTGCTGGCCAGGGGGATGGCCGCCTTCGAGGAGCTGGGCGTGACCATGACCTCGTCGGTCACCCACCCGGCCAGCTTCGTGGCCATGCTGGCCGGCGACGCGGCCACCGCCGAGGCGCACCTGCGCCGCGACTACGAGGGGCTGGAGGCCATGGGCGAGAAGGGCTACCTGGCCACCACCGCCGCCTTCCTCGCCCAGGCGATCGCCGCCCAGGGCCGCCCCGAGGAGGCCGAGCGCTTCATCGAGGTCAGCCGGGAGGCGGCCGGCGAGGACGACCTCTCCGCCCAGATGGTCTGGCAGGGCCTCCAGGCCAGAATCCTGGCCGCCGGCGGGCGGCTCGCCGAGGCCGAGGAGCTGGCCCGCTCGGCGGTCGCCCTGGCGGCCAGGACCGACTTCCTCAACCAGCACGGCGACGCTCTGCTGGAGCTGGCCGTGGTGCTCGACAAGGCCGGCCGGGCGGCCGAGGCCCGGGTGGCGGTCACCGACGCCCTCGGGCTGTACGGGCGCAAGGGCAACCTGCTCGCCGCCGCCCGCGCCCGCCGGCGCCTGGAGCGGCTCGCCCCGGCCTGAGCGGGCCGGTCAGCGGCGCGCGGCCGGGGCCGGCTCGTTGCGCCAGCGGTGCCAGAGGGCGGCATAGGGGCCGTCGGCCTCGACCAGCTCGTCGTGGGTGCCGAGCTCGGTGACCCGGCCGTCCTCGACCACCGCGACCCGGTCGGCGTCATGCGCGGTGTGGAGGCGGTGGGCGATGGCGACCACGGTGCGGCCGGAGAGGACCGCCGACAGCGAGCGCTCCAGGTGGCGGGCGGCGCGCGGGTCGAGCAGCGAGGTCGCCTCGTCCAGGACCAGGGTGTGCGGGTCGGCCAGGACCAGCCGGGCCAGGGCGACCTGCTGGGCCTGGGCCGACGACAGAGTGTGGCCGCCGGCCCCCACGACCGTGTCCAGGCCGTCGGGGAGGGCCTCGGCCCAGCCGAGGGCGTCGACCGCCGCAAGGGCCGAGCGCAGGGCGGCGTCGCCGGCCTCCCAGCGGGCCAGGGCCAGGTTGTCGCGCAGGGTGCCGGCGAAGACGTGCTGCTCCTGGGTGACGAGCACGACGTGGCCGCGGAGCTGGTCGAGGGGCAGCTCGACCAGGCCGACCCCGCCGACGGTCACCGACCCGGCCCGGGGCGCGTTGACGCCGGCGAGCAGGCGGCCGAGGGTCGACTTGCCGGCGCCGCTGGGGCCGACCATTGCCAGCCGCTCCCCGTGGCGCAGGTCGAGGTCGACCCCGTGGAGCACGTCGCGGCCAGGGGTGTAGGCGAAGCGGACGTCGCGGGCGGCCAGCCGCTCGCCAGCCGGCCGGCGGCCGGTGGGCTGGCGGTCGGCCGGGACGTGGGCGACCCCGAGGACGCGGGCCAGGGCGGTCGCGCCCACCTGGAGCTCGTCCAGCCAGGACAGCAGGATGTCGAGGGGCTCGACCAGCTGGCGCATGTAGAGGGCGACGGCGGTGACCTGGCCGACGGTGGCCAGCCCGCGGGCGTGGAGCAGCCCACCGACCAGGACCGCGGTCGCCACCGGGATCATGTAGGCGCCCTCGATCACCGGGAACCAGACCGTCCGCAGGCCCAGGGTGTAGCGCTCGCTGCGGTAGGAGCCGGCGATGTCGTCGTCGGTGCGGCGGATCCGGCGCTGCTGGAGCCCCAGCGCCTCGACGGTGCGGCCACCCTCGACCGTCTCGGCCACGCCGCCGGTGAGCCGCGACCAGGCGGCCATCTCCCGCCGGTAGCCGTCGGGGGCGCGCCGCAGGTACCAGTGGGTCGCGAACCACAGCTGCGGCAGCACGACCAGGCACGACGGCAGCGTGATCCAGGGCGACACGGCGGCCGCGGCGGCGATGGTGAGGGTGGAGGTCACGGCGGCGATCAGGGTCTCGGGCACGCCGAAGCGGACCACCTCGGCGACGTGCTCGACGTCGCTGGTGGAGCGGGCGATCAGGTCGCCGGTGCCGGCGTCCTCGACCGTGCCCAGGGGCAGACCGAGGACGCCGTCGAGGAACTCCTCGCGCAGCTCGGCCAGCACCCGCTCGCCGAGGGCGTAGGAGGCCAGGCGGGCCACCCGGACCAACACCACCTGGGCGACCAGGGCGGCCAGTACGGCCAGGGCGATCTGGTCGACCCGCCCGGTGGTGGTGCCGCCGCCGACCTCGTCGACCAGCAGGCCGAGCAGGGCCGGGCTGGCCAGCCCGGCCACGGCGGCCGCGGCGTGCAGCCCGACGGCCAGGGCCAGGCGGCCCCGGTGCCGCCGGGCCAGCACCCGGGCCCTGGCCCGGACCTGGGCGGCCGTCGCCACCGGCAGCCCGGTCAACGGCGCGGTGGCCATGCCAACCGACGCGTCGGGTGCGCCCGCGGTGCTGCCCGGCGCGGTGCTCATAGTTCCTCCCCTCGGGTGACGACCGCGCGGTAGCGCGGCTCGGTGTCCAGCAGGTCGCGGTGGGTGCCCTCGGCCACCACCCGGCCGCCGGCCACCAGCGCGACCTTGTCGGCCCGGTCCAGCAGCAGCGGGCTGGTGGTGCAGACCACCGTGGCCCGGCCGGGGCGGGCCATGGCCAGCCCGTCGGCGATGCGGGCCTCGGTGTGGGCGTCGACGGCGCTGGTCGGCTCGACCAGGACCAGGACCTCGGGGTCGGCGACCAGCGCCCGGGCCAGGACGAGGCGCTGGCGCTGGCCGCCCGAGAACGACCGCCCGCGCTCGGCCACCTCGCTGTCCAGCCCGTCGGGCAGCGCCTCCAGCACGTCGCCGGCCGAGGCGGTGTCGACGGCGGCCAGCACCCGCTCGGGGGTCGCGGCGCCGGTCGGGTCGAGCTCGTCGCCGAGGCACCCGGTGAACAGGCGCGGGTCGTGCTCGCTGACCAGCACCCGGCGGCGCACGACCTCCAGCGGCAGGTCGCGCAGGGCGACCCCGCCGAGGCGCACCTCGTCGCCGTCGGCGAACCGCCCCAGCCGGTCGGCGATCGCGGCCGCCTCCTCGGGGACGCCGGCCACGACCGCGGTGAGCTGCCCAGCCTCCACGACCAGGCCGCTCTGGCCGTCGGCCAGGGCAGCCCCGACCGGCGGCTCCTCCGCCGACGACCCGGAGACCAGCTCGGGCTGAAGGGCCAGCACCTCCACGGCCCGGCGGGCCCCGACAAGCGCCCGGGTGAACTTGTCGGCGGCCTCGGTCACCGTGCGCACGGGCAGGACCAGGAACGCGGCGTAGCCGTAGAAGGCGATCAGCTCGCCAACGCTGACCTGCCCGGCCACGGCCAGCCGGGCGCCCAGCCAGGTGACCGCGACCACGAAGATGCCTGGGAGCGCGACCTCGGCCGCGTCCAGCAGCGACTGCACCTTGGCCACGGCCAGGCCGGCCGCCCGAACCTCCTGGGAGGCGGCCGCGTACCGGCTGGAGAACACCGCCTCGCCGCCGATGCCGCGCAGCACCCGCAGCCCGCTCACGGTGTCGGCCCCGACGGTGGTCAGCTGGCCGACCAGCTCCCGGTGCCGGGCCCGCCGCCGGTGCAACGGGCGCAGCAGCGGCCCGACCCCGGCCGACAGCAGCGGCACCCCGGCCACGACCAGCATCCCCAGGGTGGTCGAGGTGCGCAGCAGCAGCGCGGCCACGACCGCGAAGGAGACGAGCGCCCCGGCCAGCCGGCTGCCGAGGACCTCCATGGCCGAGCCGATCCGCTCGGCGTCATGGGAGCCGACGGCGGCGACCTCGCCGGTCGGGACCCGGCGCGGCAGCGAGCCGCCGAGCCGCACCGCCTGGCGGACCAGGAGCTGCTGGACCCGGTAGGAGGCGGTCAGCCAGTTGACCACGGCGGCGCGGTGACGAAGGATCCCGGCGACGGCGGTGACCAGCCCGGCCGCCATGACCAGGGCCGACCCGCGGACCAGCGCGGCCCGGTCGCCCTCGGCCACGCCCTGGTCGATGGCCCGCCCGACCAGGGCCGGCACGACCGCCAGGGTGCCCATCCAGACCACGCCGTAGAGAATCCCGATCGCGAGCGTGCCAAGCTGCCCGCGCGCCACCCACAACAGAAAGCGGGCGGGCGAGCGCAGGTCAGGCGTGCCGGGATGTCCCAGCGGGAGCTCGCGCATCCCCCGACCGTACCGGCGGCGCCGGCCGCTGAGAACCGAATTACCAGCCGCGACGGCGCGAGGCCGGGCGCTCGGCCCGGCCTCGCAGGTGGCTGTCGTCAGCAGGCGTTGATGGCCAGGTGCTCCTGGATCCGCTTCACCTTCCCGTCGGCCACGGTCAGGGTGAAGTAGTAGGGGCGCATGCGCTTGGCGTGGTCGGCCAGCTTGGCGAGCACGGCGGCACGGTCGCTGCCGGACTCCTCGCAGCCGCCGAGCAGCCTGACGTCGAGGCCGCCGGCCAGGGGCAGGGTGCGCAGCCGCGGGTTCTCGTTGCGGACCCAGCCCGTGAGGTACTTGGCCTCGGCGGGCGGCTTGCCGTCGGCGATCGCGGCCTTGACGGCCTTGTCGTCGTTGAACACCTGGACGACGTCGACCACGATGCGGTCGCTGGCGACCTTGGTGATGTAGGCGGTGGTGTCGCCGTCGGGCAGGACCGGCGCCGCGGCCTCGGTCCCGCTCACCTGGCCACCCGACCCGGTCCCGCCGGCGGTGCCGGTGGCGTCCTGCCCCTGGCCCGCGGTCGATCCCTGTCCGGCGACGGCGTTCTGGTCCTCGGCGACGACCGTGGGCGCGGCCGCGGCCGGGTCCTGGCGGGCCACCGGCCGGGTGGCCAGGGCGAGGCTGGTCCCCACGGCCAGGGACAGCACGATCAGGGCACTCGCGACAAGGATCAGCTGCTTGCGACCACGGCGGCGGCCCTCGGACGACCCGGCCTGGGAGCTACCGGGATGCCTGTCCAGCGTAGGTGCCGACATGACAGCTCCTCTCTCCTGCGCCGCTGCGTGCAGCGCTGCAGCCTCAGCTTGGGCCGGGCGGGTCACAAAGCGGCACCTTGCTCGGTACGCTCCGCTCTCGGTCTTGTCACCGTTCGGCCACATCGGCCGGACCGCACCGGCTCCCCGGCTAGCCGAGCGAGCGGGCGGCGACGTCGATCAGCCGCTGCAGCCGGACCCCCCGGTTGACGTCCAGCGCCGGCGGGATCCCGCTGGTCACGGCGGTGGCGAACTCTCGCCGGAGGGTGGCCCCGGCCGCCTCCAGCTCGGCCTCGGCCGACGGCCTGTCCGGCGGCCGGCGGTAGCCGAGCGCCCCCGACGGCCCGTACAGCACGCACTCGAACACCGTCTCGGCCAGCGGCAGCGTGAGCGACATCGAGACCTCGCTGACCTGCCCACCGGCATGGCGGCAGGTCAGCGACACCCACCGCAGCGGGTCGCCCCGCCCCGACAGCTCCTCGATCGGCCCGATCGCCCCCTCCAGCAGGTCGAACAGGTGCGGCCCGACGTCCAGCAGCGCCCCGTGCCGCTTGCGCCATGGGGTCGCGAACGGGCTCTGGTCCAGCAGCGCCCCCGACAGCGACGCACAGCGCGCCCCTACCACCTCGAACTCCTCGGCCTCGGCCAGGAACGCCCGCCCCCGCGGCCCGTAGCGGTTGGTCAGCACCATCTGGGACACCACCCCGGCCTCGCCGACGGCCGCCGCCAGCCCCTCGGCCGCCCCGACGGTCAGGGCCAGCGGCTTGTCGAGCAGCAGATGCTTGCCGGCCCTGGCCGCCGCCGTGGCCAGCTCCGCCTGGACATCGGGCGGCACGGCGAACGCCACCGCCTCACAGAGGTCCCACAGCTCCTCGAGGCTCTCGACAGCGCGGCTCCCATGGGCCTCGGCCAGCGCCCGCGCCGCCTCCGGCCGCCGCGCCCACACCCCGGCCAGGGTCGTCTCCGGCCCCCCGGCCAGCATCGGCGCATGCAGCATCCCCGCCCACGGCCCAGCCCCCACCAGTCCCACCGCAACCCCGCGCACCGCACCAGCCTCCCCGCTCGCCTTCCGCCCAATCTCTCACGGACATCGCCTGATACCCTCGCCCGACCACCACGCGGGTGTAGCTCAATGGCAGAGCACAAGCCTTCCAAGCTCGTGACGCGGGTTCGATTCCCGTCACCCGCTCCACCATTCTCGCAGGTAGACCGCCTGCCGCCGCCGGGTCCACCCCCCTACCGCCGCCGCCGTGCCCTGCGCGTGCCCTTGGCCGGGATGGAGTCGGCAACGTGACTGATCCGCTGCACGAGGACGAGTTGTTGATCGACCTGAGTCTTGTTCGGGCTCTTGTTGACCGCGCCCTACCCGAATGCGCATCACTACCGCTGCGTCCGCTAGGGGCGTCGGGTTCAAGCAATGCGCTTTTCCGACTCGGCGATGAACTCCTGATCCGACTTCTCCGACAGCCTGGGGGATCCGCGACCATCGAGAAGGAAGCGCATTGGCTGCCGCAGATAGGGCCACTGCTGCCGGTATCGGTACCTGAGGTTGTCGCCGTCGGGGAGCCGGATCTGGGCTATCCCGAGCGATGGTCCGTTGTGCGGTGGCTCGAAGGCGATGTCCCCACGGTCGTCGACGCCGCGTCGCGCGCCGCCTCGACGCGCCCTGCCCTGGCGCGTGACCTAGCCGCTGTGGTCACTGCGCTGCACGACATCCAGGTGCCTGACAGCGCTCTTGCTGATCCGCAGCTTCGCTGGTACCGCGGTGCCCCGCTCGGGTCCATGGATGACACGACCCGCCACAACGTCGCGGCATGCCGGGACATCTCGGGTCTGGACTTGGATCTCGACGCCGCACTCCGGATCTGGAAGAGGCCATGGCGCTTCCCGAGACGGGTCCAGAGTCGACGCCGCCTGGGAGGTTCTGGACCCTGCCTCGCGCGAGGTGTTCCGTCGTGCCGTCGGAGTTGACGAAACGTCGTGGCTGCGGGGACGGGCATGGGCGCTCTCGTTGGCCCTCATAACCTTTCCGTACTACTGGAGCACGATGCCGGATCGGTGCGCCAGCAGGCTCGCCGTGACGCGGTCGGTACTTGCCGACGCCGCCTCAACCGCCGTGCCCTGTGGAAGCCCGCTGTCTCGGTAGGAGCGCTGGACGGTTAGGGGCATGCCAGAATCCTTGTCGCTCACCAGCGGAACGAACAACCCAAGGAGCCAGCGTGCCGACCCATGTCGCCCTGCTGCGCGGGATCAACGTCGGCGGCCGGAACCGGGTCGCGATGGCGGCGTTGCGCGAGGTCGTGGAGGGGCTTGGCCACACCGGGGTGGCGACCTACATCCAGAGCGGCAACGTCGTCTTCACCAGCGAGGAGACCGATACGGCGACCCTCGCGGCGGCGCTCGAACGCGCCATCGCCGACCAGCTGGGCGTCCAACCCAAGGTCGTTGTCCTCACCCGCGAGCAGCTCGCCCAGGTGGTCGCGGACAACCCCTTCCCCAAGGAGGACAACCCCAGGCAGCTGCACGCACTGTTCTGGAACGGGCCATTGGGGCCCGAGGAGCTCGCCGCCGTGGCCGCCGCCCAGCGGCAAGCCGGGGAGGCGGGCGGCCGCGACGAGGCAAGGGTCGTCGGGACCACCATGTACCTGCACACCCCGGACGGCTACGGCCGCAGCGAGCTGGCCGCGAGGCTGGCCCGGATCGGCGGCGGCCGGACCGCTTCGACGGCCGCCACCGCCCGCAACTGGGCGACCGTGCGGAAACTGCTGGCCATGTGCGACAGCTAAGGAGTGCCCGTGAGGATCGGCTCGGTGGTCGTCGACTGCAATGACTTCGCCGCGATGGTGGCGTTCTGGCAGGAGGCGCTCCACTACGTGGCCCGGGAGCCCGCCGAGGACGGCTGGGTCGTCCTCCGGGACCCCGCTGGCGCCAACGTGAACGTATCGCTGCAGCAGGTCCCTGAGCCGCGTTCGGGCAAGAACCGGCTGCACCTGGACCTCTACACCGGTGACCAGGCCGGTGAGGTCGAGCGGCTGCTCGGGATCGGAGCGACCCGCCATCCCCGCATCCCCGAGCCGGACGACGACTTCGTCGTCCTCGAGGACCCCGAGGGCAACCTGTTCTGCGTAGTCGACACCGCCAGGCCCGCGAACGGCTAGGCCCTGGTGCCGCAGCTCGCCGGTCCCGGGGAACAAGGCCTTCCGCCTAGACTTCCAGGCATGACCACCGGGCCTGGCGTGACGATCCGGGCGCTGGAGGGGGCCGACGCTGCCGCCTGTGACGAGGTGGTCCGCAGTCTCCCCTACCACTTCGGCAACGCCGACGGGCGGCGCGAGTGCGCCGAGGCCGTCCGGGCCAGCGCTGGGCTGGTCGCGGTGCGGGACGACCAGGTGGTCGGCTTCCTCACCGTGGTCCACCATTTCGAGGCGGTCAGCGAGATCACCTGGATGGCGGTGCACGCCCGCCATCGCGGCCAGGGCATCGGGCGGGCGCTGGTCCGGCGGCTCACCGGCCAGCTCCGGGACGAGGGGCGGCGGCTACTTCTGGTCCTGACCGTCTCGTCGCTGGAGGAGGAGCCGGGCGTGGCCGACGGCTACCAGCGGACCCGCGCGTTCTACCGTTCGGTCGGGTTCCTCCCGGCGCGGGAGCTGCCCGACCTCTGGCCCGGCAACAAGGCCCTGCTGCTGGCGATGCCACTGGGCGGCCCACCGGGGCGGGGAGGGCTTCGGCGGTGAGGGCGCCGCTCGTGGGTGCGGACGGTCAGGAGTCCAGCGTCGCCTTCACGGTGATCTCGAGGTTGCCGCGGATGGCGTTGGAGATCGGGCAGCCCTTCTCGCCCTCCTCGGCGGCCTGCTGGAAGCCGTCCTGGTCGAGCCCGGGAACGACCCCGTTGACCTCGAGGGCCGAGCGGGTGACGGCGAACCCGCCGCCCTCCTGGGGCTCGAAGGAGACGGTCGAGGTGACGTGCAGGCGCTCAGGCGCGTGGCCGGCCTGGGCGAGGTAGTTCGAGAACGCCATCGCGTAGCAGGTGGCGTGGGCGGCCGCGAGCAGCTCCTCGGGGCTGGTCTTGCCCCCGGGGCTCTCGGTCCGCGCCGCCCAGGTCACCGGGTAGCGGCCGATGCCGCTGGAGACGAACTCGGTTTCGCCCTTGCCGCCGATCAGCGGCCCCTCCCAGAGCGTGTGCGCCTGACGCTCAACACCGGCCATGTCGACATCCTCCTGATCGATCGGTCGTCCAGTCGACGAAACGCTAGGCCCCCGGGGGCCGGCCTGTCGACTCGACCCGGACCTGCCGCCCTCACCCGCTACCCCGAGCCTGCCAGACCCGGCATGGGGACCAGGGCCTGCTCGTGGCTGAGGAGCCAGGCCTTGCGGTGGGTGCCCCAGCCGTAGCCGCCGAGACGGCCGTCGGCGCGGAGCACCCGGTGGCAGGGCACGATCACGGCCACGTGGTTGCCCGCGCAGGCGGCCCCGGCGGCCTGGGCGCCCAGGGGGTCGGTGGCCGGGTCGGCCAGCCCGGCCATGGCACCGAGCTGCTTGTAGGCGACCGTCCGCCCGGCCGGCACGGTCCGCAGGACCCGCCAGGCGGCCTGCCGGTCCGGGTCGCCGGGCTGGGCGACCACCACCTCGTCGAGTGCTCCGGCCTCGCCCTCCAGGTAGGCGAGCATCCGGCTGGCCAGGGCGTCGGGGTCGGTGGCCGGCCGGACGCGGGCCGCCCGGCGCCGCGGGTCGAGGCGGCGCTGCAGGGTCTCGGGCTGGGCGGTGAACCCGGCCGCGCAGACCCCGTCGCCGTCGACCAGCAGGGTGAACGGCCCCACCGGGGTGGGCACGGTCGTGGTGTGCAGCTGCATCGTGGTCGCCTCCGCCGGCTCGAATTGTCCCTCTCCCAACGGAACACGGCGACCCTCGGGATCGTTTCACCTCGGAGGTCAGGGCCGGCCGTCGCAGGGACCGTCTAGGGTGGCCGGATGATGAGAGGTTCAAGAGCGTGACTGAGATCGAGGCACCACCGAGAGCCGGACGGCGCGAGTGGATCGGGCTGGCGGTCCTGGCCCTGGCCTGCCTGCTGTACGTCATGGACCTGACCGTGCTCCACCTGGCCATTCCGGCGATCAGCGCCGACCTGGAGCCGACCAGCGCCCAGCTGCTGTGGATCATCGACATCTACGGGTTCTTCGTCGCCGGGTCCCTGATCACCATGGGCACCCTTGGCGACCGCATCGGCCGCCGCAAGCTGCTGATGATCGGCGCCAGCGCCTTCGGGGCGGTGTCGCTGCTGGCCGCGTTCTCGCCCAACGCCGAGTCGCTGATCGCGGCCCGGGCCCTGCTGGGGCTGGCCGGGGCGACCCTGGCCCCCTCCACCCTGTCGCTGATCTTCCACATGTTCCAGGACCCCAGGCAGCGGTCGGTGGCCATCGGGTTCTGGATCGGGAGCTTCTCGGCCGGCTCGGCGATCGGGCCGGTGCTCGGCGGGGTGATGCTGGAGCTGTTCTGGTGGGGATCGGTGTTCCTGCTCGCCCTCCCGGTGATGGCCGCCCTGCTCATCCTGGGCCCACGGGTCCTGCCCGAGTACCGCGACCCCGACGCCGGCCGGCTGGACCTGCTGTCGGCCGGGATGTCGGTGGCGGCGATCCTGGCCGTGATCTACGGGCTGAAGGAGATCGCGCAGGACGGCGTGAACGCCGCCCGGGTCGGGGCGATCGTGGCCGGGCTGGTGGTCGCGGTGGCCTTTGTCGCCCGCCAGCGGCGCCTGGCCAACCCGATGATCGACCTGGGCCTGTTCCGGCTGCGGGCCTTCAACGCCGCCCTGGCGACCAACTTCCTGGCCATCTTCGTGGCCGTCGGCTACTTCCTGTTCGTCGCCCAGTATCTCCAGCTGGTGGTCGGCCTGTCCCCACTGGAGGCCGGGCTATGGTCGCTTCCCTCGGCGGTCGGGTTCATTCTCGGCAGCCAGTTCGCCCCCCGCGTCCTGCACAACGTGCGGCCGGTCTGGGTGATCAGCGGCGGCCTGGCCCTGGCCGCGGCCGGGCTTTGCCTGCTGGCCCAGGTTGGCGTCGACGGCGGGCTGGCTGCCCTGGTCGCCGGGTCGGTGGTCGTCTCCCTGGGCATGGCCCCGGTGTTCGGGCTGACCACCGAGCTGATCGTCGGCTCGGCCCCGCCCGAGCAGGCCGGCGCCGCCTCCGGCATCTCCGAGACCGGGGCCGAGCTCGGCGGGGCCTTGGGGATCGCCATCCTGGGCTCGGTCGGGATCGCCATCTACCGCGGCGAGCTGGCCGACCGGCTCCCCCCGGGGGTCCCGTCCGAGGCCGCCGAGGCGGCCCGCGACACCCTGGGCGGCGCCGCCACCGTCGCCGCCCAGCTCCCCGGCGACCTCGGCCCGGCCGTCCTCCAGGCGGCCCGGGAGGCGTTCGTGGCCGGTATGCGGCTCAGCTCGGCCATCGCCGCCGGCATCGGCGTCGGCCTGGCCATCCTCGCCCTGATCGTCCTGCGCAAGCAGGAGCCCGCGGCATCCGAAGGCGACGAGACCCCGGAGCTGGCCTCCGCCGGCCGCTAACCGGCCGGGTCGGGGGCCGCCGAGTCACCGGGTCGGACTCGCCCGCGGGTCAGGACGACGAGCTGAAGTGGCGCCCGAGCCGGATGAACAGGACCGCGATGCCGAGCGGGATCAGCGCGATGCCCGCATAAAGGATCAGGTTGATGACCAGCGTCATCGGCGCCTCCACACGTCCGCTCCGGCCTCAAGTGTAGCCGTCCACCCGCGATCCGGATCGACACCGACGACCTAAGCCCGCCTCGTCCAATTTCGCTCGCCATGCCGGTCAGGGCTTGAGAGAGTGCCTCCATGCCTGAGGACCATTTCGGCGAGCCGGTGGCGGCCCGGTACGACCAGTCGTCCGCCGACATGTTCGAGCCCGCGGTCGTCGATCCCGTTGTCGACGTCCTCGCCGACCTGGCCGGCGGCGGGGCCGCGCTCGAGCTCGGCATCGGCACGGGCCGGATCGCGCTCCCCCTGTCGCAGCGCGGCGTCCGGGTGCACGGGATCGACCTGTCCGAAGCGATGGTCGCCAGGCTGCGAGCCAAGCAGGGGGCGGAGCGGATCGGTGTGACCGTCGGCGACTTCGCGACGACCAGGGTCGAGGGACGGTTCTCGGTCGCCTACCTGGTCTTCAACACCATCGGGAACCTGACCACCCAGGACCAGCAGGTCGCGTGCTTCCAGAACGCCGCCGCCCATCTGGAGCCAGGCGGCTGCTTCGTGATCGAGGTCGGGATCCCCGACCTCCAGCGCCTCCCACCGGGCGAGACCGTCCGGCCGTTCGCCGTCAGCCCGACCAGGCTCGGCTTCGACGAGTACGACGTCGCATCCCAGGGCCTGATCTCCCACCATTACACGGTCGTCGACGGCGACCTCGAGGTCGCCTCGGTGCCTTTCCGCTACGTCTGGCCCGCCGAGCTCGACCTGATGGCCCGCCTGGCCGGCATGACCCTGCGCCACCGCTGGAGCGACTGGAACCGCGAGCCGTTCACCAGCGACAGCCGAAAGCACATCTCAGTCTGGGAAACGCCTGGTCCATCCACCACCGGCTAGCCGGCTCAGTTGCTCGACCAGCGGCCTCATCCGGGAGTCCCGGCGACCCGCGAGAGGCGGCACAGGGAGGAGCGGGCCTGGTACCGGTCGGGCCGACAGCACGCTTTCGTCCTAATGGGATGATGCCTTTCGGCTCCTGGTCGGGTTTCCTGACAACGACACAGCGGTTCGCGTCGCCGAGTGCTGGGTCGAGGGGTGATCATCGCGACACATGAGGAGGGGCTGCGTCGGCTGGTGCTGCACGACGAGGGCTGTATCCAG
>Ga0207675_100003958_pt1 | contig 14375 bp, 12 predicted proteins | sample KBSSwiS42_FD_184305 | JGI IMG/M metagenome (GOLD analysis project Ga0207675, IMG submission 184305) | Switchgrass rhizosphere microbial communities from Kellogg Biological Station, Michigan, USA - KBS Switchgrass S4-2 (SPAdes) (version 2) | ecosystem: Host-associated > Plants > Roots >... | reverse complement strand
ATCGGCAAGTTCCGGTTCCGCGGCCGGCAGCTGCTGATGACGCTCATCGATCTGCCGTTCGCCGTCTCGCCGGTGATCTCCGGTCTGGTGTTCGTGCTGCTCTTCGGGCGCCAGGGATGGCTGGGTCCGTGGGTGATCGATCATGGGTTCCAGGTCGTCTTTGCCGTGCCGGGCATCGTCCTCGCTACGGTTTTCGTGTCGTTCCCGTTCGTGGCGCGCGAGATCATCCCCATCATGGAAGCGACCGGCACCGAGGAGGAAGAAGCCGCGCGCGTGCTCGGCGCCGGCGGCCTGCAGATGTTCGTGCGCGTGACGCTGCCGAACATCAAGTGGGGATTGTTGTACGGCGTCATCCTCGCCACCGCGCGCGCCATGGGGGAATTCGGCGCCGTCTCGGTCGTGTCCGGGCACATCCGCGGCGTCACCAATACCCTGCCGCTTCACGTCGAGATTCTGTACAACGAATACAATGCACAGGCAGCGTTTGCGGTCGCGTCGCTCCTGGCGTGCCTCGCGCTCGTCACGCTCGTGCTGAAGGCGTTGGTGGAACGGCGCGTGCGCCAGACGGGCGCAGAGGCCGGACGAAAGGCGGTGGAGGTCATGGCATGGGAATCGAAGTCCGGGGTCTGACGAAGACCTTCGGCAGCTTCCTGGCGCTCAACAACGTCAGCCTTCGGGTCGAGTCCGGCGAGCTCGTCGCGCTGCTCGGACCGTCGGGCTCCGGGAAGACGACGATGCTCCGGATCATCGCGGGGCTGGAGGCGGCCGACTCGGGTTCCGTGCTGCTCGACGACGAAGACGCGACCGGGCGCAACGCGCGCGACCGCGGCGTGGGCTTCGTGTTCCAGCACTACGCGCTGTTCCGTCACATGACGGTGTTCGAGAACGTCGCGTTCGGGCTGCGCGTGCGGCCCCGCGCGCGGCGTCCCGACGAGGCGGAGATCAAGAAACGGGTCCGGCAGCTCCTCGAGCTCGTGCAGCTCGACTTCATGGCGGACCGCCGGCCGTCGGAGCTGTCGGGCGGCCAGCGGCAGCGCGTCGCGCTCGCCCGGGCGCTCGCGGTCGAGCCGAAGGTGCTCCTGCTCGACGAGCCGTTCGGCGCGCTCGACGCCAAGGTGCGCCAGGAGCTGCGGCAGTGGCTGCGCCGCCTGCACGACGACATCCACCTGACGAGCGTGTTCGTGACCCACGATCAGGAGGAAGCGCTGGAGCTCGCCGATCGCGTCGCGGTCCTGAACCACGGGGTGATCGAGCAGGAAGGCACGCCGGAAGACGTGGTCGAGCGTCCGGCGACACCGTTCGTGATTTCGTTTCTCGGCACCGTCAACATCTTTCACGGCCGGGTCGAAGCGGGGCGCGGCATTTTCGGTCCGCTGGCGGTGGACTACGCGCACTCCGATCCGGCGTCGCGGCCGGCCGCCGCGTACACGAGGCCGCACGAGTTCGACGTGAGCCGCAGCGACACCGGTGGCGGGCTGTGGACGATCCTCGAGGAGTTTTCCCCTGCCGGGGCGATGGTGAAGCTGGAGCTGGCCGTGCCCGACGGCTCGCCGATTCGCGCCGAGCTCGGACGCGACCAGTTCGAGCGGCTCGGCCTGCAGCCGGGGGATCGTGTCTACGTCGTGCCCCGCAAGGTGCGGGTGTTCGTCAACTGAGCGTGGCACGCTCGACACGGCGTCGGACGCCGCGCTAGGATCGAACGCGGGAGATGACAGGCAGCGTCGAAGAAGGGGCGACGGTTGCGGGGATACGCCGGATTCTCCTGTTCGTGCTGCTGGCCGGGCTGACGGGGACGGGTGTGGATCTCCTGTTCCTGAAACACTTCGAGGAGCCGAGCCAGCTCATTCCGCTCGCGCTGATTGGCGTCGCCCTGGTGGCGACGATCTGGCACGTCCTGCAGCGCGGCCCCGGAAGCCTCCGCGTTCTGCAGATCACGATGGTGTTCTTCATCGCGGCGGGCCTGCTCGGGATCTACCTGCACTACGGGGCGAACGTCGAGTTCCAGCGCGAAGTCGAACCGTCGCTCGTCGGCACGGCTCTCTTCTGGAAAGCGATGGCCGCAAAAACGCCACCGGCGCTCGCCCCCGCATCGATGGCGCAACTGGGCCTGATTGGTCTGGCGTATACGTACCGGCATCCGGCATTGTCGCGTCCCTCCGGGGCACGACGCGATTACGAGGAGCGTGTGAGATGAGATACGGCGAACGATGGGTACGCGCTGCTCTGGTGGCGGTGGCGATCGCGGCTCCCGCCCTGACGCTGGACGCGCAGGTCGGCAAGTCGCAGGGGGTGGTCGACGCGAACACCGCGTCGGAGAAGGACCTGGCGGAGATGCCTCACATGCAGCCCGCCATTGCGAAAGCGCTCGTCGGCGTCCGGCCGTTCAAGAGCATCACCGAGCTCAACACCTTCCTCGTCGGCCAGGGTCTGACGCAGGAACAGGCGATGGACTTCTACAAGAAGGCCTTCGTCCACGTCAATCTGAACACCGCGACGCGGGACGAGATCCTGCTGATTCCGGGCGCGGGCCAGCGGATGGTGCGCGAGTTCGCCGAGTACCGGCCGTGGAAGACGTTTGCGCAGTTCGACAAGGAAATCGGGAAGTACGTCGGCGCCGACGCGACCGCCAAGCTCGCGCAGTACGTGTTCATCCCGGTCAACCTCAACACGGCGACCGACGAGGACATCCTCACCATCCCGGGCGCGGGGCCGCGCATGGTGCGGGAGTTCAAGGAATACCGTCCGTGGAAGTCCTGGGCGCAGTTCGACAAGGAGATCGGCAAATACGTCGCGAAACAAGAGGTGGACCGGCTGAAGCGGTACGTGGTGATCGAGTAATTCTGTCGGTTAACACCGCGGCGTCGCGGCCGTCCTCTGGAGCATGAAGACCGCGCTGACGGACTTGCGCATCGCCCTTCGCACCTTGATCAAAGCGCGGGGGTTTTCCGCCGCGGCGGTGCTGTCGCTCGGTCTCGGCCTTACGCTCTGCACGGCCGTGCTGGCTTCGGTCAATGCCTACCTGGTGCGCGGGCTGCCGTACCCCGGCGCGGACCGTCTCTGCTCGGTCCGCTACGCCGCGCCTGGCGCCGACACCCCCGATGATCTCGAACGCCTGAACTGGGCCTCGCTCGCCGACGTGATCGAACATCCCATCGCGTGGGACCTCGACATGTTCTACCTGGTCGGCGGCGACCACGCGGAGTCCGCGCCGGGCGCGTGGGTGACGCCGGATTTCATCGAAGGGCTTGGCGTGCGGACGGCTCTCGGCCGCGGCCTCGACGCGTCGGCCTTTGTGGCGGGCAGCCCGCAGGTCGCGCTCATCAGCCACCGTCTGTGGCAGGGCCGCTTCGGCGGCAATCCGAACGTCATCGGGCAGCGGTTCGACGCGTACGTCAGCGATCGCCCGGAGGAAGCCGAATCGTTCACCATTGCCGGCGTGCTGCCGGCGGACTTCTGGCACACCAACCCGTACACCGACATCCTCGCGCCGCTGCGCGCGCCCACGTATCCGTACATGGTGCGCCTGCGTGAAGGGACCTCGAGGGCCGAGGCGGCCGCGCGCATCACGGCGCTCGTGCGCGCCGGAACGCCGGGGCTTCCGCCCGAGTGGCACGCCACCGTCACCTCGACGCACGATGAGTACGTGGCGCGCGTGCGTCCGATCCTGAGGGCCGTCTCGGCGGCGGCGGCGCTCGTGCTCCTCGTCGCGCTCGGGAACGTCGCCGCGCTGGTCCTCATCCGCGCGACGCGCCGGCAGAAGGAGATTGCGGTGCGGATGGCGCTCGGCGCGGGCCGCGGCGCCATCGCCCGGCTCTTCCTGCTCGAGGCACTGGTGCTCGGCGCCGGCGCAACCGTCATCGCGCTCGGCGCCAGCGCGCTGGCGATGAAGCTGCTCGGGCCGATGATTCAGCGCGAGCTGGGACGCTCGGCTCCCGGCGGGCTCGCGGCGTTCGCCATCGACTGGACGGTGCTGGGCGGTGCCGCGGCCTGCGGTCTCCTGACCGTCCTCGCGTGCGGCCTCGCGCCCCTGGCCGCGTCGTGGCGCGCCGGGTTGCTCGCCGGGCTCCACAGCGGGAGCCGGACGACCACCGAGGGACGCGGCAGCCACCGGGCGCGCTCGGCGATCATTGCCCTCGAGGTCGCGGCATCGCTCGCGCTCCTCGGCGGATCGACGCTGATGATCCAGAGCGTCGCCGCGCTCGTGCGATCGGATCCGGGCATACGGCCGCAACGCCTGCTGTCTGCCTCCATCACGCTTCGCCAGCGCAAGTATCCCGACACGGCCAGCCGCCTCGCCTTCTTCGAGCGTGTGTCCCCGCGGGTGGCGGCAATCCCCGGTGTGGAATCGGTCGCGCTCGCGACGTCGTGGCCGCTCCAGGCGCTCCGTCCCAAGGCCATCGAAGTGGACGCGCCGGGCGGCCGTTCAACCATCCGCGTCAGCGTGGCGGCGGTCTCGCCGGCGTACTTCGAGACGATGGGCGTGCAGATGGCGTCGGGCCGGGCGTTCGAGCCGTTCGACCGCGTCGGGACCGAGCCCGTCGCCATCGTCAGCGACGCGCTCGCGCGGCGGATCTCGCCGGACGGCCGCGCGCTCGGGGCGCGCGTCGGCGTTCCCGAAGACGACAACACCGCGCGGCAGGAGCGGATGGTCGTCCGGCAGGTGGTCGGGATCGCGCGCAACGTGCGGCAGACGCCGGGCGACGACGACCTGGCCGATTTGTACGTGCCGCTCCCGCAGGTCCCTGGCCGCTTCGCGATGATGTACGTGCGGACGTCGGGCGCGCCGGCCGGCTGGCTTCCGCAGCTGCGCGCGGCGTTCAAGGAGATCGATCCCGAGATTCCGCTCAACAGCGCGCGGCCGCTGCAGGCCGCATTCGACGAGCAGGTGGCACGGCCGGCGTTCCTGGCCTGGCTGCTGGCGGGGTTCGCGATCGTCGCCGCGATGCTGGCGCTGGTCGGGGTCTACGGCGTCATCGCGTACGCGGTGCGCCAGCGCGAGCGCGAGATTGCGGTGCGGATCGCCATCGGCGCGGAGCCGAGAGCGATCACGGCGTTGTTCGTCAAACAGGGAAGTGTCGTCTTGCTGGCCGGCCTCGTGCTCGGCGTGGCCGGCGCCATCGGCGCCGGGCGCACGCTCGAAAGCCAGCTGTTCGGCGTCGCGCCGGGCGATCCCGTCTCGCTCTCCGTCACCGCCGCCGGATTCGCGCTGGCCGGATTCCTCGCCCTCTGGTGGCCGGCGCGCCGCGCCGCCGGCACCGATCCCGCGATGGCATTGAAAGAAGAGTGACCAGCCTCGGGGCCTGCTAGTATTCGCACGAGAAGCCGTCTCCGTGGAGGAATCTCGATGCGTACTCGGGTCCTGACTTTCGTTGCCGCCGCTCTCGTACTCGCCGTTTGCTTGTCCCCGCGCGCCACGATGCAGGAGGCGCCGGAGTACGGGCCCGCAAAAGGCACGCTCGTGATTGTCGGCGGCGGCTCGATGGACGGCACCGGCATCGTCGAGCGGTTCATTCAGCTCGCAGGCGGGCCGGAGTCGACCTTCGTGATCGTGCCGACGGCCGGAGGGAACCGGAACAGTGCCGGTGCGCTCATCGAGTACAAGGAATCGGACGTCATCGCCCCGTGGCTGAAGCACGGGCTGAAGCACGTGAAGATGCTGCACACGCCCGATCCGAAGCTGGCCGATACCGACGCGTTCGCGAGCGTGCTGCGAGGAGCCAGCGCCGTCTGGTTCAACGGCGGCCGCCAATGGAACATCGTCGATTCGTACATGAACACGCTGACCTACAGGGAGTTCCACAAGGTGCTCGAGCGCGGAGGCGTGATCGGCGGGAGCTCGGCGGGCGCGACCATTCAGGGAGATTACCTCGTGCGCGGCGCCGTGTCGGGCCCCGACGTGATGATGACCCCCGAGCCCGAACACGAGCACGGATTCAACTTCCTGCGCCGGTCCGCGATCGATCAGCACATCAACACGCGCAACCGGTGGGACGATCTCATTCCCGTGATGAAGAAGTACCCCGCCCTGCTCGGCCTCGGGCTCTCGGAGGGGACGGCGATCGTCGTGACCGGAGACAGGTTCGAAGTGATGGGCAAGTGGAAGGTGGCGGTCCACGACACCACGCGCGTGTATCAGCCCTGGGAGAAGCCGTATTTCGTGCTGTCGGCGGGAGACGTCTACAACATGAAGGCGCGGCGCATCGAGAAGCTCGGCACGGGCACGACGCCGCCGCAGCGCGGATCCGGATCGAATCCTGGCTTCTGATCACACAGGCCGGGCGGGTTGGCGGGCGTATGCCGCCCTCGGTATCGCCATCCTCGGAATCGCATGGGCGGCGATCCTCGTACGGTGGGCCGGCATTCCCGGCTCCGCTTCAGCGCTCTACCGCGTGCTGATCGCGGCCGCGGTGCTCGTGCCGTGGCGCCTCGTCCGCGGCGGGAAGGCCGCCGATCGTCGCGCCGTGCTGCTCGCCCTTCTGGGCGGCGCGTTCTTTGCGGTCGACATCGGGCTCTTCAACACGGCCGTGCTGCGGACCTCCGTCGCGACGGCGACGCTGCTTGCGAACAACGCGCCCATCTTCGTCGGCCTCGCGACCTGGCTCGTCTTCCGCAAGCGTCCGCGCGCTTCGTTCTGGGCTGGACTGGCGCTGGCGCTGGCCGGGTGCGCGCTGATCGTCGCTGCCGATGTGTTCTCGATCGGTCCGTCCGGCGCGGCCGACATCAAAGGCGATATCCTGGCGCTGACCTGCGCCATCTTCTGGGCCGCGTACATGCTGACGACGGAGCATGTGAGGGCGGACATGGATACGCTGACGTTCAGCACGCTCGCGGTCGTGGGCAGTGTCCTGACGCTCCTCGTGGTCTGCCTGGTGCTCGGTCTTCCGCTGACAGGCTACTCGGGCCGGACGTGGGCGGCGCTCGCCGGCCTCGGCCTGATCTCACAGCTGGCCGCATACTTTGCGCTCGTCTACGCGCTCGGGCACCTGCCGGCCACGTTGACCTCCGTCGGCGTCCTCGCGCAGGTGCCGCTGACGGCGCTTCTTGCGGTTCCCATGCTCGGCGAGCCGATCTCGCTGCCCCAGGTCGCCGGCGGCATCCTGGTCCTCGCCGGCATCTACGTCGTCAACCGGCCCCCGCGGTAGCCGGCTTCAGCAGACGGCAAAAGCTCCGGTGGCGTCCGGCTTCAGCCGGACAGTAATCCGCGACTCGGCGTAGGATACAGCGTGATCCAGAGAGAGGAGGACAGGCGATGCAGGTCTGTACGCCGGTGATTGCGTGTGCGCTCGTCATTGCGATGTCTCCGGTCCAAAAGCCGCCGGCCGGCGGCGCCAATCCCATCAGCCAGGCGATCAAGCAGGCGTGGGACGATGCGAAAGGCAACCTGCGGGAGTCGGCAGAACAGATGCCCGAAGCCGATTACGCGTTCAAGCCGGTGGAGTCGGTGCGGACGTTCGGGCAGATCCTCGCGCACGTCGCGGGAGCGAACTACGTGTTCTGCTCGGCGGCGAAAGGCGAAAAGAGTCCTTTCACCGAGGGCAACTTCGAGAAGACCGCGACGACCAAGGCGGCGATCGTCAAGGCGCTGAACGACTCGATCGCGTACTGCGACGCGGCCTTCACCGGGCTGACCGATCAGAAGGCTGCCGAAACCATCGACGGGCCGTTCGGGATGGGCGCCGTGCCGCGTGCGACCGCGCTGATGGGCAACACGGGACATCTCCAGGAACACTACGGCAACCTCGTGACCTACTTCCGGATCAAGGGGATGGTGCCGCCGTCGAGCAAGCGGTAGGCGGGCCAACACCGATGCCGTTCGTCCTCGGAACGCCGTTCAGCCTCCTGCTGGCGGTATTGGCGGCTGTGCTGTCCGTCGAGGCCGCCGGACCACTGGTGATCACGTCTGTCGCCAGATCGATTCGGCCGGGGGAGCTGGTCGTGGTGACGATCGCCACGACGAAGGCTCCCGCATCGCTGCGCGTCCGCGCGTTCGACAAGGACCTCCCCGCCTTTCGTGTCGACTCCGGGACATGGCGCGTCCTCGTCGGGATCGATCTCGCCACGCCGCCGGGGAGATATCCGGTGGAGGTCGACGCGGAAACAGGATCGGCCGGGGATCGCGCAGCGCACGTGCTCGTCGTCAGGGCGCGTGCATTTCCGACGCGGACGGTCACCGTCGCCGAGGGGTTCGTCAACCCGCCGCCGGAGGCTGTCGCCCGCATTCAGCAGGAGGCGCAGGAGCTCGAACAGCTCTGGCGCTCGTCCGCGTCCTCGAGGCTATGGGACGGCGCGTTCGTGCGGCCGGTGCCGGATCCGGCCAACAGCGCGTTTGGCGCGCGCAGCGTCTTCAACGGCCAGCCACGAAGCCCGCACGGCGGCGCGGATTTCCTGAGTCCGGCGGGCACGCCCGTCAAGGCGCCCAATGCCGGCAGGGTCGCGCTCGCGCGTGATTTGTACTTCACCGGCAACACCGTCGTGATCGATCACGGGCTGGGCCTGTTCTCGCTCTTCGCCCACCTGTCGGAGGTCGACGTGGAGGCAGGGGCGGCCGTGGCAACGGGCGATGTGGTGGGGCGCGTCGGCGCGACAGGCCGCGTCAGCGGCCCGCACCTCCACTGGACCGTTCGCGCCGGCGGCGCACGCGTCGATCCCCTGTCGCTGCTCGCCGTCCTGGGGAAGTAATCACTAACCGACTCTTGAATCGATGCGGGATTCAGGGATTCAGAGATTCGAGGATTCGAGGATTCAAGGATTCAAGGATTAGTGATTAGTGATTCGCTCTTACCAGAGTCCATGTACGTGCGGCCGGATCCGCTCGTCGTAGAGTTGCTCGACGGCGATCATGATGTCGGGCGGCAGGAGCGGCTGCGATCCGGCGGCCGCGTTTTCGCGCGCCTGTGCCGCGGTCTTCGCGCCCGGGATTGCGCACGTGACGGCGTCGAACGTCAGGATCCACCTGAGCGCGAGCTGCGCCATCGTGGTTTCCGGGGGCAGGAGCGGACGGAGCTGCTCGACGGCCGCGAGCCCGGCGTCGTAGGGCACGCCTGACAGCGTCTCGCCTTTGCTGAACGACTGACCCTCGCGATTGAAGTTCCGGTGATCGTCCGCGGCGAACACCGTGTCGGCGCGCAGCTTGCCGGTGAGGAGCCCGCTCGCGAGCGGCACGCGCGCGAGGATGCCGACCCGCCTGTCGCGAGCCTCGGGCAGCACCTGCTCGGCGGGCTTGAGACGGAACATGTTGAAGATGATCTGCAGGCTCTGGACCTCGGGGTGGCGCATCGAGGCCAGCGCCTCCTCGACGGTCTCCACGCTGACGCCGTAGTAGCGCAGCTTCCCCGCCCGCACGAGGTCGTCGAGGATCCCGAACACCTCGGGCTGCCGCAGGAGAGCGGTCGGCGGACAGTGGAGCTGCAGCAGATCGATGGCGTCCATCTCGAGGTTCTGGAGGCTGCGCTCGACCCACGCGGTCAGGTTCTCGCGCGAGTAGCCTTCGCAGGTCTGGGCGGGGAGCCGCCGGCCCGCCTTCGTGGCGACCCAGATCGTCTCGCGCGGCCGCTCGCGCCGGAGCCTGGCCACGAGGCGCTCGCTGCGCCCGTCCCCGTACACGTCCGCGGTATCGATGAAGTTCACGCCGGCATCAATCGCGGCGTGCAGGGCCCGCATCGACTGCTTGTCGTCCACCTCGCCCCAGCTTCCGCCGATCGCCCACGCGCCGAAGCCGATGGCCGAGACCTTCATGTCCGTCCGGCCGAGTCGCCTGTAGTCCATGACTGACATTCTATGCCTCGGCGTAGGACGCCTCGCTAGTGGCCGGCTCGCTCCGCTCGCCGTCGGACTTGTCATAGAACTGTCACTTGACACCTTCCCGCCCTCGACGAAGATATAGCGATCGGCAACAAGGAGGCGGAATGCGCTCGAGAATCTTCAACGTTGTGATGGTCGTCGGCATCGCGGTGGCCGCGACGGGATGGACCCTGGCTCGGCCGGCTGCGGCGCCGCCGCCGGAGGTCGGGCCCGCGCTGGTCTCGATCGGCGTAATGACGTTCGCTCCGAGCGGGGTGTTGTTTGCCGCCGACGCGCAGGCGGCGACCATCTACGCGCTCGAGCTCGGCGATCAGTCGGCCGGCGCCAAGGCCGGCGCGGCTGACGTCGCGGCAATCGATCAGAAGATTGCCGCGCTCCTCGGCACGGATGTGGCGGCGGTGTCCGTCAAGGATCTCGTGATCCATCCGGCCACGAAGAACGCGTACCTGTCGGTCATGCGCGGCACGGGCGCCGATGCGAAGCCCGCGCTGCTCCGCGTCGACGGCGACGGGAAGATCACCGTCGTCGCGCTCGACCGCGTGAAGTACTCGAAAGTGACGCTCCCGAACCCGCCGGCGGCGGACGGTGCGCGCAACCAGCGCGCCGATTCGATCACCGACATGGCGTTCGTCAACGGCAAGCTGATCGTCGCGGGCCTGTCGAACGAGGAGTTCGCCTCCAAGCTGCGCTCGGTGCCGTACCCGTTCACGGCGGTTGACCCCGGCACCAGCGTGGAGATCTTCCACGGCAATCACGGGCGCCTCGAGACGCGCTCGCCGGTGTATACGTTCATCCCCTACACCGTCAACGGCAAGCCCCACGTGATCGCCAGCTACACCTGCACGCCGCTCGTCCGCTTCCCGCTCGAGAGCCTCACCGGCTCGAAAGTGGTGGGCACGACGATCGCCGAGCTCGGCAACCGGAACCGTCCGCTCGACATGATCCTCTACACGAAGGGCGGCCGCGAGTTCCTGCTCATGTCGAACAACTCGCGCGGGGTCATGAAGATTCCGACCGATGGGTTCGGCACCGCGCCGGCCATTACCGAGCCGGTGAAGACCGAGACGAGCGGTGTGCCGTACGAGACCGTCGCCTCGATGACCGGCATCGAGCAGATGGATCAGCTCGACGCGCAGCGCTCGGTCGTGCTGGCGCGGACGGGGACGGGGCTCAACCTGTCCGCCGTGCCGCTCCCCTGAAACCCGTGACCTGCCGATTGCTGATTGGCGATGCTCGTCAACCGGCAATCGGCAGGCGCGCATCAGACATGACCGGTCAGGGCACGGACCGTTCACGGTCGAGACCGTCCCGTCGCCATCTCTGCGTGATCGGTCTCATCCTCGCAGCGGCGGCCTGCACCTCGGCGCCCTCCGTTCCGCTGATTCGTCTCGACACAGCGAATCCCCAGCAGCCCGCGGTCGAAGTGACCGGCGTCTCCGGACGCGATCTGTCCGCGCTGGCAAAGGCCAATCTGACCAGCGAGGAATGGTCCGCGCTGCTGCGCGTGACCGTGAAGCGTGGCGCCACACAGCCGGGAGAGGCGCCGCTCCCGGTCGCGGGGCGGTACGCCATTGCCGCGTCCATCCGCTTCGTGCCCCTGTTCCCCCTCGACCCTGGCCGCGAGTACGAGGTCGTCTTCGATCCATCGAGGTATGTGCCCCGCCTGCCGGCCGTGAGAGGCGTGATTTCGCTGCCCGCGGTCGTCCACGTGCCGTCGACGGTCGTCACGGCCGTGTACCCGGCTGGAGACGTCATCCCCGAGAATCTCCTCCGCATGTACCTGTCGTTTTCCGGACCGATGGGGCAGCAGGGCGCGCTCGACCACGTCATGCTGCTCGACGCGCGCGGCCGTGAAGTGCCCGATGCCCTGTTGCCGCTCGACACCGAGCTCTGGAACGACGATCGCACCCGGTTCACGCTCCTCTTCGATCCCGGCAGGGTGAAACGCGAGATCCTGCCCAACCGGCAAATGGGCCGTCCGCTCCATGCGGGAGACCAGGTCACGCTCGTCGTGAAGAAGGACTGGCTCGATGCCCGCGGTGTGCCGCTCGCCTCGGAGTTCAGACGCTCGTACCGCGTAGGCGCCGCCGACGAGCGCGCGCTGGACCCGGCGGCGTGGCGAGTGGCGCCGCCGCCGCCCGGCGTACGGGATCCGTTGACGGTCACGTTCCCCGAGGCGCTCGATCACGGTCTGCTGCAGCGTGCCCTCAGCGTCACGCGCGCCGGAACGCCCGTGCCCGGGGCCCTGCAGGTCGACGACGGAGCGGCCCGCTGGCTGTTCGTGCCGCGCGACGCGTGGCAGGCCGGCGACTACACGCTCGTAGTGCAGCCGATCCTCGAGGACGTCGCCGGCAACCGCATCGGGCGCCGGTTCGAAGTGCCGTCGCCAGGCGACGCAGTGCCCGAGGAAGGGACCAAGCCGATCGTGATTCCATTTCGGATCGGGTGACCGACAACTCCCAAAAAAACCAACTCCCAACTCCCAAATTGTCTGGGGGTGAAAGTCGCGGCGGATTTCACCCAGCTGGTACGAAGTATGCGCCTTGGGAGTTGGAGGTTGGGAGTTGGCTTTTTGGGAGTTGACTTTTTGTGAGTTGACAGTCTGCGCTACTGGGCAAGTTTCACGTTGTGGCGTTCCAGCGTTCCGCCGATGGCGCGATCGAACAGGGAGACCGCCTGGTTGAGATCGGCGCGCGCGCGCAGCTCCCGCGCCTGCGCGGTGACGAGCGCGGTCTGACGCTGCAGCACGAGGAAGACCGTCCCCAGTCCGGATTCGAAGCGGCGCAGCTCGCTCTCGTACTGCTCGAGCGCATTCCGGCGCGCCGAGGCGGCCGCGTCGCGCCTTTCTTCTGACGATTGCACCGCCTGCAGCGCGTTGCGCACCTCGGCTTCGATGGCCTGCTCGAGCTGCCGGCGCCGGCGCTCGATCTGCGCGCCGGCAATCTCGGTGCGCGCGATATTGGCCTTGGCGGTATTGTTCACGAGCGGCAGATCCATCTGCAGCTGCACCACCACCGTGGGGAAGCGCCCGGCGAACAGGTTGCGAACCGAGCTGCCGTATCCGCCGCCCAGGAAGGGGGGGACCGTGTTGGTCGTCGCCGACGGCGGGTCGAGCGGCCGAATGCCGGCCAGCGCCGCCAGCTCGTTCAACCGCGTGAAGAACGCGGCGTTGGTCGTGTTGCTGAGCGGATCGGTGACGGTGGTGAGCGCCTCGCCCGCCAGGCCGGACATCGTGTAGACACCGGCCAGGTTGACCTGCGGCTTCGCGAGGTCCTTGTAGTACACGTGATCGATGTCGTTCTGCGCGCGCTCGGTCGCGAGCGCGGCCAGCTCCGGCCGGCGTGTCAGCGCGAGCTGCACCGCGTCGGGCAGCGTCATCGCGGGTATCGCGCGATCGGCCAAATCACTCGGCACGAGCGGCTGGTTCCAGGTGTCGGCCTCGCGGCCCGACAACATCAGCGTCTTCAACCGGTTCTCCGCCTCGGTCAACGCCTGCTGCCCGGACGCAACGGTCTGGCGGAAGTTGGCGACCTGGGTCTGCGCCTCGACGACGTCAATCGGGGCGAGGGTGCCTTCGCGCGCCTGGCGCTCGTTGCTCGAGACCTGGCCCTGCGCCTCCGCCAGCGCCTGCGTCAGCACCTCGAGGTTGCGGCCGGCAAATGCCAGGTCCCAGTACGCCTGCTCGACGAACGTCAGCTGGTCCATCACGATCTGCGTCAGCTGCGCATCGGTCAGATCCACCGCCTTGCGCGCGAGCAGGATCTGCCGCCGTTCCGCGTCGATGGCGCGGCCGCGCAGCAGCGGTTGAACGTAGCTGCCCCCGAGCGACGAGGGAAACTGCGGGTTGAGGCGCGAGAGCAGGTTGCTGCTCTCGTTGCGCCCCGAGGTGAAGTCGGCGGTGAAGCGGCCGCCCCCCCATGGCGTTCGTCCCGCCAGCTGCAGCGTCCCGGCGAGCACGCTCTGTTCCAGCCGGCCGTTGGTGCCGCCGCCGATCGTCGACGTGCTCGGCGAGACCACGTGTTGATACGAGAACGCGGGCACGAGATGGGGGTCGTAGACGCCGAGCGCCGCCTGCTCGTCCTGCCGCGCGGCGTCGACGTCGAGCCGCGCGATGCTCACGTCGTTGTTCTGCTCCAGCGTCAGCCGGATGGCGTCGTCGAGGGTCAGCGTACGGGGCGGGGCGGTGACGCCGACGCGCGGCGTGAGCACCACCGGCGGAGACGTCTGCGCCGTCTGTTGCCCGGGCTGCGCCGTTGCTCCGGGTTGCCCGGACTGCGCCGTTGCTCCGGGTTGCCCGGACTGCGTCGTTCCTCCGGGTTGCCCGGAGCGTGCCGTTGCTCCGAGTTGCGCGTGCGCCGGGCGGCCGACCGCGAGAAGAACAATGAGGGAACCCGGCAGCCACGCACGACTTCTTCCTGCTCGTGGGGCCCCACCCCCACTCGCTGCGGCTCGACTCGCTTCGCTCGCCCCTCGACTTCGCTCGGGACGACCCTGAGCGAGCGCAGCGAGTCGAAGGGTCGCTCGCCGCGGCCGCAGGCGCTATTACTTGCTCGTGGGGCCCACTTTTTCCTAGA
>Ga0207675_100003954_pt1 | contig 14384 bp, 12 predicted proteins | sample KBSSwiS42_FD_184305 | JGI IMG/M metagenome (GOLD analysis project Ga0207675, IMG submission 184305) | Switchgrass rhizosphere microbial communities from Kellogg Biological Station, Michigan, USA - KBS Switchgrass S4-2 (SPAdes) (version 2) | ecosystem: Host-associated > Plants > Roots >... | reverse complement strand
CCTGCTCTTTGTCGTTATCAGCGACGCGTGTCGCGGCCGGCGCGGCTGTTTCCGCCAATGCCGTTTGCGTCGCCATGCCAGCGACGATGACACACGAGAGCAGCAATGAGCCGCAAGCCAGCACCTTCGCGCTGTACTGTCCGGGTTTCGCTTGCCGTACCGTTCCCCTGCCGCTACCCGCACGCCAGCGGCCAATGAAATCACCGCCCATGTCCATGTTTCCGAAGGCTAGCCTGACGGGAAGGGTCGTGCGGACGAACAACACGATGCGTATGGCGAAATCGTGGGGTCATAGTGGCGGCCCGGTGCCGGCGCCACATGGGATTACGGTGACGGTGCACGAAACTCTCGTCCGGTTGAGTACACTGTCACCGTAATCTGGAAGTTGGAGTCCTCGTTCAGGTGCCGGTCTTGCGGCACGCGTCGCTATAAGCCGCCTGTGCGGATGATCAAGCTGACAGAGCGGCGAGAGATAACGCCGAACAGCTGAGTACATCTTGACGAGGAGCGCTAAGAGGCGAAATACGGACTGTAAGTAGCCCACGGCGTGGGAATCATACGAGACTTCTCACTAACCTTTCAATGTAGTCATTAACGGTATCGGCAAAGTCACATTGAGAACTGGATAAACCGGCTTCATCTCGGTGCGATTTCACTGCCGACCGAACGCTTTCCAACGCATCCCTTTGAAGGGGCACGGGGGTCACGGCCACCAGCTCGTTAATGGCATTCTCTGCCAAAGGGATGCCGTTCGTGTTGGCCTCCGCGATTAGCGGCCGCAGAACGCAGGTGCATTTGTGTACGTTTTCCATGACCCCGAGTATGCGCCGAGCCCGCTCCGTTTTCCAGCCCGATCACTTCATCTCCCGTAGTGTGGAGCGCCACCGTCCGCCTCAGCGACGCCGCGCCACAGCGACACCCAGCAGGAACGCGACCAACAGGGAGCCGAGCGGCGCTTCCCGCGCAATGTTGCTCAGGATGCTGAGCGGCATACCGGGCTTTTTGCCTTTCTCGATCGCGTCGCCAACGCGATTGGCGGCGCCCCTGACAGCATCGGAAACTTCTTCAATCGTGGACTTGGATTCTGGACTGGGATCCAGGCCTTCATACACAAGCGGTGGGGAGGGCATGTCGTCGGCCATGGGCAATCTTCCTGATCAACAAGTAATAATCGAATACCTTGCACTTTGTTCCAGCTTGCGAATGGAATCGCGGCGCTATCTCACGCTACGTGAAATCGGAATTGGCATATCGGGAGGGCGAGTTTTCGGGTCGATACAGATCAAGTTTCGTGCAGGGTTGACCGGACGCGCCGCGCCAGGTCCGCCAGGCTGAAGGGTTTGTCGATGATGGAAAACTCGCCCACGGCATCATTTCGTTGTAGCACTGCGTCCGCGTAGCCCGAGGTGAGCAGGATTTTGATGTCTTTGCGCAGCCGTTTTGCCTCGCGGGCAAGCTCGATGCCATTCATTCCGTTTGGCATGACGATATCGCTTAACAGAAGTTCGAATGGTTGGTCACTCTGGAGCGTTCGGAGTGCCTCTGTGCCGTTGTGGGCGCAGGCAACCTGATAGCCGAACTGAGACAGCATTGTCGACGTGACGTTCAACAGATCGTCGTTGTCGTCGACGACCAGAACTCTCTCGGAGCCCATCGGCAAGGTGTGAGGCTTGGTGGTATCCGGCTCGGCATCAGGCCCCGGTGTGACCGCAGGCAGATACAGAGCGATCGTGGTGCCCGCTCCTGGTGCACTCTCGATGGCAATGTGTCCTCCAGACTGCCGGACAAAGCCATAGACCATGCTGAGGCCGAGCCCGGTACCCTTGCCAACCTCCTTGGTCGTGTAGAAGGGCTCAAATGCCCGATCTCGCACTTCGGGAGGCATGCCGCTTCCGTTATCTGCGACAGAGAGCCGAACGTACGGTCCGGGTGAACATCCGGCCACGCTTTCCTCTTCCACGATGTTCTGCGTCTCGATCCGGAGAACGCCGTTGTCGGCCATGGCGTCCCGCGCGTTCAGGGAGAGGTTGAGGAGAGCCGTTTCCAGCTGGGCCGGATCGACGTGGCAATGCCACAATTTCTCATCTGTCTGCAGCTTGACTTCGCATGCGTCACCGACGGCCTGGCGGATAAGTCCCTGAAAGTCGAAAATAAGTTCGTTTGCATTGACCAATTTCGGCCGCAATGCCTGCCGCCGGGAAAAAGCGAGAAGTTGCGCCGTAAGCTTTGCTCCTCGATCGGCAGCGCGTCGCGCGGCCTCGGCGGACTGGCGGACCTTACGGGTATCCGTTGTACTTTCGATGAGTTCGAGGTTCGCGGAAATTACCGTAAGGAGGTTATTGAAGTCGTGCGCAACGCCGCCGGTAAGCTGTCCGACAGACTCCATTTTCTGACTCTGATGCAGTTGCTCTTCCATCAGACGGCGTGCCTCCAGGGCGTGCTTGTGTTCGGTGATATCCCGGAGGAAGATTGCGAGGCCCTGGTTCGATGGGAACGCATTGATCGCGTACCAGGCCTGGGTACGTGGGCAGAACATTTCGAGAAAGATCGGACGCTGCTCTGACGTTGCTTCGCGAATTTGTTCCAAGACTTCCATATCGGCGGCGGCCGGAAAGGCTTCCGTAAGGAGCATACCGATGATGTCGCGATCTTGGGCCAGCCGCAGCCTGGCCGGCCCGTTAAGATAGCTGACGCGCCAGTCTCGATCGATGATGAGCACGCTGTCGGTCGTGCTCTCAAAGATCATCGTGATCCGGGCTGCGGCTTCCTCGGCTTTCTCTTTTGCCTCGGACAATTCGTGCTCACGGTGCTCCAGGGCATTGGCCATTGTGTTGAACGCATCGGCAACACGTGCGATGTCGGATGTTCCGCGGCTGTCCACACGTCGATCGAATTTGCCGAATTGCCATTGATTGGCGGCGTCGACGAGTTGCCCGAGCGGACGACGGATAAACCGACGGGCGCCCAATGATGTCAGGGCCAGAACCAGCGCTGCGCTCAGCACGATCTGAAAGATGCCGCGCTGCGTGCCGCGTTGAATCTCGGTGAATGCCCGGGCCTTGTCCAGGCCAGCGCTGACAAGAAGCCCTCCGGAATCGTCTTGAAGGGCCGAATAGCCGACGATCCGCTCCACGCCGTCGAGGTCGACGATGTTGGCCGTGGTCCGATTGTTGCGGATTGTGTCATTGTCACCGGCCATCTTCCGGCCGACAAAGCGAGCGTTGTCAGGGTAGTGGGCGACGTAAGTGCCGTTCCGGTCGACAATGGCAAGCGCAGCCCCCAGCGGTACATTCCGGCGAGCGAGGGAATCAGCAAGCCAATCCAGGCTGAGAGCGGCTATGACGACGCCGCCGGTGTGGCCATCATCGCCTGAGAACGGCACCGCGAAATGAAGGACGTTGCGGCCGGTCTGTCGGCCGATCGCGAACACCCCGACTGTAAACTCACCGGTTCTCAGAACTTCGGCGAAATAGGGCCTCCCGGCCGCGGTCGAGGGCTTATGATCGTCGGTTGCGTCGCAGAATGAATTGCCGGTTATATCGACCACGATCAAGCTGATGAACCCCGGATATCGTTGCTTGATCTTGGCGAGGTAAGAATTGCATCCCTGGGCGTCATTGGCCTTTATTGCCGGAACTTCCGATAGCGCAATCAGGGCCTGATGAATCCCTTGGACGGTCTGGCGCTGCTCTGCTGCGGCGAGTTCAGCCAGGCTGAGCGCCTGGCTCTGCACTTCAATCCGGCGCGTGCGGCGCAGCTCGAACTCGTTGTAAGCTTGAATCCCGATCGCGGGCAGCAGGGCGGCAGCCACCAGCACAAGTAGCCGTGACAGGAGAGTCACTTCTCATCGCGCCCCAATCCCGATGTTCGCGCGAGGTAGCAATGACGCCGTCTTGGTCTCGACAGGCGGTGCAATGTTGGTGATGTGCCCGCCGTTCGGCCGGCCCCCAACCATGATACGTGGTTGGATAGACGCCATGCCGAATTGACCCGCTTCATGCAAACCTCCGTGCTTACGGGCTGCAAGATCCCGGGGTCGGGCTACGATTCTGTGTCAATCGAGGGAAAGTTGGTTACGATCGTAACGCGGCTGGCCGCGCATAAGGAACTGCAATTTCGCCGAGCAATGGTGCTGCAAAAACATTTCTGCACGAGGAGGCGGACGTGCAAAGGTTCGGTCGCGTCCTGGCAACTCGGTCCGGCAGTCAACCTCGTTAAGAATTCTGTCTCAGACGGCCAATCACTTCATCTCTTCCAACAGCTTCCGCGCTTCACCCAGCAACCTCTGAATCCCCCGTCGCTCGGCGATCGCATCTTTGGTGAACAGGCCGTGCGTGCGCGCGTTCTGGTTTGCCTTTGGCGCGCCGGAACCTCTTGCACCACCGTGCATGCGGCAGCGCTTCTTGCCGTGCACCGCCGGCGAGCGGCATGCGCCGCCGGAACGGGTTTTGGCGCCACAACGCGGGCTCGCTAGCATCGGGCCGGTATTGCTGGCGTGATCGCTCAAGCCCGGGCTTCCCGCTTGGCCTCAGCGGAAGCACGCCTTCGCTTGGACCTCGAGCCCTTCGGCGCCTTCCGCGCCGCGGATGCCGGGTTCTTGTCGGACACGATCACGCGCGCATGCTGCGTGACGTTGCCGACAATGGCCTTGCCGCCGTCCCCCACCGATACGTTCTGCACGGTGATGGCGGGCTCGCCATGGCTGCGGTAGCGGTTGAGCGCCTCGATCTGGGCGGGAAACGTGCGGGCGAGCCTGCCCAATGCGCGCGCGGCGCTGTCGTGCTGAGCGAGATCGTCCGCATTCGCAAGGTGATGCGCGCACCGCATCGCCATCACATGAACCGAAACCATCTGCGCCACCAGCATGGCCTCGATGGAATCCCGGGGCTTGATGCTCTTCACCATCGAAATCATGAAGGAGAGGTTGACCTCGTCGGGGCTCTCGCCGCTCACGCTGGCCTTCACCAATTGCCTGATAATGCCATGCATCGCTTCGCGGTCAGTGACCCCCAGTGTGCTCGCCATGAGCTGTTCGCCGATCTCAGGGTCTGGATGGTCGATGGAGAATCCGTGCGACAGAAGCTTTATTCGCGGGGCTGCGGCAGCTTCGGGCTGGTCAGTTGCCGCGATCGTCGTTGACGTCGTGAGGTCCGGAGCGGTGTTCATGTCGAGATTCCTTGAGGAGCGCGCGCCGGCCGAGCGCGCGGTTCGGCCACGCGCAGGCGATCGATCGCCGCCGCGGCCAGTGCAATTTCAATTGTGGGTGAGGATTTTCGGCTGCAATCGCGACGGACGCGCCCGCTGTTGCGGGGCGAGGGGCGCGTACAGGATTTCGGAATAGTCGAAAAATGCCCCTGATTTGCCCGACATGTCAACTCGCTTTGTCGAATGCCGGCCACCGCCGGCTACTTTGCATGGGGTTGTTTTCGATATTTTGGGAGCGCGCACCTTCCAGGGAGAGCTCTCCAGCGTCACCCGCAGTTACGCAGTCTCAATGACATCTGACTCTGAGTGGCGCGCCAGGCGGGCATCGTCTCCCTTGTCTCCAGCGTCGGTAGCCTCAGGAAAGCGAAGCCGCATCATCGTGCCATGTCCGGCGCGTGAGCTGATGACCAGCTCTCCGCCATGGGCGGCCATGATTTCCCGGACGATGGACAGGCCGAGGCCCGCGCCTTCGCCGTTGCCGGTCTGAAACGGCTCAACGATCTTGTGCGCGGCGCCGCATGGCAGTCCTGCGCCGTCATCGTGGATCGAAATGCTGCCGCGGCTCAGATGGGCCGTGATGCGTTGCGCGCCATGTGCGTGGATCAACGCGTTGCCGACAAGATTGGCGAGCGCGCTGCGAATCGCGGCCTCGACGCCCTGGACGACGAAGGGGCCTTCCTCGACCTGCTCCAGCGCAAGCTCGATCCCGGAGTCCAGCGCCGAAGGACTGAAATCCGCAAGCACTTCGAGCGCCACGACGGAGAGGTCGATTGCACGCTTCTCAATGGCGTGATTTTGCAGGCGGGCGAGGTCCAGCATGGCTGCGACGAGCGATGTCAGGCGGCGGACGTCGCTGACGAGTTCGGCCTTCAGCCCCGGTTCGCCCACATCCTCGATCTTTGCGCGCAACAGCGTCAGCGGCGTTCGCAATTGATGGGCCGCGTTGCCGAGGAAGCGACGCTGCATCTTGATATAGGCGTCGATCTCGCCGAAGGCGCGATTCAGGGCCTCGACCAGCGGTTTCAATTCGCGCGGGACTTGCGCCAATGATATCGAGCCTTGCGGTGCCGCCGGATCGATTGCGAGCGCCAGTCGCGTCACGCGTTCGATGCTGCGTGAAACGAAGCGGGCCGCCAGCATGGCGCCGATCGCAACGGTCGTCGCGAAGCCCAGCGCAAGCAGCGCGAAGGGAAAGACATTGCGGGAAATGAAGGTCGCTACTTCCTGGCGAAAGCGGGGCTGCGGGTCTCCGATCATCATCGTCAGTTGCGACTTTTCCCTTCGCACGACCCCGAGGCAGAACGTCCTGCTCCTGTCCAGTGTGTTGAACGCTGAAAAGCCGGCGGGTCCGGTATAGGGGAACGCGAAGGGAAGGGGCGGTCTGCGTTCGGGGCCGAACTCGTCGACCAGATCGCCGTAGGATACGACGTACCAAAGTTTCGGGCTGTCCGATTTCAACTCCTCCAGAGCGCTGGTCGGGCGGATGGTCAGAGTGCGGCCGTCGACCACAGTGGCGCGATCGAGGATCGCTGCCGCGGCGTGGCAAGTGGAGTCACGGGCATGCGCGTGATACCGCCAGACGACGATGCCGAGCAGGGTGAGGAAGATGGTTGTGGCCACGATGCCGAGCGACACCGCAAAAGTTCGGGCGATCGAGGTCATTGACGCTTTGCCATGCGCAGGATGTACCCGATGCCTCGCATGCTACGGATCTCGACGTCGCTGCCGAGTTCGGTCAGCTTCCTCCGTAGTCTGGACACCTGGGCCTCGAGCGTGTTGGATTCGATCTCGTCATCGAAGCCGTAGATCTCTTCGATCAGCGCGTCGCGGGTGACGACACGGTCCCGGCGCATCAGGAGTGCGGCAAGGATCAGGGCCTCACGGCGCCGCAGCAGGACGCGGCTGTCCGCGACGATGGCTTCACTGCTGCCGAGATGCAGTTCGACGTTTCCGAATGAAAGCACCGATGGCGCGAGCTGACGCGGGCGCCGCAGCACGGCGCGCACCCGGGCGATCAACTCCTGCGGCTCGAAAGGCTTGCCGAGATAGTCATCCGCGCCGCCGTTGAGGCCCTCTACCACGTCTTCCTTGGCATCCTTTGCCGTCAGCATGATGATTGCCGGCCGCTCGGGCAGTCGCCCCAGCGCCGCGACGACTTCGAGCGCGTCGCCATCGGGCAGCATCCGGTCGACGATCGCCAGATCATATTTGAAGCTGTCGAGGGCCTGCTCGGCATCCGCAATCGAGCCGACGACGTCGACGATGCCGTGCAACTGCCCGAGCAGTTGACTGATATACCGCCCGATCTGCGGTTCATCTTCGATCACGAGGGAGCGCACGCTGATCGTCCTTTGCTCTGCCGCGGTAATTGATCCTGGACCGTGACGCTCCCTGGCCGAATTCGCACGCTTCGGCTCGCAGCTGGGTCCCTTTAAGGGAGCCAGCTTGGCGAATGCAAGGCAGGACGACATGCCCGCGAGGTATCGGTGAGCAAAGTTAGGACTGCCAGCCCGCGTCAGGCAATGTTCGGGCAATGTTGATGCGACGCGCAATGTGCGCGTCCACCGCAGATGCCTGTGTGAGCGGCGGTTCGGCCGGCAATCTTGGGGCAACGTTGCCGAAGCAAAGGGTGTGCTCCCAACCACACCAGCCGACCTGCCGGCGCATCCGGGGTCAGAGGCCTGCAATGAAGTATTTCGACGAAGCCGCGCCCCGCCGAGCGAGCAGTGCGCAACAGAATTTGCTGACCGCCTCGCTCGCCGCACTTGGTATCGTCGTCGCGGCCCCTGGGCCTGCGGCAGCCCAGACCGCGTTCGCGCTTCCGGCGCCGCCGTTCGAACTGCCAGTGCTGCCGTCTCTTTCGGGAAGCTGGACGGCGACGGTCGGCATTGGCGGCGAGTATCGTCCTGATTTCCAGGGATCGAAGAACTGGATGCTCATCCCGATCCCGATCTTTTCCGTCCGCCGCGCCGGTTCGATGGGCGGGTTTCGCGGCCCGCGCGACGGTGCAAGCATTGCGCTGATCGATTTCGGTGATCTTCGGGTCGGTCCTGCGGCGAAATTCGTTGCGGCCCGTAATAGCAAGGATCGTTCCGAACTGAGCGGCCTGGGCGACGTCAAGGCTGCATTCGAGCTCGGCGGGTTCGTCGAATATTACGCGGTCGACTGGCTCCGCCTGCGCGGCGACCTGCGCCAGGGCATCGGCGGCCATCAGGGTGTGGTGGCCGATCTCTCAGCCGATTTCATCGTGCCGCTGATCGACAGGCTCACCATCTCGGCGGGGCCGCGCTTTACCTGGAAGAGCACGAAAGCGGTCGCGCCTTATTTTGGCGTCGATGCCGTACATTCGCTGGCTTCAGGATTGCCGGTGTTCGAAGCCAAGGGAGGTGCGCACTCCGTCGGCTTCGGCAGCCAGGTCACCTACCGGATCAATCCGCAGTGGGAGGTGCGCGCCTATGTCGAATACGAGAAGCTGCTTGGCGCCGCCGCCGACAGTCCGCTCGTGACGCGCCGCGGTTCGTCGAACCAGACCACCGTCGGCCTTGGCGCATCCTATTCGTTCGATTTCAAGATCCGATAGAGCGAACATGCGCAACATCATTCGATGTGTCGGCTTTCTCGCATTCCTCGCCGTGAGCGACGCCGCAGCGTTCGAGACGCGCGCGACGCGGCTGCAGGCGATCAAGACCGTCGGTGTCATCTCGGCGCTTGGTGACGAGATGAGTGTGACCCGCGCCGGGCTGGTCCCGTTGAACACCCCCGGCCAAAGCGTGTCGATTCGATCATGGGGACTGGATGAATTGGTTGTCCAGCAGGCGACCACGCTGTTGAACGGACGCTTTCGCGTGCAGCAGGTGAGCTATCCGCGCGATGCGTTCGCAGCGATCAGGGAGTCCGCGGTTGCCCCCGTCAATCTCGCGCGCGGCGATCCGTTCAAGGCGGTGGTACGAAGCGATGTCTCTCCCAAGGGGCTGGACGCCTATGTCGTGATTTCGCGAGCGAAATCAAAAATCGGCAGCGGTCGGATCGTCCAGGGGATCGGCTTTGCCGAATACCGTACGCTGCTCGCATCCTATCGTGTGATCCACGCGCTCTATGAAGTCCGCGTGATCGACGGCAAGACGTTCGATGTGATCGAGAAGCGGGTCGCCTCGCCGCTTGGCAACATCGAGACCATGAGGCTCCAGGGCCCGAGCCAGCTGGTTGACGGGTCCTTCGACGGCCCGGCCGGGATCGAAACGCTACGCGCCGCGATTGTGGACCTCATCACACGCAGTCTTCCGCTGACGCTCGGCGATATGCATTTGGCAAACACGCAGCAATCGCAATAAGCAAGCCGGGCATTTGCTCCGACAGCGAAGGACGTGAAGCAAGCAACAGCGAGGTTGCCGCGTCGTCTCACCCGACTGGACTCTGCATCCGTGAAACTGGCGTTTTCGTGGGGCGAGCCTGCCGGGCTTCCGGTCGAGCTTTGGTCCAACCGCGATAGGCGAGAAAAGTGCGCACCGGGCGGGGCAGGGAAGGGTTATTGCCCATTCTATGAGTATATGCTCTGATTGGATTGGGAAAACTTGTGATGATCAGACCCGATCTCATCATTTTCGATTGCGACGGCGTGCTGGTCGATAGCGAGGTGCTGAGCTGTCGCTGTCTCTCCGACACGTTGGCGGGATACGGCATCAGCCTTGACGTCGATCAGGCGCTTGACCTGTTCCTTGGACGAAGCGTGACGGCGGTCTTCCAGCATTACGAAGCGTTGGGACGCGCGATCCCCGAGCAATTTGCGGCCGAGCTGAAGGCAGGGGTTCGAGCTGCGTTTCTCTCGTCGCTTTGCCCGATCGAAGGAGTAAACTCGGTGCTGCAAGACTTGCAAATCCCGCATTGCGTCGCCTCGTCCAGCGATGTCGATCGGGTGTCGTTCTCGCTCTCCTTGACCGGCCTCGCGCCGCATTTCGACGCGCATCTCTACACCTCGCAAATGGTGGAACGCGGCAAGCCGGCACCCGACCTCTTCCTCTACGCAGCCGAAAAGATGCAGGTGGATCCAGGCCGCACCCTCGTGATCGAGGACAGCGTTAGCGGCGTCAAGGCGGGCAAGGCGGCCGGCATGACGGTTTGGGGATTTGTCGGAGGCAGCCACTATCAATCGCGTGACGGCAAGGCCATTCTGCGCGAAGCGGGGGCTGATCGCGTGTTCGGACGAATGGCGGATTTCTGGCGGACGGAGCGGCAGGGAGACTGATGGCGGCATCCGACAACGAGAAGTCGCGTCTCGACGAAGCCGCGCGGGCAGGCTGGCTCTATTTCATTGCCGGTCACACCCAGGACGAAATCGCCAGGATGCTGAAGGTATCGCGCGCATCGGCCCAGCGCCTGGTTTCACTCTGTCTCGCCGAGCGCCTGATTACCTTCCGGCTGGAGCATCCGATCACGGCCTGTATGGAGTTGGCGGCGCGGCTGAAGGACTTGTTTCACCTGGCCTATTGCGAAGTGGTGCCGACCGACCCCGCAGCACCTCTCTCGGCCGCGGGGATTGCCGAGCGGGCTGCGAACATCCTCGAAACGACGTTGCGCACCGAGAAGCCGACGATTGTGGCGCTGGGCACCGGGAGAGCGGTGCGGGCTGCCGTCGAGCGCGTGTCTCCGATCGACTGCCCGAACCATCAGATCGTGTCGCTGGTCGGAAACATTTCGGCCGATGGCTCGGCCAGCTTCTTCGATACCGTCGGTCGTCTCGCCGACCGGACCAAGGCGCGGCATTATCCGATGCCGCTGCCGTTTCTGATGTCGTCCGAGCGCGAGCGCGACCAGATGCTCAAGATAGATCCGATCGCCAGGGTGAGAGCGGTCGCCGCCAAGGCCGACCTGCGCCTTGTAGGCGTCGGGCAGATGGATCGGCAGGCGCAAGTCCACATTGACGGTTTCGTCTCGCGCGAAGAGCTGCTCGAGATGATGCGGCTGGGCGCCGTTGGCGAACTGATCGGCTGGGCCTTCGACGAAGAGGGGCACCTCATCAAAGGCGGGACAAACCTTCGTCTCACCAGCATTCCACCGCAGGTGCCCGCCGAGGCCCTGACCATCGGAGCGGCGGTCGGTCGTGCCAAGGTTTCGGCCATCAGGGCGGCGCTGAAGGGGCGGCTGCTGAACGGGCTGATCACCGACGAGGCGACCGCGGGCGCGATCCTCAAGCCGTAGCTAATTGACCTGTCTTTCGGCCTTGTCGCGCGCGGGTTTCCCGCCAGCTGATGCGGGCATGCGGACCCATCGAACCACGTCCTCCCGTCTGCTGGTTCGTGCAGACGCGCGATTCCGATCCTTGACAACCTCAGGAGTCGGTGTGAACATAATTGCAAGGCGTGGGCATATGCTCAACGTCACTAAGGGAGGTTATCGTGAAACACGTCCTCGGCGCCCTCCTGGGCGCGGCTACCTTGTTGGGCGCAGCTCCTTCCGTCGCACAGACAACCCTGACCATCGCCACCGTGAACAACGGCGACATGATTCGGATGCAGGCGCTGACCAACGAATTCACCGCCAAAAACCCTGACATCACCGTCAAATGGGTGACGCTCGAAGAGAACGTCCTGCGCCAGCGCGTCACGACCGACATCGCGACCAAGGGCGGACAGTTCGACGTGCTGACCATCGGAACCTATGAGGTTCCGATCTGGGCCAAGAAGAACTGGCTCATTCCGCTCGACAATCTCGGGTCCGACTACGACACCGCGGACCTGCTCCCAAAGATTCGCGACGCCGTCTCGGTATCGGGCAAGCTGTACGCCGCTCCGTTCTACGGCGAGAGTTCGATGGTCATGTACCGCACCGACCTGTTCCAGAAGGCCGGTTTGACGATGCCGGAAAACCCGAGTTGGGATTTCGTGATCGATGCGGCGAACAAGCTCACCGACAAATCCGGCGGCGTCTACGGTATCTGCCTGAGGGGCAAGGCGGGCTGGGGCGAGAACATGGCGCTCCTGACCGCGATGTCGAACTCGTTCGGCGCGCGCTGGTTCGACGAGAAATGGCAGCCGCAATTCGACAAGCCAGAGTGGAAGAAGACGCTCTCGACCTATGTCGATCTGATGAAGGCCGCCGGTCCTCCCGGCGCCAGCTCGAACGGCTTCAATGAAAATCTCGCGCTGTTCAACTCCGGCAAATGCGCGATGTGGATCGACGCCACGGTGGCGGCGTCCTTCGTCACCAATCCCAAGGATTCCCAGGTGGCCGACAAGGTCGGCTTTGCCCTCGCGCCGAATGCGGGGCTTGGCAAGAACGCCAACTGGCTGTGGGCATGGAATCTCGCGATCCCGGCGGGCTCGAAGAAGACCGCCGCCGCCGAAAAATTCATCGCCTGGGCGACGAGCAAGGACTACACCAAGCTCGTTGCCTCGAAGGAGGGGTGGGCCAACGTCCCACCCGGCACGCGAACCTCGCTCTATCAGAATCCGGAATATCTGAAGGTAGCGCCGTTCGCCAAGCTGACGCTGGCATCGATCGACGCCGCCGATCCCAACAAGCCGAGTGTGCAGCCGGTGCCGTATGTCGGCGTGCAGTACGCAGCGATTCCGGAGTTCCAGGGTATCGGTACCAGTGTCGGTCAGCAGTTCTCGGCGGCGTTGGCCGGTTCATCGACGGTGGACGCAGCACTCGCAGCCGCGCAAGCAGCCACCGAACGCGAAATGAAGCGCGCCGGTTATATCAAATAGCGCGCCGCGCCAATCTTGGCTGCCGACCGGCCGGAGCACGGACGGCAGCCAGATCTCCCTTCAAGAGATAGCAGGAGGCGGCGATGGCGACGGAGCAAACCCAGGTCCTCGGTAGGGCTCTGCTGACGCCGGCCGTCGCATTGCTGTTCATCTGGATGATCGTCCCGCTGGCGATGACGATCTATTTTTCGACGCTGCACTACAGCCTGCTCGACTCGGAAAACTGGAGTTTTGTGGGGCTGGAGAATTTTCGATATTTTCTCACCGACCCCGCTTTTTTGACCGCTTTGCGGAACACGCTGGTGCTGGTTGGTTCAGTGCTCGCCATCACCATCCTGCTCGGCACGCCACTGGCGCTGCTGCTCGACCAGCAGGTGGTCGGGCGCAGCATCGTCCGCTTGATGGTGATCGCACCGTTCTTCGTGATGCCGACCGTGAGCGCGCTGATCTGGAAGAACCTCCTGATGCATCCGGTTTCCGGGCTATTCGCCTGGGTCGCGACGCTCGTGGGCGCAACACCGATCGATTGGTTCAACGATGTGCCTTTGTTTGCGGTGATCCTGATCGTGGCCTGGCAATGGCTGCCGTTTGCGACCCTCATCCTGCTGACGGCGCTGCAGTCCCAGGACGAAGAGCAGAAGGAAGCCGCCGAGATGGACGGGGCGAGCGCGCTTTCTACCTTCATCTATCTCACCTTGCCGCATCTCGCGCGGCCGATCACCGTGGTCATCCTGATCGAAACGATATTTCTGCTGACCGTGTTCGCCGAGATATTTGTCACGACCGGCGGCGGCCCCGGCCTGGCGACCACCAACATCGCATTCCTGATCTACCAGCAGGCGCTGGTCCAGTACGACGTCGGCAACGCCTCGGCCGGTGGACTGGTCGCGGTCGTGATCGCCAATATCGTGGCCTTCTTCCTGGTGCGGATCGTCGGGCGGAATCTGGAGACGTAAGCGATGGCACGCAAGGTGACGGCGAGACGCGTATGGGTGTCCACGGCTGCGGCATGGCTGTTCGGATTTCTGATTTTCCTGCCGATCCTGTGGATGGTGCTGACGAGCTTCAAGACCGAGCTCGAGGCGTTCGCGATGCCGCCAAAATTCCTGTTGTTTCACTGGACCACCGAGAATTACGCCACGGTGCAGGAGCGCAGTGACTACCTTCATCATGCGCTCAATTCGATCATCATTGCCGGCGGCTCGACGCTGATCGCAATGATCATCGCAATACCCGCCGCGTGGTCGATGGCGTTCGCGCCGACCAAGCGCACCAAGGACGTTCTGCTCTGGATGCTCTCGACCAAGATGATGCCGTCGGTCGGCGTGCTGGTTCCGATCTACCTGATCTTCCGCGATTTCGGGCTGCTCGACAGGCGGGCCGGTCTCGTGATGATTCTTTGTCTCGGCAATCTGCCGATCGTGATCTGGATGCTCTTCACCTACTTCAAGGAAATCCCGAAAGACATTCTCG
>Ga0207675_100003953_pt1 | contig 14387 bp, 11 predicted proteins | sample KBSSwiS42_FD_184305 | JGI IMG/M metagenome (GOLD analysis project Ga0207675, IMG submission 184305) | Switchgrass rhizosphere microbial communities from Kellogg Biological Station, Michigan, USA - KBS Switchgrass S4-2 (SPAdes) (version 2) | ecosystem: Host-associated > Plants > Roots >... | reverse complement strand
GTTGTCACCAGGGAGTTGATCGAAGAGGTCGGCGCGTCGTTGCCGGAATTGCCAGCCCCGCGCGCCAAACGATTCACCGAACAATATGGATTGTCGTACGCCGATGCATCGCAACTGACCGCTGATCGGGCGCTGGCGGATTACTACGAGGCCGCCATCGAAGCGAGCGGCGGCAATGCGCGCGCGACGACCAATTGGATTCGCTCTGAGTTGTTGCGCGAGTTGGAAACTGCCGGACTGAGTGCTGACAAATCACCCGTGCCCGCGGCGGAACTCGGGGCGCTCGTCAAGTTTGTCGACGATGGAGCCATCAGCGGCAAACAAGGTAAGGACGTTCTGGTTGAGATGTTTGCGACCGGAAAAACCGCCGCGACCGTGATTGAAGAGAAAGGCCTCGTCCAAGTCAGCGACACTGGCGAAATCGATCGCGTGATCGATGAAGTGATTGCGGCGAATGCCAAACAGTTCGAGCAGTATCGCGCCGGAAAAGAAACGCTGTTTGGATTCTTTGTCGGGCAAGTGATGAAAGCGTCGAAAGGAAAAGCGAACCCGAAGATCGTGAATGAGCGGCTGAAAGAAAAACTTAAATGATTTGGAGTGCGGTGGCAGAGCGAAGCGGCAACACCGCTTTGGATCTGTTTTCACCGCGCAAAGCAATCCAAAGCGCCGTCGGCGTCCCAACAAGTTAGGACTCTGCCGGCGCACTCCAAAAAGAGATGGACCTCACAAATAAGATAGCCATTGTCACCGGCGCCACGAAAGGGATTGGCCGCGCAATTGCCGACGCGCTGTTACGTGAAGGCGTCTCAGTTTGCGTTTCCGCCCGGCATGTTGACGTTATCGGAACTGTCTCGAAGAAATCGGACCTGCGGGGCGCACGCGAAATCATGTTTCCATGCGATGTCCGCAACCATGATCACGTACAGGGTTTGGTTGATTACACAGTCAAAGAGTTAGGTGGCCTGGACATTCTTATCAACAACGCCGGCATCGGGACATTTCGAACAACAATTGAAGAAACTTCGCCCGAGGATTTTCGCGCGGTGCTCGAAACGAATCTCTTCGGCGTCTTTTATTGCTGTCACGAAGCGATTCCGCGGATGAAGCAGCGCGGTGGCGGCTACATCATCAACATCTCCTCGCTCGCGGGCGCTAACCCGCATCCGCGAATGGCGGCTTACAACGCATCGAAATTTGGCTTGAACGGTTTCAGCGAAGCATTGATGCAGGAGGTGCGGCACGACAAAATCAAAGTCAGTTACATCATGCCCGGTTCCGTGAACACAGAATTTGGCGGCGATTCGCCGAGTGACGAAAAGAGTTGGCAGTTGACGCCGGCCGACGTGGCGCGCGTAGTAATCGATCTTCTGCATCACGACGATCGCTCGCTGCCAAGTCGAGTTGAGATTCGGCCCAGCAGACCGCCTAAGAAATAAATGCGAGCCGTTGTTCAGCGCGTAACGCGCGCTTCAGTTACAGTCGAAGGTGAAGTGATCGGCGAGATCGGAAACGGTCTCGTCGTTCTTGTGGGTATCGCGCGCGATGACACGAAAGTCGAAGCGGCATACCTCGTCGACAAGATATCGAACTTACGCATCTTTGACGACGAAGACGGGAAGATGAACTTGTCGGTCAAAGACGTTGACGGCGGGCTGCTCATCGTTTCGCAGTTTACTTTGTACGGAGACGCCAGGCGCGGTTTGCGGCCGTCGTGGATCGATGCGGCGCCGCCGGAAGTTGCTGAACCGCTATACGACTTCTTCGTACGACAAGCGGGCACGGTTGTGGGCGAAGTGGCGACCGGAAAATTTCAGGCTATGATGCAGGTTGAGCTGGTGAATGATGGCCCGGTTACGATTTTGCTGGATAGTGGAAAGCTGTTTTGACTTGGAGCGCCCGCATCTTGTGGGCGGGTCGCGGACATCCTGCCCGCGAATATTCGTGAAGGAGAATTCAATTGGTTAATAGATCTCGCTTGAGTGTTTTTGTCTGTACCTTGCTTTTTCTTTTTCTCATCGCTTGCAACCAGACCGCTTCAAATTCGAACACAACTTCCGACGGCAAACCAGCCGCAAACGTCAAGACCGGCGTCAAACCCGTCGCTGATTCCCAGGTGGCAGTGATCGAGACGGCTGACTACGGCCGCATCGTCGTTGAACTCTATCCAAATATCGCGCCGCAGCATGTCGAGCGATTCAAGAAGTTGATCAATGAACACTTCTACGATGGCACGGCGATTCATCGCGTCGATCCGAACCTCGGCATCATTCAGGGAGGTGATCCGCAAACGAAAGGCGGTAACCAACAGATTTGGGGAAGCGGCAGTTCACCTTATCCGAATGTGCCGGCGGAGTTCAGCGATATTCAGTACGAGCGCGGAACGTTGGGCGCAGCGCGTACGCAGGACGTCAACGGCGCAAACTGCCAGTGGTTCATCACGCTGAAGAAGCAGCCGGCGTTTGATAAGCAATACACCGTGTTTGGAAGAGTGATCGATGGGATCAAGAATGCCGAGATCATCATGACCGCTCCGACACAGACTGGAAGTGAGAGACCGGCGGATAAAGTCGTGATCAAGAGTGTAACGCTGCAGCCGCGGTCGAGTTTTCCGTAGGAGCGCAGGCATCTTGCCTGCGGTTCGCGCGCATCCTGCGCGCACTAAGTTTAATGATTGAACTCCCACACCGAAAGGACTCAACCTTAGGTTGGCATAGCCGCGGCTATCTTCCGCACTTCGATGGCGGAGAATTAGCACAGTTCATCACCTTCAGACTCAATGATTCGCTTCCACGAAATTTACTACTCCGTTGGAAAGAGGAATTGAAGTTTGAACCGAGCGCCCAAGCCTCATCGATCATGCGCCGACGCGTTGAGGCATATCTCGACCAAGGGCATGGCTGCTGTCACTTGCGCGATCATAGAGTGGCGGAGATGGTGCAGAATTCGCTCCTCTTTCATGATCGAATGAAATACAAACTCGTGGCATGGGTAGTAATGCCAAATCATGCACACATGCTCTGTACGCCGTGTGCGGGATATTCGCTTGCTGGCATCATGCATTCGATCAAATCGTTTACCTCGACGGAAGCCAATAAGTTGTTGAATCGTTCGGGCCGGTTTTGGCAAAAGGAGTATTTCGACAGGTACATTCGAAATACAAGACAGTTTGCGAAGACTGTGGCTTACATTGAGAACAATCCGGTGAAAGCAAACTTGTGCAATCTACCGGAAGAGTGGCCGTATAGTAGTGCGTGGTTCCGAAAGAAATGAACGCGCAGGCAGGATGCCTGCGACCCGCCCGCAAGGATGCGGGCGCTCCAACGCGTACTCCAATGCAGTTGCTTCTCACATCTTCGGAAACAAAATCGGCAGCGCAACTTCCGCAGTGAACATGCAGCGCGCATTGTGACCGCAGAGCGGCACGACGACGACCTGATGCTTCGCGTTGTACTTCGCGTTGACGTAAGCAGCATAGGCCTGTCCGCGCGCGAGACGCGTCGGGCCCTGGGCCATCGCCGGGCAAGACGAATCGAATCCCGCCAACGGCAGCACATCCAGTTCACCCAACAAGTAAGTTACGGGCCGGGAAGCCAACTGCTTCCGCAATTGATCATCCGGAATGTTCGCGGTGTAACCAGTGCGCGTCTTCAAGCCGTAAGGCCAGTTGTCATAAGTAGTGCAGTTGCGCGCATCGCCGAACGGTCGCAGCTCATTGTTGTTCGCCGCCGATGGCCGTTCGGGATCGAGATATGAATAACTCGATGGATTCGAAACGACATAGGTGATCGCAACGCCCGCGGTCTCGTGGATTTTGTTCGCCATCTCGTAACGCGTGACGAATTGACCACCGGCCGAATGGCCGGAGATCACGATAGCTTTCAAATTGGGAAAATTTGTCCTGTTTGTCAGTCCCCGCACGATGGCGTCCATGAAATCATAAGAGGTAAGACTCTTGTTATTGATCGATGTTCCTCCCGAGCGCCAGCTGTCTCCACCACACGGCCAACTGACCTCATTCGCCGCAAGCGTGTCCCGACAGGCGCCGTCGTTCGAAGCGAAGCGCGGCGAGATCACAATGGTGTCAGTCATTGCGTTCGCGAGAAAGGTTGCGGCCAGACTCGTGCGAAAGTAGTTGTCCGCATCACGGCCCTGGCCGTGGACGACGATCAAGGCCCGCACGATCTGTTCGTTTTTCTTGTCCAGTGGGTACGTCGAGTAAATGAGTGACCGCGATTCGCCGCCGAGACTCACCCAACGCGTGCAATCGGGCGTAGCTTTTGTGCAGGGTTCAGCGGCGTAAGCCGGAATGCAGACCAGCAGAAAAGTCAGAAACAGTAGGATGCGCATCATGGCGCGAGAGAATAATTCGTGATTGGAGGATGCGCAAGCTTGATGCTCCGTTAGGAGCAGAATATCTTTAGAAACGACAGATCGTTTACCCCTAAACGAAGAAGAGGAGCACAGCGGTGGTTGTGCTCCTCTTCTGCGGTAACCTTTGAGAGGCGAGGTTCTATAAATATCTCGCTCCTAACGGAGCGAATACCGTATTGACAGATTTAAATAGTGTCCTCTTTGGTCTTCGACTGCTCTTCCAACTCATACCGGTCGCGATCGCGCTTCTCGATCTTATTAAGGAAATCCAGCTCTTCGTTGTCTTCAAAACTCACACCCATTGCTTTCGCGTTCTCTTCGACGAGCGATTGATCGGGCGTGGGGCTGTCGCCGGCTATAGATTCCGAGCCTGCATCATTTACGTCTTCCCAGTCAGCGTCGACGTCGCCACCCGCGTCCGCAGGGGAAGCGGCAGTATTATTGTGCAGCCGCTGCGCCAGCAAGTCAGGATCCTTTGGCGCATGCGCGATCTCTTCTTCCATGAATTCTTCAATCTCAGGATCGGGCACGAACTCTGGATCATTGCTCAGATAGTTGAATGCTTCCGGCTGCTTCTTCGGCATAGCGATGGTCTCCTGTTGTGGGATGTGCTCGACACATCCGGATCATCGATCAAAACGCAGGGGGTTCGGTTGACGCGACTATAACAAATCAACTATCGCAGTCACAACGAAGCCAGGCGGTGACTGTAATCACATTTTAGTCACGACGTGGCACGCGCATCCTGCGCGTGAGTTCACGGGCGAGACGCCCGTGCCACCTCTTCAAAATAGGCAGTCACGCGTCACGACAGTCGCTTGACGATCCATCACGCGAAACCTAAACTTAGATTTGATCAACGTCAGTCAAATCACTTGGGAAAAGCCTATAGCTTTTCGACGCCTCTATGCGCGCAGGGATGCGCGCGATCCGCAGGCAGGGATGCCTGCGCTCCACAACTATGCCGCATAATCTCTGGAACACACTGCAATCGTTTGCACCCAACCCCGGAAAGTCCGGTCAATTTTATTCATTGCCCCAACTGGAAAAAGAAGGCATCGGCCCAGTCTCGAAGCTGCCCGTGAGCATTCGCGTAGTGCTCGAATCCGTGCTGCGGAATTTCGACGGTACGAAGATCACTGAAGACGACGTGCGCGCCGTTGCGAACTGGCAACCAGGCGCCGAGCGTACCGAAGAAGTGCCGTTCGTGGTGGCGCGTGTGTTGTTGCAGGACTTCACCGGCGTGCCTCTGCTCGTTGATCTCGCGGCGATGCGTTCGGCGGTGACGCGACTCAATAAGAACCCCGCGATCATTGAGCCGCTGGTGCCGGTCGATCTGGTGATCGATCACTCGGTGCAGGTTGATTTCTCGAGCACTTCAGACGCGTTCCGCAAAAACATGGAAATGGAGTTCAAGCGGAACAATTCGCGTTACCAATTTTTGAAGTGGGGGATGCAGGCGTTCGACGGTTTTCGCGTTATTCCACCGGGCATCGGTATCTGTCATCAGGTGAATCTCGAATACCTGGCGAAGTGCGTGTGGGAAAAGTACGGCGTCTACTATCCTGACAGTCTTGTCGGCACCGATTCGCACACGACGATGGTCAATGGCCTAAGCGTTGTCGGCTGGGGTGTCGGTGGAATTGAAGCCGAGGCCGCGATGCTGGGCCAACCGGTTTACTTCCTGACGCCTGACGTTGTCGGCGTCCACATGAGCGGACAGTTGCGCGAAGGCGTGACTGCGACGGATCTGGTTCTGGCGGTCACGGAACTCCTTCGCAAAGCCAAAGTCGTTGGCAAGTTTGTCGAGTTTCACGGCGAGGGTGCCGCGTCACTTTCGGTAGTCGATCGCGCGACGATTGCGAACATGTCGCCCGAGTATGGCGCGACGATGGGTTATTTTCCGCCCGATGACAAAACCTGCGAATACTTGAAAGCCACGGGCCGCGACGACGATCACGTCGAGGCAGTGGGCAATTACTTCAAAGCGCAAGGCATGTTCGGCATGCCGCGCAAAGGCGAGATCGAATACAGCACTCTGCTGGAACTCGATCTCGACACCATTGTGCCGAGTGTGGCTGGACCAAAGCGTCCGCAGGATCGAATTCCGCTGCCGGAATTGAAGAACACATTCATCAATCTTCTCCAGCAGGATTCGAAATCGGGCGGCTACGGCAAACCGTACAGCGAAATCGACGTGCGCTACGCCGCAGACATTGGCGCGAGTGAACACGCGTTGGCGGTCGTGGTCGGTGGAGGACAACAGCAGTCTGTTTCGGCTCCGGCGCCGTCGGGCAACGACGTGACGCCGCGCGAGACCAGCGTCTGGACCGAAACGGAAATGATGAACAACCGTCCTACGCCCGATCGCGTCGCGGAAGTTATGACGGAAGAATTCCCGAAAGCGCACGTAGATCTTGGTCACGGCGACGTTTTAATTGCGGCCATCACTTCGTGTACGAACACTTCCAATCCCAGCGTGATGTTGGCGGCGGGCTTGCTCGCGAAGAAAGCTGTCGAGCGCGGGTTGAAAGTGCGGCCGACAGTGAAGACTTCGCTCGCGCCCGGCTCGCGCGTGGTGACCGAGTATCTCGAGAAGACAGGTTTGCAGCCTTACTTGAATCAGCTTGGTTTCAATCTAGTGGGCTATGGCTGCACAACTTGCATTGGGAACTCAGGTCCGCTCGATCCGACGATCGAAGAGATGGTGAACGATCACGATCTGATCGCGGCGAGCGTCCTTTCCGGCAATCGCAACTTTGAAGCCCGTGTGCACCAGAGCATCAAGGCGAATTTTCTGATGAGTCCGCCGCTCGTCGTCGCGTTCGCGCTGGCAGGTCGCGTCGATCGCGATCTATCAAAAGAGCCGCTGGGGCAGGGCGCTAACGGCGAAGACGTCTACCTCCGCGACATCTGGCCGGCGATGGAAGAGATCAGCGGCTTGATGAGTGAAGCGATGGACCCGGCAACTTATCGCCGGTTGTATGGCAACTTCGCCGATCAGAATCCGATGTGGAATTCGATTCCCGCGACGAGTGGGCTGACTTACAAATGGGATCCCAATTCAACGTACATTCAGGATCCGCCGTTTTTCGTTGGCTTCGGTGCCGAGGTCGGCGAGATGGAAGACATTCATGGTGCTCGGCCGTTGGCGATCTTCGGCGACTCAGTCACGACGGATCACATCAGCCCCGCGGGAGCGATCAAAGCGACTTCGCCCGCTGGCGTGTATCTGCAGCAGCGACGCGTCGATGTCGCGGACTTTAACAGCTACGGATCGCGCCGCGGCAATCATGAAGTAATGATGCGCGGCACGTTCGCGAATGTGCGCATCAAGAATCTGATGGTGCCGGGCACGGAAGGCGGAGTGACTCTTTATCAGCCGAACCCGCAATCCGAACCGGAGCGCATGAGCATTTACGACGCGGCGATGAAATATCAGAGCGAAGGCACGCCGCTCGTCGTGATCGCCGGGCAGGAATACGGCACCGGGTCGTCGCGCGACTGGGCGGCGAAGGGAACTCGCCTGTTGGGCGCGAAAGCGGTGATCGCGCAGAGCTTCGAACGCATCCACCGCAGTAACCTCGTGGGCATGGGCGTTCTGCCGTGTCAATTCAAAGAAGGCGTCAGCGCGCAGTCATTGAATCTCGACGGCACTGAAACGTTTGATATCACGGGATTGGAAAACGTCGAAGTGAAACCGCGGCAAGATGTGATGCTCACAATCCATCGCGCCGACGGATCAACCGACGAAGTACCGGTTGTCTTGCGCATCGATACGCCGATTGAAATCGATTACTACCTGCACGGTGGAATCTTGCCGTATGTGCTGAGGCAGTTGTTGGCGGGAACAACGGGATTTTAATTCGGCCAGCGAGCCCAGGGTGCGCCCCTTCACCAACATCGCTTCCCACTGAAACACCGCAAGGTTTGCTTGCGTATGATCGCGTTGGACGCACTCAAACTTTGCGATCGCAAACTCGCCGGAGAACATCACACATGTCTAAGCGAACCAAGGCTCTGTTCTTGATTGCTGGTCTGCTCTCGATCGTTTCGATCGGCCTGCTCGTTTCCACACGCTCCAGCAGCGCTCAAGCTCAAGGCGACAAGCCCGTGGAGGAGGCGTTCAAGAACCTTCAAGTGCTGAAAGGACTGGGTCTGCGACAGTCGCAGCTCTCCCACCTGATGAATTTTATGGCGGTGTCGATCGGCGAGAAGTGTGAATTTTGTCATGTATTCATTGGCAAGGATCCAAAGACGGGTTACCGCAATTGGATTTATGAAAGCGATGAAAAACCAGAGAAGCAGACAGCCCGGCGCATGTTGCAGATGGTCTTAACGATCAATGGATCGAACAAGGTCGATTTCACGCAGAACTCAGTTACGTGCTTCACCTGTCACCGCGGTCAAACTACGACAGTGGGATTGCCAACCATGCCGCTGACGAAATCAGGGCACGAGCCGGAGCCCAATCCACCGGCGCCCACGACACCGCGTGCGCGACCATCAGTTGAAGAGATCATTGCCCGATACATCCAAGCCATTGGCGGTTCGAATGCGACCGGCACGAAGACACTTTCCATGATTGGAACACGCACGGCTTCACAGAACCGTTCTGCCGCGAATGAGATCACTCTGGCACTACCTGACAAATTGCTTATGGTCGGAAAAACACCGCAGGGCGTCACGCGACAGATCCTGTCCGGCGATAACGGTTGGGTATTAAACGGCAACAATCTGCAGACACTCAGCCCAACCGACGCGGCCGACGCGCGGCGGAGCCTGGCAACAATTTTCGGTGTAGTTAAAGTATCGTCCTCGCCCGGAATGCAGCTCGCCGGTGTAGAAAAGATCGATGGGCGTGAGATGTGGGTGGTGGTGCAAACGATTTCCGACAAGAGAGTTAGTTATGACTTCGACGCGGAAACCGGTCTACTGCGAAGAAGGACTACGATTACGCACACGGCCGCGCTTCCGCTCCCAGAGCAAATTGATTTTGAAGACTACCGCGATGTGGACGGAGTGAAAGTGCCGTTCATTATTCGCAGCTCGGTGATTGATACTTACTTCGGCTGGACGCGCACGTTCACGGAGATCATGAGGAACATGCCGGTCGATGAGAAATTGTTTGCCAAGCCGGACGTGCCGTGATCACTCACTCTCCAAAAGTTTTCTAGCGCGATCCAATTCTTTCAAGCGGGCTTTGCTAACGCTTGGATACTTCAGATCCATCGACTTCAATTTTGAAACGATAATGTCGGCGACGGCGACGTGAGTGAACCACTTGTGATCCGCCGGGATGATGTACCAGGGCGCCCACTTGGTGCTCGTGTGCCGGAAAACGTCCTCGAAGGCTTCGTGATACTCATCCCAGTGGCCACGCTCCTGAACGTCGGTCAAAGAGAACTTCCAATTCTTTTCCGGAGTATTCAGGCGCGCCAGGAATCTCTGACGTTGCTCTTCTTTTGAGACGTTGAGAAAAAACTTGATTATCTCGATGCCGTTGCGGACCAGATAACGCTCAAAGTCATTGATTTGATCAAAACGCCATTGCCAAATGTCCTTTTTCATCGACTTCGGCGGGAGCTTCTGGGCCTGCAGGAATTCGGGATGCACACGCAGCACCAAAACCTCTTCATAGTAAGACCGGTTGAAGATGCCGATGCGCCCGCGTTCGGGAATTGCGCGATGACAACGCCACAGATAATCGTGATCGAGTTCTTCGGCGGACGGCGCCTTGAATGAGTAAACTTCCGTGCCCTGCGGATTAACTCCTGACATTACGTGCTTGATTACACTGTCTTTGCCCGCAGCGTCCAGCGCCTGAAAGATCACCAAGAGCGCCTTCGTGTCCTGCGCGTAGAGAACGTCCTGATATTTGGCGAGTTTATCGATGTCCGCTGCGAGTTTTTCGCGGGCCTCTTCCTTCTGACGAAATTTGCCGGTGAAGCCCGGGTCAAAATCACTCAGCCGCGCTTTCTTTCCCGGCGGCACAAGAAATAGTTCATGGTTCATGTTCAGGGGTCCTCGTGGTTGATCAAAGGGTTCGTTCAAGCCCCACTCGATCCCACTTTGCCAAATTCGCGCCCGCTTCGTACGTGCTCTGACAGAAATCCATCAATGCATCTTCGGGCGAAGATGATTTGCGCACGGCGTCATACGGCAAAAAGAATTCGCTCATCTCGTTCGAATAAAAAGCTTCGGCGGGTTTGACCTTCGCGTCGCCGAGTCCCGTAGGTGCCGGAGCAGTGTAGGAATAGAACGCGGCCTGCTGGCCGTTGCCGCCGGGCCAGAAGCCATGGCTGATATTTTCGTGCGAGTAACCTTCAGCGGTGATCTTGTCGGCGCCTTCGCGTGGCGGCGCGGGCCGGCCGGAGAAACGCGTCACCGCGTGATCGAAGCTGCCCCACCAGAAATGCACGGGACTAACTTTGCCGATGAAACGCGCGCGAAATTGTTTGAACACATCGTCGACGGAAACGAGCGCATGCCAAAAACGATTCACGTAATCAGCATCGTAGGACTTGTGAACTTGATCTTGCTCGAAAGGAATCGCTTCGCGCACGGCTGAGAACGGCGCCGGCACCTCAACGGGCATGGTCCAAATTTTCACGTTAATGCCAAAGTGATGCAGCGTAGACAGCAGTTCCTTGTAAAAATCAGCTACTGATTGCGGGCGCAACCTGAGGGCTGTACGCGCGCCGTCGCTGCATTCGACGCGCAGTTTGTGGTCAATGAAATCGAATTCGATTTCGAAGATTCGATCTTCATAAGACATCGGCGACGTCGTCAGACCACGCGCGGAAACGTACAGCGGCACGTTCCACCAGTGATTGACGAGCGGCGTTGTCTCCAGCCGAATCTTGCCGACAATCTGCGTCCACATGTGCAGCGTCGCGAGCGTGTCCTGCCATTCTTCGAGGATGAGTTCGGGCCAGTTGTCGGTCGTCATAATGGGAAGATACGCCCAACGATACAGAACCGCGAGCGGTAGCGAGCGGGTTAAGGCGGCAAATGCCGTCGGAAAGTAATTTCTCGGCATACCGCTGGAGAAGTAGAGTCTTTATCCCGCTCGCTACCGCTCGCGGTTCTGTAATGGCGGTGGTAGATTCTTAGTTCGATCTTAGCAACCGAGGGAACGAAATCATGTCAACACCACAACCACAGACCACTTCGCGTCGTTATCAACTGTTCATAGACGGTCAATTTGTTGATGCCGAATCGGGCAAAACTTTCGCGACGCCGAACCCAGCTACCGGCGAGACTTTCGCTGAAGTTGCTGAGGCAGAGAAAACAGACGTCGACAAGGCAGTTGCGGCGGCACGCAAAGCGTTTGAAGGCAAATGGTCAAAGTTGAGCGCGCGCGATCGGGGTCGCCTGCTCTACAAACTGTCGCAATTGATTGAGCGCGATGCGGCGCAACTCGCTGAGTTGGAAACACACGATAACGGAAAGCCGATCAAAGAATCGACGTACATCGATCTGCCGGGTGTAGTGGAGAATTTCGAATACTTCGCGGGCTGGCCTACGAAGATTGAAGGCGAGACGATTCCTGTGCCCGGACAGATGTTCAACTACACCTTGCGCGAGCCGGTCGGTGTCTGCGGACAGATCATTCCGTGGAACTTCCCTCTGTTGATGGCGGCGTGGAAACTTGCACCGGCGTTGGCGGCGGGAAATACGGTGGTGCTTAAACCTGCCGAGCAAACTCCGGTCACGGCTCTCGAACTGGCGAAGTTGATTCAGGAAGCAGGTTTTCCCGAAGGCGTCATCAACATTGTTCCTGGTTACGGCGAAACTGCCGGTGCTGCGCTCGCCTCGCATGCGGGCATCGACAAAATCGCGTTTACTGGCTCGACCGAAGTTGGCAAGCTGGTCGCCAAAGCGGCGGCGGAAAACTTGACCAAGGTTTCACTTGAACTCGGTGGCAAAGCACCGAACGTGATTTTTGCCGATGCCGATCTCGATCAGGCAGTCAACGGCGCGATGATGGGAATCTTTTTCAACCAAGGTCAGGTGTGCTGCGCCGGTTCGCGCATCTTCGTTGAAGAGAAGGCGAAAGATGAATTCCTCGAGCGCTTCAAAGAGAAAGCCGAGAAGGTGAAAGTCGGCGATCCGATGGATAAAGCGACCTTGATGGGACCGCAAGTTTCGGAAGAACAACTGAATCGAATCAAAGGTTACGTCGACATCGCGCGCGCAGAAGGCGCGACAGTTCTCACGGGCGGTGCGGCGCCACAACTCGATCCGCAATTCAAGAACGGCTACTTCTTTCAGCCGACGATCTTCAGTGACGTGGACAACAAGATGCGCGTCGCGCAGGAAGAGATCTTCGGCCCCGTCTCGAGCGTCATCACTTTCAAAGATGACGACGAGCTGATTGAGAAAGCGAACGACACGATCTACGGATTGTCTGCGGGAATTTGGACACAGAACATCACGCGCGCGCATCGCTTCGCGAAGGCGGTGAAGGCCGGCGTCGTTTGGATTAATACCTACAACATGATGAACGCCGCGTCGCCCTTTGGCGGTTACAAGCAATCGGGTTATGGCCGCGAGATGGGACGGCACGCACTGGAGCTCTACACGCAAGTTAAGAGCGTGTGGGTTGACCTGTCGGGCAAACCAATTGGCTGGTTTGGGAAGTAGTTAAATAACCTCATGGTCGGGAGGGGTGCTTGCGCTCGCGTTTCCTGAATTCTGACCAGCGGGGGCAAGCCGCCCTTCCTAACCATGAGATTGCGAAACCCTCTGGCCTGATGTTGCCAGACCACGAATTTCAGATTCCAAATTCCAAAATTTCAATACTCAACGGTGGCTGGTAGTATTTCCCGCCACCAAGCTAAATTGCACCTTTCCTGCTGCACCAATTCCCCGAACTTTCTGAACCGAGGACAAACTGAATGAGAATTAACCCCGTGGTCGCCGCTTTTGTGCTTGCTGTTGTCACTTTGATTAGCGCCGCGCCAGTGCTCGCTCAGTCACCTAATACCGCCAGCATGGTCGTCACAGTAGTCGATCAGAATGGCGCGGTCGTCGAAGGCGCGAGTGTGACTGTGACGAACACCGCTACCGGCGCAACGCGGGACGCCGTTTCCGGCGACGAGGGCACAGTAACCTTTGCCGGACTGCCATTAACGGGCGAGTACAAGGTGAGCGTAAAGATGACTGGCTTCACCGCGGACGATGCCACGGGATTGACGTTGCGCGCCGGCGAAACTTCCACGGTAAAAGTGAAGGTCGTGGCGGGCGGCGGTCAGAGCGAAGTCACCGTTTTCGGCACGACTGAAGGAGTTCGCGCCGATCCGCAGATTGGTCTTCCGCTTGAAAGCAAGCGCATCGATGAGCTGCCGGTCCTCGGTCGCAAAGTCTCGACGCTGCCGCTGCTGAACTCTGCGTTCCGGCAAGGCAAGGGCACGGGCGATCTCTTCGTCAATCAGACGTACTTCATTACCGGCGTTGGTTCGCGCCGCGCGACCACGATTGTGCTGGACGGCGCGAGCAATGATGAAGGATGGGGCCGGCAAACCGCCGTCGCCACGGTACCGATGGGCGCCGTTCAGGAGTTCAATGTACTGACGAACGCGTTCTCATCTGAGTACGGATGGACGTACGGCCCGGCGCTGAATGTGATTACCAAGTCGGGCACGAACGATTTTCACGGCGAAGCCCTTTACATGCTTCGCCCCGGCGGCTCCTGGCAAGCCAAACGCTTCTCAACGGACAATTTCTGTCCGCCCTCACTCACCAGTTGCGTTGCGCCGACTAATCTGGTCGCGATTAATCCGGTCGACATCCCGGACAAGCTGAACCAGTTCTCCGGCGCCATTGGCGGGCCGATCGTTAAAGACAAGACTTTCTTTTTCGTTGCTGGTGACTACACCCGACAGGATCGCACGACCTTTTTGTCGAGCGCTCTGCCGTCGTTCGTGTTACCGGCCGACGGGCATCTCGACGTAACTGGTCATTATCGCCAGACGCTTTTGGACGCGCGTGTCGATCACAAGTTCACTCCG
>Ga0207675_100003951_pt1 | contig 14393 bp, 27 predicted proteins | sample KBSSwiS42_FD_184305 | JGI IMG/M metagenome (GOLD analysis project Ga0207675, IMG submission 184305) | Switchgrass rhizosphere microbial communities from Kellogg Biological Station, Michigan, USA - KBS Switchgrass S4-2 (SPAdes) (version 2) | ecosystem: Host-associated > Plants > Roots >... | reverse complement strand
CCCCCCCGATTTCAGCGAGCAGTTCGGAGATACGCCGCAAGGAAGCGGCCTGCCTGGTCTCGATCGCCGAACGAAGGCAGTTGGCGACCATGGCCACCGAAGCCGGCTGAAGCGCGGGCGGAACGCAAAGCGCCGCCAACGACATCGATGTCTCGATCAGCGCTTCGCTCGCTAGGCCGACGGCGATTGCCTGCTCGGGCGGCGAGTAGACATATTGGGCGATCGCGAGGCGTCGCCGAAGGACTTCACTGAAGTCGTCGGCGATCGCCTTCGCCAGTTCGGTGGCCTTTTCCTGGCTGCGGTCGAAATTCACTCCGCCGCCTCCATCACTTCCTCGGCGTCGGCCGAGGCCGCCCTGCCGAGGCGCAGCGCGGGGTGCACCCAGCGCTCGGCCGCCGCGCGCTCGGCGTCGCCGGCGATCTCGGCCGAGGTCCCGAGCAGCGTCTTGAGCACATGCGCCGTGATCTCGGCCGACTTGCGCTTCGCCCACGAGGCGGTGGTCGCCAGGCCGACGAACGGCACGGCGATCTCCAGGCGCTTTAGGTTGGGGAACAGGTTGAGCAGACCGGCAGTCGGCTGCCACCAGTCGCGGACTCGATCGGCGTGGCCGGTGGCTTGGGCGATCGCGTCGTGGACCGGTACGCGATAGCCGTCCGCATCGAGACTGCGGACAAGCGCGATGCCGGCGAGGACCGCGTGCGCAATCTGCTTCTCGGTCCATGGCATCCGCTTGAAGGCGTCGAATGCTTCCGGCAGGTCTGGCAGGGTGAACGCCGGCCAGGCCTTCACGCGCTCGAGCTCGGCGGCATATTCGCTCTCGCCGACAAGCGCCGCCGTTCCATCGGCATCGGCATCGATGCCGACGAGCCCCCACATGCCCACGTCCTGCGGCTTGGCCCGCGTAAGCTGCATCCGAAGCTGGGCCCAGACGAAAGCGTCGAGCGCCACGCCCCAATGCAGGCGCTGCGCCTCGAGCACCAGCATCTCCCGCAGGTGGGCGCGGCGTAGCGATCGGAGCAAAGCGACACCGTCCGACGTGAGCCCGTCACCGTCCCGCAGCAGCTGGTCCGCAGCCATGTGGTCGCCACTGCGCCAGTTCGAACCTGAGGGGGCAATGGCAGCGCCATCTGCCGGACGTGAGAGGACCATGCCTTTCCGCGACGATAGTGCCGCCGATGGCTCACGTAGCGGCTTCTTGCCCGCCGGTTTGGTGGCGCGCGCCTGAGCAGTACGGCTCGCCCACCAGAATCGGATATGGTCCTGGCCGGCGTCATCAACCTGGATCGTCGCAATGACGTCACCGTCCGGAAGCTGCAGGCGACCGTCCTCCTCGGCCGGGAAGATCTCGAGGCTGTTGTCGCTCTGACCGAACTGGTTTTTCGGAGGTAACGGCTCGAACTTGAGGTCTGGCCGCACAGTGACCTCGCGGGTGCGATCGCGCAGCGCCTGCAGGCGATCCTCCGAAAGTTTGCGGAGCAGCGCAGCGTCGAACACGCGGCCGCGGTGCGACGCTTCGTCGGCGAACATGTCGAGCTCGTAGCGCCCGCCGGCCTGGCGATAGACGTCCTCGCCGACGAAGCGCAGCAGCTTCTCGAGCTGCTCGTCGCCCACGTTGAGCATTTTGTGGATCGTCTTCGCGGTCTGGTTCCACTCGGGCTCGTGCTTGAAGCGCTGCCAGGCCAGCCGTTGCGCCTCGTGATCTTCGGTCGCCGCGAACGCTTTGGCGTTGTCGAGGCTGAGCTTTTCGGTCTTGAACGCCTCGAAGATCTCAGGCGCGAGATTTGCTAGGCGGAGGTGCTGCACCACCCAGCGCCGGGTCTGGCCGAAGTGCGCCGCGATATCGTCGATGCCGGTACCGCGCTTATGCTGGCGTGCGATCGCCATATACTCTTCGTACGGCCGAAGGTCTCGCCGGAGTTTGTTCTCCATGTGCGAGAGCTCGATCAGCTCGGCGTCGGGCAAGTCGCTGATGCGAATATCGACTGGCCAGTCGGCAGGCAGCTCGCCTCGTTCGATGAGGCCGACGATCGCACGGTACCGGCGGCCGCCGGCGGCGACTCCCCATTTGCGCTTGGCGGGCGGGCGTGTCTCGTTGCCCCGCATCGGGTGCACGACGAGCGGATAGATCAGCCCGGGCTGGCCGAGCAGGATCCGCGCCTGGATCGACGCGGCGATGCGGCCGACGTCGCGATTGTCCTCTTCGTTCTCGCGGACGTTGAAGGGCGAGACGCATAACTGGTCGACGGTGAGTGTGGTCGGGCTAGCGTTCATGGGCGTTCTCCATCGCGGCCGCGTGGATCGCGGCGTGCGGAGCCGGGGCTTGTCGGATTGTCCCCCCCCCCCCCGGCGGAGAGGCGAGTGGGATGGCGAGCTGCAGACCCTCGCCCGGGAAATTCAGATCCAGGTGCGCGCATTCCGGGCAGCTGCAGGGCGAAGGGGAGAGGGCGCGCTTCACGGCTCGTCTCCGAATTCGGCAGTCGCGTTGATCGCGCTGCAGAACAGCTTGGTTAGGGCCTCGGCGACACCGTTGGGGCGAGTCCGATCAATATCGACGGCGAGCACCTCACGGCCGTGCGCATCGACGACTGTGCCGTAGCGATCGCCCAGGCGCAGCGGCGGCTCGACACCGAGGCCACGGAGGCGCGTAGCAAAGTCGCCGTCGGCTACCACGTGTTTTCGTCCTGGCAACGGCTGCAGAAGCCGCCGCTGATCGCTGGGCAAGCCGCACCGCACAGCACGCAGCGGGTTGCTGGTGCGCGGCGCTTGTGACGAACGAGCGCCACAGCGCCGGCCAGGACGAGCCCGTACCCGAGCAAAAGGAATATGCCGCCGAGCGTCACGCTGGCACGTCCAGTTGCGCATCGATCGATTGCATGTCGCGGATGATCGCGCGCAGCCCCTCGCGCGTAAGCGACGTCGCAAAGCCGACGTCGGCGTCCTGGCCGGCAAACCAGAACATGGTGATGCCGCCGAGCTCCGGCGTAGCGGTCCAAGCCAGATGGATACCGTCGCGGAAAGGCACCATCGTCATCTCGCCGTTCGGATGCGGCAGAATGGCGTGACCGGCTTCGAACACTACCAGTGGCCCGTCGTACGGGCGCATTGGCTGCTCGGCTTCGGGCCCGAGGATCTCGGCGGTCCGGATCATGGCCGACGGCCGATCTCGCAAGGGCGGCACACCCGGGCACGGAGCGGCTTGCGCCGGCCACCGCACACGACGCAGCGCGCCGGCGGATTGACCGTGCGCTGCCACCTCCGGACGCGATGGCGCGGGCCGTACATCAGGCCTGGTCGCCCTGACCTACGCATAGCTGGCGCGCGATCTCGCGAGCGTTGCCCTGCGCCTGGATCTGGACACCGCTCAAGAGGTGCAGCATGACCGTGTCGGCGGGCGGCGGAGCGGTTTCCACGCCGTCGACCAAAGTGCCGCGGTGCGGCGCAATTACCGCGACGGCAGCCGGGTTGACGAAAATCCCCCCGATCTGAACAAAGTCGGTCGCCATTACGCTTCTCCTTTTCCGAGGTACTCGAGCGCGGTTGGGTGGCAGGGCATCGGGTCCCGCTGGCCGTCGAAGCGCACCATCACGTAGTGCCCCATGCCCGGGTGCTCGGCCGCGATCGTCCCGAGGTTGTTCCGGGTGAGTTCGGTATGGCGGACGCGCTCACCGATCTGAGGATCGACGTGATAGAAGCGCCGCACATAGGCGTAGGGGAGGTCGGGCGACGGGCGCGCGCTCATGCCGTCGCCTCCGCCCGCTCGCGCATCACGTCATCGAAGATTTCCTTGGTGTCCTTTTCGAACTCATCGAGATCTCGGCCAAGCTCGTTCGCTGCCTCCGAGATCATGTCGATCTCGTCGCACCAATCGTACGCGATGTCCTCGACGAGCTTGCGAATGCGAGCGACCCGCCGCTTTGTGCGGTTCATCGCCAGTTGCTCGAATGAGAGCCGTTTGCCCATCACGCCAGTCCCAGCGCCTGGCGATAGGTCTCGAGCAGCGCGTCGGCTTCGTCGCGCGCGTGTTTCTCCATCTTCCGGAGACGCACGATCGAGCGGATGGTCTTGGTGTCGAACCCGGTGGCCTTGGCCTCGCCGTAGACATCCTTGATGTCGTCAGCGATGCCCTTCTTTTCCTCCTCCAGGCGCTCGATGCGCTCGATCAGAAGGCGCAGCTGGTCGGCGGCGATGCTGTCGCTCATCTAAGCGCTCCGAAGATGACGAGGGGCGACGGCACTAAGTGCGCAGTCGAAAGCACGGTGGTCACCGCGGTCGCGCCGATCATGAAGATCACAAGCCACCGGAATGCTCGGCCGTAGCCAGCTTCCTCGATCGCCAGCGGTGGTGAACACCGCCGACACGGGCACGAGATAGGGTGCACGCGCTGTTCTTCGGCGCGGACGCGGGCACGGCGACGCGGACGCGGCGCAGCGTTTAGCTCGGCGAGCTTCATGGACGTTCCCCTGTGCTAGTGCGGCGCCGAACAGCCCGAAGATGATTGCGAGGCCGACGAGCGCGATGATGAAGCGGGTGCGGTTCTTGAGCTTGAACAGGATCACGATCGCGCCGACGCCGACGATTACCGCGACCTGCACGAACGGAATTACGGCGAGGACCTCGCGCTTCATGCCGCGGCCCCGAGGCGATCGGGGGCGATCCCGGCGCGCGTCGCGCAGGCGCTGCACAGTGTGTCGGAAACCCAATGGCAGCCAATGAACTGGCAACGGCCGCCGCTGGTGTCGCAGGCGTCGAGCTCGCTGCAGCCACAGCCCAGGCAGATCCGCGGCTCCGGCAGGCGTGCGCCGCGGTGGATTTCATCAAGGCGCAGCAGCACCACCGGGTCGAAGCGGAAGACTTCGCGTAACGCGTCGATCGTCGCATTACTCATCGGCGAGGCGTCGGCTTCGATCTGGCGCAGCCAATGCACGCGGGCCGCCTCATTGAGGTGGTGCGGCACGGTGTACATCTTCGCTGCAACGTCCTCGATCAGGAGGCCGTGTGCCTGGCGGCGGAGTGCGATGTAGGCGCCGGGGCTGATCGCCATGGCAGGATCCTTAATGGCAGCAGAAAAGCCATCCCGGCAGCGGGCAGAGCCGCCGGGTGGCCTGTTGCAAAGAGATTCAGGCTTTTGTCTGCGGACCTTACGGCGGGTGTCGTGCGCGGGCGGCGCGCGCTATCGAGTCGACCACCGGGAGGAGGGCGTTGAAGGCGGAGACGGCCTCGGGCAGCTCGCGCAGCGCGCGGAAGATGTCCTCGGCCGAGGGGTTGGCGCCGCAGAGGCTGATCAGCGCAGTGAGCGCCTCGCCCGATTCCTTGGCGACGATGCGCGTCATCTCGAGCAGCAGCACCTGGTCCGTGAAACGCTCAGCGATCGCCAGGTTGAGTAGATGGGCGTAAGCGTCGTGGAGCGGCGCGCCGCTGCCTCCAGCTTCCTGGAACGCCACGTCGAACTTGATCGCGATCCCAAGCGGCACGTCGGTCTCGTGATCCGGGTCGCCCCATCTGCGCACGACGGACTCGCTGCGTTCGGAAAGACGGCCCATCTGGGCCCAGCCACCGGGCAATTGCCCCGCGATGCGATCGAGCGCCTGGTGCGTCGATATCGGGGGGCGGACCTTGGTCACCGGAAGCTTTCGATATCGATCGAGCCGCCGAGCACCTTTGCCACGGCGTGTGCAATCCGGATCCGGGGAAGCCTCTCACCTTCGTCGTCAGCCAACTTCAGCATCTCGTTCAACAGGCTAGCAAGAGCCCGCGCCGTCATCCGTGACCCGCACTCCGAAAGGATATGCTCGCCTGGGCCATTGCCGAGGCGCTCGGCAGGGTTGAATGGCTCAAGCCAGAGGCTGAACCCGCCTGCGTCGCTGACGGTGACGACTTGCCGGGTCATTTGCCGGCTCCGCGCGTGACGCTGCGGTTGGACGCGGCGCGCCCGGCCAGGCGCGCTCGCAGGCCCGGGACGGCCGGCGCGCCCGACGTCGAATACAAGCGTCGCCGCACCCTCGGCAGAGAGCGCGGCGACGCCGCGACCCGGTGTGCGCTCCATCTCGCGCGCTCCGGAAGGGATGCGAAAATCGGGCGCCGATTGGCAAAGCAAACCGGCGCCCAATGGCTTAACCTGGGAAGGTCATTTGGCTGGCAGACCGGGGTCACTAACCCCGCACCCGTCGTAAGGGACGCGATAGGGTGCGGATTTCCGGCCGGTCTGCCAGCGGCCGAATGGGGGGAAAGGGATGATCGTGCGCCTTTGGAGGCGCGGCTTGTGGCCGCGCCCCCGCCGGCCATCGTTGGGTTTCCGCAAGACCAACGAAGAACAGAGGCGCCGGTCATCGGAGGACCTGGCGGCTAAAGTTGCGCACCTCGGCCCCTCGAGCCTCGAGCGCCACAAGGCGACGACGCAAGAGCCAGAGCGTCCAGCAGTTGGCCAGGATCGAGCCAGCGTTGAGGGTCACGCTGAAGGCGAGGATGAGGGACATCTAAGCCGCCTTCTCGGTGTCAGCGATGTCCTCGCGCGGGTAGATGTCCGGGCGCAAGTCGTGGCGGGAAACGCCGGTGAGCTTTTCGGCCGTCAGAACGTGCTCTGGCGGCAGTGGCCGGCCGAGCCGCACCCAATCGTGCACGGTCGATTGATTCCGACCTATCAAGCGGCCGAACGCCGACTGCGACCCAGCCACTTCTATGGCTCGAAGCAATGCGCGCGATTCGGGCGATCGGGTACCGTCCATTCGGTTAGAGCTACCGATGAGTCGGTATCGAGTCAACCGATTCGTCGGAATATCTTTCTACCGGTTTTCCGGTAGACCATTTTCATGGGGCTTGGGCCGAGAATCGAAGAGCGCATTGGCGTGCTCAAGATCACGCAGGCGGAGCTTGCGCGCAGGGCCGGCGTCCCGCAGACGACCATCAATAGTTTGATTCGCGGCGGTCACCGATCCTCGCCGCATCTCGTCCGGATCGCGCAGGCATTGGATACCAGCGCCGCCTACTTGATGGGTGATACTGACGATCCCAAAGCGAATGGCCCAGAGGTCCCTGCACTGAGTGCGGCGGCTCGAGAATTGGTGACGTGCTTCGAGGCGCTGTCGGCACGCGACCGTACCGCACTCCTGATTGTGGCAAAGGCCATGTCCCGCCCGCAAGGGGAGGCAACGCTGCACGAAGAGGGCGCCGTCTATCGTGTCGAGGACCGCCACCAACCCGCGCGCCTTCAGGAGCCGCGCCGGGAGTATGATGCTCGCCTTTCCGAAGAAATAGCACCGCGGGGCAAGAAATAGCGTGCTGGCAGCGTTCATCGCCGCGGCCCTCTTTGGGCAGGCGCAACTCCCGGATGTTCACCCGTGGACGCTGTCCCGGCGCGCGCATGGCTGCTCGATCGAGATCAGCTTTGGCGACAACGACACTCTAGCCTTGTCCTACCAGTCAGGTGGTGAGCCGGTGCTATTCTGGCTTGTGTCCGATCGTCTCAAAACCGTTGTTGATGGCGAACAGTATCGGGTCTCGACCGTGCTCGTGATGGCTGACGGTACCGTGGATGACAGCTGGTCGGGCGTGACCTTTCACGGTCAAATGCTCGGGGGAAGAACATCGATCGTCGGTGGGTTTCGTCCAACATTGCTCGAAGATTTGTCGAAAACCACGGCGATCGAAATCGTGAAGGATGGAAGGTCGGTCGCGATACACCCACTCGAGGGTGCCAGCGCCGCGATGTCCGCTCTCAAAGACTGTGGGACAACTCCCTCGCCCAAGGCGCCGGCAGCTCTGCGGAAACGAAAGATTGTGTATCGCTGATACACTTTCTGCTTGCATCGCCTGTGTATCCACGATACACAGTTGAGCAAGGGAGCACGGCGACATGCAGGTTTCGGCGAAAGACAAGCGGATCAAGGCGGTGATGGCCAGCACGGCGGGCACGCCGATCAAGGGCCTGCAGCCGAACGAAGCCGATCGGATCCGCACCCGCCTTACCGTGCTCACTTCCGCCGGCACATTGAAGCAGGTCGCGGACGCACACCCCGAATGGCGCGTCCATCAATGGAAGGGCAGGGATCTGTGGTCGATCGATGTGCTCGGCAACACCCGCCTGCTGTTCGACTATGAGGTTAAGCAGCACGTGATTTCGGGGATGTTCTACGACGATCCGCATTAGGCGGATCGTCACCTCAATTTTTGCTGGGAGTACCCAAATGCGCGAAGAGTATATGGAAGACGACGAGCCGATCGTCGTGACGTATCCGCAGCACCCGGGCGTGGTGCTTAAGGAAACGCTGGCCGATCGGTCGGTCGCCGGCGTGACGCTTGCAGCTGCGATCGGCGCCGAACGCGCGTTCATCACCAAGATGCTGAACGGCCAGAAGGCCGTCTCGTCGAGCATGGCGCTGAAGATTGAGCGCGCGATCGGCTATCCCGCCGAGCTGCTCGTCGCGATGCAGTCGCAGTTCGACCTGGCCGAAGCGCGGCGCAAGGACGCGGCCGCGCTCGAGCAGATCGAGCCGATCGGCGCGGCGGCATGAACGGCGATCCGGAAGCAGCGAAGGCTCCGGAGGCGATGACCGACCCCGAGCTGCTCGCAGCGCGGCAAAGTGTCGGGGCGGAGTGCGGCGACTTGGAGACGCCCGAGTGCGCCGCGATCGCTGCTGAGCTCGAGCGCCGCGGCATCGACTTCTAGGTGTGCAACAGCAAGCATCAGTCTAGGGCGCCGTCCTGGATCGAATAAGTAACGTTCCTTGCTCGCATTGCGCCTGATTCCCGCTATGTTCCAAGCGGGAGGGCATTCGCGATGCGTCCGGAGTTCGGGCTTTCGCCCACGGTGACCAGCTACAAGCTGCGGGCGCTCGAATTCATCGTCACCTATTGGGCGGCCCGACATGAATCGCCGAGCTACGCCGAGATCGGCAACGCGCTCGGCGTATCCGCGAAGCACGCCGGCACGTTGGTGCGGCAACTTGCCGACGAGCATCGCATCAATCGCCTGCCTGGCAAACACCGCAGCATCGTACCCCTGACTGCCCGCGAAGAAGCCGTGCGGCTCTTGCGCAAGGAAGGGTACACGGTCGACGAGGACCACTTGCACGCGGACCCCCCGGTAACAAATCAGGGTCTGCCGCCACTCGGCCTGCTCGACCATGATCCAACGCAGTCGATGGGGAATGGGGATGAGCGACCAAATCAGCATGAGCTTTCGCGACCGCGTCGAGCAGATCGATCGCGAGGAGCGCGAAGCGCGCCGCGCAGCACAGCGCGCATCGCGCGCAGCCAGGGCGGCGCCACCGGCTAGAGGTATTGGCTGGTCGACCAAGCTCACCCGGGCCCAGCTGGCGAAGGCCAGCGCAGCCGCGGAGCTGCAGGCGCAGCTTCGCGAGCAACGCGACGCGATCTGGGCGAAACGGAACGAGCTGGCGGCGGCCGAAGAGACCGAGCTGCGCGAGCTTATCGCGAAGCGCGAGGCCGAATGGGGGCACAAAGCCAACGGCACCGCCGCAACGCACGCCGATCACGCCGACCGCTCGAAACGGCGCGAAGGCGCGATCGCGCGGCTGTACGACAGCAAGAAGCTGAACGATCACCACGTTGCCTATGCGGAGATGATCAAATGTGCCGCCGAGCGCGTGCGCGATAGCGTGGCGGTGCGGACGGCCAGCCTCGAGACGCGCATCGACGTCTCGCGGCGCGGCGGCGAATTCTTCGAAGCGCTCGGCGCCGTGCGGATGGAGCGGGCCTTTACCATGTGGCGCCAATCGCTGCCCAGGCCGGCGCTGGTGCTCGATATCATCGTCGAGGATCTCGGCTTGGCCGCCGCGGCACGCCGGCATTGCGTGCACCACAAGCGCGCCGGCGAGCTGCTGGTGGCCGCGCTCAATGCCTGGCCGGGCTTCTCGGCCGAAGCACGTCGGCACGTGGACGAGGATGGCCTCGCCCGGGCGCATGCGCGCCTAAATTGAGCTGGTAACAAATCAGGGTCTGCAAAACGGCCACGGAACCTGCCAAATCGACCCCGCGACACGTGTGTCCTGAGCCCGTCGGCCCCTCCCCTGGCCTGGCGGGCTTTTTCGTTCCCGGAGCGCGAACCTATGGCCCAGCTGGCAATGCTGGATGACCTCGATCGGGTTATCCCCCGGCTCGACGAGATCATCCGTGACGGCCGGCTGGGCCGCCATTCGCAGCAACTGGTCGACGAAATTCAGGAACGCGTCGCGGATCTTGCCGAGGATCTGATGCGGATCGCGACCGGCGGATCGACCAATCGCTATTACGATTCGGGAGCCGTGACCGTGCGCAGCCGACTGCTCCCGGGCGGCGGGATCGCCGTCTTCTGATGGTGCCCGCCTTCGATCTCCACCCACTCCGGCGCCTGGCCGGGGACGGTGACGCACCTGTCGCCACCGTGACTCCCCGCGAGATCGCCGCGCTGCTCGCGCGCATCGATGCCGGCGACGCCGCGATCGCGGTGCTCGCCGAGCTCGTACAACCGAAAGACCAAGCATGAATCATCGCGCGCCCCGGTCTGTCGAGGCCGGGCAGAAGTTGCTGCAGCGCTATGCGCTTGTGGCCGGTTCGCTCGCGGTGACGGAAGCGGTACGCACCGATGCGATCGCCGCCGCGAACCAGGCGGCCGATGCAGAGGCGCTGCCACTGGTCGAGGAACTGAAGCAGCTCGAGCAGCTGCTCGCGCCATGGTGGGCCGAGCATAAGTTCAAGCTGCTCAGCAAGGGCCGCAAGTCGGCCGAGCTGGGCGGCTGCGAAATCGGCAGCCGAATGGGCGGCACGCGGCTGGCACTAGCCGGCATCGAGACCGACGTGATCGAGCAGCTGCGCGAGGCGCGCTGGGCACGGCCTTATCTCAACATCAAATATTCGCTGAATCGTCAGACGACGCTCGCCGGGCTTGCTGGCCAGCATGGCAAGCAGCTGCGCGAGCTGGGCTTCTCGACGAGCGCCGGCACCGAGACGTTCTTCGTCAAACCCGTTTTCCAGTCCGCTACCGTCAGCGAGACGGCTGCCTGATGCGCCTGGATAGGCTCAACCAGGTCAACGACCTGGTGCTCGAGCGCAAGCACCTGCAGGCGCTGCTCGAGGACGGCGTACTGCTCGTCTCCTTCACCGTGTCGGGCAAGTTGGGCCCCTATTACTCGCTCAATGACGAATCGATCGTCGAGCTGGCTCGGCCGTCGATCGTCGGCGAAGTCAGGGCGCGCTTGCGGCGCAACCAGGCGGCCCTAGAGCAGCTGGGCGTCGAGATCTGATGGCCAGTTCGGAAGCTGCGTCCAGGGCGTTGCAACAGGCGCTGATAGCGTCTGCGACCGCGTCAGGCTTCGCCATCACGATCTCGGCGTCCGACTGGTATCGCTGGTCTACGAAGACTTTCGATGGCGCCCGGCATATCCTGTCGATCGAGGGGCCGGACAGCAGCGCCCTGAAGAACTGGCTCAGCCGATTGCCAGAGCTGAAGCTTCCGATGCGCGGCCACCTGATCGCCGATATCGCGGTAGTCGCGAAACGCGCTCGAGGCGGACGTGCCGACATCAACGTCGAGGCGCTCACTGTCGTTGAAGCCTGATGCTTCGCCTGACGATCGCCGCGGATCTTCGCCCGGTGCATCGCGCGATGATCGCGCTCGGCGCCAAGCAAGTGCCGTTCGCCAACGCGCTCGCGCTGAACAGCCTGGCTCGAGGCGTTGCCGCGCTCGAGACCGAGAGCCTGATCGATTTCTTCGAGAAGGCGACGCCCTTCACCAAGCGCGCCTTTCGGATCGAGGGCGCGACCAAGGCCAAACCGATCGCCGTGGTCGCGGCCAAGGATCGCACCAACGACAAGGGTGGGCAGGCCGCCTATCTCGCGCCCTACGTCGAAGGCGGCTCCCGCTTCCTCGGCACCAAGCGCGCGATGCTCGTGCCGATCGAGCAGCGCACGAACCAGTACGGCAACCTGCCCAAGAGCACGCTGGCGCGCCTCAAGGCGAAGCCGAACGTCTTCATCGGCAAGGTCCAAACCAAAAAGGGCCTCCTGTCCGGTGTGTGGCAACGCCCCGCCGGCGCAAGCCGCTCCAAGGCCCAGGCCGGGCGCGGCGCGCTCAAACTGCTGATCGCGTTCGAGAACACGACGCCCGTCCGCAAGCGCTTCGACTTCTACGGCAAGGCCCGCAACTACGTGCGCCGCAACGCTGCGCACGAATACACAGCCGCCATGCGCAAGGCGCTCGCGACGGCGCGGAGATAGCGCGATGAATTCGCCAGTCGTGATCGTTGGCGCGTGCGCGCACGCGTGGTCGCAGCAGCCTACCACCGGCACTTGGACGTGCGCGCGTTGCCTGGAAATGCGACCGCACGATCAACCGCCACCGCAGACTTACACTGACTTCGCGCGCACGTTCCTCGACGGTTTCGCCCAGGCCTGCTGGGTGCCGGCCCACGTGATCGATGCGCCCTGGCCTCCCATGACCGCATCGGATTGTTGATGATGGCGTCTGCCAATATTCAGCAAGGGTGGACGGATACGTCGGACACGTACCCCAGTTACATCAACCTCACCCTGGACGATGACGACGTCGTCGTCACCGTTCGAGCGCCGGCCCAAGATCGCGTCGCAGGTGCGCAAGCGTCGGCGCGCCTGCCTCGAGCCACGCTCGTCCTCATGGTCACCGAGCTGCTCGGCCGAGCCGCCGCCCGCGCGATCGCCGACCTCGATGCCGCCGCGGCTGCCCGCCTGGCCTAGCCACCCCCCCCATTCGACGGGTCCTTCCGGGGGCCCTGCCGATCGCGGGCACTTGCGCGCTGCGATGTCTCGCCAGCTGCGATGTTGAAAAGTTGGTTGCGGTTGCGGTTGCCGGTTGCGGGGTAGGGGAGGGCAAGGTTGTCGCTCCTATCGCTGTCCGGCTTTGCGAAAACGCATAGTGCGTCTCGCCAGGCCGCCGCAAAGTGGCGCGATCGCGGCGTTTTAGTATTCGACGGCGATCTCGTCGACGTCGAAGCGTCCGACGCGAACATGCGCGACGCGGGGCTGGGGCGCTTCAAGGAAGCCGCCGCAACCGAGGCGCCGCAACCGGTAACCTCGACCCGCAACCGCAACCAGGTTGCCCCTGACGTCGCCGCCGCGGTTGACGAAGTCGTCGTCGACCTCGAGGCCGCTGCGGCCGAGGGCGAAATAGACGCGGAGATCGCCGGCGGCTTCATCGAGCAGCTGCTCGCCGGACAGTTTCGATCGAAAGTCGAAGCGGCCGCGATCAAGGAGAACGCGCTCGCGCTCAAGCACCTGCTGGCCGCCCAGAGGGAGGCCGGCGTGCTCGTCGAGATCGAGGTGGCCGAACGGGTCATCTTCGACGATCGTCGCGCCGCGCGCGACGCCTGGATGGCCTGGCCAGGCCGCTTCGCCCCGCTGCTCGCCGCCGATCTCGATATCGACGGCGCGAAGCTGGCGGAGGCGCTGAAGCCATATGTCCACCAGCAGCTCGAGGAGCTCGGCGAGCCCGACCTCGACTTCACCGCCGCCGGCGACGAAGGCTGACCGGCTCAGCCGAGCAGCTCGCCGGGGTTGGACACCGCCGCCGCGGATAAGCCTGCCCGAATGGGCGGACCGCTTCCGTGTCCTGGCCAAGGAAGCCGGCAGCACGTCCGGGCGCTATCGCACCGCACGCGTCGAGATCGCGCGCGGGCCCATGCTCGCGGTCACCGAGCCCGGAGTGCGCAAGCTCTCCGCCATGGTGGCGACGCAGCTGCTCAAGTCGACGCTGATCGAGAACGTCACGGGCTATCACGCCCACCTCGATCCGTGCCCAATGCTGATCGTCCAACCAAAGGACGCCGCGGCACTGCAGTTTTCGAAGGAGCGCATCGCGCCCTTCATCAAGGCGACGCCGGTCCTGCGGGGCCTGATCGGTACCAGCAAGACGCGCGACGCCGGCGACACCGTCGATTACAAGGCATTCCCCGGCGGGTTTTTGGGAATTGTCGGCGCCGGCAGTCCCGACAATCTGGCGCGCCGCCCGATTCGCATTCTTCAACAGGACGAGGTCGACAAATATTTGCCCCTGAAGGAGGGCAACCCGCTCGACATTGCCGAGGAACGGCAAGCCACCTTCGAATCGAATTCGCTCAATATCGCGGTCTGCTCGCCGACTATCACCGGCGAAAGCAAGATCGAGGTCCGGTACAAGCAATCGGACCAGCGCCGGGCATCTGTCACTTGCCCACACTGCCAACACCGGCAGTTCCTGGAATTCTTCAAGCACGTCCATTGGGACAAGGGCCAGGACGGCAAGACCCACAAGCCTGAAACGGCGCGCGTCTATTGCGAATCGTGCGGAACGGCCTGGACCGAAGGCCAGCGCCTCCGCGCGCTGCAGACGATCCGCTGGCATCAGACCCGCACATTCGAGTGCTGCGGCGAGCTGCAGAAGCCGCTCG
>Ga0207675_100003950_pt1 | contig 14393 bp, 8 predicted proteins | sample KBSSwiS42_FD_184305 | JGI IMG/M metagenome (GOLD analysis project Ga0207675, IMG submission 184305) | Switchgrass rhizosphere microbial communities from Kellogg Biological Station, Michigan, USA - KBS Switchgrass S4-2 (SPAdes) (version 2) | ecosystem: Host-associated > Plants > Roots >... | reverse complement strand
GCCCACGAACCCGCTCGCGAGCCCGACGAGCGAGGTCGCGCCCTGGTAGAGGCCGTCGATGATCCCGTAGGCGAGCGGCGTGAAGCCGCCGATGGTGATCAGGTACAACGGCAGGACGGTCGCCACCATCTCCGAGGAGATGTCGGTGACGAGGCTGGTCAGTCCGAGCAGGACGACGACGCGCGCGACCCGCGGGGTCGACGACGCGCGCGACAGCAGCCGCCGGTGCGCGCGCACCAGGGACGTCGAGTCGGAGACCTGGTACATGCCGGACTAACGGGCGATCAGGCCGGCAACTGCCGTACGGCCCTGACGGCGAAGCGCCGCGCGACGGCGCACTGCGCGGCGACGCTCAGCACGCGGCCGTCCGCGAGCGGCGCGTAGAGCATCGGCTGCCCATAGATCCCGCAATACGCGGTCCGCTCGCCGACGGCGACGCGCCGGCGCCCGTGGATCCTCGGCCTGAGCTTGGCGAAGTCGAGCGCCTGCACGGCGACCGTCACCATGCTCCTGCCGTCACGGCTGCGGTAGATGCACGTGGGCCCAAGCGGTGCCTCGACCGGTCGTTGCATCGGCGCGCCGACGATCGCGCGCGCCTGGGACGCCGTCACGAGGTTGCACGGCGAGAACCGCCGGCGCGGGTGTGGCGACTGCTTCTTCACGAGCGACTCGTAGTTGGGCTGCCCGTGGGCGCTCGACGACGCGGCCTCGTTCGACCGACCGCCCGCGGCCGCGCCGCCCAGCCGGGTCTGCTCAGCCGCGAGCGGCTTCTCGGGGCTCCCGGGCGCCGGCGGCGGCGTCGAGTTCGCGCCGCAGGCGGCGAGGGTGATCCCGGCGCTCGCGAATGCGAGGAGGTAGAGGAGGCGGATGGCGGTGGCTCTCAGCGTCATGCGGCGGGCGCGAACAGGACGTCGACCCAGTAGTTGCTGGCGTTGAAGGTGCTTGTCGGGAACACCGAGGTCGCGCTGTAGAAGTACAGGCCGTTGGGGCTCGCGCTGTTGCCGACGGCGTGCAACGGCGGGTTGTCAACGGCGGACTGAAGGCCGGCGCTCGTCACCGAGTAATGGCCTTTCGGCGCCAGGTAGGAGGCCACGTAGGTCGTGCGGGCCGTGATCGGCACGGGGGTGGCGAACGTGACGGTCTGCCAGCCCGAGGCCGACTCGCCGGTGAACGTGCCCTGGCCGAGAAGCTGCCCGCTCGCCGACCACAGCGCCCCGACATGCGCGCCGGTGTTGCCGGTGGCCTTGTAGAAGCGGATCCCGGTGATCGAGCCGGCGACGTCGGAGGTGAACTTGACCCCCAGGTTCACGGCGCTCGTGTCGCCCGAGTCGACGGTCGCGGGAGTGCCGAGCTCGAAGATCGACGGCTCCGGCGTGACGGCGCCCGACGCGGGCGACGCGGCGCCCGTGCCCACGGCGTTGGTCGCGGCGACCTTGAACGTGTAGCTGGTGCCGTTCGTCAGCCCGGCGATCCGCGTGGCGGAGATCGATGCGCCGACCTGCGTCGCCGGTTGGGCGCTCGAGCCGACGAACGGCGTGACCGTGTAGCCGGTGATCGCGCTGCCGCCGTCGTCGCTCGGCGCGGTCCAGCTCACGAGCGCGGACTTCGTGTCTCCCTGCACCGTGACCGCAGTCGGAGCGCCGGGTGGTCCGGCCCCGGCCGGCGTCACCGCGTTGGAGCTCGCGGACTCCGGCCCCGGGCCCCCGGCGTTCGAGGCCCGCACGGTGAACGTGTAGGCGGTTCCCACGGTGAGGCCGGTGACCGTGGTGGTCGTCGCGGGCGGAGACCCGGTGATCGTCTTGGCCGTCTGCGGAGTCGAGCCGATGTACGGCGTGATCTTGTACGACGTCGGCTGTCCGCCGCCCGACGGCGCCGTCCACGACACGGCGGCAGAGGACTGACCGGCGGTCGCGGTCACGCCGCTGACCGCCCCCGGTGCGGCCGGAGCGGCGAGGAACACGTCGACCCCGTAGCTGCTGGCGCTGAAGCTCGCGGTCGGGAACAAGCTCGCGCTGCCGTACGCGAACACGCCGTTGCGGCTCGTGGTGTTGGCGACGGCGTGCAGCGGCGCGTTGTCGACGCCGGAGGCCAGACCGCTGCTCGTCACCGAGTAGTGGCCGTTCGGCGCGAAGTACGACGCCACGTAGGTGGTGCCGGCCGTGATCGGGACCGGACTCGCGAACGTCGCCGTCTGCCAGCCCGAAGCCGACTCGTCAGTGAACGTCGTCTGGGCCAGCCGCGTGCCGCTCGCGCTCCACAGGCTCCCGGTGTGCGTGCCGGTGTTGGCCGCCGCCTTGTAGAAGCGGATGCCCGTGATCGAGCCGCTGTAGTCCGCGGTGAACTTCACGCCGAGCTCCACCGCGGTGGTGTCGCCGGAATCGACCGTCGACGGCGTGGCGAAGTCGAAGATGGTCGCCTGCGGCGTGACGGCGTTCGACGCCGCCGAAGGCGGGCTCGTCCCCACGTCGTTGGTGGCGGCGACCCTGAACGTGTAGCTCGTGCCGTTCGTCAGTCCCGAGATGGTCGCGCTCGTCGCCGACGCGCCGGCGAGCACCGGGATCTGCGCGGTCGAGCCCATGTACGGCGTCACCGTGTAGCCCGTGATCGGGCTGTCGCCGTCGCTGGTCGGGGCCGTCCAGCTCACGAGCGCCGACGTCGAGGCGGGCCGCGCCCGGAGGCCCGCCGGCGCCGTCGGGACCACGGCCGCCTGCGGCATGACCGCGTTGGACTGCGCCGACGCCGCGCCCGCGCCGCTCGCGTTGACGGCCTGCACAGTGAACGTGTACGTCGTCCCGCTCGTCAGCCCGGTCACGGTCGTGCTCGTGGCCGGCGGCGATCCGCTGACGATCGTGGGCGAATGAGCCGTCGAGCCCACGTAGGGCGTGACCCTGTATGACGCGACGGGCCCGCCGCTCGACGGGGCCGACCACGACACCCGCGCCGACGTCTGCCCGTTCTCCGTCGCAGAGACGCCGGTGACCGCGCCGGGAGCCGGGATCGCGTACAGCACGTCGACGGAGTAGTTCGTCGCGTTGTAGGTGCTGCTCGGGAACGTGCTCGTGGCGCTGTACGCGTACACGCCGTTGGCGCTCGTGGCGTTGCCGATGGCGTGCAGCGGCGCATTGTCGACGGCCGACGCCAGGCCCTGGCTAGTGTGCGAGTAATGACCGCTGGGCGCGAAGTACGACGCGACGTACGTCGTCCCGGCGGTGATCGCGACCGGGCTCGGGAACGTGACCGACTGCCAGCCGGATGCGGACTCGGCCGTGAACGTCGCCTGCGCCAGGCGGGTGCCGGCCGCGCTCCACAGACTGCCGATGTGCGTCCCGGTGTTGGCCGACGCCTTGTAGAAGCGGATGCCGGTGATCGAGCCGTCGTAGTCGGCCTTGAACTTCACGCCGAGCTCGACCGCGGTGGTGTCGCCGGAGTCGACCGTCGACGGCGTCGCGAAGTCGAAGATCGTCGCCTGCGGCGTGACGGCGTTCGACGCCGCGGATACCGGGCTGGTGCCGGCAGCGTTGGTCGCCGTGACCTTGAACGTATAGCCGGTGCCGTTCGTCAGCCCGGTGATCGTCGCGCTCGTCGCCGACGCGGCGGCCGGCACGGGAGTCTGCGCTGCCGCTCCCACGTACGGCGTCACCGTGTACCCCGTGATCGGGCTGTCGCCGTCGGCGGCGGGCGCCGTCCAGCGCACGCGCGCGGATTGCGAGGCGCTCTCGGCGGCGACCGCCGTCGGCGGCGACGGCGCCACCGCGGTCAGCGGTGTCACCCCGTTGGATTGCGCGGAGGCCACGCCCGAGCCGTTGGGGTTGGACGCCTGGACCGTGAACGTGTACGTCGTGCCGGTGGTCAGGCCGGTCACGGTGGTGGTGGTGTCGGGCGGCGAGCCCGTGATCGTCTTCGGGGTCTGTGCGGTCGAGCCGACGTACGGCGTGATCGTGTAGGAGGTCACAGGACCGCCGGTCGCCGGTGCCGTCCACGACACCGTGGCGGAGGTCCGGCCGGCGGCGGTGGCGGTGGCGTTCGTGACGGGGCCCGGCGCCGCCAGCGGCGAGAACATGACGTCGACCCAGTAGTTCGCGGCGCCGAACGAGCTCGTCGGGAAGGTGCTCGAGGTGCTGTAGGCGTACACCCCGTTCTGCGTGCTTCCGGCGTTCTGCACGGCGTGCAGCGGCGGGCTGTCGACGATCGCGCCCCCGTTCGGGCCAGGCGCCGGAGCGCGGTAGAAGTAGTCCGCGGTCGCCGTGTAGTGGCCGTTGGGCGCGTAGTAGGAGGCGATGTATGTCGTGCCGGGCTGGATCTGCACCGGGCTTGCGAACGTCACGCTCTGCCAGCCGGTCGCCGACTCGCTCGTGAACGTCGCCTGGGCGAGGCGCCGGCCGTCGTCGGTCCACAGGCTGCCGACGTGCGTGCCGGTGTTCCCGGACGCCTTGTAGAAGCGGATCCCGGAGACCGTCCCGAACGTGTCGCTGCTGAACTTGACGCCGACCTCGATCGGTCCGGTGTCGCTGCTGTCGGGCGCGAGCGGAGCGGTGTCGGGCCCCCAGATCGAGCACGGGCACGTGACGCCGACGGTCACGCCGGGGCCGGGCGTCTGCAGGTTGCCGCTGTCGTCGACGGCGCGCCACCTGATCGTCGTCGACGGGTTGCCGTGGGCGATCCAGGAGTACGACCAGCTCGTCGTCCCGGTCGCCTCGTGCCACGTCGTGCCGCCGTCGGTGGAGACCTCGACGCCCGCGACCACCCCGCCGCCGGTGTCCGACGCGGTGCCCGTCAGCGTGACCTCGGCGCCGTCGGAGACCGTGCTCGGGGCGTCGGCGATCGACGACGTCGGGGCAGTGGTGTCCGCCGAGGCGGAGGCGCCGACGAGCCCCGGCTGCAGGGTCGCCGGCTGGGCGCTCATGTCGGCGAACAGGTTGACCGTCGCCTGCTGCATGTTGTGGTCGGGGTTGGCCAGCGGGTGGAAGTCGTCCAGTCCCCACGCCCACTGCACGGTGCCGGCGCCGAAGACGTGCGCCCCGCTCGGCGCGCGATACATCGTCAGGCTGTGCGTGGCGGTGCTGCCGAGCGCGGTGGTGCTGCCGAAGTCCGTGAACAGCTCGAGGCCGCTCACCGTGGTCGACGACAGGTCGAACTCGCCCGCGGGGCGGAAGCCGTTGTCGGCGTCCACGTCCCACTCGTAGCCGAGCGTCTCGGGCGCCAACTGCAGGCTCGTGCCCGGGGCCAGGCTGGTGGCGGCGGTGTTGCGCCACAGGCGCAGCTCGCGGTACGCGTACGGCACCGTAATCCGCGACGTACCGCTGTTGACCACGAACAACTGCCCGGTCACGGCGTTCTCGGGCGTGTTCTGGGCGGCCGTCGTGAAGCGCGGGTCGCGCCAGGTCCCCGTCCACGCGACCGGGTCCTGCGGCGAGGCGAAGTGCGTGTCCTTGTAGGACACGAGCGTTCGGTCGTCCGTGCCGGAGCCGTCGATGCTCGGCTCCCAGCGCGTCTTCCAGAACATCTCGTTGCCAGTGAAGAACGCGAGGTTCACGCCCGCGTCCCGTCCCGCCTCGACGCTGTCGCGCTGCCCGGCGGACCAGTACTCGTCATGTCCGCTGGAGATGAAGAGCCGGTGGTTGAGCAGCAGCGACCCACGGCTGTTCACGTCCGAGCTCGAGAGGTAGCTGACGTCATAGCCGTTGGCCTCGAGGAAGCGGATCATCGAGTACTCGGCGCCGGTGAACAGCCACGAGCGCCCGCTGTCGTCCTCGGCGGTGTGGAACGGGCGGTTGTAGGAGACCTTGAACGCGCCCTTGTACGTGCTCGGGTTCCCGGGCGGGCAGAGGTCGGTGCACGTGTAGAGGCTCTGCTGGCCCTCAGCGTCGGAGTAGGTGTTGTAGGCCTCCCAGGTGGCGTCGGAGGTCTGCAGGACGACGTCCGAGTGGCTCGCGTCGTCGCGCACGACGAACACGATCTGGCTGTCGCCGCCGGTGTCGTTGCGCTGCAGATGGGCGATGTAGACGCCGGAGACGGCGGTGCTCGGGATCGTCCACGACGCCGAGGCCGACCAGTTGCCGCAATCGACGAGGCCGGTGCTCGCCTGGGTCAGGCACGCTGGCTGCGCGCCCGTCCCGGTGTGCGGCACGCCCGACTGGATCAACCGCGCACCGTCGCCGCCGTAGTAGCCGAGGCGGTAGATGTCGATGCGATAGTTCGAGGTCGCCGACTTGATCTTGAATGAGACCGTGCCGCCCACGTTCGTGCTCATCCGCGTCGCGTAGCCCTGGATCGATGCGTCGCCCGCGTCGGCGACGTACCAGTCGCTCGGCGGCGAGCCCGGCAGGGCGTTCTCGCAGGCGATCGCGTTGGCGCAGGCCGCGTGCGAGACCGCAGGCGCCGCGCCGAGGACGACGAAGAGGGCGGCAAAGGTGAGGATGGCGCTGCGAACGGTGCGTACGAGCCGCTCGGTGGCCACGTTTCGTGGCTCGGCAGTCATTCAGCACATGAACGGTGGGAGAGCCCCTGCTCTCGCGGATGAAATTCGGCTGACCGCGGATCGCTCAGCGCTCGCCGGTGCGCAGCCAGCGCCGGCGGCCCAGCTCATCGTGGGCGCGCCGCGCGACCGCGGCGGCGAGGAAGCGCGGATGACGGCGGGCACGCCCGGTGCCCACCGCCGTGCGGCGCGCGAGCGCGCGCCACTCGGGCAGCGCGGGCGCGTCGGGCCAGACGTCGAGCGCGAAGGCCACGAGCTCGTCAATCGGCACCGCGGCGGTGCGGCCGCGGTCGTATGCGCGACACGCGCGGTCCAGGGCATCCGCGGCAAGCCCGCGGCGCGCGGTGGCGTGCAGCCGAGCCGCGTCGCGCAGAGCGCCGGCCTCGGCGGCGAATGCGGCGTCGAAGGCGTCGCGCCGGCCGCACAGGTCGAGCATCACCCCCGCGTGCACGGTGCGCTGCATGCTGGCGTCGTGGACGCGGTAGCAGCCCTGGATCGGGCCGTTGACGCGGCCCACATCGCCGACGGCGGCGAGCCGCATCCATGTGTGCAGGTCAGAGGTGTGGGGCAGCGCCTCGGCGACCGCGCCCACGCCGCGCAGCATCGAGGTCCGGATGACGACCTCGGGCTGGCTGATCACGTTGCAGGCGCGCCGGCAGCGCGCGGCGACCCAGTCGCGCCCGGCCCACAGCGTCCAGCTGCGGGTCGGCGCGTCGGGGGGCCGGGGCACTGGGCCGGAGAAATGCTTGGGCCTGCCGTACGCGAACCCGACTCCGGGATGGGCCTCGAGCAGTGCCGTCGCGCGAGCCAGCGCGCCGGGCGCGAGCAGGTCGTCGGCGTCGAGCTTGACGACGTACTCGGTGCTGACCTGCCGCAGTCCCTCGTTGACCGACGGGATGTGGCCGCGGTTGCGCTCGTGGCGGATGACCGCGATGCGCGCGTCGGAGGCCGCGAGCGCGTCGGTCACCTGCGGCGTCTCGTCGGTCGAGCAGTCGTCGACGATCAGCAGCCGCGCCTCGACGTCGCGCTGGGTCAGCACGCTCTGCGCGCACTCCGGCAGGTAGCGGGCGTAGTTGTAGGACGGCACGATCACGGTGACCGCGGGCCGGCGGGCCGGCGTCGAAGGCACCCCGCGCAGAACGCGCGTGGCGGACGGCTCGGTGGCAGGGGTCGTCACGGGCATCGGGGCGGGTAGCTCAGCTCGCGCGCAGGACGGCCGGCGGGCCCGCGGCGGCCTCGACGACCTCGCGCACGATCCGCTCGACCGACGCTCCCGCCTCATCCCACGAGGCTCCGTGCACGCTCGCCGCGGCGGCGTGCGCCGCGGCGGTGCGCTCGGCGAGCGGCCGCTCGACGAGCGCGCACAGCGCCTCCGCGAGCTCGAATGGCGTCGCCGGAGCGTAGGCGACGTGGTCATTGTCGAGCACCACGCGGTTGTGCTCGGCGTCGTTGACGACCGGGATGCAGCCGGCGGCGAGCATCTCGTGCGGCACGAGCGAGACGTTGGTCGCCGACAGCACGAGCCCGCCGATGCAACGGTTGTAGAGCTCGTCGAGCTGCTCCGGCGTCAGGAGCTCGTGGTCTGTCGCCGCGAAGGGCAGCCGCCCCGCCCTGATGCCGTAGAGGTGGATGTCGACCTCGGGGTGGCGCGCGGCGAACAGCTCGAGCGCGAGCACCGCGAGCTCGAACGCCCGCCGCGGCGTGTCGGGGCGCGAGTAGAGGCAGATGCCGGTGCGCCCGGCCGGGTCCGCCGAGCGATCGAGCGCGTAGGTGGGATCGAGGCCGAATTCGAAGTGGTCGGCCGCCATCCCGTAGTCGCGCCGCAAGAGCTGCGCCAGCCACGGCCCCGCCGTGACGCCGTGGAAGCCGAAGCGATACGTCGCCTCGGCCAGCAGCGCCTCGCTTCCGGCCGGGTAGAAGGACGGCTCGAAGTCCTGGACGAGGTAGAGCCGCGCCCCCGTCGCCGGCGAGGCGAGGACCGGGTACGCGGTCTCCCATGCGGTCGCGAAGATCGCGTGCGCGTCCTCGATGCCGCCGGAGGCGTCGCGCACCTCGGCCTGCACCCACGGCCACCACGAGCGGATCGTGCGCACGTGCTGATCGAGAGACCAGCCGTGGTTGTCGCGCAGGTAGACGACGCACGTGTGGCCGGCACGCTCGAGCGCCGACACGAGTCGGAACATCGTCGTGTGCCCGCCGGAGCCCGGGCCCGGCGGCGAGCACACCCACGCGACGGTCAGCGGCTCGCCGGGAGCGGCAGCCGGCGGCGGCGGCAGGATCCAGCCCGACGCAGCGATCTCACCGGCGCGCAGCAGGTCCGCGCGCGCGACCGGGAGCCGGCCGCCGCCGGGCGGCGCCATCCGCTTGGAGACCCGGCCGGCGACGCGCGCCCCGACACCCGCCCAGCCCTCCGAGCGCAGGAGCCGCCGGACCTGGCCAACGCGGTCGACGGGGCCCGGATGGCTCATGCCGCCACCCCCGCCAGGTGGGTCTCCAGGCAGCCGACCACGTGGTCCTGCTGCGCGTCGGACATGCCCGCGAACAGCGGCAGCATCAGCGAGCCGGCGGAGGCGGCGTCGGTGTTCGGCAGGTCGGCGGGGGTCGCGGCGTAGGCGGGCTCCCGGTGGATCGCCATGACGCCGCGGCGGGTCGGGACGCCTTCGAGCAGCAGCCGGCGCATGAGCTCGGTGCGGTCGATCGGGGCGTCCGCGCTCAGCGTCACCGCGTAGGACTGCCATGTGCGCTCCGCGTAGCCGGGCTCGTGAGGCGGCTCGACGAAGGCGATCCGCTCGATCGCCGCCGTGTAGCGATCGGCCAGCCGCCGGCGGTCGGCGAGGATCTCGTCGAGCAGCTCGAGCTGGCTCAGCCCGAGCGCGGCCTGCAGGTCGGTCATGCGGTAGTTCCAGCCGCGCTCGGGATAGGACTCGACGACGACGTCGCGGGCGCCGTGGCGCGCGAGGTCCGAGACGTCCATGGCGTGCTGGCGAAGGCGGCGCAGGCGGGCGGCGACCCCCGGGTCCTGCGCCGCGATCATGCCGCCCTCGCCGGTGGTGATCACCTTGCGCGGGTGGAGCGAGAAGCACGCGAGCGGCCCGAGCGACCCGATCGGGCGACCGCGGTACGTCGCGCCGATGGCGCACGCGGCGTCCTCGACGACCGCGAGGCCGCGACGATCGGCAAGCTCGAGGAAGCGGTCCATGTCGGCCGGCAGCCCGAGCTGGTGGACCGGCATGATCGCCGTCGTGCGCGGCGTGATCGCCCGCTCCGCCGCCTCGGGATCGAGGTTGTACGTGCGCGGGTCGACGTCGGCGAAGACCGGCGTCGCGCCGCACTGCCATACCGCGTTCGCGGTCGCGATGAACGACATCGATGGCACGACCACCTCGTCGCCGGGGCCGACGCCGCAGGCGTAGAGCGCGAGCTGCAGGGCGGCGGTGCAGTTGCTGACCGCCACGGCCTCGGCGGCGCCCACGCGTTCGGCGAACGCCGTCTCGAACTCGCGCACGCGCGGGCCCTGCGACACCCAGCCCGACGCGATCACCCGTGCGATCACGTCGCCCTCGTCGCCGCGCAGATACGGCCGTGCGAAGGGGACGTCCATCACGCCGCTCTCGCCAGCGAGCCGATCGGCTGATTCGGCGCGCCCGCTCGCTCGCCGCGCCACCACTCGACGAGCCGCGTCAGGCCTTCCTCGAGGCCGACCTGCGCCTCGAAGCCAAGCTGCTCGCGCGCCTCGGTGACGTCGGCGAGCCGGCGCGGCACGCCGTTGACGGCGCGCTCCGGGCCGTGCTCGACCCGCAGGTCGGAGCCCATAACGGCCAGCAGCATCTGCGCGAGCTCGAGCAGGGTCGTCTCGGTGCCGCTGGCGACGTTGAGGACGACGTCGGTGAGATCGCACTCGGCCGCCAACAGGTTGGACCGGGCGACGTCGCCGATGTAGACGAAGTCCAACGTCTGCGCACCGTCGCCGAGGATCAGCGGCGGCTGCCCGGCGGCGATCCGGTCCATCCAGCGCACGAGCACCTCGGTGTAGAGGCCGTGGACGTCCATGCGCGGGCCGTAGACGTTGAAGTAGCGCAGCGCCACGTAGTCGAGCCCGTGCGTCGCGTGCATGCTGCGCAGCACGCCCTCGTTGAAGGCCTTCGCGGCGCCGTAGAAGGTGTCGTTGGCATAGGGATGATGGTCCTCGCGCGTGGGGAACGTCTCGGCCAGCCCGTAGACCGAGGCCGATGACGAGGCGACCACGCGGCGCACGCCGGCGTCGACGGCGGCCTCGAACACGTTGTACGTGCCGTCGACGAGGACCTCGAGCGCCAATCGCGGCTCCTCGGCGCACTGCGTGATACGGATCGCGGCGAGGTGGAAGACGACGTCGATCCCGTCCATGAGCCGGCGGACGAGCGCGCGGTCGCGGATGTCGCCCTCGACCAGCGTGACGTCGCCGTTGGCCTGCGCCCACGCGAGGTTCTCGCGGCGACCGCGCACGAAGTTGTCGAGGACCACCACCTCCTTGGCTCCGGCGAGGACGAGCTCGTCCGCAACGTTGGAGCCGATCGCGCCGCCGCCGCCGGTGACCAGCGCCCGGCCGAGGCCGCTCAAGGCAGTGTCCTTCTCGTGATGGCGTGGCAGGCGCAGGGCATCGGCGGTCTCCGTCGTCGGGATCGGTCGAGCACTCAACGGCGGGCACCCGCGCGATCTTCCGCCGCTCACGAGTCGTGGGAGCGGAAGGCAGGCGGGCGCCCCGGCGTTGCTCTGGCGTGACCGCGCCACGCATCCTCTTCTCGTTCCCCGGCCGGATCGGAACGAGCGGCATCGGTACGACGGCGTGGCATCAGGCCACCGGCCTGGCTCGCCGCGGCGCAGACGTGCACGTGGCGTGCGGCAGCGTCGAGCGCGAGATGCCGGGCGTCCACGTGCTCGTCGAGACCATGCGGGTCGCCGGCCGCAACGTCCCCTACCGAGCGGTCGGCGTCGACCGCGCCATCGCCCACCACGACCGGCGCGTTGCCCGCATGCTGGTCCGCGGCAGGCGCGGATTCGACCTCGTCCATTGCTGGCCCGGAGGCGGCGAGCGCACGCTCCACGCCGCCGCGGCGCGGGACGTTCCCGCGTTTCTCGAGCGGCCCAACGCCCACACCGCCTTCGCGTTCGACGCGGTGGCCCGCGAATGCGAGCGCCTCGGGATGCGCCTCGACCCGTCGAGCCCGCACGCCTTCGACCCCGCGAAGCTGGCCCGCGAGGAGCGCGAGTTCGCCGCTGCGCGGGCACTGCTGTGCCCGTCGGACTTCGTCGCCGCGACGCACGCAGCGCGGGGCGAGCCCGAGATCCGGCTGCTGCGCCACCGCTATGGCTATGACCCACGGCGGTTCTCTCCGTCCGTCCGGCCGGACGGCTCGGCCGGCCTCGCGATCACATTCCTGGGACGGCTCGAGCCGCGCAAGGGCGTGCACCTCGCCCTCGAAGCGTGGCGGCGCTCGGGCCTCGGACGCGCCGGCCGACTCGTGCTGTGCGGCCGTATGGAGCCTGGGTACCGGGCGGTCCTCGAGCCGCTCCTCGCGCAGCCCGGCGTGGAGGTGCGCGCCCATGTGGCGGACCCCACGGGACTGTTGCGCGCGAGCGACGCCCTTGTGCTCCCGAGCCTCGAGGAGGGCAGCGCGCTGGTGACGTACGAGGCGCGGGCGTGCGGCGCCGTCCTGCTGGTCTCTGATCACACGGGCGCGTGCGCGCGCCACGGGCACGACGCGCTCGTCCACCGCGCCGGCGACGTCGCCGAGCTCACGCGGCACCTGCGCTCGCTCGTCGACGAGCCGGCCCTGCTGCGGACGCTGCGCGCCAACAGCCTGGCGGACATCGGGAACCTCACGTGGGACGCCGCCGCCGACGCGCTGTTGGCGGCCTACGCCGAGGTCCTGCAGCGGCCCGCAAGTCTGCGCGGTCGCTGAGCGTTGGTCACCACGATGCACGACCTCGCGATCATCGTCGTCTCGACCAACGAGGCGCATTGGCTCCGCCCGTGCCTGTCGAGCGTCTTCGAGCACCTCGGCGACATCAGCGCCGACGTGGTCGTCGTCGACAACGACTCGCGCGACGGGACCGCCGACCTCGTCGCCGACGAGTTCCCCGGCGCCCGCGTCGTGTGGTCGGCCAACCACGGGTTCTGCCACGCGAACAACCGCGCGATCATGACCTGCAACGCCCGCTACGTGCTCCTGCTCAACCCCGACACCGAGATCGCCGAGGGCACGTTCGCCGAGCTCGTGCGGATGATGGACGCCCGGCCGACCGTCGGGCTCGCGGGCGTTCGACAGCTCACCGGCGAAGGCGAGCTCGTCGAGACGATCCGCCTCTTCCCCAACGCGCTCCACGCCCTCGGCGACGCGCTGTCGGCCGAGCGGCTGTCGCGCCGGCCGCGGTGGCTCGGCGAACGCGTGACCGACCCGGCCGCCTACGACCGGGAGTACGACTGCGACTGGACGACCGGCGCGTTCATGTTCGTGCGCCGCGAGGCGATCGAGAGCGCCGGGATGCTCGACGAGCGGTTCTTCATGTACTCCGACGAGGCCGACTTCTGCCGCCGGATCAAGACCGCGGGCTGGCAGGTCCGCCACCTGCCCCGGATGACGATCGTCCATCACGCGTTCAAGGACGGCGTCAAGCCGAGCGTCGACTGCCTGATCGCGCATTCGCGGATGAAGTACGCCCGCAAGCACTTCTCCCCCGCGCACCGGACCGCGTTCGGCACCGCGGTCATGCTCCGCCACGCGCTCCGCTCGGTGTACGCCGGGCGCGGCGAGACCGGCCGGTTGAAGCGCTCCGCCAATCGCCGGGTCGTCGCGACCCTGCTCGGCCGCGCCCCGGTCCCGCACGCGGACAGGACCAGTCCCGTCGCGGTGATGACCGCCGACGCCGAGCTGCGCCAGAGCCAGTTGCCGGCGCGCGACGCGGACGCGCACCGGACGCCTCGTCGGCTGCGGTCGAGCGCGCGATGACGCCGAGCACCGCAGACATCCCGCTTCCCGTGCAGGAGACGCTCGCGGCCCCCGCGGGCCTGGACCTGCACGTCGAGCGCCTGCATTCGCCCGGTGACCTCGACCGCGTGCGCGACGCATGGGACGGCTTCGTCGAGGACAGCGGCAGCGACATCTACTTCACCGTCGACTGGCTGCAGGTGTGGTGGGCCCACTACGGACGCGGACGGACGTTCGAGGCGCTGATCGTTCGCGACGGCGACCGGATCGTCGGGGCGCTGCCGTTCGCCGTCCAGCGGCTGTGGGCCGGGCCGGTGCCGGTACGGCTGGCGCGCTTTGCGGGCGCCGACTCGACCTTTGCCGTGCTCACACCCGCCATCGCCGAAGGCTTCGAGGAGCCGGTCCTGGGGGCCGCCCTCGACCGGCTCCTCGGCGACGCCGGATGCCACGCGGTCAGCCTCTGGCCACTGTCGGGCGACACGCCCGCCGCCGCCGCGGCCGAGCGGGTTGCCGCCGACCGATTCCACCTCGTGCGCTCCGACAGCACCGGCCCGCACATGCTGTTCAGGCTCCCGGAGTCCTTCGAGGACTACCTCGCCGGAATCAACCGGTACTCGCGCCGGGATTACCGCCGATCGTTGCGTCAGCTCGACGAGCGCTGCGAGATCACCCGTCGGACGGTCAGCGGCGACGACGCGGTGTCGTACCTGGATCGCTTCATCGCACTGCACACCGCCCACTGGCAGGCGGAGGGCAAGCTCGGTCACTTCGGCGACTGGCCGGCCAGCGAGGACTTCACGCGCGACCTCATCGCTCGCATGGCGGCGTCGGGGCGGGCTCGGTTCTACGAGATCGCCGGCGACGGCGAGGTGCTCGCGATCGAGCAGTGCTTCGTCTTCGGCGACCGGTGCCACTGGCGGCTGGCCGCCCGCGACTCCGACCCCGAGCTC
>Ga0207675_100003948_pt1 | contig 14395 bp, 12 predicted proteins | sample KBSSwiS42_FD_184305 | JGI IMG/M metagenome (GOLD analysis project Ga0207675, IMG submission 184305) | Switchgrass rhizosphere microbial communities from Kellogg Biological Station, Michigan, USA - KBS Switchgrass S4-2 (SPAdes) (version 2) | ecosystem: Host-associated > Plants > Roots >... | reverse complement strand
GCGCTTGGATGCGGTGGACGCGATGTTGACGATGTGCGAGCCGTGTCCGAGCAGGCTGAGCGCGTGCTTGATCATCAGGAACGGGCCGGTCAGATTGGTGCGCACCACACGATCCCATTGCGCGACGGACAGGTCGACGGCCGGGGCGGTGAAGTCGACGCCGGCGTTGTTGATCAGCGCGTCGAGCTTGCCGTAGCGCATGCTCACCGCGTCGATCAGGTGGCGCACCTGCTCCTCGTCGCCGACGTCCAGCGGCATCGCCACCGCATCGATGTCGAGCTGATTCAGCGCGGCGGCGCGTTCGCTGGCGCGGGTCATCTCGATGTCGGCCACGACGACGCGCGCGCCGGCGCGGCCGATCGTTTCGGCGATCGCGGCGCCCAGGCCGCGCGAGCCACCGGTGACGATGGCGACGCGACCCGCCAGTTCGGACGCGGAAGCAGGGGGGCTCGACATGCAGGCTCCGGAGTGCGGCGAGCCAGTTCGGGCAGGCGACGTTCCCGAATCTGCGGCCCGGTGCGTGGCTTGCTCAAGCGCGTGACAGGAGTCACGCAAATGGCATCGTCTGGAGCGCTTGAGTCCCCGTCACCGCACGCCGCCACCGCCGGCGATGCCGCGCCTGGGCCGGCATTGAGTCCGCGCGTGCGGCGAGCCTTTCAATGCCGCTGCGGTCGTCCCGTTTTCTTCGGCAATACGCGCTGTCTGGCGTGCGGCACCGAGCTCGGCTACGACGTGGCGCTGGCGCGCGTGCTGCCGATCGAGCCGGCCGTCGCGCCGAACGAAGGCTGGCGCCGCTGCGACGAGGAGGGCGCTGCGACGCTGTACCGGCGCTGCGCAAACCACGGCAGCGCGCTGGCATGCAGCTGGCTGATCGAGGCCAGCGAGGCGCAGCGCTTCGAGCAATGCCGCTCGTGCCGGCTCAATCGCACGCTGCCCGACCTGTCGCAGCCCGCCAACCAGTTGCTGTGGTCGCGAGTCGAGCGCGACAAGCAGCGCCTGGTGGCCTCGCTGATCGCGCTCGGGCTGCCGGTGGCCTCGCGCACCGTCGAAGACCCCGAGCACGGGCTCGCATTCGACCTGCTGCACGGCGGCCAATCGGCGACGCCGGTGATGATCGGGCACGCCGACGGCGTGATCACGCTCGACATCCAGGAGGCCGACGACGCGCATCGCGAAGCGGTGCGCGACTCGCTGCGCGAGCCCTACCGCACGGTGCTCGGCCATCTGCGTCACGAATCGGGCCACTACTACTGGGACCGGCTGGTGGCGAACAGCCGCTGGTTGACCCCGTATCGTCAGCTGTTCGGCGACGAGCGGGCGGACTACGCCGCGGCGCTGCAGCGCCACCACCATGGGCAGGGGCCGGCTGTCGACTGGCCACAGTCGTTCGTCAGCGCCTATGCCAGCGCGCACCCGTGGGAGGATTGGGCAGAGACCTGGGCCCATCACCTGCACATCATCGACACGCTCGACACCGCGCTCAGCTTCGGCCTCGACGCATCGGCCTCGGGGCTGCTGCACGACCCGTTCCGCCGCCAGACGTTGCGCCGCGGCGGCGTGCCGGCGAAGGCGTCGGAGGACACCGAATTCCTCGGATGGATCAACGCGTGGGTGGAACTGACCGCGGTGCTGAACGAGTTGTCGCGCAGCATGGGCGAGCGCGACTTCTACCCCTTCGTGCTGTCGGCACCGGCGGTGGCCAAGCTCCACCTGGTGCACCGCATCGTCAACGCATGCGCTTCGCCAGCGCCTTGATCACCTTGGCGTTCGGGCTCGGTGGCATCGACGGCGGGTCGTGCACCGGGGCCGGCGGCGGCACGCCCGGCGGATCGTCCACCACCGGTGGCATGTCCACCGGCGACTGATCCGGTGGCATCTCGGGCGGGATCGGCGGCATCGCCGGCCCGGGCCCGAGCGCGGTGCGGCGCTTCAGTGCGGCCTTGGCAGCCATGTAGTGGCGCACCGCCTTCACCCACGTGTCTTTGCGGCGTCCCTGGGATTCGACCATCTGCAGCTCCGCATCGTGTCGGCTGGATCGGAGCCGCAAGCTGGCAATGCGCGCGCCTGCGCGTTGGGAATCTAGACCGCTACAAGAAATTCTCCGATGAATTCGGCCAGTGGCGCTCGTCGCGCACCGGCATGGGCAGTGGCTCGTCGGGCTCGATGGGTGGCAGCAGCAGCAGCTTCGGCTTTGAATCGGGCAGTTCCTCAGGCAGCGGCTCGTCCAGCGGCGGCCTGGGTGGCAGCTCGTCGGGCGGCAGCGGCCTGAGCGGCAGCGGCTCGCCCTGGCGGCCGCCAGAGCAGCGGTTTGTCAGGCAGCGGCCAGAGCGGCAGCAGTTCGTCCTCGTCCTCGAAGAGCCAGTGAGGCGACGCGGCGGGACGCGTCGTCCCGCCCGTCACGCGAGGGGCCGCTGCGTGCGGCCCTTTGCGTGAGCGCGTTACGGCGTCACGCGTGCACGCGCCGCCGATCCACCGGATCGATGCGCAGCGCCTGACGGTACTTGGTGACGGTGCGTCGCGCCACCACCAGGCCCTGTTGCGCCAGCAGCTGGGCGATCTGCGCGTCCGACAGCGGGCAGTGGCAGTCTTCCTCGCCAATCATGTCCTTGATCAGGCCGCGGATCGCAGTGCCGGAGTAGCTGTTGCCGCTGGTGGAGGTCATCGCACGCGAGAAGAAATACTTCAGCTCGAACACGCCGAGCGGCGTCGACATGAACTTGTTATTGGTGACGCGCGAGACCGTCGACTCGTGCATGCCGGTCTCCTGCGCAATCTCCTTCAGGCCGAGCGGCTTCATTGCCATCGGTCCTAGCTCGAAGAAGCGCTTCTGCCGTTTGATGATGGCCTGCGCCACGCTGAGGATGGTGACGAAGCGCTGCTCGACGTTGCGCAGCGTCCAACGTGCCTCCTGCAGGTGGGCTGCCAGCTCGGTGTGCTGGCTGGCGCGGTGGCGCTGGAACAGCTCGGCATAGACCTGGTTGATGCGCACGCGCGGCACCACCGCCGGGTTCAGCGTCGCGGTCCATTGACCACGCACCTTCTTCACCACCACGTCGGGCGTCACGTACTGGGTGTGCGTCGAGTCGAAGCGCCAGCCCGGCCGCGGGTCGAGGCGCCGGATGCGATGGCACACCGCCTCGATGTGCGCCTGCGTGGTGTGCAGCCGCTGCGCCAGGCGCGGGACGTCCTTGGCGGCCAGGCTCTCGAGATGGTCGGTGATGATGACGCGAGCGGTCTCGCGCATCTGCGGGCAATCGATCGCTGGCAGCTGCAGCAACAGGCACTCGGCGACGCTGCGGGCTCCGACGCCGGCCGGCTCGAGCGATTGCACACGGCGCAGCGCGACCTGCAGCTCCTGCTCGTCGGGCGCCGGCTCCAGGCCGGTGTCGCTCAGCAGGTCGCTCAACGGCTGGCGAAGGTAGCCGTCATCGTCGAGCGACTCCACGATCGCCTTGGCCAGGATCAAGTCGCGCAGCGGCAGCTGCAGCACATTGAGCTGGCTGTGCAGGTGGGCGCGCAGGCCGGCGCGCCACGGCACCAGGTCGAGCGCGCCGATCTGCCCGTCGTCGCCGTGGCGGCTCGGGGTGGAGCCGTCGTTGAGCCAGGTGTCGCGCTCGTTGTCGGGCGCGCTGTCCGTCATCGGGTCGAACGATTCGGCTTGCGCCGTGTCGGGCTCTGCTGCAGCGGCCGGCGCGTCGGCCAACTCTTCGGCCACCGTCGTCAAGCCGGGCTCGCTGGCCACCAGAGCGGCCGGCACGCCCACAGCGCTGACCACCGCCGCCACGTCGCCATCTTCCGGCTCGGCCTCGTCCTGCTCGAGGAACGGGTTGCGCCCGACCACTTCATGAAGCTCATGCACGAAATCCAGTGACGACATCTGCAGCAAGCGCACTGCGTGCTGCAGTCGTGGCGACAGGGTTTGCTGTTGGCGATGGTCAAGGCGCACGCTGGGTTGCATGGGAGGCTCCGTGTATTTGCGAGCCCTGAATGCAACGACCATGCCGCGCTTGGAGCAGCGATGCAAAGCTTTACAACGTGCGCTAAGTCATTGTTTGACAACACCTTGTGTGAGCCGTCTCCAAATTCGAAGGCTTGCCGTCGGCGCGCACGCAGAGGCAGGAGCGATATTTGCCGTAATTCACGTCGTTGCGGCGCGGACGTTGCCTGAGCCCTCAGTCGGCACGGGTCGTCGAAGCAGTTCGCACGCGGCGCAGACACGGCCTGCAACGCCACGGCACTCGCACCCTGCGCATCGGTCGAAGCGCACGAGGGCGCAACCTCTGCAGCCGCTTTTCGTCGGCACGCCATGTGCCGCACCGGCTGCACTGATCTCAACCTTGGGGAGTTCCCATGCGCTCATTCGCCATCCTGTCCATCGCCGCGTTGGCTGTTTCCTTGTTCGCTGCATGCAGCCCGCGCGAATCGAGCGGTACGTCGGGCGCCGCCGGCACGTCGACCTCGCCGATGCCGCCTGCATCGGCCGCCAGCCGCTGAATGAGCGATCCGCTGCCGCGCGGCTTGGTGTATGTCAGCGACGCGGCGCCGGGCATCCGGCGTGTGCGCCGCGGCAGCGGTTTCGCGTACCGTGACCCGCAGGGCCGCTGGCTGAGGGACCGCGCGACCCTGCAGCGCATTCGCACGCTGGCGGTCCCGCCGGCGTACGAGTCGGTGTGGATCTGCACGCGCCCCGATGGCCACCTGCAGGCCACCGCGCGTGATGCGCGCGGCCGCAAGCAGTACCGCTACCACCCCGAGTTCCGCGCGCTGCGCGAGGCCACGAAGTTCGACCGGATGGCCGCATTCGGTCGGGTGTTGCCGCGCGCGCGCGCCCAGGTGCGGCGCGATCTGGCGCGCGCACCGGCGTCGGGTCCGCCGCCTCAGCCGGTGGTGCTGGCCACGATCGTGCAGCTGCTCGACGCGACCTTCGTGCGCGTCGGCAACGACGAGTACGCGCGCAGCAACGGTTCGTACGGGCTGACGACGCTGCGTTGCCAACACGTGGCGGTATCGGGCGCGCGGCTGAGGCTGCGTTTTCGCGGCAAGGGCGGGCGCATGCACGAACTGAGCGTGCGCGACGAGCGAGTGGCGCGCATCGTGCGCCGTTGCCAACAGCTTCCAGGCCAGGAGCTGTTCCAGTTCATCGACGACGATGGCGTCACCCGCACCGTCGGCTCGAGCGACGTCAACGACTACCTGGAGCACGCCACCGGCGAGCGCTTCACCGCGAAGGACTTTCGCACCTGGCACGCGTCGGTACTGGCACTGGAGCGAGGACGCGCTGCGCGCCGCGCGACCGGCAGCCGCCCCATGGCACTGCAGCCCGTGATTCAAGAGGTGGCGCAGCGGCTGGGCAACACACCTGCGGTGTGTCGCAAGGCCTACATCCACCCGGCGGTGCTCGATTTCATCGGTTCGGCGCAGCGCGAGCTGCCGCCGCCAGCGCATCGCCGCGGACTGAGTGCCGCGGAGAACCGGTTGCTTGGGTTGCTGGCGGCTTCGGAGCGCGCCAACCGATTCATGCGGTGAGCTGTTCGCGCTGCGGCGCGCGCGTGGGCAGCCAGCGCAGCACCTGAGGCACCTCGATCGCCGTCGCACACTCGTGCTCTGTCGGACAGACCGCGTGGGTGCATGGGCGACAGGGCATCGCCTGCGCCAGCACGCGATGCAGCGTGCGCTCCAGCGGCGACCAGCGCGCGCTGTCGGAGCCGCAACTGACCACCACGCTCGGGCGGCCGAGCGCGGCGGCGATGTGCGACACGCCGGTGTCGTTGCACACCACCAGTTCGGCACCCTCAATCAGCGCACCGAGTGTCCACAGACTCGTGTGGCCGCACAGGTTGAGCGGCGTGCGTTGCATGCAGGCGGCGACGTCACCCACCAACCCGCTTTCATGCGGCGAGCCGGTCAGCACGACCGTGAAGCCGCGATCGGCCAGCGCGTCGGCCACCGCCGCGAAGCGCCGCGGGTCCCAGCGCCGCGATGCCAGCTGTGCGCCGGCGTGCACGCAGGCGTACGGACGCCCAGAGCCGGCATCGGGCCACAGCGCATGCAGCGCCGCGCGATCGGCGTCGTCGATCGGAAACTCCAGGTGCGTGCCGCGCCGCGGCACGCCGAGATGGTCGGTCAGCGTCAACAGTCGCTCGATCTCGTGGCCATGCTCCGGCCACGGGCAATAGAGTTCGGCATCGTCTTCGGGCACCCAAGCATCCGCGCTCGCGAAACCGGCACTCTGGCGCGCGCCAAACAACGCCACCAAGGGGTTGACGATGCTGCCGCTGCCGTGCAGCTGCACCGCGAGGTCGAAGCGCCGGGCCTGCACCTGCGCCAGGAAGTCGGGCAGTGCGCGCACGTCGCACGGCCCTTCGGGCAGCCCCGGATGGCCCGGGAACGGCATGAAGTCGTCGACGTGCGCAATGCGTTGCGCCAGGGGGCGCGCCCACGGCAGCCCCACCAGCGTGATCTCTGCGGACGGGAAGCCGTGCTTGAGCGCCCGCAGCGCCGGCACGGCGCACAGCAAATCGCCGAGCATCAACGCCCGGAAGACGACGATGCGCTGTGGCTCTCCCTCGATCCATGAAGTCATGCAATGGTCCCTTGTACGACTGGCATCGCACGTCGCGCGCCTGTGAATGGATGGCTCGGCCGCGTCGACGCCGCGGCCGTTTCGCGCAGCAACGCGAGGCCGGCCTCGGCCACGTCGGCCGGCTCGACCTTGCTGAGGCAATCGTGATGCCCTTGCGGACAGACGCTTTTCAGGCAATGGCGGCACGGCACGTCGTGACTGAGCACGCGCGCGCGCACGCGCCACGGCGTGTGCTGTGGATTGGTCAACGCATACAGCACCACCACCGGGGTCGCGGTGGCCGCGGCGATGTGGGCCGGCCCCGTGTTGTTGGTTAGCAGCAGCCGCGCCTCGGCGATCAGGGCGGCCAGATCCGCGACGTCGAGCTGGCCGGCCAGGGTGAGCGAGGGCTGGGTCATGGCACAGCGCGCCTCGGCGATCAAAGACTGCTCGCCCGCATCGCCGGTGAAGATCGGCAGGCAACCGCTGCCCACGGCGATCGCGTCGGCCGCGGCGCCGAAGCGCGCCGCCGGATAGCGCCGCGACGCTGCGCTGGCCCCGGGGTGCACGACGATGTACGGTCGCTGGGCCGGCATGCCGGCTTGCTGCAGCAGCGCACGCACGCGCGCGCACTGTGCAGGCGTGACCTCGAGCCGCAGGCGTTCGTCGTCGGTGTGCCACCCGACGTGGCGCACCAGCGCCAGCTGGCGCGCCACTTCATGGCGCATGCCGGTGGCGACACGATCGGTATCGGGCACCCAGTCGGTCAACAGGTCGTACGGATTCTCGCGGCTGTGCCCAAGCCGCAGCCCGATGCCCGCCATGCGGCACCACAGTGCGGCCGGCAGTGCGCTTTGCGTGCACACCGTGAAGAGCACCGCGGCGTCGTACCTCGCGGCGCTGAGCTGCTCGAGCACCCGCTGCTCGGCGGCGGACGGCAGCGAACCGGGGCGCTGCTGGGCACCGCCCTTGACCCACGGCGCGTCGAACGCGATCACTTCGTCGACCTCGGGCACGTGGCGCGCGATGGCGGCCGCCGCCGGCGAGGTGAGCAGGCTCAGGTGCGCCTCGGGCACGCTGCGGCGTATCGCCGCCAACGCGGGCGTCGTCATCAGCAGGTCGCCCATATTGTCGAGACGCACTGCCAGCACGCGCCGCACGGCGCGCCAACGCTCGAGGCGCGCCGCGTCGTTCATCGCGGCTCACTCCACAGCATCGCCGTCGAGCGATGGCGCTCGACGATCACCTGGGCCGCCTGCAGCAGGTCGGGGCAGCGGTGATGCGGCTCGCGCAGCTCGGACATGCGCCACACCGTCTCGTTGCCGACGTCCAGTAGCACGGTGCGGCATCCGGCGCGGCGCCCGGCCTCCACGTCGTCGAGGATGTCGCCGATCATCCACGAGCGCGCCAGGTCGATCCCATGCTCGTTGGCCGCCTGCCGCAGCAGGCCCGGTGCGGGCTTGCGGCAGCCACAATCGGGCGCCAGGGCGGGGCAATGGGGGCAGACGTACCAGGCGGCCAGCGTGATGCCAGCCTCGTCCAGCAGGCGGCGATCGATCGCGCGCTGCATGCGCGCGAAGTCGCGCCGGTGGATGCGCCCGGTGGCCAGGCCCGGCTGGTTGCTGACGATCATCAACAGCATGCCTGCGTCGGCCAGCCGACGCAGGCCCGCGAGTGCGTTGGGCATGAACCGCACGCGTGCAGGGTCGGCGTTGTACGGCACATCCTCCACCAGCGTTCCGTCCTTGTCGACGAACACGACGGCTTGAGTGGCCCTGATGTTCGCTGCCTGCGACGTCACGCCAATGCCCCCGGCGCATTGGCGTGATGTGCGGCGGGCGCCGCCATCGATGACGGGTGCGGCACGAGCGAGAGCGCTGCCGCGCGTCGGCCGCTGCCGCGCCGCGCCACGCAACGGTACACGTCGATCAATTGCGACGTCACGAGATCCCACGTGAAGCGCGAACGCACGCGATAGACGCCGGCCCGCCCGAGTGCGGCGGCCAGCGCGGGGTTGGCTCGCAAGGTCTGCAGGCGTTGCGCCAACACGGGCGGATCGCGCGGCGGCACCAAGTAGCCGGTGACCCCGTCGATCACCGAGTACTGGATGCCCCCCACGGCACTGCCGATCACCGGCGTGCCGCAGGCCATCGCCTCGAGTGGCGTGATGCCGAACGGCTCGTACCACGGCGTGCTGACGAACACATCGGCGGCCAGGTAGAAGTCGCGCAGCGAGTCGTGCTGACGCTGTCCTGTGAAGGTGACGCAATCGGCGACGCCGCACTGGTGCGCCACTGCGCGCAGGCGAGCGATCTCGGGGGTGCGACGCTCATCGGGATCGGCGCTGTTGCCACCCACCACCAGCAGGCGCAGCGGGCGGCTGCGGTCCATGAGCGCGAGCGCGCGGATCACGTTGTCGACGCCCTTGCGCTCCACCATCCGGCCGAGCTGCAGCACGACGAACTCGTCGTCGCGCAAACCCAGTGCGCGCCGCGCACGTGCCTTCGAGCCTGGCATGAACTTGTCCAAGTCGACGCCACACGGCACCATGGCCAGGCGTTGCGCGTCGGCGCGATAGACGCGCATCAGGTCGGCTCGGTCCTGCGGGCACTCGGCGATGATGCGGTCGGCTTCGCGCACGACACGCTGCTCGATTGCGATGCGCTGCGGCGGAAACGTGTCGGCCTCACCGAGGTGTTCGCGTCGCAGCAGGCCGAGCGCGTGGAACGTCACCACCAGCGGCACGCCCAGCCGCGCTTTCAGCTGCAGGCCGACCAGCGCGGACATGAAGAAGTTCGCGTGCACCACGTCGTAAGGCACGCTGTGCCGAAAAAGTTGCAGCGTCGCATCGCTGAACTGCGCCATGTGCGGCAGCAGCGCTTCTTTCGGGATCGCGTGACACGGACCCGCCGGAATGTGCAGCACGCGCATGCGCGGGCACACGTCGAGCGCGGCTGGCGCCTGTTGCGAGTCGCGCCGTGTCAGCACGTCGACGTGATGTCCGGCGCGCGCCAATCCTCGCGCCACCTGGGCCACGTAGACGTTCTGTCCACCGGCATCGGTGCCACCGAGCACCGCCATGGGGGAGGCGTGTTCGCTGATCAACGCGATTCGAAGCGCGGAATTCATGGGAATGCGGAGAACCGGTGTAGGCGAAGCGGTTCGGCAATCGGTGTTCCACTGCGATCGGGCGTGCGCGTGTGCGCGACTCCGCGCGCTCCCTCGCGCAGCGCTCGGGAACCCGTTCGGCAAGGTGCGCACGTGCACCACGTGCGCGCCGGAGTCGCTGAGTCGTTCAGCGCTTAGGAAAAAGCAAGCGGGCCCGACGCCTGAGAAGCGTCGGGCCCGTTTGCCCAGACTGGCTGTCAGTGGCGTGTCGTCACTGAATCAACAGGCCATCGGGCGTGCAGTTCAACGTTGCGCCCTGCGCCGGCGGCGCCTCGCGCTGCTTGCAGGCGCCTGGCTGGTACTTGTTGCCGTCGCGTTCGTTGTCGCTGCAATAAACACCGCGTGCCTCCAGGTCTGCCAGCACGCGAACGGCCTCGCCTTTGACCTGATTGAAGCGGTTGTTGACGAAGCCGGCGTTGCTCACGATGCCGGGGACGTACGCGCGCTCCATCGCACGGCCCTCGTTATCGGTGGCGCGCATTGTCCCCGAGATGAGCTGGCCGGCGCGTACGGCGCTGACGGCGGAACGTTCGACGACATTGTTGCGCACGAGCACGTTGCGCACCGAGAGCTTCTCGCGCAGATCGCTGGCCGCTTCATCTTCGAACAGCCCTGCATGCACCTCGATTGCGCCGTGCCCGGTGCGCTGCGACGACCCGAACTTGTTCTGGAAGTCGTAGGGCGGCAGCTCGTTCTGCGCGTTGCGGATCAGGTTGTTCTCGACCAGCACGTTCTCGACGCCGAACGTCTGGTAGCCGGCCTCGCGGGCCACCAGGATGCCGGCCGCGATGGGCACGTTGTCGATCGTGTTGCGGGCGATCGTGATGTTCTGGCCGCCCACCACCGAGATGCCGCGCCCCCAGTATTGGCCCGAGACCGTGTTGCCTGCGATCAAGACGTTGCGCACCAGCGCGTTATCGACGCGAGCGTCGAAGTTCTCGAGCAGGTGCTTCGCGCTGTTGGCGTTGTTGGTGACCGGATGGCCCGTTCCGAGGTAGGACACCACCGCAATCATGTCGTCGCCCGTCTCGCGAACCGTGTTGTTCAGGATACGGCCGTTCGTCGAGCCGCCGGTCACATGGATGCCGTCGGCCAGGCTGCGCACCACGGTGTTGTTGGCGACCAGAAATCCGTTGGCATGCGACAGGAAGATGCCGCCTGCCGATGCACTGTTGGCGGTCGGCGAGCCCGGTGGGCCAGCGTTGACGATGCGGTTGTCGCGGATCACCGTGTTGCTGACCGTTCGGCGAGCGCCGCCGGCCGGTTCGCCGACCACCGCTATGCGCGCATGCCAGGGGGCTGTACGCCGCACGTCGGTCACCGCCGTGAAGGTGAGCGACGAGACCGTGGTGTTGTCGGCCTCGATCAGCAGCGCCTGTTGGTCGGGATTGGTGGCGTGGATTGTCGCGCCCGGCCCGGTCACCGTGGTGCCGGGCTTGCGCACGCGGATGGACTTGCTGATGTTGTAGCGCCCCGGACTGAACACCAGGGTCTCGCCCGGCTTCAACCCGTCGAGTGCGCGCTGGATCGCTTCGGTGTCGTCGCGATTGTCGTCCGGGGTCACGCCGAACTCGCGCGCCTGCCGAATCCCGCTCTGTCGCGCTGTCACCGGCACGCGTGTGCAGTAGTGATACGCAGCCGGAGAGGCGGTGTCGCCGAGATCCACGCCGGCTGTGATCGGTTCGTCGGCCGCAAGTTCACTGCCGCCGCCACAGGCGGCGTTCAAAAAAATAAAAGCCACCGACAGTCCGATGCGCCAGCTCGATTCGAGGCGCGGGGCAGGGGTGGCTGGGGGGCCGAATGACGTCGTTGCTCGTCGTCGGCGGCGGTCAGAGGCGGGCACGGCGCTTGCCTTAAACGCGTGCGCCTCCAGGCCCGGTGTGGTGGATGTCGTAGCCATGCTGGTGTAGGGGTACCGTTCGTGATTCGCTGGTGGGCGAAGGCCCTACCTTGCGTGTTGCGATGACGGATTCGACCATGCACCCCGAGCGACGCAAGTCCGCGCCTGTGACCGAATGTGGCTCGGAGAGCCGCTCGCACTACCGCTGACTACGTCGAAATGAGCAGGCCCGGCGCGCACCGTCACGCGCGCGTTCCTTCAGCGCCGGTCAGCGAATGGCTATGCAGCCCACTTGGTACGCCGAAAGTTCTACCGCAAGAGAAGCGACACGGGCGGCAACAATTGCAGTGGCTTTCGCAACGGTGTACCGAGGCGTATCGGCGAGGCGCTTTGAAAGAAATGCCGATACACGAGCGCTCGAAAGCGAACCACCGCGCGTCGAGGCCCGAAAAGCTTCAATGAATTTAAAGTGCATAGTCGAAATCGATCGTGCCGTTGCTGCATTCACGGTGCGATCGATCGACTCGCGGGTGCACGCGCCTCGCTGAAGCAGCGTCGAGCGACGCCGCCTGCTGGGCGTGAGCTTGCGGCGCAGTGGCAATTCGGTGAGCAGTTCGTACAACGTCGCTGCGCGAGGCGTACGCGTGCACGAGGGGTAGCTCCGGTAACACCGACGGCATGATTCGTGCTGATGGCTGGACTCATTTCACATTTGTCCAGCAGCATGGATCCTCTTCTAAACCCAGTGCTCACGATGAGTCCCTTGGTATTGCCCAAGGGACGCGTCACCTTGTCCAGCGGCTCGCGCGTCGATGCGGCTTACTCGCTGCTGAATCGCGTGAGCGCAGCGTTGCTGTTGCTGGTGTTCTCGCCGCTGATGCTCATCATCGCGTGGCGCATCTGGCGCGAGGACGGCGCGCCGGTGCTGTTTGCGCACTGGCGCGTCGGCCAGAACGGGCACCTGTTTCGATGCCTGAAGTTCCGCACCATGGTGTGCAATGCCGACGTCGTGCTCGCAGAACTGCTGTTGCGCGACCCGCTGGCGCGCGAAGAGTGGTTACGCGATCACAAGCTGCGCGACGACCCGCGCATCATGCGCGTCGGCCGGTTTCTGCGTCGCACGAGCCTCGACGAGCTGCCGCAACTGTTCAACGTGCTGTGCGGCGACATGAATCTGGTGGGGCCGCGGCCGGTGGTGGTGCAGGAAGTGCCCCGTTACGGCGAGCACAAGCGGCACTACCTGTCGGTCAAGCCGGGCATGACCGGCTTGTGGCAAGTGAGCGGGCGCAACAACCTGAGCTACGCGCAGCGCGTGGCGCTCGACGCGCGCTACGTCGAGTCGCGCTCGTTGGGCACAGACCTAGCCATCCTGTTGCGCACCGTCCGCGTGCTGATCACGCGGGACGGCGCCTGCTGACACGGCAGGCCGCCCCATGCGTCGCATCGTCGTCAATGGGCGCTTTCTGGCGCAGCAGCGCACCGGCGTGCAGCGCTATGGCATCGAGACGCTGCGCGCGCTCGACCGCCTGTTGGGGCAACGGCCGCAATTGCGGCAGCGCACTGCCTGGCAGCTCGCCATTCCGCACGACGCGCGCGACGTGCCGCTGCTGGAGCACTTCGAGATCCAGACGTTGCAGTTCCTGCGCGGGCACGCGTGGGAGCAAGTGAGCCTGGCGGCATTTGCGCGCGGCGCCTATCTGCTGAACTTCAGCTACAGCGCACCGCTGCTGAAGCGCGACCAGCTGATCACGCTGCACGACGCCGCGGTGCGCGCGCAGCCGCAAACCTTCTCGCTTGGCTACCGTTTGCTCAACGGCGCCATGGTGTCGATGCTCGCCGAGCGCGTGCAGACGCTGATGACGGTGTCGCGCTTCTCGGCCGACGAGCTGCGCCGCCACGGTCTGCGCCGCGATGACGTGGTGGTTGGTCGCGAAGGGTGGGAGCACGTGGCGGGCACGCCGCCGCCCGACGAAGCGGCGCTGCTGCGTCAGCATGGGCTGACGCCGGGCGCTTACCTGCTCGCGGTGGGCAGCGCGAAGGCCAGCAAAAACTTTGGATTGATTCCGCAGGCGTTGCGGTTGCTCGGTGAGGCGGCGCGCTGGCCGGTGGTGGTGGCCGGTGCGTGCGACACGGCGATCTTCCAGCGCAGCGCGGGCGATGCGGCGTTGCGCTGGCTCGGCTTCGTGCCCGACGATGAACTGCAAGCGTTGTACCGGCACGCGGCGTGGTTCATCTTCCCGTCGCTGTACGAGGGTTTCGGTCTGCCGGCGCTGGAGGCGTTGGCCAACGGCTGCCCGGTGCTGGCCGCGCGCGCCGGCGCCACGCCTGAAGTGTGCGGCGATGCGGTGCTGTATTTCGATCCGCACGACCCGGCCGCGTTGGCGCAACTGCTGCGAGAAGTGAGCCGCGAGCCTGGCGCCGCAGCACGCCGCAGCGCGCTGCTGGAGCGTGCCGCTGCGCGCCTGTCGTGGTACCGCTGGGACGCCAATGCGGAGATCGTCGTCGACCGTTTGAGCGCGGCCGGCGCGGTCGCTCCAGCTGACGACGCGCCTGTCGCTGCGCCGCGCTTCGATGCCGCCCCTTCCGTTTCTGCGACCCCGAGGTGATTCTTGCTCTATGCACCGTCGAACATCCTGCACGTGACCGATCAGCCGTCGGCCGGCGTGCTGGCTTTCCTGGCACTGGCCACGCGTGAACTCGTCGAAGCCGGCGTGCAACAGACCGTGCTGCATGGGCAGCGCAGCGATGCGACGCCGATCGAGCGCTACTTTCACCCGCAGGTGCGGCTGGTGTCGATGGAGAGGCCTTCGGGCGGGTCGCCGTTC
>Ga0207675_100003944_pt1 | contig 14402 bp, 15 predicted proteins | sample KBSSwiS42_FD_184305 | JGI IMG/M metagenome (GOLD analysis project Ga0207675, IMG submission 184305) | Switchgrass rhizosphere microbial communities from Kellogg Biological Station, Michigan, USA - KBS Switchgrass S4-2 (SPAdes) (version 2) | ecosystem: Host-associated > Plants > Roots >... | reverse complement strand
GGGCGTGTTCGCGGCGGGATCGCTGCTGTATCTCGGCGCCGCGGCCGCGGCCGGTCTGGTGGTCGCGTTCCGGCGCCGGCCGGGCGCGGGCGGCGCGCCGCGCGCCGGTGTTCTCGCCCGGCTGATCGGGGTCGCGCTGCTGGGCGCCGTGTGCGCGCCGGCGTTCCTCATCGCGGGCGTCAAGCGGACCGACGCCGTCACGACGTCGCTGCTGCTGACGCTGGAGGCGCCGTTCACGATGCTGCTCGCCCGCCTGCTGTTTCACGAACACCTGGGCCGGCGCGCGCTCGCCGCCGCTGCGCTGGTGCTGGCGGGCGCGCTGGTGGTCGCCGTCCCTGCGGGCGCGGTCGGTCCGGCCCGCGCGGGCGCGGCATTCGTCGCGGCGGCGATGCTGGCGTGGGCGCTGGACAACATCCTGTCGCGCACGCTGGCCGACCGCGATCCGCTGTCGGTCGTGGCGTCGAAGGGCGTGCTCGGCGGCCTGCTATCCGCCGCCGCCGCCGTGCTGCTCGGCGAAGGACGTCCGCCCGTCGCCGCGGCGCTGGCGATCGCCGGCATCGGCGCCGTCGGCTATGGCCTGAGCCTCCTCTTGTACCTGCGCGCCCAGTCGCTGGTGGGCGCGGCGCGTACCGCCTCGGTGTTCGCGGCCGCGCCGTTCGTCGGTTCGGTGGTCGCGCTCGCGCTCGGCGAGCCCTGGCCGGGCGCCGCTTTCGCCGCCGCGGCCGCGTTGATGATCGCCGGCGTGTGGCTGCACGCCTCCGAGCGCCACGGCCACCGGCACCATCACGCGCCCCTCCGCCACGAGCACCTCCACACCCACGACGACGGCCACCACACACACACGCACGACCCGATGCCGGCGGGCCCGCACACGCACGTTCACGATCACGAGGCCGTCACGCACGAGCACGAGCACAGCGAGGATCTCCACCACCGGCACCACGATCACTGACGGACCCCTCACCCTAACCCTCTCCCCGCTGCGCGGGGCGAGGGGACCGGATCCGTCATCGTCCGAACAGCGGCAACAGCTCGCGCAGCGACTTCACCACCAGATCCGGCGATCCCCAGTCGACAAGCTCGTGCGCGGCGAGTCCCTCGCGATCGACCAGCACGGTCCGGCAGCCCGCGTCGCGTCCCGCCATCACGTCGTACTTGTAGTCGCCAACGGCGAGCGTGTGCGCGGGCGCGACGCCCATCGCGCGGCACAGCGACAACGCGCCCGCAGGCGACGGCTTGGGCGGACCGTCCTCGCGCGTGTACACGGCGTGGAACTGGAACGTGAACATCCGCGCGAACGTCTCGACCACCTCGCGCACGTTGCGGGTCAGGATCGCGATCGGGATCTCCCGCTCGCGCAGGTGCCCGAGCAGATCCGCGCAGCCGTCGGCCAGCGTCGCCTGCGCGATCGCCGCGCGCTCGTGCCGCAGCATCACGGCCTCGGCGCGCGCGCGCTCGCCCACCGTCAACTGGTCGAGGTATTCGAGGATCGGCACCTTCTCGGGCAGGCCGATCTCCGCGCGAATCGCGTCGAAATCCAGCACCGGCTCGGTGAGCGTACCGTCCAGGTCGAAGATCACCGCGCGCGGCGCGAGGCCGTCCGTCATTCGCTTGCCTCGGCCGCGCCTCCTCCCGTGCGCGCGACGTCCTCGTTCTTGATCTTGCTGACGTCCATCCCCTTGACCCGCTTCGTCATCGACGGCAGCAGCTCCCCGATCGGCGGCGGCTCGCCCTTGATGAAGCGCAGCGGGTTCGAGCGCGCGACCACGAAGTTGCGCAGGTAGGGGCTGTTGAAGCCCCGCGCCTTCAGCGCCGCCATCGCCTCCGTCACCGCCTCGTCGTAGTCCAGCAGCAACTTCGCGCGCTCGCGCCGGCCGGACATCGCCTTCTCCAGCTTCCCCGGCAGCCACTTGTCGACCTTGCGCAGGATCGAGTGGTAGGCGCCGCCCGACAGCCGCCCGCGCTCCTCGTACGCGAAGCCCAGCGTCGCCAGCGCCGGCTCCTCGAACTCGAGCGCGAACGATTCCTCGTCGCCGTCGGAGAGCGGCGCCAGGTCGACGTACATCCGGCGCACGCCGATCGCCTTCTCCCGCAGGTTGTGCGCCTTCTCGATGTTCAGCGCCAGGATCTGGTACGCGACGGGGCGCTCGGGGACCAGCAGCGCCAGCACGGTCTTGGCGCCCAGCTCCTTGAGCGCGGTCAGCCGGTGGTAGCCGTTGGGGGTCCAGTACGCGGCGTCGCCCGTCTGCTCGCGCACGGCGATGATCGGATCGAGGAACCGCTTGGTCTTGTCCATCGCCTGCGTCAACCGGCGTACGTGGGCGTCGGAGATGTCGCGCTGGAACGGCGTGGGGACCACCTTGTCGACGGGCAGCGCCGTCAACATCAGGGTGTGCCCGCCCAGCGGCTCGCGGTAGCTCGCCAGCACGGCGCCGCCGTCGGCGCGCACGGCGGCGGCCAGCTCTTCCAGCTCAGCCGGCAGCGACGCCAGCGCCAGCTCCGTGGCGCCCAGCTCGGTGGGACGCAGCTTGACGCCCTTGCGCTTCCGGGGGGTGCCGCTCGGCTTTTTACCGCGACCTTTCGACTTCGCCTTCTCGACCATGGGCGAAAGATGCCATAGTTTGTCCGTCGGAGGTTCGACGAGTCATGGCGAGAATGGTGAACTGCGCGAAGCTGGGCAAGGAGCTGCCCGGGATCCCCTACAAGCCGTTCAACAACGAGCTCGGCCAGCGCATCTACGACAGCGTCTCCATGGATGCGTGGAAGGGCTGGCTCGAGTTCTCGAAGATGATCGTCAACGAGTACAGGTTGGACCTGACCTCGCCGCAGGGACAGAAGCTGCTGCACGAGCAGGCCGAGAAGTACTTCTTCGGCGAAGGCGCGCAGCTGCCGCCCGACTACGTCGCGCCGCCGGCCAAGTAGGACCCAGGCGGCAGGAGCAGCCGTGCGCGGACCGGGCGACATCGTTCTCGTCTCGTGCTACGAGCCCGGTCACCAGCCGCAGGGCGTGGCGTCGGCGGTCGCGTTCCTGCGCCGGGCCGGCTTCCAGCCGACCTGCCTCGATCTGGCGGTCGAGCCCCTGGACGACGCCGCGCGCGCGCGCCTGGCGGCGGCGCGGCTCGTTGCGATCTCGGTGCCGATGCACACGGCGCTGGTGCTCGGGCGCCGCGTCGCTGCGCACGTGCGGCGCGCGAACCCCGGCGCGCACATCTGCGTGTTCGGCATGTACGCGACGCTGAACGCGGCGCTGCTGGCCAGCGAGGCGGACAGCGTCCTCGGACCCGACTGCGAGACCCAGCTCGTCGAGCTGGCGGACGCGCTCGCGGCGGGCACCCCGGTCGCCGTCCAGGCGCGCGCGCCCGGGCGCCGGCTGCCGCTGGTGCCGGATCGCAGCGGGCTGCCGCCGCTCGCGAAGTACGCGCGGCTGGCGATCGCGGGCGAGCAGCGGGTCGCCGGCCACGTCGAGGCGACACACGGGTGCAAGCACCTGTGCCGGCATTGCCCGATCCCGCCCGTGTACGAGGGCCGCTTCTACGCCGTGCCCGCGGAGGTCGTGCTGGACGACGCGCGCGCGCAGATCGCAGCCGGCGCACGGCACATCGACTTCGGCGATCCGGACTTCCTCAACGGCCCGAACCACGCGCTGCGCATCGCGCGCGCGCTGCACGCCGAGCATCCCGCCGTGACGTTCAGCTTCACGGCGAAGGTGGAGCACATCGTCGCGCACCCGGCGCTGCTCCCCGAGCTGGCGGCCGCGGGGGCGCTGTTCGTGGTCAGCGCGGTGGAGTCGCTGTCCGATCACGTGCTGGCGGCGCTCGCCAAGGGTCACACCGCCGCCGATGTGCCGCGCGCGCTGGAGATCGTGCGCGCGGCAGGCATGTCATTACGGCCGACGCTCGTCGCGTTCACGCCGTGGACGACGCTGGACGACTATCTGAACCTTTGCCGGTTCATCCGCGCTCACGCGCTGGAGGACGAGGTCGATCCCGTGCAGCTGTCGCTGCGCCTGCTGGTGCCGCCGGGGTCGGCGCTGCTGGCGGCGCCCGACATCGCGCCGTTTTTGGGGCCGCTCGACGAGCAGGCGCTCAGCTATCGCTGGACGCACCCGGATCCGCGCATGGATCGCCTGGAGGCGGACGTCTCGGCGCTGGTCGAGGAGGCCACCCGGACGGGCGAGCCGCCCGCGGCGACGTTCGGACGCATTCACCGCCTCGCGGCGGCCACGGCAGGTGTCCCCGACGAGGCGCCGGCGCCGGCCGCCATCGGGCGCAAGCCGCGCCGCGAGCCGCCGCCGCACCTGACCGAGCCGTGGTTCTGCTGCGCGCAGCCGACCCGCCGCCAGCTCGACGTCTTCTAGTTCAGAACCCGCAACGGGTTCCGAACCTCCCGCGATGGGCTCCGCGCGGCGAAGCCGCGCTACGCCCTACGCGCTCCAGGCGTACGCCTTCTCGGCGTACGCCCCCGCGCGTGCGCCGGCGACTACGGAATGTGGCAGTTGAAGATGATCGTGACGGTCGTGATCGTACCGGCCGTGACCTGATCGCACGCGGTTCCGTGCAGCGTGATCGACGTGTGCGAAGCGTCCGTGTAGGTCCAGCCGTTGGTCGGGTCCTGCGTGATCGGCGGGTCGGTCGGCGTACCGCTGCCGCCGGTGACCGTGATGTCCTCGCGGCTGGTCGTTCCGTCCATGGTCGGCGGGGTCGGAATCGAGAAGTTGCACGTCGACGCCATCCCGACCAGCGTCCGGAGCACGGTGGCGAACTCGGCCGTGCTCGTCACCGGGTAGTACTGCGTGGGCTGGCCCATCTGCGGATAACCACCCTCGACGGCCATCATGTTGAGCGCCATCTCGGGTGCGCCACCCGCCGAGATGCCGACGACGAACGTCGGTATGCCGGCCATCCGCGCCGCGGTGAGCGCCGCGACCGCGCCGGCGGTATCGTCGGTGTCGGTGTTGCCCATGGCGGGACAGTTGGGCGAACCGTCGGTCGCAAGCACGATGAACTTGGGGTTGGGTTCCGTCATGCCCAGCTGGGTCAGGTAGGTGACGGCGGCGTTCTCGCCGGCCCGGGTGGGCGTGCGGCTGCCGTTGGCCACGCCACCGTTCGCCGAGGTGCGGCCCGTGATGGCGGTTGCGATGGCGGTGGCGTTGTTCGGCGCGACGTTGACCGCGACGGTGTTCGCGTTGACGCCGCAGGTGCTGCCCATGTCGGCGAAGAACTTGAGACCCCAGTTCACCTCGGTCTGCGTGTCGGCGACGACGGTGTTGATCGCGGGCGTCATCAGCGCCCACTTCGACATCGCGCCGCAGCCGCCGTTGCACATGGCGTTCGCCGCGTCCTGATCCATCGATCCCGACGCGTCGAGGACGATCAGGATGTCCGGCGGCAGCTTCGACGACGACTTCGGGGTGGCGCCGCATTGCTGGCCGCCGCCCTGTCCTGTCAGACCGCCCTGGCCGCTGCTGGCGCCGCCGAAGTTGCCGATGCCGGTCGGGATGACCTGGTTGCCGGCGCCGCCCGCTCCGCTCACGGGTTTACCTGGGGAGAACCCACAGGCGCCCACGAGCATGGACGTACACACGAGTGCCAGACGGACGATGTTCGCTGAATGCATGGGGACCCCTGTGGTGGCGGACTTGGTTAGCCGATGATGCACTTGAAGACGATCTCGACCTTCGGCGGACTGTTACTCAGGATCGCGTCGCACGTGGGACCGTACACCTGAACGGCGGTCATCCCGGTGCTGGTGTAGTCCCAGCCGTCGGTGTGGGTCGTGTCCTTCTTCAACTCCGTTGTGCCGTTGATGACGACGCCGATGTGCGCGGCATCGGTCCCCGGGGGGGGCGGATTCGGAATGGAGAACGTGCAGCTCCCGGCGACGCCGACCAGCGTCTGCAGAACCGAGACGAACTCGGACGCGCTGCCCACCGAGTAGTAGCTAGGGTTGCCACCGGGGCGCGGGTAGCCGCCGGCGTTGGCCATATTGCTGAGCGTGGTGTCGCCGCCCATGCCGGAGGTCGCGATGCCGACCACGAACGTCGGGATTCCCATGGTGGCGGCGGCGCCGACCGCCATGACCGCGCCGGATGAATCGTCGGCGGCCGTGTCGCCGTTCCCGGGCATGCAGTTCGGTAGACCGTCGGTCGCCAGCAGCAGGAAGCGTGGATTCTGGTCGGTGAGGCCCGCCAGGTAGGCAGCGCCCGCGTTCTCGGCCAGGCGGGTCGGCGTGCGGCTGCCGTTGGTCACGCCGCCGTTGGCGGCGGTGCGCCCCGTGATCGCGGCCGCGATCATGGCCGCTCTGTTCGTCCCGACCTGAACCTGGACGCCGTTGCCGACGCCGCAGGTGGCGTCCGTGTCGGCGAAGAACTTGAGGCCCCAGTTCACGGTCCCCTCGGTCATCTGCACGACCGTGTTGATCGCGGGCGTCATCTGCGCCCACTTCGACGTGGCGCCGCAGCCGTTGTTGCAGCTCATGTCGCTGATGTCGTTGTTCATCGATCCAGAAGCGTCCAGCACGATGAGAATGTCCGGAGGCAGCTTGGCCACTGGCTGCTGGACAGCCGCGCAGTTCATGCCGGTGACGGCGCCGTGTCCGTTCTGAGCGGCGCCGCCGCCCACCAGGCCGCCGCCGTTCGAGGCGCCGGTACCGAGCGGGCCTCCCGAGCTCGCGCCCGAGCCGCCCCCGCTGCCAGCGGGCGCAAAACCACATCCGGCAAAGCCGTAACAAGTGGCTGCGAACAAACCGACTGCAATGACGAGCGCATTCGAGCGAGGCATGTAGACCTCCGAAATCGCTTGTTGGTAGCGTAGTTTAACGCTCATTCGTTAAAAAAAGTGCTTTAAAAGTGAGCGACATGCACCCCCATGCGAATGTCGCCAACTCAGTGAGTGCGTGGCTCGCGAGAAACTAGGTCGCTTTTTTTCGCGGCGACGCGGGCGACCGCGTCAACTCACCTTCGCATGACAGGCACCAGCGGCGCCACCGTGAACCGGAGGTGCGCGTGCGCCGTACGCAGCGACCGCTCGACGGCGGCGGCGTCCTCGCCGGTCGCGAAGATGAAGCCGGTGTAGCTGGCGCCCTCGGGCAGCGGCACCAGGGTCTCCCCGACGCGGACGGAGATGACGACGTCGTCGACGCCTGCGACGGCGCGCGCGGCCTCCAGCCCGTCGACGGCGCGGAGCGCGCTCGGCACGCGCGCGGGAATCGGGATCATCATGACGCCGGACGCGCCGCCGATGCGGGTGGGCACGTCGGCCGCGCCCAGCGCGTGGCGAACGACGACGTCCTCCAGCGAAAAGCCGGATTCAAATCGCAGACTTCGCGCGCAGAGGCCGCCGATGGGCCGCGCGGCCATCTCGATCAGCACCGGCGCGCCCGCATCCTCATCCCAGCGCAGTTCCGCGTGAACGGGTCCCGTCTCCAGGCCCAGGGCGCGCGCGGCCGCCGCCACCGCTTCACTGATGCGGCGCTGGTCGGGCAGGGGGCGCCGCGAAGGGGTGACGTAGATGGTCTCCTCGAAGGTCGGTCCGTCGAGCGGGTCCGGTTTGTCGAACAGCGCCAGCACGTGCAGCTGGCCGCGGGTGAGGATCCCTTCCAGCGCGTACTCGGACCCGCGCACGAACGATTCGACGAGAATCTGGCCGGCGGCGTCCGGATCGGGCCGGCGCAGCGCCGGATCCGCGAGCAGGCGCTCGAGCCGCGCCAGCGCGACCGCCAGCGACGGGCCGTCGTCGGCGCGCATGACGCCTCGACTTCCCGACAGCGTCAGGGGTTTGACCACGCACGGAAACCCGACGCCGTCCGGCGCGCGCACGCGCTCCGCGACCACCTCGGGCGCGGTCCCGCAGGCGACCGCGAAGTACCGCGGCTGCCGGACCGCCGGATCGGAGGCGGACGCCAGCCGCGTGCGCATGAGCAGCTTGTTCCCGGCCGACGCCATCGCGGCGGGCGCGTTCGCGGGCAAGCCCAGCCGGCGCGCGGCGGACGCGGCCACCTGCGCCGGCAGCTCGCCGCCGACGGGCAGCACGGCGGCGATCGGCGCCTCGCGCGCGTCCGCCGCGGCGATCACGGCGGCCGCTTCGTCGGGATCGCTGAAGTCGATGACCAGCGAATTGGCGGGCCAGTGCCACGAACGGTCGAGCACGTGACAGCGATCGGACGCGAGCACGACCTCGCTTCCCGCGCGGCGGCAGGCCTCGACGAAGCCGGCTGCGCCGTAGCTCGTCGTGTGCGTCACCAGCGCGATACGGTTCACGGGAAGTGTCGTATTATACGGGCCGATTCCAATGGGCCAGGACAGCGGCGACGCGCCGCCAGCGACGGCGACGACGCCAGCCAAACGGTCTGCCCTCAGCGCCGACGAGGTACGTGCGTTCACCGAACGCGCGCCGCGCTGCAAGGTCGCGATGCAGGTGCTCTGCACGATCCCCGACGAGAATCAGGGTTCGGAGTTCGTGGAAGCCGAGCTCGTGAACGTGAGCAGCTCGGGGATGCTGCTCGCGAACGCGCAGCTTCCCGTCGGCTCGGTCGTCGATTTCCAGTTCATGCTCGACGATCGGCTGGTGGCGCTGGCAGGCCGCGCCGAGGTCGTGCGCTCCGTCGCCGAACCGCCGCGGATGGGACTGCGGTTCGTCACGCTGGACGAGGCGGCGCAGACGCTGGTGCGGCAGCTGGTCGCCATCTCCGACGCGGCGCCCGAGATCCCGACGACGCCCGGGTTCGCGCCGGCCGCGGTCGAATTCGACCACGGCACCGTTCGCGTGCGGCTGAACGCCGCGACGGCCACCTTCTTCACGTACAACCCGCTGCTGCACGTCGGCGTCGGGGGTTGTTTCCTGCCCGCCGAGACCGACGTTCCGCTGGGAACCGGTTATCAGATGGACATCCTCGACGGCAATGATCGGGTGCTGATGCGCTGCAAGGCGAAGGTCGCGGCCAAGCAGGATCGCTGGGTCGGGCTGCGCTTCCTGGATTTCGAGCGCAGCGCGCTGCAGGCGCTGCGCGCCGAGGTCGCCAAGCTCGCGAGCGCGCGCGCCGAATAGAGCGGTTCGATGCTGGTCGAGGCCCCCGCGCGTGGTGTTCGGGTCGGTGGCGTGACGGTTGCGCCCGGCGAAGCGCGCGAGGTCGCGATCGCGCTGTCGCCGCGCCCGCGGCGGGCGTCGCGCGCGTCGTCGCGGTCCGGCCCGGCGAGCACGGCGGCGAACCCCGGCGAATCCGCCGCGTCGATTCCCGCCTGGGTCGTCGTCGGACTGAAGCCCGGGCCACGTGTCAGCGTCGTCGGTGCGCTGCGGGGCTACGAGACGACCGCCGCCCAGGCTGCCGCGCGGCTGGCCGCGGGTCTGGATCCCGCCGCGCTGATGGGCAGCGTCGTGATCGTTCCCGTGTTGCGGCCCGGCGGAAAGCTGTCGCGCACGGGCCGGCCCCGCCGCGCCTGGCGTTTCCCGGGCGACGCGGCCGGCAAGCGCGCCGAGCGAGACGCGTTCGCGCTGTTCTCGAACATCGTCGTGGGTGCGAGCGCCCTGGTGGTGCTGGGCGTCCCGCACCGCGGCCGGCGTGGCGCGGTCGTCGTTCACGGGCGTCTGACCGATCCGCGCGTGCGCCGGCTCGCCCGGGGCAGCGGCGCGACCGCGATGCTCCCGGCGGCCACGAAATCGCACGCGTTGCTCGCGGCGGCGGCGGCGGCCCGCATTCCCGGCGTCCAGCTGTCCGCCGCCGGCGACGCGCGGACGGCCGACAGCCTGGCCCGCGCGGCGCGCGCGGTCATCGCCGCCGCCGGCGTGCTCGGCCGGGCGGAGGGCGTACCGGCGGATGCGGGCGCGGACGATCCGGCGACGGCGACGCGCCAGCTGCACGTGGTCGCGCCGAGCGACGGGTTCCTGGAAACTGACGTCATGCCCGGCGACACCATGCGGGCGCGCGCGCCGCTGGGACGCGTGGTTCCCACGCTGCCAGGCCCGGCGGCGGTCGTCAGCACGCGGGTGGACGGCCTGGTCGTCGAGGCGGCGCGGCCCGGTCCGGTGCGCGCGGGCGCGACGCTGTTCGTGATGCTGCCGGTGCCGCGATCCGCCGATCGGCGCCCCGCGCGACCGGGGGCGGAGCCCGCCAGCGCCGGCACGCGCAGCGACGGCAAGATGCGCGTCGGCTGGGTGGAGTACGTCGCGCTGCCCAGCCTCGACATCGAGCATCTGAAGGCGAAGATCGACACCGGCGCGCGCACCAGCGCGCTGCACGTGGCGCGCATGCGCGCCGTGGACACGACCGGCGGCCCGCACCGCCGGCCGATCCTGGAGATCACGGTGCCGAGCGGCGGCCGCGGCCGCCTGCCGCACCGGGTGCGCGCGGCCGTGCACGGGTTCGTGATGGTCCGCGACACGTCCGGCCGCACCGAGCGCCGGCCGGTCATCGAGACGACGCTGAAGCTGGGGACGTTGAAACGGCGTATCGCGGTCACGCTGACCAACCGCGGCGACATGCTGTTCCCGGTTCTGATCGGACGGACCGCGCTGGGCCCGGGGATCGTCGTCGATCCGTCGCGCCGCTATCTGCTGGGGAAGACCGCCGTCGGGCGAATAAATTGACGGGGAACGCGGCGCACCTGATCCTCGCAGCACCACATGCGTCCCCGTCGACGAGGCGCCCCCTCGAGCCCGCGGTCGCGGGCCGTTCCGGCGCGCTCGCGGGTGACCGTCCGGCGGGATCCGTCGCTGCCCCGGCTGGCGACCGCGCTGCGGCAGAGCCGCGAGGCCCTGGGGACTCTGCAGGACGAGCTGGACGCGCTGCTGAAAGCGCTTCGCAACGCCGAAGCCGATCCCGCCGCCGCCGATCGCCTGGTCAGCGCCGCCCGGGCCGCGACCCTCGCGTTCGCCGGCCTCACCCGCTGACGTAGACGCAGGCGTCGTCGCGTCGCGGTCCGGATAGAATGTGTCCGTGAAGACCACCGCGCGACCCGGCCTGCGCGAGCCCCTGCTCGCGTTCGCGGTCACGACCGCGGTGGCCGCGTTCTTCTCCCTGCTGGGGGCGTTCATCCCGCTGGTTCGCAGGAACCTTTCGCTGCTGGTGGCGGTCGTGTTCTTCCTGGCGCCGCTGGCGGTCGCGAAGCGCGCGGGGCGCGCGGCGGATTTCGATTACCGCGAGGTCGGCCTGCGCGCCGACCCGGTCATCCTCAATCTGCGCGTGCTCGGCGCCATGCTGCTGCTGGCGTTCCCGCTGTTCATCATCGCGTTCTTCCCGTTCTACGGCCGCGTGTGCGCGCAGGTGACCGAGCCGCTCCTGCAGGGGTTCGGGCCGATCTGCAGCAGGTGGCTGGGCTTTTCGCGCGGACATCTGCGCTTGCCCGCCGACTTCGCGGTGCTTTCGGCGTCGTACCTGGTCGTCGTCGCGATACCCGAGGAGGTGTTCTTCCGCGGCTATCTGATGGAGCGGCTGGAACGCGTGTGGCCGCCCAAGCTGACCGTGTTCGGCGCGAAGGTGGGGTGGGCGTTGATCGCGTCCAGCATCCTGTTCGCGGTCAGCCACATCGCGGTGATTCCGAATCCGCAACGCCTGGCCGTCTTCTTTCCGGCGCTGCTGTTCGGGTGGATGCGCGCGCGCACGGGATCGATCGCGGCGGGCGCGGTGTTTCACGCGCTGTGCAACGTCCTCTCGGACGTCATGCACACCTCGTTCTTCGCGTAGTAGCCGCCGGCGGGCTACTTCTTCTGGGCTTCGACGTAGCGCAACCGCAGATCGTAAAGCAGGCTGGAGATCAGCTTCTCTTCCGCGGGGCTGAGGTTGCCCTTGGTCTTCTCCTCGAGCATGACGAGGATGTCGATCGTGTGCTTGGCCAGCGGCAGATCCTTCTGCGGCGCGCCCACGTCGGGATGCTCGAGCTCACCCAGGTGAAGCAGGGCCGAGCTGCCCAGCGAGAGCACGAACGTGTGAAAGTCGACCGCCGGCAGGTTCGGCGCCCCAGCCGCGGCCGGCGCCGGATCGGTGGCCGGGGGAGGTGATTGCGCGGGGTCGCGCGGTTCGCCCCCCTCGCTGAAGCTGCGCCGGTCGGTGACGGTGAACCCGCCCTTGCCTGTCGTTTCGCCCATGGCCGGGAAGGTTACGCACGCCCCCCGCGGGTTTCAATGACCCTGGCTGTTGAGATGGGAACCCTGGGAGGGTTCCCATACCCTCCCGCGACGGTACGCGCCGAGCAAAGCTCGGCGGCTCCCCACGCGCTTTAGTTGGAGGGGGGAGCCTCGGTCTCGGTTTCGGGCTCGTCGGGCTCGTCGGGCTCGTCGGTGTCGGTGCCCCCGTAGACGCCCTTGTCCGCGACGTCGTCCAGCGCCTTGAGGTGCTTCTCGTAATCCTTGCGGGAGACGAGGCCCTTCTTGATGTTGCGCTCGACCGTACGGCGGTCGAACAAGCGGGAGGTCTTGGGGTCCTGGTCGCGAGCCATGGCGGGTTTAGCTAGCACACGCCGTGGAAATATCCTAGCGGACGCGTCGGTTGTAAGCTGCGCGCCGCCATGGACGTCCGCGTCATCAACGAGCTCGTACACAAACAGTCCGCTTTCATCGAGAAGCTGAACGCCGAAGTCGGCAAGGTCATCGTCGGCCAGAAGGCGATGATCGAACGAATCATGATCGGCCTGCTCACGGGCGGGCACGTGCTGCTGGAAGGCGTACCCGGCCTGGCCAAGACCCTGACGGTCCGCACGCTGGCCGACATCCTGGCGATGAAGTTCCAGCGCATCCAGTTCACGCCTGATCTGCTGCCCGCGGACATCGTCGGCACCGTCATCTACAACCAGGCGCGCGCCGAGTTCGTGTCCAAGCAGGGACCGATCTTCGCGAACCTGGTGCTGGCCGACGAGATCAACCGCGCGCCCGCGAAGGTTCAGTCGGCGCTGCTCGAGGCGATGCAGGAGCGCCAGGTGACGATCGGCGACACCACCCACAAGCTGCCCGATCCCTTCCTGGTGATGGCGACGCAGAACCCGATCGAACAGGAAGGGACCTACGCGCTGCCCGAGGCGCAGCTGGATCGCTTCATGTTGATGATCAAGGTCGGCTACCCGTCGCGCGAGGAAGAGCGCGCGATCATGGACCGCATGACGTCGCCCATGAAGGTCAGCGCCGAGAAGGCCGCGACGCCGCAGGAGATCGCCGAGGCGCGCAGCGTCGTCGGCGAGGTCTACATCGACGAGAAGATCCGCGACTACATCGTCAGCATCGTGCACGCCACGCGCGACCCCAAGGCGCACGGCCTGGCCGACCTGGCGGACTTCATCGCGTTCGGCGCCAGCCCGCGCGCGTCGATCTACCTCAACATGGCGGCGCGCGCGCACGCGTTCCTGCGTCACCGCGGCTACGTCACGCCCGAGGACATCAAGGCGATCGGCGTGGACGTCCTGCGCCACCGCGTGATCCTGACCTACGAGGCGGAGGCGGAGGACATCACGGCCGAGACCGTCGTCCGCAAGCTGTTCGAGCGGGTCGAGGTGCCCTAGTCGGCGGGGGCCGCGCTGCCCGACGCCCACATTGCCGATGATTCCCCGCGAGCTGCTCAAGCGGATCCGCAAGATCGAGATCGTCACCGAGCGCCTGGTGCGCGATCGGATGGCGGGCCAGTACCATTCGGTGTTCAAGGGCCGCGGCATCGCCTTCGAGGAGGTGCGTCCGTACATCCCCGGCGACGACATCCGGTTCATCGACTGGAACGTCACGGCGCGCATGAACGAGGCGTACGTGAAGCTGTTCAGCGAGGAACGCGAGATGACCGTCTTGCTGGTCGTCGACATGTCCGCGTCCGGGCGGTTCGGATCGCGGCAGCGCGAGAAGCGCGATCTGGCCGCCGAGATCGCCGCGGTGCTGGCGTTCTCGGCGATCCGCAACAACGACCGGGTGGGGCTGATCATCTTCACCGACGAGGTCGAGAAGTTCGTGCCGCCCAAGAAGGGCAAGCGGCACGTGCTGCGCGTGGTCAGCGAGATCCTGCAGTTCAAGGAGAAGAGCCGGCGCACGGCGCTGGACGTCGGGCTGGATTTTCTCGGGCACGTGATGCGGCGGAAGGCGGTCGCCTTCCTGATCTCGGATTTTCTCGCGCCCGTCGCCAGCTACGAACGTGCCCTGCGCATCACGGCGCGGCGCCACGATCTGATTCCGGTCACCGTCAGCGATCCGCTGGAAGAGGCGCTGCCCGACGTCGGGCTGCTGGAGCTTGTCGATCCCGAGACGGGCGGCATCGTCGTGTTCGATACGGGCGGGCCCGAGGCGGCCGCGTTCGCGAAGGAAGCGCGCGCGGCGGTCGCGGCGCGCACCGCGCTGTTCAAGCGGCTGTCGATGGATCCGATCGAGGTGCGCACAGACAAGAACTACTTGCCGGCGCTCACCACCTTCTTCGAAGCGCGGTCGCGGAGGCTGCGGCATTGA
>Ga0207675_100003943_pt1 | contig 14407 bp, 14 predicted proteins | sample KBSSwiS42_FD_184305 | JGI IMG/M metagenome (GOLD analysis project Ga0207675, IMG submission 184305) | Switchgrass rhizosphere microbial communities from Kellogg Biological Station, Michigan, USA - KBS Switchgrass S4-2 (SPAdes) (version 2) | ecosystem: Host-associated > Plants > Roots >... | reverse complement strand
TGCGTGACGATGAAGGGTGTCTTCTTGCCTTTCTTGTACTGCGCCGGGATGTAGACCGTGATGGCGCGCTCCCAGGGTTGCGCATGGGTCTCGACGATGAGCGTCTTCGGGTTGTCCGGATCCACGGTGCCGAACACATCGCGAGCGATGCCCGGATAGAACCTGCTGTCAGCCGACGTGAGGGTGAACTGCTCGACCTTGCCCGCCGGCACCCCCTCGACGACATTGATCTCGGGTGCGGGTAGATAGTCCGGGCCGATCAGGAAGTCACCGTTGCTGTCGATGGGGGCATTGCCGCCCGATGCCACGCGCGTGAATTTCGGCGCGCCCTCACCATCGGGTGCGCGCGTCGGAGGGGTGGGGCGGGCCTGTTGTGCCAGGGACGCGGTGGCGTAGCAGAGAACGAGACAGGAAACGGCGGTGCGTAACATGGATCCGTCCGGTGGTGAGGACGGCCGATGCTACCAGAGTGACCTCGGTTGTCAGGCGACCGCGGGCGACTCGATGGGCAGGATGCTCCCGGGCTCGACCGGGCGTGCGGGATGCCGTGCCTGGCCGGTGCTCTCGAACCGGTACAGCAGCGAAATGGCTTCGCCGCGATTGTGCGCGCCCAGCTTGGCGAGAATGCTGTGCACGTGGTTCTTGGTGGTCGAGAGTTCGATGCCGAGCTGCCGCGAAATGCTCTTGTTAGGCAGGCCCTGCTGCATGAGCTTGAGGATCTCCATCTCGCGATCGGTGAGATGCGCGATGGCCGATGGGTGGCGAATGGGATTACCGGATGGCGCGGACGGCGAGTTGTTCAGGACCGCGCTGTCGCCACGCCCGGCGAGCCGGATCGCACTCATCAGGTCCGCGACCGTGGCATCACCCGCGACGAACGCCAGCACTTCGGCAGGCAGGCAGGCGGCGACGTCCGCATACACCTCGGGTGTGCCGAGAATAACGGCGCCGCAGATTTTCGGCGTGCCCGCGCTTTGTTTCTCGATGGCGAGACATTTCGCCATTTCGATGTCAAGCAGGACGACCGACGGCAATAACTTGCACGTCAGCTCGACGACCTGCTCCGCTGTAGACGCGATGCCGACGAGGGCGATGCCCTCGGCTCCCTGTAAAATGCGCGGCAGTCCCTCCCGATAGGCGCGGACCCCCGTCGCAACCATCACCCGGATCACCATTGCGCTGCTCCATGGCCTCTCGGCCGCGCCCGCTCCCTGCGTGGTGCGGCGTGACAATCACGTAGTCCGAGTGCGATTGTCAATAGAGTGAACTCGCAGCGGCCGTCGCAAGCGCACCACGCATAGATCCAAAGATCCATTTTCTCGCGCCGCACCGGGGAACAGGCTGTGCGCCGTTTCGCTTCCGATCGCGGTAATCAGATCAGGGGGACTACATGAACAGCACGAAATTCTTCGTGCCGGGCGCGGCTTTTGCCTTGGCTTTGTGTGCAATGCCGTCCCTGGCGCAGGTCGATCCCGGAGTTCAAGGCGGCGCGCCGCGGGCAGGTGGTCCGTTGCCCGGTCTCACCGCCAATGAATTGAATTTCTTCAATGTGGGCCAGGAGGACTTCGAAGAAGCCGAAGGCGTCGGCGACGGACTGGGTCCGCGCTTCAATCTCGACGGTTGCGGTGGCTGCCATTCGCAGCCTGCGATCGGCGGAACGGCGGGCACGGTCAATCCGCAGTTCGCCATTGCCACCGCATTTGGCGCGCGCAACACCGTGCCCTCATTCATTACGTTGAATGGGCCCATCCGCGAGGCACGCTTCAAACGCCTGCCGAACGGCCAGCCCGACGGCGGTGTGCACGCCTTGTACGTGATCAGCCAGCGCAACGACGGCACCGGCAATGCGTCCGGCTGCAACATTGCGCAGGAAAACTTTGCCGCGGCAGTTTCGCAGGGCAACGTGATCTTCCGCATACCCACTCCGACTTTCGGCATGGGACTGATGGAACAGATCACCGACAGCGAGCTGAATCGCAACCTCACCGAGGGCGCGGGCACACGTGCGGCGCTGGGAATCACCGGGCGGCTGAATCACAACGGCAATGACGGACGCGTCACGCGCTTCGGCTGGAAGGCGCAGAACATTTCCGCGCTGGTGTTCTCGGGCGAGGCCTACAACGTCGAGATGGGCATCACCAATGAGAACTTCCAGATTGAACGCGACGAAACGCAGTCATGCCAGTTCGCCGCGTTGCCCAACGACGTGACCAACACCGACGGTGCCACCGGGACCGACACCATCAGTGCCATCGAGAAATTCGCGTTCTTCATGCGCTTCCTGGCGCCGCCAACACGGTCGTCCACGACACCGGGCGGCAACGCGTCCATCACCGAAGGGTTCAATGCCTTCGTGAACATCGGCTGCGCCCAGTGCCACACGCAGATACTGCGGACCAGCAATTCCACGGTGGCGGCGCTGCGTAATCAGAACGTCAACCTGTTCTCGGACATCGCCATTCACAACATGGGACCGGGTCTCGCCGACGACGTCTCGCAAGGCGAGGCACGGGGCGACGAGTTCCGTACGGCGCCCCTGTGGGGACTGGGCCAGCGCGTGTTCTTCCTGCATGACGGCAGGACCAACAACCTGCTGACCGCGATCCAGGCGCACGCCAGCAATGCGAACGGCACTTACCAGGCATCGGAAGCCAACACGGTCATCGGGCGCTTCAACGCGCTCTCGACGACCGCGAAGCAGAACATGCTCAACTTCCTGCGCTCCCTGTAGAAGTCAGGCATCGAAGCTTCCGCGTCAAGTGAAGGCCACCGCGACCCGGTCGCGGTGGCCTTCAGCTTTTATGGGCGTTCCAGGCCAGCACGCTTCTTGCCACCGCGCGACCCACGTCCGCGCCGAGCCGGCCGCGCTCCGGGTTGATGGTGACGAGGCGATCGCGCAGGCCTTCGTCGAACAGGGATTTCCGGTCGGGAAACAGCGCAACCAGCACGTCGTGTGCCGCCTGCGCGGCCGCCGCATCCGTCGATGCATGCCGTGGCGCTGGCACCCGTGAATGCAGGGCGGAGGACCTGCGATCGATCGAGCTGATCGCGTCGTACATGGCGATGTGCATGAGCGCGTAGTAGCGCGGAATATCCGCACCCGCGGAAGGCGGCACGGCGCTCACCAGCAGGGCATTCCATTCGGCGATGACGCCCGGATCGTATTCGCGCGGCGGCCACAGGTTGCCCGCGCCGGCGGTGGCCGCGGCCAGCAGTAAGGCCGCCAGCAAGGCGGCCGGAACAGATTTCGACATCGTGCACCTCGAGACGGGTTCCTTTCACCGTTCAGTCTCGGGGTGACGCGTGGAAGCGGGCGTGGGAACCCGCGTGGAATCGCGTTACTTCTTCTTCTTGGCCTTTTTCTTGGCCTTTTTCTTGGCCGTCTTCCGCTGCTTCGAAACGGGAGGCACGGGCATGAAGCAGGGGTCGGGATTGTTGACGGTGCGGAAGATCTTCCAGCCATCCGCGCCGTTGCGCAGCAGGTCGATGCTGCGGAATCGCCGTACCTCGGCCTGCAGCCGCGTGCCGAAATCCGTGAATCCGCTCCATTGCGAGATCACCACCGCGAGGTCGCCGCCGACGTCGACGGACTCGATGGTGAACTGCCAGCTCGGACGGGTTCCCGAACGCTCGAAGTCGAACTTGTACCAGCGCGACAGCGAGTCGTAGTTCTGCTCCTTGATGCAGGGTTCGCTGTAGCGAACCGACCGGTCCATGACCGACATGACCTGGTCGACATTGAGGGCCTTGTATCCCGCGATCCAGGTTTCGAAGATTTCTTTTACGTTTGGTCCATTGTCCATTCCGACTCCCTCCCTGACTCTGGCGACATGCTATCGCGGAGCGGGAAGAAAGCGAACTACCGGCCGGCGTTGGCGCCGCCAGAGCTGGAATAGGGCACGGGTGGTTTGTTCGGGGCGGCGTATTTATCCTGGTCGGACACATGTGTGACGCCGGGCAGGCGCGCCCAGAGTTGCGCGTCCGCCGTGTCGCGGGCGATCACCAGCACGCGGCGCTGGCCCAGGTTGCTGAACGCGCGACCCGCGTAGCGCTTGTGCCATTCGTCGAAGCGCGAATGCTCGAGTACCACGCCGTTGACGTACTTCTCACCGGCCAATCCCAGCTTGTCGCCGCGATCCCAGAAGCCGTTGGTCACGATGAGAAAACGTGGATTGATCTGCCGGCGCTTCTCATCGATGCGCCGCACGAGGTCGACGGCTCCCAGGGTCCAGGCGTCCTTTTCCGCCTGCTCCCAGGTGCTCCACCTGGCGACATCGCCCCAGAGTCTTGCGCTGGTGTTGTCCAGGAAGACGCCGTCCACCTTGCCTTCGCGCATGAGCTGCGCGACGTAGTCGACCACGTGATCCACCCAGGGTGAGCCCACCCGGATGTCCGTCATGCGCGTGTTCTTGTAGCTCGAGCGTGTGCCGTAAGCGGGGTAGGGCCACAGCGGCACATTGTGGCGTCCGCCCATGTAGAAGCCGACATTGAGCTTGCAGGGAATGACGTCGTAAACGTCGATGGGATCCAGGTACGCCAGCAGCTCGGCGCCGCGGGCGCGCGCCGCCTGGAAGCGCGCGTCGTATCGATTGCAATTACCCGCCACGAGCAACGCGCCCGGGCTGGAGTAATCCTCGATGTTGGTGAAGCTCCTGCCGTAGAAAATGCCGAAAGGATTCGCATCTGCGGGCGCCGCCGCGGGCGCAGCAGTGAGAGCGATGATGAAAAGGAAAGCGGCGCCGATGCGAAACACCGCCGCAGTGTGTGAGCGCGCCAATCGCTCGCCTAGCGGCGCGCACGAGTCTGGCGGCGTAGGTTGATACCTACGCCGCCCTAACAGCCCGGGTTGTTACTTCGCGGCCGGAGCCGCGGGGGCCGCCGGTGCCTCGGGCGGCGGCGGCGGAGCGGAGTCCATGTTCCAGATGTCGCGATAGATCTTCCATCCGCCTGCCGTGCGGTGCCACACCTCGACCCACTTGCCCGACAACGGCGGCGAGGTCTCGGCGCTCCAGGTTCCGGAACGCCAGGCCCAGTCGCCGGCGAGATCGGAGGACTCCGCCTTGAGCGTGAGCTTCGCCCAGTTCGTCGCGACGTCATTGGACCAGTATTCCTTGATCGCCGACATGCCGTTCACCGCATTGCTGCCCGGCGGAAGTAGTTGGGCGTCGTCGGCGTAGAGAGCCGCGACCGCGGCCGCGTCCTTGTTGTTGTACGCGGGCTCCCATCCATCCGCCGCGGTCTGCATTGCCGCCTTGTCGGCGGAGGTGTCGGTCGCGTGTTGCGGTTTGCAGGCGGCGAGCGCCAACAGGAGTGCGATCGGCAACAGGAAACGTGTGCTGGACCTGTACATGAGACCTCCTCGTAGCTGGCGTTGGTACGCCGGTCATGCGCAGCGTATGACAACTTTCATATGACGGATGCCACTTAAATCCGGCGCCGCGCTTCGAAATACTGCGCTCACTGGATAGATGAACGCAAACAAAGGAGTACCCGTCATGAGCCGCGCAATCGACAACACCATTCGCATCAGCTTTGCCATCGCCGCCGTCGTCTGGACGCTGGTGTCGCTGCAGTGGTACGTCGTCTGACAGTCGGATAGTCTGCGGGCATGCCACACTCCGGGCCCGTGCCCGGACAGAGGTGAACCATGCCGCAGGACACCAGCCCCGTTTCGCAGCGCATCCGCGCACGCGTGAAGGCGAAGGGGCAGAGGTTTCACGCCAACGACAACATCTCCGCGTACATCGAGCCTGGCGAGCTCGAAGAGCTGACGCGCGAGGTGTGCGAAAAGATGACCGACGTGTTGTGCAGCCTGGTCATCGACGTGGACCACGACCACAACACGCACGAGACCGCACGGCGGGTCGCCAAGATGTACGTGACCGAGGTCTTCAAGGGCCGCTACCTGCCGCTGCCCAGGGTCACCGAGTTCCCGAACGCCGAGCACCTGAACGAGCTGATGATCATGGGGCCGATCACGGTCCGCAGCGCCTGCAGCCACCATTTCTGTCCCATCATGGGCAGGTTGTGGATCGGCGTGATGCCTAACAAGGATTCCGACCTGATCGGGCTCTCGAAGTATTCACGCATCTGCGACTGGATCATGTCGCGGCCGCAGATCCAGGAAGAGGCCATCATCCAGCTCGCCGACCAGCTCGTGTCGATGGTGAAGCCCGACGGGCTGGCCGTGGTCATGGAAGCGGATCACTTCTGCATGCACTGGCGTGGCGTCAAGGACAATGCATCCAAGATGACCAACAGCGTGATGCGCGGCGTATTTCTCGAGAATGGAGCGTTGCGACGCGAGTTCCTGTCGCTCATCAATCTCAAGGCGGATTGATTCTGCGCGTCGGCGGCCGTCGTGCGTGGCTATACTCGCCGCGCAGGGGGCATTTCATGAAACCATTCGTCCAGAAATCCTGGCTCGCGGCAGCAGGCATCGCCGTTGCATGGCTATCTTCTTCTGCCGCACGCGCATTCGAGTTCCAGGCGACAGAGAGTTATCCGCCGAAAATACTGGAGCCGCCCGCGGCCCAGATCCGCACCGATCTCGACACGCGGCCACTGGTGGTCATTCGTTATCCCATTGCAGCCGATCCCGCCACGCATGACCGTCTGGTCAAGCGTTACGCGACCGAGGGTCGCTGGTTCGAGATCACTCACCCGGACAGGGCCGATCCGGGAACCTTCGACGTCGCACTCGGCGAGACAGCCTATTACGGAGCGTCGCTCGAACGTTGCCTGAAACATTGGCTGCCGGATAGCGTCGACGTGTTGCTCGAGCCCACCGCGTTGTCCTTCGATGCCGCCGGCGTGGTGGTCGAAACCGGGCCGGGCCTGACCGTGCCCGCGACGCTGGTGGTCGACTACTTCGGCTACACGTCGCCGGGACAGTTCAACTTCCTGGTCAATACCGAACACACCACCTTCGGCAACTGGTTACTGCCCATCATCAGCGTGCGCGGGCCACGCGAGGCGTTGCCGGCAACCAATGGGGCCATCGCCGGGCAAACATACATCAGCGGTCACCTGGGACCCAGCGGCGGGAGCGCGGATCCCGCGGACGCGCGCTCCGGCGATCGCGCGAACCTCGCGGAATTCCTGAATTCGCCCGAGCGCAAGCCGCTCAAATTGTCGAAGCGCCTGCCGCCGAAAGCTGTCATCGAGGCACGCCCGTGGCAGCCGAACACCTACCTGTCTATCCACTCGGCATTCTTCGTACTCGATCCCGACAAGGAAGAGGGTGAGGGCAGGTGGGGACAGTCTCCGTTTTGCCGCGGTGTTGCGCTCATTGCCAAGGATGCGCTGGCGCATCTGACGCAAACGCCCACCGTCGAGACACGACGGCTTGCCTCCTACGCCAGCCAGTTCGATGCCGCGTTTGCCGAGCGCCTTCGGTCGGGTTCCACCACGGCGGAAGACCAGCAGCGCATGGTGACAGTGCGCGCGTTCTACCAGGCGGAGCTGGGATTCCTGACCAGCCTGAGTCACAAGGTTTCCACCGCGACGCTCGAGGGTCCGTGGGGCGACGGATTTCGCCATCAGCGTATCGAGCAGATTGCCTGGGCCGAGACGGCCAAGCACAACTTCAGGATGATGCTGTTGAAGGCGACGGTCGCTTCCGTCGCCGTATCGGCCGTGACGGCGCCGTCGACCAACATGTTGACGGTCTACAGACCGGGCGCGAATACCGATGCCAGGGTCTCGGCGCAAGCCGCCGCGACGGGCGAGTCAGCAGCGCAGGCGCCAATCGTGGTCGATCTCGCGGGCGAACGCCATGAGGTCAAGGCGCAGTCCCTCCCGGAGCTGCGCGAGGCGCTCAGACAGATCTGGAATCGGCAAATCAAGTAACCCTCAGGCCGCCATCACCTCGTGTTCGTAATACGGCGCCTGCCGATCGCTGAGGATCCGCTGCAGCTCTTCGTCTGACCGCCCCTGCGGCGAGAGCCACGCATCGAGGTTCTCGGGCTTGAGATTGATGATCATGCGATCGTGACCGGCCGCAGCCACTTCGGCGGGCGGCTCGTCGGTGATGGCGGCGAAGGACAGCAGGGGCGTGCCATCCCTGGCATCTCGCCACTCCGCATACAAACACGCAATCATCATGGTGCCCGCGGGGCGCGGCACGAAATGCAGCACCTGGTTCTTGCCGTCGCGGTCCACGTTCTCGAAGAACGAATCGGCCAGCATCACGGCGTGCGAGGTGCCGAACAATCCCTTCCAGTACTTGCCGAGGCTGTCGCGCCGCGCGTTGTAGAGCCCGGGTAGTTTGCGGTCGATGAACGCGGGTTCACCGGGCTTGCGGCAGTGGTAACGCGCCAGGCGCATCAGGCGCTTCGCGCCGACCTGCATGACGATGGGCGCGAAGTGCAGCGGAAAGATCCGCGCCTCGGCCGGATCCGGCTTCTCGGCCTTCAACCGCTCGAGCCGCGTCAGCGCCTGCTCGATCTTGTTGGTCGCGATGCGCTGGCTCTCGGCGGCGGCCTTGGTGGGTTTCGATGCCAGCGTGCGTTCGGCATCGGCGAGGCGCTTTTTCTGCGCGAACACTTCGCGCTCGAGCCGGGTGATCTCGGCGTTGCGATACTCGTCGATGTACTGCTTTATCTTTCTCTCGCCGTCATTCTTCGGTGCATCGAACCAGCGCTCGATGGCGCGCGGAATGCGGATGCTGGTGTCCGACACGCGCGCGCCGAAAATCTCGACGAACTGGTCGATGTCCATTTCGCAGCCGGTCTCGCGCAGGTAACGCATGTAGGCGGCCTGCAACTGGGCGGAGTAACACATGGCCCCATTGTGAAACAAAAAAGGGATGGACCGAAGTCCATCCCTTTGGTGCCACAAGGCCCCCGGAACTCAGGGCGTATTGCCGTAGGCGATATAACCGTTGCAATGCATGAACTCGCTATTGCCACCGCCGCCGCAGCGGCCATTGGCATAGAAGCCCGTGTTGGTGGCCTGCGCTTCGGACTGGCGGGTCGCGCCATTCACGATGATGTAGTCCACCTGCACGTCCTTGCTGCCGCCGTCATTGGTGTAATTCACGGTGATCGCGCCGCTCAGCGAGGTCGAAGCCGTGTAGTTGTTCATCGTGGTGTTCAGCGTCCAGGTCTGGACGGCCTGGTTGTTCACCTTCAGCGTGATGGACTCGCCACCGGCCACGCCTTTCGCGCGCACCGTGAAGCTCTTGGTGCCGCCGCCACCGCCCGGCGGGGTGCTGCCTTCGACCACGGTGACATCCGAGCTGCCGCTGCTCTGGTATCCCTCGGTCGCCATGATCTGGTAGTTGTGCGCTCCGAGATTCAGACCCACCGAGGCCCAGGCCCCGAAGTGGTTGGCCGTGGTGATGGTGCCGCCGACGCGCTTCGACTGGCGAACACTCCAGTACTGGTAGAACGTCTTGTTGCCTTCGATGGACGGCTGATCGACGCGCTGCGCACGGTAGATGTCATACGTGCCGCCGTCGCTGGTGACCGTGCCGAGGAATGTGCCCGCGCTTCCCGGTGGGCGCCAGTCACCCCAGCTGTCGACGATGTAGTACTCGACCAGCGGATTCTGCGTCCACCCGTAGAGAGTCAGGTAGCCGTTGCCGGGCGAATTGAACGTCGCCGAGTAGCTGATCGTGTGGTTCGAGCCGGTCGCCCAGCCTTTGCCACCGACCCAGTTGTTGATGCCGCTCCAGCTCGAGGTGTAACGGCCGTTCGGATACATGCAGAAATTCACCGTTCCCGGACTGTCTTTCCAGAACGAAAAGTAGTTGCCGTTGTTGGTGCCCGTCTGGCTGGTGGTGGTGCAAGTCTGGGCGCCGGCCGGCGACATCCAGCAACCCGCGAGGCACGCGAGCGCCACCGCTTTTCTGAGACTCAGAATCATTTTGAAACCCCCTGCTTATGTCGCCACGGTCTCCGATTGCGGACCCGGCAAACGCTTGTCGATAGGTCAGGGGCCCATCCTAGGACTGGCATCCCGGCACAACTGCCAACGGCGCAGGTCAAGCAAGGTGGGAAACGTCGACTGGTTCAAATAGTCAGGGTGTCAAAAGCAGATGACAAATGCGGCGTTCCCGCCTTCAGGTCGTCGCCGAGCTCACGCACATAACAGGGATAACCGCGCTGCGCGCGTTTCACGAGATCCAGGTCGATCTCCACCACCGCGAGCGGTAACCCGTCCGAGGTCTCCTGCAGGAGATCGCCGGTGGGTGAATACGCGAAGCCCACGCCGCCGAACAGCGGCTCGTCATCGAGGTGGGTAGAAACGCGATTGGAACTCAATACATAACAACCCGAAACGATTGCCGCCATGCGTGCCGCCGTGTGCCAGGCAGCCGTTGAAGTGCCGCTGGCCCGGGGCAGGACGATGACCTGCGCTCCGCGGCGGCGGTAGTGGCGCGCCCATTCGTTGAACATGATCTCGGTGCACAAAAGCATGCCGAAGCGCACGCCGGCATGGTCAAAGGTCTCGAAGCCGGCGCGGCCGGAACCGAACCACGCCGCCTCGAAGAAGCCAGGTTCCTGCGGAAAGTATTGCTTGTGGTGCACGGCGCGGTAGGACCCGCCGGCCAGCAGAAAACCCTCGTTGGCGAGCCGGTCCCTGTTGCGGACCGGGCGCGAAGCAATCACCGCGCCCGGCAAATCGTGCAACACCGGCAGTGCCGCCGCGTGCGCTTCGATGCTTTCCGCGGCGAGGTACTCGTCGAACGCCGGTTCGCGGGAGATCCACGGGCCGAAGGGGATTTCGTTGAGCACGGTCACGTCGGGCTGGGCACGTTCGATGCGGCGAACGAATCTCTTCCAGTCGAGACCGTCGTGGGAGAGTTCATTCGGCAGCTGGCAAATCGCGATCTTCATGGTGTTCACCACACGCGTACCCGCGCCGCCGGGTCGAGATACAACTTCTGTCCGGGCGACACATCGAAGGCTGCGTACCACGCGTCCAGGTTGCGAACCGTGGCGATGCGAAAACATTCGGGCGCGTGATCGGTGGCCACCTGCTTGCGCAGGCCTTCCCCGGTGTAGCGGCTGCGCCAGGCGCGCGCGAAGCCCGTGAAGAATTCCCGGTCCTGTTGCTGCACGAATGCCTTGTCCTTCGCACGCGTGCCCAATGTCAGGCGGTACGCGTCGAATGCAGCGGACAATCCCGCAAGGTCGGCCACGTTTTCGACCAGCGAGAGCTGGCCGTCGACATGTTCGCCCGTGGGAATCGAGTAGTTCGAGAACTGCCGGACCAGCGGGGCGGTGGCGGCCTCGTAGCCGGCCAGGTCCTGCGCCGTCCACCAGCGGGCCTTGCGGCCGCTGACGTCATAGTCGGCCCCGAGCGTATCGACGAAGTGGCTGAGCTCGTGCCCGACGATGGCGCCGATGGCGCCATAGTTCATCGCATCCGACGCGGACGGATCGTACTTCGGGGGCTGCAACAGCGCCGCCGCGAAGTTGTAGGCGTTCTGATTGAACAGCAGCACGGCGCCCGGAGTCTGCGGCGTGATCCACCAGGACGTGAGATCCACCGGCTGTCCCACGCGCGACAGCGCCTCGCGGTAGTTCCAATCGGCGAGTCGCAGCCGATTGCCCACCGCATCCGCCGGGCTCACGACGAGCGTGGAGTAGTTGGGCCACCGCTCCGGGTAGCCGATGCCGAAGTACACCGCGTCGATCCTGGAGAGCGCGATCTTCCGGCTGGCTGCGGACAGCCAGGGCACGGCTGCGACGCGGCGCCGGAATGCCGCGGTGACATTGCGCACGATGACATTCACGCGCGTTTTCTGCGTGGCGGGAAAGTAGCGCTCCGCGTACAGCTTGCCCGCCACGCCGCTCAGGGCCTCCGGGGCCGTATCCGCTCCGGGGCCGTGCAGCGCGGCGGAGGCATCCGCGAACGCGCGCGGCAATACGTCGGCGTGTTCATCGAGGATGCGCACGCGCAGGTAGTCGAGCCAGGCCTCCAGCGGCTGCGAGTCCACGAGCGCTGCGCCGTCTTTCACGGCGCCCGGCTGCCAGACCACGAAGGTCTTCTGGCGCTCGAGGCCGGCCGTCTTGAAGAACTGCGTCCAGTCGAGGCCGGGCGCCTGGCGTGCGAAATCATCCCGCGACCAGAGATTGCCGGCGTTGCGCTCATCGCCGGACGCTTCGTTCGTGGCGTGGCTCTGCGCGATCGCCGTTTCGAGCCGCAGCACGGCGGACGCGCGATCGCCGGCGCGGTCGAATCCGGCGAGCTCCAGCAGCCTGGCGATGTATCGCCGGTAGTCGTCTCGCAGGGCCTGTTTGTCGGCATCAAGATAAGGAGCGCGATTTCCAAGGCCCAGGCCGCCTTGCAGCAGAAAGACGACATTGGTTGTTTCCCCGTGGAGGCCGGGCTCCACGGCCAGGCCTAACCAGTGAGCCGAGTCGTAGATGCCGAGGTTCACCGGGTCGACGTCGGCCCGCATGAGCTCGCCGAGCAGCCGGGCGAGGGCGGCCTTATCACGCACCGCGTCGATCTTCGCCATCAGCGGCTTCAGGGGCGCGAGCCCTTGTTGCTCGATCGCGGGCCGGTCGAGGCTCGCGGCTCGAAAGTCCGCCACCTTGCGCGCCTCGGTACCGGGAGCCGCGAGCGCGCCGTCCTCGAGCAGCACGGAAATCTGCCGCGCGGTCGCGCCGGCGATCTCGTCGCGGGCGTTCCAGCGCACGCGCCCGGCGGGGACTTCGTGCGCCTGCAACCAGGAGAAGTTGGCCCAGGCGTCGAAGTCATCACCGGGCGCGGGCGGAGGCCCGGCCGCGTTCCCTTGCGGTGCCGCCAATATCCATACGAGGGCCGCAAGTGAGAGGGAGGAACGCACGCCCGAATGCTAAGAGCCACGCGGAAGCGGCGGGGGTTGCGCGCCGACCGGTTTGGATCAAAATCGGACCGCTTGTAATCCAGCCTGTCGCATTCGCAGGTAAATCAAGGCATTCTCGCCGCGAGTCGCGAGGTCCGAATATGAACTCACACAAGTCCCCCATTGAACTGCTGTTCGTCATCGCGCCGCATTCATTGCTGCTCGACGTCGCCGGCCCTGCCGAGGCGTTCAGGCTGGCCAATCTCGCACTGGCGGACCGCAAGCAGCCGCCGCGCTTTCAGCTGCGTTTTGCCGGACCGGGTGCGAACACCGTCACCTCGGTCGGTCTATCGCTGGAACTCGAGCCGCTGCCGAAGGCCCTGAGCGACTCGACCTGGGTGGTAGTCGTCGGTCAGCCCAGCGTGCATGCCCGCCAGCTGTCGTCGGCGGTGCACCACATCGCGCAGTGGCTGGGGCGCGTGCTGGGCGAGTCGCTCGAGGCGCCCGATACGCGCCATCGCCTCGTGACCGTGTGCTCGGGCGCGCTGATCGCGGCGCGTGCCGGGCTGGTCGACGGCCGGCGCTGCACGACGCACCACGATCTGCTCGCCACGCTGCGTTCGCTCGCCCCGCGCGCGCAGGTGATGGAGAACCGCGTGTTCGTCATCGATGGTCCCGTGGCGACCAGCGCCGGGGTGACGGCCGGGATCGACCTCGCGCTGCACCTGATCACGGAAGAGTGCGGGGAGGCGATCACCGCGGCGGTGGCCGAGGACATGGTGGTCTATCTACGCCGCACGCATCGCGATCCCGAGCTGTCGCCGTTCCTCGTGGGCCGGCGGCACGCGCACCCCGCCGTGCACCGCGTGCAGGATGCCGTGAGCACGCAACCGGAACGCGACTGGACCATGCGGGAGATGGCGCAGGTGGGCCATGTCACCGAGCGGCACCTGCTGCGCCTGTTCGTGCGCCACGCCGAGACTTCGCCGCTGCAGTTCCTGCGCACCGTGCGGCTGGAGCGCGCTCGCCAACTCATCGAACGCGGTGCCGGCATCGGGCGCGCAGCGGAGGTCGCCGGGTTCCGCTCGCCGCTGCACATGCGCCGCGCCTGGCTGCGGCAGTGGGGCGGTTCGCCGCGCGACGCGCAGGCGATGAGTCCGCCCGCCTAACACGCCATCGGTAACAGCCGGATTACAGACGCGCAAATCCGCTGCGCGGACTTGCAGTGCTGCGGGTGCAGCATGCAAAGCGAGCAGATTGCTCATTTCCAATCGTCGCGCTCGTTGAACCAATTGACAGGGTCTCGTTCGTTGTCACATAACATCGACGGCTGGCAGTACTGACTTGGAAGCTCGCGTTCCGCCGGGGTGTGGAAAGAAGAAGCAAGGGAGTCTGCGGCGATGGCGAAAAGGAACTCGAGCGGCAGCCGCACTTCTGTCAGTGCGGCGGCGGTGAAGCGCACGCGTTACACGGTCCCGGACCAGCTCGACGAAAAACAGGCCGCGGTCCTCGTGCGGCGCGCACTCTGCGGCGGGAAGGAACCTGCCAGCGGCACTCGTCAGCGCGTGCTCTGGGAAGATGCCGGCGACCAGGCGCTGGTCCACGTGGACAGTGTCGTGGTGC
>Ga0207675_100003940_pt1 | contig 14409 bp, 11 predicted proteins | sample KBSSwiS42_FD_184305 | JGI IMG/M metagenome (GOLD analysis project Ga0207675, IMG submission 184305) | Switchgrass rhizosphere microbial communities from Kellogg Biological Station, Michigan, USA - KBS Switchgrass S4-2 (SPAdes) (version 2) | ecosystem: Host-associated > Plants > Roots >... | reverse complement strand
AGCGCCCACTCGGCGTGTTCTCCCGCCAGCTGCTCCACGGCGAGGCGCTCGGCACCGAGCACGCCCCCACCAGTCACGACGCCGGCGTCCTGACCCTGCGGATCCCGGTCGCCGAGCAGGCGAAGCCTCGGGCTCCCGCTGGCGAGTCGAACACCATGCCGGCTCGTCGGGATCGACTCGGTCGACATCGACAACGTCGATGACCCGAACGCCCCGGCGCACCGCGGGGGGCGTTGCTCGGCCCACCCGAGCGGCCACCGCTCGAAGCTGGCGCCTTGCCCTCGAGTCGTCCCTCGAGCTCCCCCAGCCGCTGCAGCAGCACATCGATCGGCACGAGCGTAGGTCGCAGAGCGAGGCGCGCCAGCAGCATCTCCAGTGCGGAGCGCGGTTCTGCGGCGCGCGAGACATCGTCGAACCCTTTGGCAAAGCCTTGTTGCAGGCGCAGCAGGTCCTGCGCATCGGTGCGCTCGGCCAGGGTCCGGATGCCGCGGCGCTCATCATCCGAGAGGTCGAGCAGATCGTCCGTGTCTTTGCACAGCTTGGCTACGACGAGATCCCGGAACAGCCCGATCAGATGTCGCGCCGCGACGATCAGGTCCGACCCCTGCTGGGCGAGCGCGGCCACGCTCGCCAGCGCGCGCGCGGGCTCACCCGCCAGCACCGAGTGCGCGATCTCGAGCAGCGAAGCATGACCCGCCACGCCGAGCACGCGGGCCACGTCGTCGCCCAGCAGTTGCTCGGGGTTGAAGGCGATCACCTGGTCGAGCAGACTCAAGGCGTCGCGCATGCTGCCCGCGGCCTCGCGCGCGACCAGCGTCAGGGCGCGCTCTTCGGCGGCGATGTGCTCGGCCTCGAGCACCTGACGGATGCGATCAGCGATCAGGCGACTCGGGATCATCTTGAAGTCGAAGCGCTGCACGCGACTCAAGATGGTGACCGGGACCTTGTGCACCTCGGTCGTGGCGAGGATGAACTTGACGTGCGGCGGCGGCTCTTCGAGGGTCTTCAAGAGCGCGTTCCAGGCGTTCTGCGAGAGCATGTGGACCTCGTCCACGATGAAGATCTTGTAGCGATCACGCGCCGGCCGATAGGGGAGTGACTCCTGCAGCTTCCGGATCTCGTCCACGCCGGTGTAGCTGGCGCCGTCGATCTCGCGCACGTCGACGTCGATGCCATCGGCGATTTCTCGACACGCCGCACATTCCAGGCACGGCTCCACGCCGCCCGCGGCTCCCGCGGCGCCTCTGCGCAAGCAGTTGAGCGCCTTGGCCAGGATCCGAGCGCTCGTCGTCTTGCCGACGCCGCGCACGCCCGTGAAGAGAAAGGCGTGCGCGACCCGATCCTGTTCGATGGCGTTGGCCAGGCTGCGCGTTACGTGCTCCTGACCGATCAGGTCCCGAAAGCTCATCGGGCGCCATTTCCGAGCAAGGACAACGTAGCTCATTCAGCCTCCAGCCAGCCCCGCCGAGCGGAGGACTGCGCGTAGCATTTCGAGCTGGCCGTCTCTAGGGGCAGGGGTTCGAGGAAGCTCAATGAGGGGTCGAGGAGCAAAGGGGTTCTCGTGGCATCGCCCCGCTCGGCGCGGGCTCGAGACAAATTGGCAGACCGCTTGACAAACTGCTCATATCTGAAAAACTGGCACTCAGTATGACAATCTGGCGGCATCGGCCGTGACGGCAGCACAGAGCACTGGGGATCGCGGGTCGGAACCGGCGGCCGAGGACGGGCAGCTCACGGTGCTCGTAGTGGACGACGAACCGAGCAATCTCAGCTCCTTGCGTAAGATTTTCGAACGCGAGCACATGCGTGTGCTCACCGCCGAGGATGCCAAGTCCGCCCTCGATCTGGTGCGCCGGCACCGGGTGCAGGTTGCGCTGATCGATCTGATGATGCCGGGCACATCGGGGGCGGAGCTGCTGCGAGCCCTGCGGGAGGTCACCCCGGACACCGAGGCGGTGCTGATGACCGCCTACGGTACCGTGGAAACGGCCGTCCAGGCCATGCGCGACGGGGCCTACGACTTTGTCGAGAAGCCGCTCAAGCGCATGAACATCGTCAAGAGCGTGCGCAAGGCCGCGGAGCGCCAGCTGCTGCTCGCGGAGAATCGCTCGTTGCGGCGCGAGCTGCGGATGCTGACCCATCGCGAGATCGTGGGGCAGAGCTCTGCGCTCCGGCGCGTGCTCGACGTCAGCAATCAGGCAGCGCCCTCGAGCGCCACGGTGCTGCTGCTCGGCGAAAGCGGCACCGGCAAAGAGCTGATCGCACGGCACATTCACGGGCGCAGCTCGCGCTCCAGCGGGCCGTTCGTGGCGGTCAATTGTTCCGCGATCCCGGAGTCGATTTTGGAGGGGGAGCTTTTCGGTCATGAACGCGGTGCCTTCACCGGCGCTGTCGCGCGCCGGGACGGTCGCTTCGCTCGGGCAGCGGGCGGCTCATTGTTCCTGGATGAGATCGGCGAGCTCACTCCGGCCGTTCAGGTCAAGCTGCTGCGGGTGCTGCAGGAGGGCGAGTACGAGCCCTTGGGCGGCGATACCGTCAAGGCGGACGTGCGCATCATCGCCGCCACCAACCGAAACCTGCAGCAAGAGGTGGAGGGCGGGCGCTTTCGCGAGGACCTGTACTACCGTCTGAACGTGATCGCGATCACCGCGCCGCCGCTGCGCTCACGGCGCGACGACGTGCCGCTCTTGGTCGACCACTTCCTCGGCATCTATTGCGCGAAAAACGGGCGTCCCCGGCTCAACGTGTCGAGCGACGCGCTCGCCAAGCTGCTCGACTATTCCTGGCCGGGTAACGTCCGCGAGCTGGAGAACGTGATCGAGCGCGCCGCTGTGTTGTGTCCGTCCGATGTGCTCGGGCTCGGCGATCTGCCGGACGCGGTCACGCGCGCCAGCGCACCCGCGCCCTCGAGCTTGGTGTTCGAAGTAGGCACGCCGCTGGCGGAGGTCGAGCAGCGGATGATCCGGGAAACACTCAAGCGCACAGAGGGCGACAAGTCGCTCGCCGCGCAGCTGCTCGGCATTTCCACGCGCACGATCTACCGCAAGCTGGACGAGGGTTCGGGCGGCGCAACCTGAAGCGTCGCGTCAGCACCGCGGGACGCGTTCCGGTTGTCAGATTGTCAGGGCTTTCCCCCGGCGTGGCCTGGTCTCGACAAGTTGTCCTCCGGAGCGCTGCCGGAGGCCGAGCCGGGTACGCTTTGAAGCTGAAAAAGACCGTGGAATGCGTTAGTTGGGCGCTTGGCATGAGTCTCGCTTCACAACACCAGGAGGTCCACTGAACGCCATGGGTGTGGAGCGGTTCGCGAGAAAATCGTTTGGCTTCGTCGTGGTGCTCCTGCTCGGGCTGGCCATCTACTTCCAGGCCGCGGGAGCCGTGGAGCTGGTCGCGACGAGCGCGATGGCCGCCGCTCCGGTGCCCGTCGCAAAAGTCCGCCGATTTCGGCACAAGCCTGGTCCCCCGCTGTCGCGAGGGCCGATCACGAACGGCGACGCGATCCTCGCCCGCAATCCCTTCGACTCGGTGACAGGCCCGCTCGATCGAGCGCCGGTCTCGCTCGAGGTGCCGGAGACCGCGCACGAGGCGGACGTCACCGATCCGCTGCACGCTCCGGAGTGCGAAGACGTGAGCGTGAACATCGTCACCGAGTCTCAGGACCCAGCCTGGTCGATTGCACAGCTGAAGGGTCCCGGCGACCCGGACGCGGCCACGCGCCGGGTCGGCGACGAGGTGGGAACCGGGAAGATGAAGGTGGCGTATATCGGCTTCAATGCCGAGAAGGCCAGCCCTGCCGTTTGGTTGTTGAGCAACGGCAAGCTGTGTCAGGCGCTGCTGTTCAGCGAGAAAAAGGAAAAGGCGGAGGCGGCGGCCACCGGGGAAGCCGCTCCGGCAGCACCCCCGCCCGCTGCGGACGCTGCGGCCCGGCGTGCCGCGCGCAACAATGCTCGTACGGGTGCCGCTGGCGTGCCGCCCGAGATCGCCAGCAAGATTCAGAAGGTCAGCGATACGGAATTCAACGTCGACCGCAGCGTCGTCGACAGCATTCTGGAAAACCAGGCGCAGCTGATGCGTTCGGCCCGCATCGTCCCCGAGCAGAAGGACGGAAAGACGGTCGGAATTCGCCTGTTCGGCATCCGGCCAGATACGCTGCTCGGCAGCCTCGGGCTGCAAAACGGCGATCGTCTCGAGCAGATCAACGGTTACGACATAGCGAACCCGGAGAAGGCGCTAGAGGCCTTCGCCCACTTGCGCACGGCCAGCGAGCTCACGGTGGGGCTCGAGCGTCGCGGCAAGCCTGCTTCCCTCGCAATCCACATCAAGTGACTTTCATGCCCTTTCGACCTCGTGCTTCCTTACCAGTGCCGCGTCGTGTCACGCGGCTACGCTCTCTGACGGCGCTTCGCTCTGTGCCCGAGCTCCGTCGTGTCCCCGCGCTGCGCTGTATCACTGCGCTGCGCCATGTCACGCCCTGGGTTGCTGGTAGCATCGCCTTCCTCGCGCTCGGCGATCCATCGCTGATGCGCTGGCCGAGCGTGCCGGCGGCCCTTGCCCAGACGCCCGAGCCGAGCAGCCCGCCAGCGGGGACGGCAGGTACCAGCAGCGCAGAGGACATGCCCGGCGCCAAGGGCCCTTTGCCCGAGAGCATGGATTCGATCGCGAAGGCCGTGGACACCCCCTACCGGCCCAAGCCCGGCAGCCACCGCGTCAAGTTCAACCTGGAGGATGCCGACCTGGCGGAGCTGGTGCAACACATCAGCGGCCTGACCGGCAAGCGCTTCATCTACGGCTCGAAGGTGCGCAAGGTCAGCATCACCGTGGTGTCGCCGGAGCCGGTGACGTTGGCCGAAGCGTATGAGGCGTTTCTCTCCATCCTGCAAGCGAACGGGCTCACGGTGGTGCCGCAGGGGGAGTTTCTGAAGATTGTCGACAGCGCGGGCGCCGCTCAGTCGGTGCCGCCCCTGTACTCGCGCGCCGCGCCGGTGCCCGAGACGGACGCCTACGTCACCCGGCTGTATCGGCTCAAGAGCGTGAGCGCGACGGAGGTGGCGACCCTGCTCGGCAAGTTCAAGAGCAAGGAAGGCGACATCACGGTCTACGAGCCGAGCGGCTTGCTCATCATCACCGACACCGGCGCGCACATCCGGCGCCTGATTCGCTTGATCGAAGAGGTGGACGTTGGCTCCGCCAGCTCGCGCATGTGGATCGAACCGATCCACTACGGGGACGCGCGCGACTACGCCAAGCAGGTCAACGACATCTTTCAGCTCGACAAGGGCGCCGCTGGCGGCGGCCTGGTGCGCGTGCTCCCCGACGAGCTCACCAACTCGCTGATCATCGTGGGCTCGAACGACGGCTATCTGCGCCTGCTCGAGTTCTTGAAACGTGTGGATACGGCGCCCGCCGCGGAGGGCCGCATCCACGTGCTGCAGCTGCAGCACGCCGTGGCGGAAGAGCTCGCTCAGACCTTGACGCGCATGCTGTCCGGTACCGCAGCCGCGACGGCTGGGGCCACCGGTCGGGCCCGCGGCGCGGCGCCGGCTCCCGCTGCGGCGGGGGCGGCCGCGAACACGGAGGGACTATTCGAAGGCGCCGTGCGCGTGACGGCGGACAAGGCGACCAACGCGCTCGTCATCACCTCCTCCAGCCGCGACTACGCGCAGCTGCGCATGGTCATCGACAGCCTCGACCGCGAGCGGCGGCAAGTCTTCCTCGAGGCTGTGATCATGGATCTCTCCGCGCGCCGCTCGAACACGCTCGGCCTGGCCTATCACGGCGGTGCGACGGCCGATTTGGGCGGGGACGACAAGTCGATCATTCTCGGCGGCTTCAACGCCGCCGAGTCGATCGCCGGTCCGACGTCGCTGCAGGCGCTGGCGCTCGGCGTTCGAGGCCCGGATCTGGCGGGGACGGAAGGGCGCATTCCGATCTTGCCTCCGGGCGTGAGCATCCCAGCGTTCGGCGTCGCGCTGAACGCGATCGCCATCAGCTCGGATTCGAACGTGCTGTCCACGCCGCACATCATCGCCATGGACAACACCGAGGCGGAGATCAACGTCGGCGAGAACATCCCGCTGCAAACCAACGCGGCAGGCTCCAACCTGTCGAGCTTGGCGCCGCTCCTGGGCGGAGCCGCTGCGGGGGGCCAGGCGCTGCAAGGCGGGCTCGGCGCACTGGGTGCGCTCGGCTCACTGGGCAGCGCTCCGCGCCAGGACGTCGGCACGAAGATCAAGATCACGCCGCACATCAACAAGAACAATCAGGTGCGCCTGGAGATTCAGGAGGAAATCAGCGAGCAGGGCGCCGGCGGCCCCTCGGGCAGCCTGGGCACGGTGTCGATCACGCAGCGTTCCGCCAAGACGACGGTGGTCGTCGACGATCAGGAGACCGTCGTGATCGGTGGTCTGATGCGCGACACCAAGCTGGTCACCCACACCAAGATCCCGCTGCTCGGCGATCTGCCAGTGCTCGGCTTCTTGTTCCGCAACAGCGATACGAGCACCGCCAAGACCAACCTGCTGCTGATCCTGACGCCCTACGTGATCACTTCGCAGGAGGATCTGCGCAAGGTCTTCACGCGCAAGATGAACGAGCGCCAAGAGTTTCTCGATCGTTACTTCGTGTTCAACTCCGAGTGGCAGCCGCCGCGGGACTACACGCGCTCGAGCGGGCTGGTCGAAGCCATCCGCAAGGCTTTCTCGGAGCTCGCGGAGCGGCGCCGGCTGGAGCTGGAAGGCCGGCCCAGCGAGGCCAAGGCGCACGAGCCTACCGAGCCGCTCGACCTGCCCGTGGATCTGTCGCCGGCCAAGGGCGCGGCGCCCGCCGCTGCGCCTGCTGCGCCCGCGCCGCGGCAACGCCGACCGCGGTCGCAGCTCGATCCGAATGCGCCGCCGGTGACGCGCCGAGCGGACATTCCGCTCGTGATCAACCCCGGAGTACGCAGCATCGCGGCAGCACCTGCGGCCGCGCGGGTGGAGCGAGTGGAGTGATGCAAGAGCAGCGAGCGCTCGGCGACATCCTGATGCGCCACGGTGTGGTCACGCCGGAGGCGCTCGAGCCCCTGTACGCCGAGCAGCGGGAGAAGCCGATCGAGCTGTTTGATCTGGTGGTGCAGAACCACCTGGCGACGGACGCCGCCGTGGCGGCCGCCTTGGCGCGCGAGTGCGGCTTCCGCTTTCTCGAGACGATCGACGACGAAGCCATCGCGCTGACGGACGCGATGCGCCTGCCGCTCGGCTATGCACGGTCGCATCGGCTCTTGGTGCTGAAGGAAGACGAGTACAGCGTGGCTGTGGTGTGTGGCGACCCGCTGGATACGGCGGCGCTCGATGATGTGCGCGCCACCTTCGGTAAACCGCTGGTAGTGACGGTGGCGCCGCCGGCCGTGGTCAACGAGGCGATCAATCGCGTCTACGAGCGCCAGGATACGACCAGCGACCTGGAGGGCAAGGACGCCGACGACGATCCGGATGCCATCGACATCCTGGAGTCGGATGACGACGCGCCGATCATTCGCTGGGTCAACAGTCTGTTCGCGCAAGCCGCGAAGGAGCGCGCCAGCGATATCCACATCGAGCCCGAGGAGAAGGAAGTTCTCGTGCGCTACCGGGTGGACGGCGAGCTGTACGTGGCGCGCCGGGCACGGCGGCAGTTCATGAGCTCGGTGATCGCCCGCGTCAAGATCATGGCCGGCTTGAACATCGCGGAGAAGCGCTTGCCGCAGGACGGCCGCATCTCGCTGCGCATCGCGGGCCGCGCGATCGATGTGCGCGTGTCCACGATCCCGACGAGCCGAGAGCACGAGCGCATCGTGATGCGCCTCTTGAACAAGACCAGCGTGCTGCTCGACTTGCCCGATCTGGGCTTCAGTCAGCGCGACTTCTTGCTCATGGATGGGCTGATCCACAAACCCGACGGCATCATCCTGGTGACGGGCCCTACGGGCAGCGGCAAGACCACGACGCTGTACGCCTGCATCAACCGCATCAATCACCCCAACGTCAACATCCTGACGGCGGAAGATCCCGTCGAATACGAGATCTCTGGCATCCACCAGCTGCCCGTGCAGCCGAAGATTGGGCTCACCTTTGCCAGCGCGTTGCGCGCATTCTTGCGCCAGGACCCCGACGTGATCATGGTCGGCGAGATCCGCGACAAGGAGACGGCAGAGATCGCCATGCACGCCTCCATGACCGGCCATCTCGTGCTCAGCACGATTCACACCAATGACGCGGCCAGCGCCTTCACGCGCCTGATTCAGATGGAGATCGAGGCCTTCCGCGTGCGCTCGACCATCGTGGGCGTGCTGGCGCAACGCCTGGTGCGCGTGCTCTGCCCACACTGCAAAGAGGCGTACGCCGGCACTCCCTACGAGCTCGAACAGCTCGGGATCGATCCGGCGCGCACCCGCCGCCGCGACGAGCGCCGTCTGTCGCCGGCCTATATCGCTCGGACTGCCGACGGCGTGGCACCCTACGAGCCGGTCGGTTGGCGCCACCCTCAGATGCCACGGCTGTATCGAGCCAAGGGCTGCCCCGCCTGCGACCACAAGGGGTTTACGGGTCGGCTGGGCATCTACGAGCTGCTCATGGCGGATGACGCCGTGGGTGAGGCAGTGCTGCAGAGCTCGGACGCGCAGAGCATCCGGCGAGTCGCGACATCCCGCGGCATGGATACCCTGCGCGATGACGGCGCGCGCAAAGCCCTCGACGGCGTCACGACGGTAGAGGAAGTGGTAGCCGCAACCCAGGACGACATGTTCGATGAGTGAGCGTCCCCTCGACCTGCTCCGGGTCCGGCGCTTCGCGGCTGGGGAGACCCGCTGATGGCCCTGTTCGAGTACAGGGGCATCGACGTCGGTTCCGGCAAGAACGTGAAGGGCTATCGGGACGCCGATAGCCCGAAAGCCTTGCGCGGGCTGCTGCGTCGCGACGGCATCATGCTCACGCTCGCCACGCCCGAGCACGAGCGCAAGGCCAAATCGCGGCGCGATATCCAGCTCCTCGCGTTTCTGTACCGGCCGTCCTCGGCCGACGTGGCCGTGATGACGCGGCAGCTGGCGACCCTGGTGCGCGCCGGCGTGCCCCTGGTCGAGTCGATCGAAGCACTGGTCGATCAGGTGGAGAAAGAGTCCCTGGTGCGCGTGCTGACCGCGCTGGCAGAGGCCTTGAAGGAAGGCACCGCATTTGCGACCTGCCTGGCGCAGCACGCGAAGGTGTTCCCGCCATTGTACATCAACATGGTGGCCGCCGGTGAAGCGTCCGGGACGCTGGAGACAGTGCTGGAGCGGCTGGCAGACTTCATGGAGGCTCAGGCCCGGTTGAAGGGCAAGCTGATCTCCGCCCTGGCATATCCCGTGCTGATGACGCTGATTGCCACCGCGCTGGTGGGAGCGCTGATGGTCGGCGTGGTGCCCAAGGTGACCAGCATGTTCGAGAGTCTGCAGCAGGAGCTGCCCTGGTACACCGCGCTCTTGATCTTCGTTTCGCACATGCTCGCCACCTATTGGTGGCTGCTGTTCGGTACGTTGGGGGCGGGCATCTATGGCTTCCGCCGCTGGCGCAATACGCCCAGGGGTCGGCTCACCTGGGACCGCTTCGTCTTGCGCGTGCCCATCTTCGGGCGCTTGAACCTGCTCGTGGCAGTGGCGCGCTTCGCGCGCACGCTGTCCACGCTGCTGGCCAGTGGTGTGGCGCTGCTCTCGGCGATGGACATCGTCAAGAGCGTGCTCGGCAACGCGCAGCTGGAGGCGGTGGTGAAGGACGCCATCGCCTCGATTCGTGAGGGCGAGAGCATCGCCGAGCCGCTGCGGCGGAGCGGCTACTTTCCACCGATGGTGACCCACATGATCGCCGTCGGCGAGCGCAGCGGTCAGCTGGAGCAGATGCTACAGAACGTGAGCCGCAGCTACGAAGCAGACATCGAGACGAAGGTGACCACGCTGACCAGCCTGCTCGAGCCGCTGATCATCGTGGTCATGGGCGGCATGGTCGCGTTCATCGCCATGTCGATCATCTTGCCACTCGTGCAGATGAACCAGATGGTGCAGTGAGGCGGCGGTGGTGCGCAGTTCAGAGCGACGCTCATTCTTTCCCTGGGAACGCCGGGGAGGTCTGTTTCGCCGGCTCGGGCTGTATCGGCTGCGCCCGCTGCTCGGCGTCGGGGCCGCGGCGCTGTTGCTGGTGTTGCTCGTGCTGCGCGAACGAGAGGCGGCCGGGGTGAGACGCACACGCTCGATCTTGCTCGACGTGCGGCAATCGGTGGACGCTTATCTCGCGGACCACCAGGGCCAGTGTCCGGAAAATTTCGCGGCGCTGTCCGACTACGCGGCGTTCCACGGTGCCCCGCGAGACGCCTGGGGACGACCTTTGACTTTGATTTGCCCGGGCTCCGAGCCCGGGGAGACGTACGTACTGATGAGTGCCGGACCCGATGGCATTGCCGGTGGCCTGGACCGCATCGAATAGATCGAGAAAGGAAGCATCCAACATGACCCACTGTGGCCAAGTCGCGTCGCCCGCGCGCGATGAGACTCCGAGGGCTCGGTTCCGTCGAGCTCAATCCGCCGCGGCAGCTCGACCGCAGCGACCGTCGTCGCGCAGGCGCGCCCGCCGGTTGCAGGCGGGCGTGACCCTGGTCGAGGTGCTGATCGTCGTCGCCATCATGGCGTTGCTGGGCGGGAGCGTCGGCTTTTACGCCCTGCAGCAGTACAAGAAGGCGGAGATCGCCACCGCCCGGGAAGATGCGCGAAGTCTGCGCAAGGCCGTCGAACTATGGCAGGTGCAGAACAGCGACACGGCCTGCCCGACGCTCAGTCAGCTGATCGCGGACAAGCAGATCAACTCGGACTCGAACAAGTCCGATCCCTGGGGCCAGGAGTGGTCGATTACCTGCCCGGACGATGAGATCGTGGTTCAGTCGAGCGGCCCCGACAGGAAGCCCGGCACGGCGGACGACATCCGCATCCCGAACGTGAAGCCCGACTCGGAGAGCTGACGCTGGCGGCTCTGGCGCGCTCCTCGACTGCCACTGGTTCGGCTCGCCGAGCCCGGGCGAAGCTGCGAGCGCGCGGGGTCACGCTGATCGAGATCTTGCTGGTGGTGGGGCTGATCGCCGCCTTGACCGGCATGGTGATGAGCGGGTCCGGCGCGCTCGGTGGCATGCGCCTGCGCTCCGCCGCGAGCTTGATCTCCGGCAGCGTGCGCACGGCGCTGACGCGCGCCAACTCGATGGGCCACCCCGTGCGGCTGGTGTTCGATCTCGAGAGCGGCCGGATCCGGCTGGAAGAATCCCGAGATCGCATGCTGCGCGTCCGCAGCGCCGAGGAAGGAGCCAAAGGCGGAGCGCAGGCGGCGACGGAGGCGGAGAAGGCAGCGGCGGAGTACGCGCGCGAGATCATTCAGGGTCCGCGAGCGCCATCGGCCGGCTTCGTGCCGGTGCCCGGCTATGCCGTGGATGGGGACGACCCCGCGCTCGGACGCGAGCTCGGGATCGGGATCCGCTACCTTCAGGTGCAGACCGAGCATGATGTGGAGCCGCGCACGGAGGGCCACGCCTACCTGTATTTCTGGCCCGGCGGAGGCACCGAGCGCGCTTCGATTCAGATTGCTCGGCAAGGGGACACGACCGGTCTGACGGTCCTGGTGAGCGCGCTCACCGGTCGGACCAGGCAAGCTCGCGGGCGCATCGAGATGGAGGAAGGGCGGCGTGAGCTCGACTTCCAGGAGCGGGAGGAGCCGTGAGCCTCCGCTACCCGCCGGGAATCACCCGGAAGCAAGCCGCGTTTACGCTGCTGGAGGTGATGGTGGCCGTGGCGATTCTCGGACTCGGTCTGACCGTGATCCTCACGGCGCAGACGGGCCTTTTCTCGAGCGCCAAGCGGGCCGGTCAAATGAGCCAGGCGGTGGGCCTCGCCCGCTGCAAGATGAGCGAGATCGAAGTGCAGCTGCTGAAAGAGGGCTATTCGATCACGGCCGAGAACGAGGAGGGGCCCTGCTGCGAGGATGAGGAATCCAAGGATCTGCGCTGCAAATGGACGATCGCGCCCGTGATGCTGCCGGAGCTGGCCATGGGTGGCGGGGCCGACGCGGGAGCAGGCGAGGGCGAGAACGGGAGCGGGAGCTCGCTGGCGAACCTCGACAGCACCATAGAGGAGACGAAGACCGCCGCGGGTCAAGGGGACACGGCCGGTGCGTTCAAGGCTCTCGGTGCTTTGAGCGGTTCCTCGTCAGCTGCGGGGCCATCCATGGGCGCCGGCGCTCTCGCGCCGATGGCGATGAGCATGGTCTACCCCCAGCTCAAGGGCATGCTCGAGGCGAGCATCCGCAAGGTGACGGTACAGGTGCTCTGGAAGGACGGCAGCACCGAGCGCGATCTGACCGTCATACAGTACCTGACCAACCCGCAGCAGGGCGGCCTGCTGGCAGTGGACGAGACCGGAGCGGGCGGCGCGGCCGGCGCCATGGCGGGGTCGGCCGGTAAAGGTGGAATGCCTCGCCCATGAGCCCCCAGCGCCCTCCCTCCGCTCTGCAACGCTCGCTGCGCCGCGCTGCGCGCGCCGCGCACGGCTTCACCTTGATCGAGCTGCTGGTCGCGATCGGCGTGCTCTCGATGCTCTCGCTGCTGCTGTACGGCGCCTTCGACGGGCTTGAACGCACGCGCGACGGCGTGACCCGCTTGAGCGACCGCTACCACGAAGGGCGTGCGGCCCTGCAGCGCATGGCCTACGAGCTCAGCTCGGCCTATATCTCGGCGCATGCGCCGCCGGATCAAAACCTGGTGGCGCAGCGGACGGCATTCATCGGCACGCATGACAGCCCCGCCGCGCGCATCGACTTCGACAGTTTTTGCTATCGCCGCTACGACAAGGACGCCAAGGAGTCCGATCAAGCGGAAGTCTCCTACTTCGGCTCGCCCAATCCGGACGGCTCGGGTCAGCTCGATCTCGGCCGCCGTGTCTCTCCGCGTCTGGATCTGGAGCCCGAGCACGGCGGCAAGGTGGAGGTGCTGGCCACGAATCTGGACACCTTCGAGGTCAGCTACCTGGACGCCGCTACCGGCATGTGGACAGACAAATGGGATTCCACGCAACCGCTCGGCCAGCACAATCGTCTGCCCCTGCAGGTGCGGCTGGCCTTGATTCTGAAAGGCGGCACGCGCCAGAGCGCCGAGCGGCGCCAGGAATCCCTGCGCTTCGTCACCAAGGTCGCACTGGCCATGCGCGACCCTCTGACCTTTGGAGTCGAGTGATGGCTGGAGTGAACCGGCCAGGGGACTTCACTTCGGCTGGGCTGGGGGTCCGCGCCCGGCCCCCGAGCAAGAAGCGCCGCCGGCGCGAGCGCGGTGCGGCGCTGATCATGGTGCTCGGCTCGCTCGTGATCCTGTCGGTGATGCTGGCCCAGTCTCAGGACGAGATGTCGACGGAGTTCGCGAGTGCGCTCTCCGATCGGGACGCGCTCAAGGCGGAGTACGCTGCCAAGAGCGCCATCAACCTGTCGCGGCTGCTGATTGCCTCGGAGCCCACGGTGCGGCAGGCAGCGGGCATGCTCTTGTCGCTGCTCGGCGGCGGCAACAGCAAGCCTCCGCAGATCCCGATCTGGGAATTTGCGCCGCAGATCCTGGGCGCGTTCAACGACGCCGACGGAGCAGCCCAGTTCCGCGGGCTCACCAACACCGACATTTCGTCCGGCGATAGCCTGGGTCTGGAGGGAGCCGGGTTCGAGCTCCGCATCGTCGACGAGGACTCCAAGATCGGTCTGAATAACGCGGGACGCTCGACGTTTGGGGCCCTGAACGTGGCCCGCCAGCTGATGGGGCTGATCGGGGGCCCGCAGTATGATCCGCTGTTCGATCGCCGCAGCGAATCGGGCGAGTACGCCAGCCGCCTCGATATTTGCTCAGCCATCATCGACTGGGTAGACGCCAATCAAGACACCGCCAACTGCGAGGCCACGTCACAGAACATGGCAAGCGGGCCGGAGGACTCGTACTATCGCAACCTGCCCGACCCTTACACGCGCAAGAACGCAGCCTTCGACAGCCTGGAGGAACTGCGGCTGGTGCGGGGAGTGGGGGACGACTTCTGGGCCACATTTATCGAGCCCGACCCCGGAGATCCGAGCAAGCGTCCCGTCAGTGTCTGGTCGCAGGGCAGAATCAACATCAATTCCACCAATCCTCTGACGCTGATTTCCTACATCTGTTCCCAGGCCAAGCCCGGTCAGGAGCTGTGCAACGATCCCACGGGGCTGAAACCGGCAGCGTTTCTGTCCACGATGAGCATGCTGCAGAGCATGTTCGCAGGGGTGCCGATCTTCCGCTCCGGCAAGGCGCTGCTCCAGGCGCTGAAGGGGGAGGGCACCTTTGGCCCCATGCTCACCTCTGTGGGGATCGAACCCATCGAATTCAACTCCG
>Ga0207675_100003937_pt1 | contig 14417 bp, 20 predicted proteins | sample KBSSwiS42_FD_184305 | JGI IMG/M metagenome (GOLD analysis project Ga0207675, IMG submission 184305) | Switchgrass rhizosphere microbial communities from Kellogg Biological Station, Michigan, USA - KBS Switchgrass S4-2 (SPAdes) (version 2) | ecosystem: Host-associated > Plants > Roots >... | reverse complement strand
CTGAAAAATTCGGACATAAATTAGCAAAAGAACAAATAAAGAAATTGGGAAAAATATAAAATGAAATCCTTCTCCGCAAAAATTCAGATAATCGGTGTCAATCCTTACGTTTTGCTTCCTGCTGGTCTATTAAAATACATTTTTCAAAAAGCAGGAAAAGACAAAGGCGCAATCCCAGTTAAGTTAAAGATCGGTAAAGAGGATTTTATTCAGAACCTTGTTAAGTACAGCGGCAAATGGAGATTGTATTTGAATGGCCCAATGCGTAAAGCTGCTGGCAAAGATGTTGGCGATATGATCGAAATTAAAATCGACTACGACTCAAAGGAAAGAACAACTCCAATGCATTCAAAATTGAAGAAAGTATTTAAAGAAAACAAAGAGGCTAAAGCAGCATTTGATAAACTAAGTCCCTCAAGACAAAAAGAAATTCTTCGATACATTAATAATTTAAAGTCCGAAGAAAGTGTAGAAAAGAATATTAAAAGAGCAATCGATCATTTAATCAATAGTGGCTCATTTGTTGGCAGACCAAAAGCTTGAGTTATCAGGTTACACAAATTCCAATTATCTTCACTTTTATGCGTTGCATAATTTTAAATTCCTTTTTTACTCTGCTTGCTTTTGCATCATTTGCGCAATCAAGAACTGATAAACTGCTTACAGATATCTTTTCTTCTTCAAAGGACACTTTATTTCAATCAGTAATTCATCATCCCGAAATGTATCGCTACCAAATAATTTATACACAGATCAACAGGGACAAGAATAACATTCCTTCTTTCACAAACTATTATTATAATTACGACTCACTGCAATACTTTAATCCGGCTTCAACAGTAAAACTGCCTTTGGCTTTTTTATCATTGGAAAAGTTGAATCAATTAAAAGAAAAAGGTGTGAATATGTTTACGCCGATGCAATATGATAGTGGATATTCAAGGCAGGTTGTTTTATATAAAGACAGTACCGCAGAAAATGGATTGCCTTCGATCGCTCAATTCATCCGCAAAGCATTTTTGGTAAGTGATAACGATGCGTATACCCGCATGTATGAATTTGTAGGCCAGCAAACAATCAATCGCCGCCTTCATGAAATGGGATATCCTGATCTTCGCATCACACGTCGCTTCATGCGAATGAATCTTGATGAGAATCGCCACACCAATCCAATTCGTTTTATTAAACCTGGTGGATCGCTTATTTATTTTCAACCACCAGCATTCAATACTGATTCATTTGATTTCAGCCATATCAATAAAATGGGTATTGGTTATATGAATTCACAAGACAGTTTGATAAATGAACCGATTGATTTTACAATGGCTAATAATGTTACTATTTATCATTTGCAACAAATGCTGCAATCAGTAATGTTCCCTAATTCAGTTCCAGCTAATCGGCGATTCAATCTCACGAAATCTGATTATGATTTTCTCTACCGATATCTTTCACAGTATTCTTCAGAAACGAACTATCCTAAATATGATACGGGACTTTATTATGATAGCTATGTGAAATTCTTTTTTAAACAAGGCAGTCATGCTATTCCAAATTATATCCGGGTGTTCAATAAAGTAGGTTGGGCCTATGGATGTCTTACTGATGTGTCGTATGTGGCAGACTTTAAAAATAAAGTTGAATTCATGTTAACCGCAACTATCTATGTAAATAGTGATGGAATTCTCAATGATGATAAATATGATTATGACGATATCGGTTATCCCTTTTTATATAAACTGGGCCAACTGATCTATAAGTATGAATTGAAACGGCCAAGAAAATACAAGCCCGATCTTTCTTCTTTCAAATTGCATTATGAAAAAAGAAAAGATGATGGCCGCCCTGCAATAAAAGAAATTGATAATTGATGAAACAAAGACTTGCTCAAATAGCTCTGGTCGTGAATGACTATGATGAAGCTATCGAGTTCTATACTAAGAAACTTCTTTTCAACCTGGTTGAAGACACCCAATTAAGCGAAACAAAACGCTGGGTGGTTGTTAGGCCAAAAGGGTCAAATGAATGTTGCTTGTTATTGGCAAAGGCTGCAAATGAAGAACAGAAAAGCAGGATTGGCAACCAAACCGGCGGAAGAGTTTTCCTATTTCTTTATACTGATAATTTTGAAAGAGATTATAAAAATCTGCTTGATCAAAATATTGAAATTGTAAGAGAACCTGCCAAAGAAGAATATGGTACAGTTCTCGTGTTTAAAGATTTGTATGGAAATCTATGGGATCTTATTGAACCAACATCAAATGAATAAGAATGACACTTTATTCTGACGAAGTCAAAAGAATATCCAAAAATATCTATCCTCATATTGATCTAACAAAAAAGATCGTTGCTTCAAAATTTTTTATTGAAAAGAATTTTTCCGACAGTATAAATCTTGAGTCGATCGCTGCGAAAGCTCATGTTTCCAAATTTCATTTTATCCGGCTCTTTAAAAAATATTATGGAAGAACGCCAAATCAATATTTGCAGGAAGTAAGAATAGAAAATGCTAAGAAGCTTTTTAAAAAAGGCAAAACGACCGACCTGGTTTGTACGTCAGTTGGTTTTACAAGCAAGACATCTTTTATAAGTCTCTTTAAAAAATTAACAGCCACGACTCCATCATCCTGGCAAAATAAAAGAGCAATTTTGAAGAATAAATGATCAGGTATATTCATCATTTTTGCAACAAACAATATTGAGCATGAAAGTAAAATTGACAAGTATATTGGTAGACAACCAGGATAAAGCTTTGAAATTTTATACAGAAATTCTCGGGTTTATAAAAAAGACTGAGGTTCCTTTAGGAGAACATAAATGGCTAACTGTAGTTTCAAAAGAAGAACCTGATGGAGTAGAAGTTTTGCTGGAACCAATGGGTTTTGGCCCAGCAAAAGTTTATCAGAAAGCATTGAAAGATGCAGGCATTCCTTTAACCCAGTTTTATGTTGACAATATTCAATCAGAATATGAAAGACTTGAAAGATCAGGAGTAAAGTTTAGCCTGAAACCAACCCTAATGGGCCCCGTTACAATTGCTGTATTGGATGATACTTGCGGAAACAATATACAGTTAGTTCAGATGTAAAGCTTCTTTGTTGTATTTGCTGCGATAATCAAGTGGCGACATACCTGTTACTTTTTTAAATACATCGCGGAAAGCTTTTGTATCTGCATAGCCAACTTCATACATCACCTCAGAAACTGTTTTTCTTCCTGACTCAAATTGTTTTTTAGCTGATTCAATTTTTACCCGTTGAATGTATTCAATGACAGTATTATTTGTTGCCTTCTTAAATCTTCTTTCAAATGTTCGGCGACCAATTGCAAATTTTGAACACAGATCGTCTACAGTTATTTTCTCCATGAAATTAGCTTCAATAAAATCCTGGGCCTTTTTTATTTCATCATCATCATGGATCTTTTGCCCCTTGAACATTGTAAATGGCGATTGAGTTTTTCTGTCAATATCAAGAACGAAAAACTTAGATGCAAGAATCGCCAGTTCACGATTAGTATATTTTTCTACAAGATGAAGTAACAAATTCCAATATGAATTGGCGCCACCACTGGTGTACAAACCATTTTGTTCCGTTACGATCTTACTATCCACAAGATCAACATCAGGGAACATGGTTCTGAATTCATTTGCAAACAACCAGTGCGTAGAACAGGTTTTGCCATTCAATAAACCTGTAGATGCAAATAAAAATGCTCCAAGACAAAGACTTGCTATTTCTGCTCCACTCTTGTATTGCATCACGATCCACGGGATAAAATCTTTATTGAGCTTGATCGCATTTTCAAGATTACCGCTTACTGCTGGTATTATAATCAGATCGGGTTTCTGTGCATTCTTAAGTATTGCATCGGTATGAATAGAAAAAATTCCATCGGCTAACCTTACTTCTTTACTCAACCCAACTAACTGCACATTGAATAATGCAGGTTTGCCCTGGCTTTTGATGAACTCGTTTACGGCAGTAAACATATAACGTGGATCGGCTACAGCTTCTATAACCGCTGTTTCAGGAACAAGTATCGTAACGTTCTTCATAACGGCTTTCGTTTAAGTAAAGGTAAATTGATTCGTTGTCGCAAACAACCCCTTGAATTGACGTAATTGCACAGTAAGGCTTACAAAAACTGACAATAGCTTTGTTCTATTAATTTCTTTTGATATGAAGCCATATTTTTTAACATCAGATATTAATGTGATCTGCGTTACGGCCTCTTCATTTCCTGAAGGTATCAAAGATGCTTACCACAGATTAAGTTCACTTATAGGGGCAACTGGAACCAGGAAATTTTTTGGTATCTCATATGGCGACGGAGATAAGAATATCATTTATAAAGCGGCGGCTGAAGAAACATCTGAAGGCGAAGCCGCAAAGTTGGGTTGTGAAAGATTCACGATTCAGAAAGGTGAATACATCAGTGAATATATTGCTGATTTTATGAAGCATATTCCTGCAATGGGAGAATCTTTCCGGGAAATGTGCCGGGATCCAAGAATAGATAGCAATGGTTACTGTGTTGAAATGTATATAGATAATGGAGATGTGATCTGTATGGTTAAGCTTGATCCTGCTAAAATGTAAATTTTAAAACGATTTGATCTATGACACAAATAAATGCGTATTTAAATTTTAATGGACAAGCCCGTGAAGCAATGACATTTTATAAAGAATGTCTCGGTGGAGAATTAGTAATGCAAAAAATCTCAGAATCACCGATGGCAGCAAGAGTGCCATCTGAAATGGGGGCGAAGATCTTGCATAGCAGCTTAACAAAAAATAATCTTGTTCTTATGGCTTCAGATATGATGGGGAATAGTATCGTAAAGGGAAACTCAATTTCGCTGTGTGTTAATTGCAGTAGCGACGAAGAAGTCAACACATTCTTCAATAATCTTTCAAAGGATGGCAAGGTTGTTGAGCCGTTGCATCAATCTTTTTGGGGAGCTACATTTGGATCATTAACTGATAAATTCGGAATAACCTGGATATTCAATTACTCAAAAAATTAAACAATGTCATTTCAAGCTTATTTAGATAACATTCAAGCAAAAACTGGTAAATCACCAGGTGATTTTAAAAAGCTTGCAGAGAAAAAAGGTTTTTTGAAGAGTGGCAAATTAAAACCAGAAGTGAAAGCAGGGGAAATTGTAGATTGGCTTAAGAAAGATTTTAAATTGGGTCATGGACATGCAATGGCGATCTATGCACTGTTTAAAGGAATAAAAAAACAAGGAGACTAATTCAATAACATTTAAATTTATATTTATGGAAACGACAACCAACGCAACAAAAGTTACAGTAGAAACAACTGTAAATGCACCAGTAGAGAAAGTTTGGAAAAGCTGGAGCGAACCACAACATATTACAAAGTGGTGTGCTGCTTCAGACGACTGGCATGCACCTAAAGCAGAAAATGATCTGAGAACCGGCGGTACATTCAGTACAAGAATGGAAGCTAAAGACGGAAGTTTTGGTTTTGATTTTGGAGGAGTTTATGACAATGTAAGAAAGAATGAACTGATCGAGTATACAATGGGTGATGGCAGAAAAGTACATGTAACTTTTTCTGCTTCTGGCGAACAAACTAAAATTATTGAAACTTTCGACGCTGAAACTACTAACCCGGTTGAAATGCAAAGAGGCGGGTGGCAGGCGATTCTTGACAATTTCAAAAAATATACTGAAGCTCTTTAATTATTACTAAAACAAAACCAACATGAGCAACAAAACAACCAACATTCTTTATTGGGTATTCACGATCATCTTCGCCGGGTTAATGATATTTTCATCAGTTGGAGGTATTGGCCCTTCTCAGCAAGTCATCGACATGTTTCATACCGGCCTTGGGTATCCTATTTATTTCATACAATTTATTAGTTGGGCAAAAATTATTGGCTCAATTGTAATATTGATCCCCGGGTTAAATAGATCAATAAAAGAATGGGCCTATGCAGGATTATTCTTCGATTTAGCCGGTGCTACTTTTTCAGGAATTGCAATGTCACCAAAGTTCGACCCGGCGATACTAGGTATGCTAATGTGGATCGTGCCAGGGATACTTTCCTATTTCTTTTGGAAGAAAAAAATAAATGGAGAAAGAAAATAAAATTAAACTATGGCTAAAATGAAATCATATGCTACAGTTGACGAATACATTGCTTTAGCAGAGCCAAAACTAAAAAAGGCTTTAAAGGAAATTCGTAAAACAATTAAAGCAACCGCACCTAAAGCAGAAGAAGTGATCAGTTATCAAATACCTGGGTATAAATATCATGGCATGCTGGTGTTCTTTGCCGGTTGGAAAAATCATATCAGTCTTTATCCGGCTCCATGGGATGCAAAAGATCTGAAAGAGGAAATGTCTGTGTATGAAGGATCAAAAGGCACTATTAAGTTCCCTCTGGATAAGCCAATGCCTTTGACATTAATAAAAAAAATGGTGAAGTACAGGATGAAAGATAATGAAACAAGAGTTGCTTTAAAAGGTCAATTAAAAAAGAATGACAAAAGCAAAACAAGCAAAACCAAATGATGCGGAACAGGTGAATGAATGGATGGAGAAGATTGATCCTTCATTCAAGCCCTCGATCAATGCAGTTAGAAAGATCATTAAAGTTGCTGCTCCACAATTAAGTGAAAGAATTAAATGGAATGCGCCAAGCTATTTCTACAAAGAAGATATTGTGACCTTTGGCCCTACAAAAGCAAAAGATAAACTGATCCTTGTTTTCCATCATCCGAATATTGTAAAGATCAAATCTGGTCTGCTGCAGGGAACTTATAAGGATAGGAGACTGGTTTATCTGAACTCCACGAAAGAAATAAAAGATGCACAGAAAGAACTGGAACGAATAATAAAAGAATCCGTAGCTATGATGGATAAATGATGTTTTATGGTTGAGATATTTAAGACGAATGTTGATGACCACTCACATGCACAGCAGATCATAACACTGCTCAGCCATCATTTCCCTGCATTTGCTATAAACTTCGATCTGCATGATTGCGACAAAATACTTCGCATAAAAGGTGAATCAATTCCTGTTGATGAGGTTGTGAGCATTGTTTCTCAAAAAGGGTTTCATTGCAGTGTTTTAAATTAATTGTTACAACCATTTTCTTTTTACAAAAAAGTTGAAGGAAAATTTTGCGTAACCAAACGGTTTCATATATATTTGCGTAACCAATCGGTTACAAGTATGAGACGAGACGTATTCCAGGCGATAGCTGACCCAACAAGAAGAGAGATCATAAAAATGATCGCTACCCAGTCGTTAAATCTGAATTCAGTTGCTGAAAAGTTTGATATCAGCCGCCCGGCTATTTCAAAGCATATTAAAATTCTTACTGAATGTGGACTCATCACAATTAACCAAAAGGGTAGAGAGAGACATTGTGAAGCTAATCTTAGAAAATTGAACGAAGTATCAAAATGGGTGGAACAGTACAAAGAATTCTGGACACAGAAATTAGATGCTCTCGAAAATTATTTAGAAACATTACAATCAGATAATAAAACAATATCAAAAACAAATAAAACCAGGAAAGATGCAAAGCGAAAAAAATAATAACTCAGGTAACCGCGAATTATCCATTTCAAGAGTTGTAAATGCGCCAAGAGAATTGGTCTGGAAAGTTTGGACATCTCCGGAACATATAAAACATTGGTGGGGTCCAAGTGGGTTTACCAATACAATTTCAAAAATGGATGTAAAACCCGGAGGCGAATGGGAATTCATTATGCATGGACCAGATGGCACTGACTATAAAAACAAACATATCTATAAAGAAATTTTGAAACCTGAAAGATTGGTTTTGGAACATGTAACAGGTCCAAAATTTGTGATGACAGTTACGTTTGAAGAGCAAGGAAAGAAAACTCTTGTAAACATTCATTCTCTATTTGAATCTGCAGAACAATTAGCTGAAGTGATCAAAGTATTCAAGGCAGATGAAGGAATGAGACAAAATGTAGACAGGATGGAAACCTATGTAAATAATTTAAGTAAAGAATTTGCAGCATGAGTAGTAAAGCAGATCCCATCGTAATTGAAAAAGTTTATAATGCCCCGCTTGAAAAAGTTTGGAGAGCTATTACTGATAAAGACGAAATGAAGAAATGGTATTTTGATCTGTCTGAATTCAAGCCTCAGGTTGGTTTTGAATTTCAGTTTGTAGGGAAAGGAAAACAAGGAGAGGATTTTCTGCATCTATGCAAGATCAGAGAAGTGATTCCAAACAAAAAACTCAGCTATAGCTGGCGATATGATGGGTATGAAGGAGATTCTTTGGTAACATTTGATTTATTTGAAGAAGGCAATAAGACAAGAGTAAAACTTACTCATGAAGGTTTAGAAACATTTCCAGTTACGCCAAATAAGGATTTTGCAAAAGAGAATTTTATGGAAGGCTGGACATGGATCATTGGAACTGGCCTGAAAGAATTTGTTGAGAAAATTAACGCCTGATAATAGTCATACACCTGTTTTTCATCATCCGTTGTTCAAGCATTATCTTTGAACACCCATGATCAGTTTGAAATTAAGGAAGACTGCAATAGTTGTATTTATTTATGTTCTATTGTCGTGTGCTTCCTTATTTTCATTTTCGCAATATATCCTTAACGGTGCTGCAATGCAGAATACCTGCAATTGTTATACGCTTACACCAGCTCAATTCACACAAGCAGGAAGTGTTTGGAACAGCAACAAAATAAATCTCAATAATCCATTTGATTTTTGGTTCAACGTCTATCTCGGTTGCCAGGATGCAAATGGAGCTGATGGTATTGTTTTTATTCTTCAACCTATTAGCACAAGTATCGGCAGCACTGGTGGAGGAATGGGATTTAGCGGTATTTCACCTTCAATCGGTATTGCTTTAGATACATGGCAAAATATAGAATATAATGACCCGGTTTACGATCACATAAGCATACAGGCAAATGGTAATGTAACGCATGGTACTGATCTTGCCGGGCCAATACAAGCTTCATCGACCATCGATAATATTGAGGATTGTCAATGGCATATTTTAAGAATTACATGGGATCCGACTACCCAATGGTTGCGAACATATTTTGATAATGTGCTGCGGTTGGAAGCCCAGATAAATTTGATCAGCACCATTTTCAATAACGATCCAAATGTTTATTGGGGTTTTACGGCAGCGACAGGTGGTGCAACCAACTTGCAGCAATTCTGTACAGCATTGAATCCGGGTTTTACAACAAGTGCACAGAATGATGCTGTATGTTTTGGCACACCGATCAGTTTTACTGAAAGTTCAATTTCATTTGCTCCAATACAATCGTGGTCCTGGGATTTTGGAGATGGGACTACAAGTACATTGAGAAATCCGCCGCCGCATAATTATGCTGCTCCGGGTGTATATGATGTAAAACTTGCTATAAAAGGATTAGATGGTTGTGTGAGTGATACAATAAGAAAGCAGGTTACTGTTGGCACCAAACCAATTGCAAATTTTCAGGTATTCGATACATGTATAAATAAACCGATCCGTGTCACCAATCAATCTACAAACCAGGTCGGCACTATTACACAATGGACGTGGGTGGTTGATGGGTTTGTTGCTTCAACTGATCAGCAGCCATCATTTTCTGTATCAACTCCCGGACTGCATACTATGAAACTTGTTGTAAGATCAAATATTGGTTGCGAGTCAGATACTGTAACAAAAACATTTATAGCAAATCCTGCTCCGGTTATAAATATTACTGCTGCCGATGGATGTATCAATGACCCGATAAATTTCATAGGAGCTCAAACAGATAATCAAACTAGCATTACACAATGGAGCTGGAACTTTGGTGATGGCAATACTTCACAAATACAAAATCCGGTACATACTTATTCATTGAATGGAAATCTTACAGTACAGCTGAATGCCATTGCAAGTAATGGTTGTATTTCCCAGGATATGACTAAGACAATTAATGTCGGAGATGTGTATGCGATCGCTTCGAATGACACGATCGTTTTACCGAATCTTCCTTTTCCCATACATGTAGATTATGGCGGAAGTTTTAATGGAGTTCCATCATTTTTATGGACACCTTCAACCGGACTTAGCAATCCAATGGGATGGAATCCTACAGTTACAATACAGGATGATATAAGTTATATTGTAAAAGTGACTACACCACAAGGGTGTGAAGCATTTGATACGGTGAATATAAAAGTATTTAAAGGTTCTGCAGTGTATGTGCCAACAGGATTTACTCCAAATGGTGATGGAAGAAACGATTATTTAAGAGGATTATATATTGGGATAAAGAAAGTTTATTATTTCAGAGTGTATAATCGCTGGGGACAAGAGATATTTTCAACAACAAGTTTAACTGAAGGTTGGGATGGAACTATAAAAGGAGTGAAGCAACAAACAGGAACTTATGTCTGGATGTTAAAAGTTGAAGATATTGCAGGGAAAGTTTATGAAATGAAGGGTACTTCAACACTAATAAGATAGTTATGCTATTTAAACGAATTATTAATTATTTCCCGAAGATATCGGGATGTGCCACATTATTAATTATTAATTGCTGTAGCCTTAATGCTCAACTAAAATGGACAAACGTAGATTCATTATACCAGCCATTGCCATCATCTGTTCATGTTTATTTTACAAACGAGCCAATTGACACAGCGCCATTCAGGGCTTATTATTTAATTGCCGATCTTAAAGACAAAAAACTTTCTTTTGATGTTGATACCACTTTGAATAGAAGATTGACGCCAACTCAATTTTACCAGAAGAATTCTCAACCACTCGTTGTTGTTAATTGCACTTTCTTTTCATTCCAAACAAACCAAAATTTAAACGTAGTGATCAAAAACGGTAAGCTGGTGAGTTATAATATTCATTCGATCCCGGGAAGAGGTAGAGATACATTTACCTATAGGCATCCATTTAGCAGCGCTATTGGGATCTCAAAAAAAAGAAAACCAGATGTTACCTGGCTATTTACCGACTCTACATTGAAATATCCCCTTGCATTTAATCTTATACTACCTCCAAAAAAAGATTCTTCTAATGTATATGGTTTTAATGATGCCAGGCTTTATATAAGCCAGGAACAGCAAACCAGTTTCAATCATTATTTCGATAAATGGAAAATGGAAACTGCAATTGGGGGAGGACCTGTCCTTTTACAAGATGGACAAATAAGAATTGCCAATAACGAAGAACTAAAATTTGCAGGCAAAGCGATCAATGATAAACATCCCAGAACGACAATGGGCTATACAAAAGATGGAAAGCTGATAATTCTTATGATCGAAGGAAGAAATAATGTTGCACACGGTGCTACATTAACTCAAGAGGCAAAAATTTTCCAAGACCTCGGTTGTTGGGAAGCATTGAATCTTGATGGGGGAGGAAGTAGTTGCTTATTAATAAATGGAAAAGAAACGATCAAACCTTCTGATGCAACAGGGCAAAGAGCAGTGCCGGCAGTTTTTATCATTAAGAAAAAATAAAAGCGGAAATTTCTTTCCGCTTCACTGTATTTTTTAAAGTATTTACCAGATCCTTGCTCTCAGGCTATCTGTTCTATACATTTTATCTCCTGGTTTTATATTGAATGCTTCATAAAATTCAGGTATGTTCATCATTGGACCGTTTACCCTTTCTTTTGCCGGGGCATGTACATCGGTCATTACCTGGTTTGCCAATGCTTCTTTCTTTACCCCGTACATCCATCCAAAAGCATAACCAAGAAAATAACGTTGTAATGGTGTCAATCCATTGATCTTTTCGCCTTTTTTATATTGTTCTGTTTTTTTAAAAGCATCAAGGCCTAATAACAAACCACCAAGATCAGCAATATTTTCACCTTGCGTTACTTCACCATTTACATGCAATGTATCTACAGGATTGAACTCACTGAATTCAGCAATGATCTTTTTTGCTCTTCCAACAAATTCAGCTGAGTCAGCTTTTGTCCACCAGTTTGTAAGATTCCCCTTTTCATCATATTGCCTGCCCTGGTCATCAAAACCATGGGTGATCTCATGACCTATTGTTGACGCAGCAGCATATCCATAAACAAAAGCATCATCGAGGTCTTCATCTCTCGTGTTTGGAACAGCAAAAATCCCAGCGGGCAAAACGATCTCATTATTGCTTGGATTATAATAGGCATTGTATGTTTGAGGACTCATTCCCCATTCAGTACGATCAACAGGTTTGCCTAATTTATTTACATTATAATTCTGCCACCACTCATTGGCTCTTTGAACATTTAATACATAAGCACTCCGATCGATCTTCATTGCACTGAAATCTTTCCATTTATCAGGATAACCTACTTTAGGAGTGATCTTATTTAATTTATCCAAAGCTTTTTGTTTTGTACCGTCGCTCATCCATGTCAGGTTATGTATTCTTTCCCTATAAGCTTCCCGTATTGCCTCAACGAGATCAGAATAACGTTTCTTTGTTTTTTCATTAAAATATTCTTGTACGAATAATTGTCCTAATGCTTCACCGATCGCATTTTCTTCAGCATCTAATGCTCTTTTCCATCGCGGCCTTACATCACTTGCTCCTGTAAGAGTTTTGCGATATTCAAAAAAGTTCCCATAAGTCTTTGAATCAAGATAAGAAGCATTGGCCCGTACCACATGAAACTTCAAATAATTTTTCCAAACATCAAGTGAAGTATTTTTTAATTCATTGTTTAATGCATTGTAAAATTCTGGTTGACCAACGATGACTGAGTCAAGCTTGCTAATGCCGATCTTTGGTAAATAAACAGGCCAATTAAGATTACCAGATATACTGTTTAGCTTATCGACGCTCATTTTATTATAATTCTTTTCAGGATCTCTGAGTGCAGCACGGGTGCGGGAAGCCTTTGCCAGTCTTTCTTCAAGATCATAAACTGATTTTACTTTTTTCTCACCTGCAACACTATCATCCCCCAATTGCATAAATGTTTTCAAAAGATAATCTTTGTATGCTTTTCTTACCCCAAGAGTTCTTTCGTCACTATTTAGATAATAATCACGATTAGGCATTCCTAAACCTCCCTGGTATAACTGGTAAGCCATCATTTCACTATTCTTATCGTCTTGTGCTATATAGTCAACGAACATTACATTTATCCTCCTGCGATGTAATGATGCGACCACATCAATAAGATCATCCGTTGTTTTCATATTGTTGATAGCATCAAAATCCTTTTGTAAAGGTTGTAAGCCCTGTTTTTCAATTGTAGCGGAATCCATAGCAGTATGCCAAAAGTCAGCGATCTTTTGTTCTATCGAATTATCAGCATTATTCTTTGCTGCCGCATCTTCATTTATTTTTCTGAGACGTTTATAAATATCTTCCTGAACAAGATCGCCAACACCCCATGCACTTTCATCACCCGGCACAGGATTCTTTTTTATCCAACCACCATTAGCATATTCAAAAAAATCCTCTGATGGTTTTACTGTTGTATCAAGATTTGAAAACAGGATATCCTGTTTAGCAGATGCAGTTTCATTATTGTTATTGCAGGAAACAATAATTGCTGCAAGAAAAATGCAGGCGAGCATTTGTCTCATCATAAAAATTAATTTAAGGATAAATGTAAATTTTCGTGTTTAAGCAAAAAAAGATTCTTGATAGACGGAAGGTTTGAGTAATATTTTTGTCAATTATCATGACTCTTTTTCCCATACAAGAGCACTGGCTCCCAATATAGCAGCGTGTGCTTCTTTCAAATGACTGATCAATAATTTCACTTTGTTTTGGAAAACTTTGATCAGGTTTTCTTCCATGCTGTCTCTTGTAGGTTTTAAGATCAGCTCACCTGATTTGGTAAGACCTCCAAATAAGATGATCGCTTCGGGGCTTGTGGTCATTACAGCATTTGCCAATGCAATGCCTAATATTTTACCCGTATAATTAAATATCTCTTTTGCTAATTCGTCACCTTCAATTGCTGCATCATACACAGCTTTTGAATCAAGTTTATCTGCTGGCACTTTTCGTAAAAGACTTTTCTCTTTACTATGTTCTAATACTTCAAGTGCAGTCAATCTTACGCCAGTTGCAGAAGCATAACTTTCTAAAGATCCTTTTTTACCTGTACCAGCATGTACTCTTCCACCTGGGATCACGATAGTATGACCAAGTTCGCCTGCAAATCCATCATGTCCATAAATAAGAGCTCCATTTGCAACAATGCCGCTGCCAACACCTGTTCCTAACGTGATCATGATAAAATCTTTCATTCCTTTTGCAGCTCCATACATCATTTCTCCAATTGCTGCAGCATTTGCATCATTCGTTAACGTAACAGGTAATTGAAATTTATGGGAGATTAGTTTTGCTAATGGAATGATCCCTTCCCATGGAAGATTTGGAGCATATTCAATGGTACCC
>Ga0207675_100003935_pt1 | contig 14420 bp, 10 predicted proteins | sample KBSSwiS42_FD_184305 | JGI IMG/M metagenome (GOLD analysis project Ga0207675, IMG submission 184305) | Switchgrass rhizosphere microbial communities from Kellogg Biological Station, Michigan, USA - KBS Switchgrass S4-2 (SPAdes) (version 2) | ecosystem: Host-associated > Plants > Roots >... | reverse complement strand
GCTCACCGGCGGGATCGTCCTGTTCGCGCGCAACTGGCGCGACCGCCGTCAGCTGACCGAGCTGATCGCCGAGGTGAAGTCGATCCGCAACGACCTGCTCGTCTGCGTCGACCACGAGGGCGGCCGCGTTCAGCGCTTCCGCAGCGACGGCTTCACGACGCTGCCGCCGATGCGCGTCCTCGGCGAGATGTGGATGGACGACGGCGGCGGCGGCCGCGGCGCCGGCGCCATGCGCGCGATGGAAGCGGCGCGCGCGACCGGCCACGTGCTGGCTGCCGAGCTGCGCGCCTGCGGCGTCGACCTGAGCTTCACGCCGGTGCTCGACCTCGACCACGGCGGCAGCAGCGTGATCGGCGACCGCGCCTTCCACCGCGACCCGCGCGTCGTCGCGATGCTGGCGCGCGGCGTCATGCACGGTCTGCTACAGGCCGGGATGCACAACTGCGGCAAGCACTTCCCCGGCCACGGCTTCGTTCGCGCCGACAGCCACCACGAGATCCCGTTCGACGACCGGCCGCTCGATCGCATCCTCGCCGACGATGCGCGGCCCTACGAATGGCTCGGCGGGGCGTTGGCGAGCGTGATGCCGGCGCACGTGATCTACCGCGAGGTCGACGAGCGCCCGGCGGGCTTTTCTGCGCGCTGGCTGCGCGAGATCCTGCGCAACCAGCTCGGCTTCGACGGCGCCATCTTCAGCGACGATCTGAGCATGGCCGGCGCGCGCCGCATCGCTGATAGCGAGGTCACCTACGCCGAGGCGGCGGCGCTCGCCCTCTCGGCGGGCTGCGACCTGGTGCTGCTCTGCAACCAGTCGGTCGACGGCGGTGCCGCCGTCGACGCCCTGCTCGACGAACTGGTCGAGGCCGAAGCGGCCGGCAACTGGCAAGCCGACCCCGACAGCGAGGCGCGCCGCCTCGACCTGCTGCCGCAGACGGCGCCGATCGTCTGGGACGATCTCATGCACAACGCCGCCTACCAGCGCTCGCTCGAGCGGCTGCCTTAGCGCGGGGCAAGAAAAAAGGCGCCGCGGGCGAGCCCGCAGCGCCTCATGTCAGCGGCGACGGCCTAGAGGCCTTGCGTCTCGCGTGGCGTCGTCTCGAACGGCAGTTTGACCTGCGCCAGGTCCTTCTTGGTCTCGACGAGCACGAGCGGACCGTCGTCGACCGCGGCGACCGGCGGGATGTCGCGCGCGACGCGGATCGGCTCGTCCGTCGCCGCCATCGCCGCCTGCGCAGCCTCGATCTTCGCGGCGTCGGAGTTCACCCATTGGAGCCCCGCCGATTCGGCGACCGCGACGAGCGAGTCGAGCGGCAGCGCGTACGACGTCGTCGCTGGCGCTGCCATCGCGACGGGCGCGGGGCTGGCGCTCTGCGCGGTGCGCTCGACCACCGGCGCGGACTGCGCCGGCGGCTGGGCACGCCAGGGATCGGACGCGGGCTCGCGCGGCATTTGCTGCTCACTCCGCGGCGGCGCCTCGGCGCCAGCTATCGGCGCGTCGCGGCGCGCCTCGCGGTCGGTCTCGCCAGCATCGAGAGCACTTAGGAACGGAACGAACATCGGATCCGCAGATTCGCCCCGCTCCGGGGCGAATGCCTCGCTCCCGATCGGTTCGCCTTCGCGAGGGGCGCGTTCCCGGTCACGCCCACGCCCGCGCCCGCGGCGACGGCTGCCTTCGCCGCGCGGCTCAGCCGTTGCGCCTTCGCCGGCCAGCACGCCGGCGCTTTCGTCGCGTGGCGCGTCGGTCGCGTCGATCGCGCTGCCTTCTCGCCCTTCGCCGCGAGGCGACCAGAACTCACCGCCCAAGGCGGCATCGGCCGACGACGTCGTCGTCTCGCCCGGCGCGCCGGCTTCATTCGCGCCGTCGTTGCGCTCGCCCGGCCGTGTGTCATCGCGGTCGCGTCCGCGCCCGCCGCGTCGGTTGCGGCGCCGGCCGCCCTGGCGCTCGCCCTGGGCGGCGTCGCCTTCGGCGGCCTGCGGATTCGGCAAGGTGTCGACGAACAGCGGGTTGGTGCCTTGCTCGTCGGTCGCGGCGAGCGCGCCTTCGCCGGCGCTGCCGGCAAGGCGAGCGGCGCCACCGTTGCGGCCGTCGCGGCGGGGTTCGCCGCGGCCGTCATCGGCGCGCGCTTCGTTTCGCCCGCTGCGCTCGCCGCGACCGCCACGACCGTCGCGCGATTCGCGCGGCTCGCGGCCTTCACGCGTATCGCGCGCCTCACGGGGCTCGCGCGCCTCACGGGGCTCGCGCGGCTCGCGTGACTCGCGTGACTCGCGCGGCTCGCGGCCTTCACCCGGCCCGGCTTCGCCGGTCCGCGCGGGATCGCCCGAGCGCTCGCCGCGGCGGCCGCGGCCCTGGGCCTCGCTGCCTTCGGCAGCCCGCTCGCCGGACCGTTCGCCCCGTTCGCCGCGGCCGCGGCCACCGCGTCCACCGCGCCCGCCACGATCACCTCGATCGCCGCGCTCACCGCGATCGCTCCGCTCGCCGCGATCGCGGCGCGGCGCTTCGCCGCCCGGCGCCGTTGCCGGCGCCGGGAGCGCCTTCAGCGCCGGCCTTGCCGGCTCTTCCGCCGGCGTCCCGAACAGGCCCTTGACCCAAGCGAAGAAACCGCCGCCCGCGGGCGCAGGCGCCGGAGCTGCCGGCCGCGCGACCGGGAGGCGCTGTGCGGCCGGGGTCGCCGCGGCGGGCGCGGCAGCGACCGGTTGCGGCCGCTCCGCCGGCTTCGGCGCCGGCGTCTCGGGCAGGATGCCCTTGATGACCGGCTCCTGCTTGGCCTTGGTTTTCTCGCGCCGCGTGATGCCGACTTCCTCTTCCTGCTCGTCGACCATGGTGTAGCTCGCCTGCAGGTTCTCGAGGCGCGGATCGTCGTGGCGCAGCCGTTCGAGGCGGTAGTTCGGCGTCTCGAGGTTCTTGTTCGGAACCAGCAGTACGGTGACGCGCTGCTTCAACTCGATCTTGGTGATCTCGGTGCGCTTCTCGTTGAGCAGGAACGAAGTCACCTCGACCGGCACCTGCACGTGCACGGCGGCGGTGTTGTCCTTCATCGACTCTTCCTGGACCATGCGCAGGATCTGCAGCGCCGACGATTCCGTGTCGCGGATGTGGCCGGTGCCGTTGCAGCGCGGGCACGTGATGTGGCTGCCTTCGGAGAGAGCGGGGCGCAGGCGCTGGCGGCTCATCTCGAGCAGGCCGAACTTGCTGATCGAGCTGAACTGGACGCGGGCGCGGTCGGAACGAAGTGCATCGCGCAGGCGCGTCTCGACCTCGCGCCGGTTCTTCGACTCTTCCATGTCGATGAAGTCGACGACGATCAGGCCGCCGAGGTCGCGCAGGCGCATCTGGCGCGCGATCTCGTCGGCGGCCTCGAGGTTGGTGCGGGTCGCGGTCTCCTCGATGTCCGAGCCGCGCGTCGAGCGCGCCGAGTTGACGTCGACCGAGACCAGCGCCTCGGTGTGGTCGATGACGATCGCGCCGCCCGACGGCAGGTTGACCGTGCGCGCGAAGGCGGTCTCGATCTGGTGCTCGATCTGGAAGCGCGAGAACAGCGCCGCATCGTCGCGGTAGCGCTTGACCTTGTGCGCCGTCTCCGGCATCACATGGGTCATGAACTGCTGCGCCTGCTCGTAGATGTCGTCGGTGTCGATCAGGATCTCGCCGACGTCGGCGGTGAAGTAGTCGCGGATCGCCCGGATGACGAGCGAGCTTTCCTGGTAGATCAGGAAAGCGCCCTTGCTCGCCTTGGCCGCGCCGTCGATGGCGGTCCAGAGCTTGAGCATGTAGTTGAGGTCCCACTGCAACTCGGGGGCGGTGCGGCCGATGCCGGCGGTGCGGGCGATCAGGCTCATGCCTTTGGGGTATTCGAGCTGGTCGAGGTTTTCCTTGAGCTCCTCGCGGTCTTCGCCCTCGATTCGGCGCGAGACGCCGCCGCCGCGCGGGTTGTTCGGCATCAGCACCAGGTAGCGGCCGGCGAGGCTCACGAAGGTGGTCAGCGCCGCGCCCTTGTTGCCGCGCTCCTCCTTCTCGACCTGCACCAGCAGGTTGTCGCCTTCCTTGATCGCGTCCTGGATTCGCGCGGTGCGCGCATCGGTACCTTCGCGGAAGTAGTTCTTCGAGATTTCCTTGAACGGCAGGAAGCCGTGGCGGTCCTCGCCGTAGTCGACGAAGCAGGCCTCGAGCGAGGGCTCGACCCGCGTCACGACCGCCTTGTAGATATTGCCCTTCCTCTGCTCCCGACCCTCGATCTCGGTCTCGAAGTCCATCAACTTCTGGCCGTCGACGATGGCGAGGCGACGCTCTTCGGGCTGCGTCGCGTTGATCAGCATGCGCTTCATCTGCACTCCTTCGACGCGCTCCCGATTGCGGGCCGCGCGCCACAGCGCTGCACCGGGCAGGGCCCGAAGCAGCTACACAGATGCACGAGAAACGAGAGGAACCGAAGGAATCGCCCTGGACTGACGACGAGCCGGTGCGGTCAGGCGACCGCGGGCATCGCCAGCGTTGGCGCGCGCGAGACAGTGGGAAAACGGCTGGGTGGCGAGCTTCCGGTCACTGGACGCAGGGCTGCAGCGCTTGGCGCGAGACGACGGCGCGAGCCGGGTCTTGCGTTCGTCTGCGGCCGGGAAACCTTGTCGTGGATTCTTTCTTGTTTGCTCTGCCGTCGCGTCTCGGAGCCGCGGCGTCGCGTGGGGACGCTGCCTGCCCGGGCGACGCGACGTTGCATCACCGCTTGGCCGGAACTGGATCCGACCGCTCCTCCCTCGGCCGCGCGGCGCGTTAGCTCGCCGCTAGACTCTGAAAAATCAACAACTTGGGCGAGAGTGGAGCAACGCATTATAAGGCGCAAAGGCGCCGCCAAAGCGGTCCCGCCGGTGCTGCCGCCCGATCATGCCGACGCCGCCGCGCCGCTCGTGCGAAACGTCCGCATCGACGCCGGCTCGGACGGGCAGCGGCTCGACAACTTCCTCGCCAAGATCCTGAAGGGGGTGCCGCGAACGCACCTCTATCGCGTCATTCGTTCCGGCGAAGTGCGGGTCAACAAGGGCAGGGCGGCGGCAGACACGCGCCTGGCCCTCGGCGACGAGGTCCGGATCCCGCCGATGCGCGTCGCCGATCGCAGCGAGCGGCCGGAAGCGCCCGGCCGCGAATTCATCGTCGTCCACGAAGACGACGCGCTCGTCTGCATCGACAAGCCTGCCGGCGTCGCCGTCCACGGCGGCAGCGGCGAGAGCTTCGGCGTGATCGAGCAGATGCGGCGTGCCCGCCCGGGCGAATTCCTCGAGCTCGTCCATCGCCTCGACAAGGAGACCTCGGGCCTGCTTCTCGTCGCCAAGACGCGGCCGGCGCTGGTCAAGCTGCAGAACGACCTGCGCTCGCGCGCGCCCGGCCGCGCGATCGGCAAGACCTATTCGGCGCTCGTCGTCGGCGCCTGGCCCGAGTCGCTCAAGGTGATCGACGTCGCCTTGCGCAAGGACACGCTCGCCGACGGCAGCCGTCATGTCAAGGCGGTCGACGAGGACGACGAGCGGGGTCGACGGTCGATCAGCGTGGTTCGGGTGGTGCAGCGCTTCACCGGCTTCAGCCTGCTCGACGTGTCGCTCAAGACCGGCCGCACGCACCAGATCCGGGTTCATCTCGCCGACGCCGGGCATGCGATCGCCGGCGACCCGAAGTACGGCGATTTCGCGCTCAACCGGGCGCTCGCGCGTGGCCAGCGTGTCGCGTCGCTTCGCTTCGACCGCATGTTCCTGCACGCGCGGCGCCTGCGCTTCGTCCATCCGGCGAGTGGGGAGCCGATCGAGCTCGAAGCACCGCTGCCGGCGGCCTGCGTGGCCCTCCTCGGGGCGCTCGAACCGTCGGCTTGAGCGGCTTGTTCCTACGTCGCGGCCCGGCATCGTCCGCCTGCGGCGGGGCGGCGGGGGCGTTCCAATGCCATTCGTCGACGCCTGTGCGCCCCGAGCTCGGGTGCTTTGCAAGGCGGCGCAAACCTGCCAAAGGAATCCACACCATGAAGACCAAGCTCCTCGCCATCGTTTCCGCCCTCGCCCTCGGGGTCGGCGGCATCACCGGCTGCTCGACGACCACCACGGCGGCGCGCGGCAGCGACCCGATCGCCAAGCGACATGGCATCGACTCCAACGTAGACAACGCCCTGTCACGCCTTTACGCCCAGGATCCGTCGTCGCGCGAGATGATCAACAAGGCGCGCGGCGTCCTCGTCTTCCCATCGATCATCGCGGCCGGCTTCGTCGTCGGCGGCTCGTACGGCGAAGGCGCGCTGCGCGTTCGCGGCCGGACCACCGAGTACTACAGCACCGCCGCCGGCTCCGTCGGCCTGCTCGCGGGCGCCGAATCGAAGGCCGTGTACCTGCTGTTCATGACCGACGAAGCACTCGCGAAGTTCAGGGCCAGCAAGGGCTGGACGGTCGGCGCAGACGCGTCGGTCACGCTCGTCAACGTTGGCGCCAGCGCCTCGGTCGATACCAAGACCGCGCAGCAGGAGATCGTCGGCTATGTCCTCACCAACGGCGGCCTGATGGCCAACGTGAGCCTCGAGGGCACGAAGATCACGCCGATCAGCATCTGAGGTCGCGAGGCCCGGGCCTCGCGCGAGCCTCGCGGTTTCCCTTCGCCTGGAAGGTCGTTTCCGTTATTCTCCATGTGAGTCGCCGTCGCCGCGCGTACCGGTTTGGTACCGCGGCGCTGTCGTCTCCACTCGGAGGAATCGTATGAAATCCAAGCTCATTGCACTTGCTTCGGCCGCCGCTCTCGCGATCGGCGCCATCACCGGTTGCACGACCACGTCGAAGCCTCCGGCCGACACCCCTGCCCAGAAGCGGCAGAACCTCGACGCGGCAGTCGACGCCGCCCTCGCGCAGTTGTACGCCCAGGATCCGGCGTCGCGCGAGCTCGTCGCGAAGTCGCGCGCCGTGCTTGTCTTCCCGTCGATCGTTACCGCCGGGTTCGTCATCGGCGGCTCGTACGGCGAAGGTGCGTTGCGCGTCGCCGGCCGCAGCGAGCGGTACTACAAGACGGCGGCGGGCTCGGTCGGCCTCCTCGCCGGTGGCGAGTCGAAGGCGATGTACCTCCTCTTCATGACCGACGAGGCGCTCAACAAGTTCAAGGCCAGCAACGGCTGGACGGTCGGCGCGGACGCGTCAGTGGCGATGATGAGGACCGGTGCGACCGCGGCGGTCGACAGCGCCAGCGCGCAGCAGGCAGTGATCGGCTATGTGCTGGTAAAGGGTGGCCTCATGGCCAATCTCAGCCTCGAAGGGACGAAGATCACGCCGCTCGAGCTCTGATCGACGGCCGGGGTCCCAACCTGGCCCGCGGCAGCGCCGGTGGCGCGCAAGAATCGCGTGCCATGCTCGCGCGCCGCTTCGATCTGATCGTCTTCGACTGGGACGGCACCCTGTTCGACTCGACCCGGTTGATCGCGCGCTGCATACAGCAGGCCTGCGCCGACGTCGGCACCGCGGTGCCGAGCGACCGCGACGCCAGCTTCGTCATCGGTCTCGGCCTGGGCGACGCGCTGCGCCACGCAGCGCCGGATTTCCCGCGCGATCGCTACGGCGAGCTCGCCGAGCGCTATCGCCACCACTACCTCTCGAGCCAGGACGAGATCGTCCTCTTCGACGGCACGCTCGAGATGCTGCTCGCGCTGAAGGCGCGCAACCACTGGCTCGGCGTCGCGACCGGCAAGACCCGGCGTGGCCTCGACCAGGCGCTCGCCGGTTCGCCGCTCGCGGGCCTGTTCGACGCCACCCGTACCGCCGACGAGACGCGCGGCAAGCCCGACCCGCTGATGCTGGTCGAGTTGATGCGCGAGCTCGGCGCGTCGACCGACCGCACGCTGATGGTCGGCGACACGACGCACGACCTGCAGCTCGCCGCCAACGCCGGCTGCGCGAGCGTCGCCGTGAGCTTCGGCGCGCACGATCACGACGAGTTCGCGAGCCACCAGCCGCTGCACGTCGCCCACTCGACCGCCGACCTGGCGCGCTGGCTCGACGCAAATGCCTGATTCCGGCGCGTCTGCACCGCTCCGTTTCCAAGCGGTCGCACCGCTGCCGCCGCAGCGCCTCTGCGCCGGCGTCGAGCTTGCCGAGAAGGGACGCGCCGTCCTGTTCGACGTTCTCCACTTCCGCGAGCCGGCGCGCGCCTTCGCCCTGCGCTTCGAGGGCCGCGTCGTCGCGTACCTGAATCGGTGCGTGCACGTGCCGACCGAGCTCGACTGGCAACCCGGCGAGTTTCTCGACGGCGGCCGCGAGTTCATCATCTGCGCGATCCACGGCGCCAGCTACGCTGCGCAGACCGGCCGCTGCATCGGCGGCCCGTGCGGGCAGGGGCGGCTGCTCGCGATCGAGACCTTCGAGCGCGACGACGCCGTCTGGTGGCAACCGACGCGCGACACGCAGCCTCAGTTTCCCGACTGAGCGTCGCGCGCGCTGGGCGCGCCTTCGGCGGGCGGGCCATGTTGGTGCGAAGACCGCCTTGGCGTGGTGCACCGGCGCGGCCTTGCCCTTCTTCAGCGATGGCACAGGCCTTGCAGACCAAGCCCCTCGACGAACACGTGTTCGCCGTGCCGAAGGGCACGCCATCCAGAAACCCGGAGGTCTCCTACCCATGAAACGCCGCTTCGCGCTCAAAGCCGCCTGGGCAGCTCTCGCTGTCTCGGGCCTCGTCTCGTTGCCTGCACTCGCCGCCGACACCATCAAGGTCGGCGTCCTCCACTCGTTGTCGGGAACGATGGCGATCTCGGAGACGGTGCTCAAGGACGTCGCCTTGATGACGATCGACGAGATCAACGCCAAGGGCGGGGTGCTCGGCAAGAAGCTCGAGCCGGTCGTCGTCGATCCGGCGTCGAACTGGCCGCTGTTCGCCGAGAAGGCGAAGCAGCTCATCACGCAGGACAAGGTCGCCGTCGTCTTCGGCTGCTGGACCAGCGTCTCGCGCAAGTCGGTGCTGCCGGTGTTCGAGGAAAGCAACGCGCTGCTCTTCTACCCCGTCCAGTACGAAGGCGAAGAGCTTTCGAAGAACGTGTTCTATACCGGTGCGGCGCCGAACCAGCAGGCGATTCCCGCGGTCGAGTACCTGATGAGCAAGGACGGCGGCTCGGCCAAGCGCTTCGTTCTCCTCGGCACCGACTACGTCTATCCGCGCACGACCAACAAGATCCTGCGTTCCTTCCTGCACAGCAAGGGCATCAAGGACGAGGACATCATGGAGGAGTACACGCCGTTCGGCCACTCCGACTACCAGACCATCATCGGCAAGATCAAGAAGTTCTCGTCGGAAGGCAAGAAGACGGCGGTCATCTCGACCATCAACGGCGACTCGAACGTGCCGTTCTACAAGGAGCTCGGCAACCAGGGCCTGAAGGCCAAGGACGTCCCGGTCGTCGCCTTCTCGGTCGGCGAGGAAGAACTGCGCGGCGTCGACACCAAGCCGCTGGTCGGCCACCTGGCAGCGTGGAACTACTTCCAGTCGGTCAAGAACCCGACCAACACGGCGTTCATCAAGGAGTGGACCGACTACGCCAAGGCCAAGAGCATCCCGGGCCACAAGGACAAGCCCCTGACGAATGACCCGATGGAAGCCACCTACATCGGCATCCACATGTGGGCGCAAGCGGTCGAGAAGGCCAAATCGACCGATCCGGACAAGGTGATCGCCGCGATGTCGGGCCAGACGTTCAAGGCGCCGGGCGGCTTCACGTCGACGATGGACGCGAAGAACCACCACCTGCACAAGCCGGTGTTCATCGGCGAGATCAAGAACGACGGCCAGTTCAACGTCGTCTGGAAGACGCCGGGTCCGGTCAAGGCCCAGCCGTGGAGTCCGTTCATTCCCGAGAACAAGGGCAAGAAGGACGAGCCCGAGAAGAAGTGACATTCGGGGGGCGCACGAGCGCCCCCGAATGTCATCCTGAGCGCAGCGAAGGATCTCGCAGGCAACGGGCCCGGGATCCTTCGCTGCGCTCAGGATGACAGTTCGTGCGCATCTTCTTCTTGCCTGGCTCGTCGTCCTCTCAGGGTTGTCGCCCGCGGCGCTCGCGCTGACGACCGAGCAGGCGTTGGCGATCGCCGCAGGCGAGAACGACTCGCGCATCGAAGCGCTCAACGCGGCGGTCGCGCGCGGCGACGATCGGCTGCCCGCCTTCGTGCAGGCGATGCTCGACGACGAGGTCAAGGTCGCCGGCGACAGGGTCTTCATCGTCCACGACGGCAAGAGCACGGATGCGGCGAGCGGCGCCGCCGCCGCGCTGCCCGAGGGCGCCGACGACGTCACCAACAACAACCGGACGCGCGGGGCGCTCGAGGCCGCGCTCGCCGGCTTGCGCGTGCTGTCGCCGGACGTCGGCGTGCGCCGCGGCGCGGTCGAAGAGCTCGCCAAGGCCTCGCTCGACGAGTCGTCGCTGCCGCTGGTGGAGAAGGCGTACGCGGCCGAGACCGACCCGGGATTGAAGCGCCAGCTCGAGCGCATGCGCGCGACGATCCTGGTGTCGTCGTCGGATCGCAGCAAGCGCCTGGCCGCCGCTGCGGAGCTGGCGAGCAGCAACCAGAGCGCCGTCGCCAGCCTGCTCCAGGAGCGCCTCGCGCCGGACAGCGAGAGCGATGCCGAGGTTCGAATCGCGCTGCAGCAGGCGCTGTCGTCGGTGCGCTCGCGCCTGGCCTGGGGCGAGCGCCTCGCCGTCGTGTTCACCGGCATCAGCCTGGGCTCGGTGCTGCTCCTGGTCGCCCTCGGCCTGGCGATCACCTACGGCCTGATGGGCGTCATCAACATGGCGCACGGCGAGCTGATGATGATCGGCGCCTACACGACCTACGTCGTCCAGAACCTCTTTCGCACCTATCTGCCGGGCGTGTTCGACGCCTACGTGCTGGCGGCGATCCCGGCGGCGTTCCTCGTCTCGGCGGGGGTCGGCGCGGTGCTCGAGCGCGGCGTGATCCGCTTCCTCTACGGCCGACCGCTCGAGACGCTGCTCGCGACCTGGGGCATCAGCCTGGTCCTGCAGCAGGCCGTGCGGTCGACGTTCGGCGCGCAGAACGTGCCGGTCGAGAACCCCAACTGGCTCTCCGGCGGCGTCGAGATCATGAGCAACCTGGTGCTGCCGTTCAACCGGATCGCGATCATCGCCTTCGCCTTCATCGTCCTCGCCGGCGTCGCCCTGCTGATCGCCAGGACGCGCTTCGGCCTGTTCATCCGCGGCGTCACGCAGAACCGGCGCATGGCGTCGTGCGTCGGCGTCGACACCGCCAAGATCGACATGCTCGCGTTCTCGTTCGGCGCCGGCATCGCCGGACTCGGCGGCGTCGCGCTCTCGCAGATCGGCAACGTCGGTCCCGACCTCGGCCAGAGCTATATCGTCGATTCGTTCCTCGTCGTCGTCCTCGGCGGCGTCGGCCAGCTCGCCGGCACGGTCGTCGCCGGGCTCGGCCTCGGCGTCCTCAACAAGCTGCTCGAAGGCGTCGCCGGGGCGGTGCTCGCGAAGATCGCGGTGCTGGTCTTCATCGTCATCTTCATCCAGAGGAAGCCGTCGGGCCTGTTCGCGATGAAGGGCCGGAGCGCGGAGGCATGAGCGCCGTCCTGGGTTCGCCGGTCGCGGCCGGAACGATCGCGCCGCGCCGCGGCATGCTGCTCGGCATGCGCGGCTGGGCCGGCGTGACGATCGCACTCGCCGTCGTCGCCGTGATCGTGCCGATCGCCAACCTGCTCGTCCCGGCGGGAAGCGCCTTTCACCTCAGCGAATACGCGGTCCAGCTGATCGCCAAGATCATGTGCTACGCGATGTGCGCGCTGGCGATGGACCTGATCTGGGGCTACACCGGAATCCTCTCGCTCGGCCACGGCGTCTTCTTCGCCCTCGGCGGCTACGCGATGGGCATGTACCTGATGCGCCAGATCGGCAGCGACGGCCAGTACCGCATGCCGATGCCCGACTTCATGGTCTTCCTCAACTGGAAGCAGTTTCCCTGGCACTGGGCACTCTCGGACTCGTTCGTCGCGCAGATGCTCCTGGTCGTCCTCGCGCCCGGGCTGCTCGCCTTCGTGTTCGGCTTCTTCGCCTTCCGCTCGCGCATCAAGGGCGTCTACTTCTCGATCATCACCCAGGCGATGACCTACGCGATGATGCTGCTCTTCTTCCGCAACGAGACCGGCTTCGGCGGCAACAACGGGTTCACCGACTTCAAGCGCATCCTCGACGTGCCGCTGCAGACGCCGTCGATGCGGATGCTGCTCTTCGTCATCACCGGCTGCACGCTGATCGCCTTCTTCCTGATGGCGCGAGCGATCGTCGACAGCAAGTTCGGCCGCGTCCTGCAGGCGATCCGCGACGCCGAAAGCCGCGTCATGTTCACCGGCTACGACCCGCTGCGCTACAAGCTCGCGATCTGGACGCTCTCGGCGGTGATGTGCGGCATCGCCGGCGCGCTCTACGTGCCGCAGGTCGGCATCATCAACCCGAGCGAGATGACGCCGGCGGCGTCGATCGAGATCGCGATCTGGACGGCGGTCGGCGGCCGGGCGACTCTCATCGGCCCGATCGTCGGCGCCTTCTTCGTCAACGGCGCGAAGAGCTGGTTCACCCAGGCGTTCCCCGAGATCTGGCTCTACGCGCTCGGCGCGATGTTCATCGCCGTCACGTTGTTCCTGCCGCAAGGAATCGTCGGCTTGCTGCGCGGGCCGAACGGCGTGGTCGCGCGGCTGCGCCGCGGCCTGCGCAAGGAAGCGGAGAGCGTGTCGTGACGCCCGACCTGATGCGCGCCGGCGCCGTCGCCCGCCGCGCCGCCGAGGCGCGGCAGATCGCCGCCACGGCGGGCCGCTCGGGCGGCCGCGAGACGAGCTATTCGCGCGTCGCCCGTCCCGGCGAGCTCGACGTCGCCCATGGCGCGATCCTCTACCTCGACGACATCACGGTCAGCTTCGACGGCTTCAAGGCGCTCAACGCGCTCACGCTCTCGATCAGCGCCGGCGAGATGCGCTGCATCATCGGCCCGAACGGCGCTGGCAAGACGACGATGATGGACGTCATCACCGGCAAGACGCGGCCCGACGCCGGCCAGGCGTTCTTCGGCTCGACGATCGACCTGCTTCGCCTGCGCGAGAACGAGATCGCCGAGGCAGGCGTCGGCCGCAAGTTCCAGAAGCCGACCGTGTTCGAGCACCTCTCGGTGTTCGAGAACCTCGAGCTCGCCCTCAAGGCCGACCGCGGCGTTCGCGCCTCGCTGTTCTTTCGCCTCTCGGGCGCGCAGCTCGACCGGATCGGCGAGATGCTCGTCCTCATCCATCTGAAGGAGCAGGCGCAGCGCGCCGCCGGCTCGCTCTCGCACGGCCAGAAGCAGTGGCTCGAGATCGGTATGCTGCTGATCCAGAACCCGCGCCTGCTGCTGCTCGACGAGCCCGTCGCCGGCATGACCGACGAGGAGACCGAGCGCACCGCCGAGCTCTTTCTCTCGCTCGAGGGCAGCCATTCACTGGTGATCGTCGAGCACGACATGAAGTTCATCCATGCCCTCACGCACGGCAACCCGGAGAAGAAGGTGACGGTGCTGCACGAGGGCAGCGTGCTGGCCGAAGGATCGCTCGCCGACGTGCAGGGAAACGAGAAGGTCGTCGAGGTCTATCTTGGCCGCTGACGCCAACGCCTCCTTGACGGCGAGGTCGTCGCTGCCGCTGGCGCGCGCGGCGAACGATGCGGCACGGTCGACGGCGGCACAGGCCGCGATCGACGCGCCGATCCTGAGAGTCGAAGCCCTCAACCAGTACTACGGCGGCTCGCACATCCTGCGCAACGTCGCGCTCGAGGCCGTCGCCGGCGAGGTGACCGTCATCCTCGGCCGCAACGGCGTCGGCAAGACGACGCTGCTGAAGAGCCTGATGGGCGTCGTTCCGGTCCGCTCGGGCCGGGTCTCGCTGGCCGGCGCCGACATCACTCACGACACGCCGTACCAGCGCGCGCGCCGCGGCATCGGCTACGTGCCCCAGGGCCGCGAGATCTTCAGCCGCCTCACGGTCCAGGAAAACCTGGCCATGGGCCTGGCCTACAAGCGCGGCAGCACGGCGTTGCCCAAGGAGCTGTTCGAGCTGTTCCCGGTCCTGAAGCAGATGCTGCACCGCCGCGGCGGCGACCTCTCCGGCGGCCAGCAGCAGCAGCTCGCGATCGCCCGCGCGCTCGCCGCCGGGCCTTCGCTCCTGGTTCTCGACGAGCCGACGGAGGGCATCCAGCCGTCGATCATCAAGGACATCGGTCGCGTCATCCGCATGCTCGCCGACACCGGGCTGCCGATCGACGGCAAGCCGCAGCGCATGGCGATCGTCCTGGTCGAGCAGTACTACGACTTCGCCGCCGAGCTCGCCGATCGCTATCTGGTGATGGAGCGGGGCGAGGTCGTCCAGCGCGGTCGCGGCGCCGACATGGAGAGCG
>Ga0207675_100003933_pt1 | contig 14424 bp, 11 predicted proteins | sample KBSSwiS42_FD_184305 | JGI IMG/M metagenome (GOLD analysis project Ga0207675, IMG submission 184305) | Switchgrass rhizosphere microbial communities from Kellogg Biological Station, Michigan, USA - KBS Switchgrass S4-2 (SPAdes) (version 2) | ecosystem: Host-associated > Plants > Roots >... | reverse complement strand
CACCACACCAACGCCCCCCAGCGTGAAATCGATGAAAGGCCCGTTCGAGACTACCACCCTACCCAGACGCAAGCCCTCCACGAATTTCGCCAACGGATCCGTTTCCGAGGAGGGCTCCAAGGCCACGAAATTCCGGGGTACGCCGGCCTCGTCGCCAAACAGCGAGCGGCTATCCGAATTTCCCACCGCGGTGACCGGCGAATCGCCCCCCAAAAGCCGCATCCAGTCGTCCCACAACACCCTGAACTGTGGGTTGCTCTTCCCGCTCAGCACTTCCATGAGATCGAAGTCGCGGCGAAATCCCACCCGCGCGGTATCCATCTTGGCCGAATAACCATATTTGTCGAAATATCCGTTCGATCGAGGATCATTGACCTGGATCAACACATCTTCGCCTTCGCTGTGCAAATGATCGAACAGATCTCGCCCAGTCGGCCCGCCAGCATCACTGGTGCCTTTTCCCAGCTTGTCAGGACGAACCGGCAGGGGAAAGGCCTGAAACCGGCCCCATGAGTTGACCACTTCTTCTCCTACGATCGCATGAATCGGTGCGGCCAACCTCAGTGTATCGAGCACAGCTGCATAGCTGGTTCGCCAAAACGGATCTCCGGACACAAACCAGTCGATACCTTCGCAGGCCAGCTCTTGGGCACGCTCACCCAGCCCGATCGGTGCATCTTCGGTGGGCATGGCGTGCACATGCAAATCGGCTTCCACCCATGCCGGCGGAATCTCCAGTCGCACGAGCCGCGCCTCCACCGACGTTTCCTTTCCAGGAAGCAAGGACACCTCGCCCTTCCAGGCCTGATATCCAGGCCCTCGGGTTGCCGTCAACCGATAGCGACCGGCCGGAACATGAACCCGCCCCGTGCCGTTGGGCGTGAAGTGATAGTTCCCGGCGCCGCCGATGTCGTAGCGGGGACCGAAATCCGGAGTGGGTGTGTCACCCACGCCTTCGAACGTCCATCGGGCCGGGCTCAGCCGGCCGTTGTAATCCAATGCTTTCAAGTTCACGGTCGATGGATCCGGCAAATGGAGCGTCACCTCGCGCACTTTTCCTGGCGCTACCATCAGCTTCACGCTTGACGCACGTCCGCGCTCGGGATGCCGCACTTCGAACTGCACCTCGCCGGCCGGCACCATCCATTCCGTGGGCGCGGGCAGTACTTCTCCCGCAAGCAGAGGCTCACCATTTGGTCTGCGGAACTCCACGCTCCCGCCTTGCAAAAAACGACCGTCGCGACTTTCCACGGTGAGCCGGACCATCCCAAGGTTGGTGATGTTTCGTTCTGCATAGGCTTGGGTGGCTACGAAAGCCGACGATGTGGACACAAAGAGTTTGCGCGCATAAACGACTGAGTCGCCGGGGGCAAGATCAACGGTGCGGAAGACGGGAGCTGACCAGGATCCGCCATACACTCCACTCACATCGGAGTCCGTGCTCACCCAACCATAGGTCGTCCCCTCTCCGAATCCCAAAAGAAACGGCATGGGTGCTCGCTGGCCGACCAGCTCTTTCCCTGCTCCGGGGCCATATACAGTGGCCCGCCCCCACTGAATACCGTCACCCACGTGCAAGTTTCTCACCGGCTCGGCGCTGATGTTTATGACCGTGGTTTGTATGTCCACGAAGGTCATTTTGGGGGCCAATGTGTACAAGGTCGTGATCGCCAACGAGCCATTCAGAGAATCCTTGCCCCGCGCGATCAGCATGGAGTTTCCGGGTCCGGACGTCACGCTCGTATAGATTGCCTGCCGAGCCGAACCGGGATCGAAGAACGCAAAGATTTCACGCAGCAAATCGACACCATCCCGAGGCGCGGCGTCGATGATGTTGCCGGCATGCTTGCCTCCATCCGGCCGAAGACCGACTCCCTCGATGACGACACGCATTTGATCATTCTCGAGCACCCAGTCCCCCTTCATTCCCATTTCCATCTCGCCCGGATGCTCTACGGGCTGATAGCCATACGAGCGCGCGAATCCTGGCCCCGGAACAGGCCCCGTGTGCACGATGACGGGAGGCTTTCCTCCCCCACAGCCCTGCAGGATGAGAACGCTTATTACCAAACACGTTACGAAATGACGCATTGGAACATGGTAACGGGCCCGGCAATTCCTCTCCACCGGGGGTATTCAGCAATTAGAAGGCGGGAAGTAAGGCATCCAAGAGCTGGGCCATGCGCGCGCTGGTCTGTTGGGCGATGCGCAGCACGTCTTCGTGCGTTTGTGGTGCCGAGCTCACCCCTGCGGCAAGATTGGTGATGGCCGAGAGCCCCATGACCTCCATGCCCAGCTGGCGGGCGGTCAGCACTTCGGGAACGGTGGACATTCCAACCGCGTCGCCACCCAATCCCCGCAACATCTTCACTTCGGCCTTGGTCTCGTAAGCGGGCCCCAGCACGGATACGTAGACACCGGTCACGACTCGCGGAATCGCCAGGCGCCGGGCGGTCTCCAGAGCGAGCTCGATCAAACGTGGCGCATAGGGGTGAGCGAGATCCACGAACCGGGTGGCGTCCACCAGCGGCCCGCGCCCCCGAAGCGGGCTTCGGAACTGCAAATGGACATGGTCCTCGATCAAAAGCAGATCCCCAGGTCGAAGGTGCGATCCCAATCCCCCCGCGGCGTTCGTGACCACGTACGTGGTCACGCCCAACGCATGGAGTACTCGCACCGGAAACGCGACCCGCGCCGCCGGAATGCCTTCGTACACATGAAAGCGGCCGGCTTGCACGATCAGGGGAATACCGCCTCGCTCGCCGAAGACGAAACGCCCGGCATGGCCGGGCACAGTGGAGGTTGGAAACCCCGGGATGGCTTCGAACGCGACAGATTGCGCCTGCTCCAAGCCTTCGGCGTAGCTGCCCAAACCCGATCCCAGGGCGATCGCCCCCCGAGGCTTCACCTTGACGCACTTCCCAAGAAATTCTGCGGCCCGGCGAACGTCGTCCTCTCCGTAATCGAGGCGATCGCCCTCGCGGAACATTGGACTAGAAGTGATCTCGCGGCGGAACGTATTGGGCGCCGAACGTCCGCGCGATTAAACCATCCATCTCGTCCAGGACCTGGGTCAACATCGCTGCCTTCTTTGGAAACGGCAAGAACGCACTTTTGAAGCCGTTGACCACGATCTTACGCACATCCGCTATGCCAAGCCGGAACGCTTCCACCGCCAATCGATACTCACGCGTCATGGTGGTGGCGCTCACCAGCGTGTTATCGGAGTTCAATGTGACGCGCAAGCCCTGCTTGTAATAAAACGGAAACGGATGCTCCTCGAGCCGCTCCACCAATCCGGTTTGCAAGTTCGAGGACAGACACATCTCCATGGGAATCCGACGATCGTTCACGTAGGACATGAGGTCGGGATCTTCACGCAAGCGCGTTCCATGTCCGATGCGATGCGCTCCGCACCAGTGAATCGCCTGGTGGATGCTGGCGGGGCCGTATCCTTCCCCGGCGTGACAGGTGCAGTTCACGTTGTTGTTGCGGATGATGTAGAACGCTTCCCGATGGTGCTTGGCTGGATAATCCTGTTCCGCCCCCGCCAGATCGAATCCCACCACCCCCTTCGATTTGTAGGCCACCGCCAGCTCGGCCAGCTTTTCACTGACCTTGGGATCGATGTGACGCATCCCGCACACGATCGTTCCCGATTGAACGCCGGTCGCGGCGGTGCCTTCGGCTAGTCCCGCCAGAACACCTTCGAGAATGGCTTCCATCGCGTAGCCGCGTTCGAGGTGCAGGATCGGAGAAAAGCGCACTTCGACATAGCGCACCCCGTCCTGGGCCGCATCTTCCACGATTTCCCGCGAAACGCGGCGCAAATTCTCGGGTTCCTGAAGCACGGAGAGCGTGATCACGAAGGCTTCCAGATATTTCTCCAACGATCCGGGACGCATCTCGGGCGTCAATTGCCGGCGGAGCTCCATCTCGCTCTCCACCGGCAGAGTAATGCTCTGCGTTCGCGCCAGCTCCTGGAGGGTTTCCACGCGCAGCGATCCATCCAGGTGCAAATGCAAATCGGTCTTGGGTAGCTCACGCAGGAAGTTGGGATGCTCGAGAATCATGACCACTTCCCGTTCGGTCTGCTCGATGCGATCCATCAACGGCCTTTCTTAGCCTCGCGCAAAGGTTGGAGAGCTTAGAGGGTCCTTAGGGGTGGGACATTGAGACGTCTGCCTGAATACTATTTCACCATCCACCACCACCCATCGTATCAAACCACATTTCAGGTTCCACAGAACACGTTCCAGCCATTGTGCACCCGGGTGGGACATGGCTCGAAAATCCTGCATATCCAGGACGACTAGGTCTCCCGCTTTGCCTGGGGCGAGGCTCCCGAGCTCCGCTTCCAAGCCAAGCAGGCGAGCATTTCCCCGCGTCACCCCATCAAACCAGGCCGAAGCATCGACGCGATCTCGGGGGAAGGCATCGGTCCCATCGGTAATCTTTCGGTCGCGAACGGTTCGGATCCCTGAGTCATCCAAATCTTGTTGCAGCGTATCCGTTCCGATGGCGCGTTCGTAGCCCGCTATCGAGGTAACTCCCCAGATGAGGTACGTCATTCCGGGGACAAGCGCCGACTCGCCTTCCAAGGATGCTCCTAGTTGAATCAGGCCCGGAATGACGACCATCCCTCGAGCATCCAGAAGCCGGGTCGGTGACGGAGGCGAGATGCCATGCGCTACGGCTGAAATTATTCCATCCGTGATTAGGACATCTGCGGTCAGGATGCTGCGATTCCCATCCTGAGTTACCACCGTGCCGCCCTGAACGAGGAGGTGCCGCTGAGAACGAGGCCGGGTCACGCGCCCTGGAAGATCTCGTCCTTCAGGACGCCGATGTAGGGCAAGTTGCGATAAAGACCCTTGAAATCCAGACCGTAGCCAACCAAATACTGATTCGGACATTCGAAGCCCACGTAGCGGAGCGGCACTTCTTCCGCCCGCGCGTCGCGCTTGTCCAGTAACGCGCAGAACTCCACCGAGGCGGGGCGGCGGGTGAGCAGGTTATCGAGTAAATAGCGTGCAGTTAAGCCGGTATCGATGATGTCTTCCACGAGGAGCACGTGACGGTTCTGAATGCTCTGGTTCAAGTCTTTGAGGATGCGCACCACTCCCGAGGACTGCGCGCCGCCACCGTACGACGAGACGCTCATGAAGTCGACCTCGAGGTGCGTATCCATGGCGCGTACGAGATCGGCCATGAACGGAAAGCACCCGTTCAAAACGCCGACCATGAGCGGACGCCGGTGCGAATAATCCTTCAGGATCTCCGCGCCCATCTCCCGCACCTTGGCCTGAATGCGGGGTGCGGTGTAGAGCACGGCTTCAAGATCGGGATGAACGGTGTCCTTCACGTCAGGCATCGGTCTCGTGTCCAGGGTCATTTCGGCTCCTCTACGCTACCAGGCCTAGGTGTGACGGTTACGGATGGAACTGGTTCCGGATTCCGGGGAATCGCCGCCGTAGGATACGCTCTGCCTGCGTCCCCGCCCACTGGAGATCTTCCTTTAAGTGATCGGGCACAAATACATAGAGTTTCCACAAGTTGCGGTAAGAGTCCACGAGCTGGTGGAGGGCGGGAAACTCGGACTCGTAGGCGGTCAAGGGACGGATCGCACGTTTAGCGCGCCGCACCGGCACCTCCGCCTCCTTGAGCTGCATCGATTTTCGGGGGCAGTAGACCATGACGTCGGCGGGCTCCTGGATCCCCAGCGCTGCCGCAATCTCGGCTTCCACGCCCATGCGCTCTTCCTGGCGGTTGACGAATGCGTCGACCAGCGCATCCTGACGGGATTCATTCCCTAGGCGAGCAATCACGAAGCAGCGTTTCGGCAGCCGCCGCTCCTCGAACCGCGCGAGCAAACGGTCGATCACCACGAGCGCACGATCGCTTCCCATCGGGTGACCGCGATAGGACCGCCCTCGGAGATACGCCAGGAGCGAGGAGTCCGTGCTGGTTTCGATCTCTCGCCGGGTGAGCCCGCCCATGACCGCAACTTCGACCGCGCGCGACACCAGGGCGCCCGACGCAATCTTCGCGTGATGGTAGTAAATACGCTCGGAACAGACGTAACGGCAACGCAATAGGTTGAGAATCTCGGTCAGCACGTCCTCCCGATCCATATCGTGCTTCACGAGGTCGATGTACACCGTGCCGGAACGTGGATCGATCTTCACATGCTCGAGGAGCCGGTCATCGTAGTCGAGCCGCAAACCCGTAAACGCAATGTCGCGGCGCAAGTAATCCAGAATGTCCGCGCCCACCGCGCCGTTGGCGATCGAGCTCAAGAAGGGGGTCTCGGATCGCATTGCCGAACGCTCGGTCAGGTGGGCGGCTACGGGTTCGAGGATGCGACGCGCGCGAAGCACCTTGCCCAACGTGCCTGAGCTCACCTGCCGCTTCAGGACCTCCGGGCGATCGTGGCGCGGAAATAAGCCGTCCTGATCCTCCATGGCATGACCATGTGGAATATGGGTCACGTCGTGCAGCAGCGCGACCGCGCGCACGATGGCTTCCTCGCGCTCCGACACACCACGACATCCCTTGGCATCCCGGTCGTGGTTCACTCGAATGGCTTCGATGAGTCGCCCCGCGACGTGGTACGTGCCCAGCGAATGCTCGAAACGGGTGTGCTGGGCCCCCGGATAAACGTGATACGCAGAGCCAAGCTGGCGCACGCCGCGCAGTCGTTGCAGTTCGGGAGAATCGAGAAGCGGGAGGTCAGCCCCGAGCACGGAAATATCTCCGTGAACCGGGTCGCGAATCGTCTTCTGCTCGTGCGTCCGGCGCATCATGGATGGACCGGGGACTATAAACGAAACGTCCCTCCTTGGGGGAGGGACGTTCCGTGACTCGAGGAGAATCGGGAAGGCTTACTGGATATTCGAGGTGTGACCCGTGTCGACACCCGCCTGCATGCCATCCGTCATTGCGTAGCGGGAGAACCCGGTGAGCTGAGCGGTGTAGGTCTTGGTAGCCGGGTTGTCCGTGCCGGGAACGTCGCTCCAGCCGTTGGTGCTGGGATCGAAGCGGCGCACCTTGGGAGCGAAGCCGGTGAAGAAGGGCGAATCAGGATCGTTGGGTGTTCCGGCATAGTTGACGGTCAGGCTAACCGGAGCGTCGAACTTGATTCCGTCGGGACCAAGCTGCACGTCCACGACCTTGGAATCACGTTCGCTGATCGTGATCGTCATGGCGCTATGCAGTGAGCCCTGGCTGAAAACCAAGGTGTAACGCGAACCGGTCAGAGGCGGAGCGACCGCATCGACGCCGGGGTTGAATTTCTCGGAAGCCACTACGTGCCAGATACCGCTCGTGGAACCCATGCCCAGGTTCTTACCGGCGGCCTGGTATGACGTGTTGTCGTTGGGAGACGTGCTGATATTGTCGGTGGAGCAACCCGCCAGGGTCAGGCCAGCTACGGCCATCGCGGCGAGGGCGAAAGTGGAAGGGGTCCGCATTTGAGATTCTCCTCAGTTCCCCCCTGAGATCGATGCCATCTCATAGCGCAAGCCGCGTGCCATTTGGTTTTTGTGTGCGACCCCGGGTCTTACTCACGGAATTGCAGGCTCTTGCGAAGATAGTTAGGCTAGACCGGTCGTGCGAGGCATGGCTGGAATAAGCCACCGGGCCGTGATTCCTCCCGCGCTTGGGGGATTTCACCGAGAAGGGAACCAATTGATGCGGCCATTCATGATCGCGTTCTTGTTGCTGGGATGGGCGAACATCGCGCATGCGTTGGATTGGAGCCTGTATTCGACGACGCCGGCCATGCTCCAACCCCCCCTGGAGTTTCACCAAATCGAGATCACCACGACGGACTCAGTGAAAATCGGGGCGTGGTTTCTCCCCGGCCAGGACGACATGGGTAATGTGGCCCCGGAACGCCGACCCGCCGTTCTTGTTCTTACTGCCGAAGGCGAGACCCTCCCCGACCGCCTGCCCACGATCGCGGCACTGGTTAAACGCGGGTATGCGGTGATGGCGGTCGAGAACCGAGGTCACGGGGTGAGCCAGGCGTTTTCCGTACAGCCCGGAGTAATCGTCTACCCCCAATACCGGGTGGACGCCTCTTCGGCCTTGGACATTCTCTGGCGCCGGCCCGAAGTCGATACCACGAAGGTTGCCGTGTACGGTGAGTCCCAGGGAGCCGTGATCGGCATGGCCCTGGCCGGACGCCGGCCCGAAGTGCGCGCCGTGGTTGCCGTGGGTCTGCTTCGCGATTGGAAGAGCTACTACGCGTCGATGAAGAAACTGCACCCCGAGAAGCAGGTGTTCTTGCCCAAGACCTGGGAAAAGCGTGACGACCCGGACAAGGTCATCAACCGGTTCAACGGCTCGATCTTTTTTGTCACCGGGGAAATGGATCTCGAGACGCCGGCCTGGATGGCACGTGAGCTCTACGGGAAATATCCCCGGCCGAAAGAGTTCTGGCTCGTGGACAACGCCGGACATTTGGGACCGGATTCACCCGAGCACCTATTGGGCGACGCCTATTACGATCGCATCACCGCGTTTTTGAGTCGGGAGCTCTCCAAGCCGCCCCACCGCGGCTGGCCGGATTCGTAGATGATGGACGCGGTAAGCCACCCCGTCTCGTTCGGTGACGGAGTGGCGCGATTGATCCTGAGTGCGGTCCTGGGGGGAGTGATCGGGTTCAACCGCGAGCTGCACAACAAGCCGGCCGGGTTGCGTACCCACGCTCTGGTTGCGGTGAGCGGTTGCTTGCTTTCGTTGATGGGACTCGCGCTGGCCTCAGAACCTCGGTTTGGGGATGGCGGGTCAGTGAGCCGCATACTTCAGGGCGTGCTGGCCGGCATTGGCTTTGTGGGCGGTGGCGTCATCCTGCGTGATCCGTCCAGCAAGGACGTGTACGGACTCACCACCGCGGCGTCGATTCTCGTCGTTTCGACATTAGGGTGCGCCACCGGCCTGGGTCTTTGGCGATCCGCCGTCGCGGCGGCACTTCTAGCGCTCCTCATTCTCGTCATCGGCGGTCTCATGGATCGTTTCATCCACAAGAACCTGAACGGCAAACAAGACGATTGATGTTAACGAGGCGTGTCGTTCCAGTTCAGGATCAAGTTGAACACGTAACGAAAGTCGGCTTGGTTCAGATAGCGGTGCAGCGGATTGAACGCGTAGAGCACCACGCGGCCTTTGCCCGCCGGCACATCCAGAATGGCCGGCTTGCCGTTCAAGCCGTCTTGATTCTTCACGAATCCCGATAGCACGAGCGGTCCTCCGCCCTCTTTCTTGGATTTGGAAGGCGCCGCATCGTCCTCTTCATCCTCGGGCACCTGCTTGGTGCCGAATTGCATTACGACCAACGTTCGATCTTCGTCATCCACGTCCCAGAGAGCCTGATTGCCGCGAAAGGCGGTGCTCATGGTTTCATAGCCGTAAACGATGGGATTCGTGGGGCGAAGCACCTTCGTGCGAACGACCGACCCAGGGGTGCTTCCTGCCGAAGCGCTACTGACTTCGCGGACGAATCCGCTGTCCACGAGCAGGCGACCCGCCGTGCCAAGTGCAGCAAATACACCGCCTTGTTGGATGAACTCTCGAATGTGCTGCAACCCCGCATAGCCCATGCCGCCGGTAATGTTCGGGGACGCATCCGGAATGCCATGGCTGGGATACTGCGCTGTCTTGGTATAAGCAAGCGGCCCATACTTGGGATCAAGGCCGTTCACCATGTCCGCCAGACTGCCGCCTGAGTTCGGGAACAGGATCATGTCGAAACGCTGCTTTAGGCCGCCTTTCTTGACGTCCTCGTCGTTGATGTAGGAGTAAGGAACCTTGTCCTGATCGAACCCATACCGCACCCAGCCGGCATCCTGGGTGTCGAGCCAGGTGTGATACACCCCAAGCCGGGGTAAATCGATCGGATGCCGCCGCACGTTGGGAACGTTCGCGTTCCCGACAAAGTGAACGCCGTACTTGTTCGCCGCGCTTTCCAATGCCGAGCGAGACGCCCGCACGATCCAGCTCCCGGCGGGATACGTTTTGTCTCCCGCGGTGAAGGTGGTCTCCGCCGCTTCGACTTGCGTTTTCCCAAGTCCCACCCGCAGAGCGAGGAAACACGTTTGTCCCCGATCCGCGAGGAGAAACACGGGACCGTCACCGTCAACGCCTCCTTGGAGCTTCACGTCTTCGGTTAACGGCGACATGGCAGCGTTGAGAATCCCCACCGTATCGATCTTGGCTCCCGTGACCCCATACATGAGGGGCCAGGTCCAGGCGATATCGTCGTAGGGGGCATTGGGCTCGTCGGCCGGAAACTTCTGCTCCTCCAGGAAATTCACGGCCGCGTTCCGATACGGCTGATCCATCCGCACCACGTAGGATCCGGCTGCGTAGCTCGTGTCCCCCACCGTAGCCGTCGCGGTCAGCCGCTGGACCTCGATGTGATGCTTGCGGAGTTGGTTCACGAGATACGCCAACCGGTTGGGATCACGCTGGTCTTCGCGAAACATCCAGGCATACGGCGCTTTCGTCTTCCCGGTCTGGATGGCGCGGTCGGCTTTGATCCAGTGATTGCGGAGAAGCTCTTCCCGGTGGAGTGAAGCGTATTGCAAGGCCTGCAACACGCCCGCTTCCATGTAGTTCGTATTGTTCCGCAACGACCAGACGAGTTTCTTGTCCGGAGGCCAAGGGCGATACCACTGGACGTCGGTGATCGGCTTGCCAACCATCCGATCGTCTTTCAAGTTGCGATCGAACGTGTTTGCGGACGCGTTTCCGAAGGTCTCGTAAAAACGGCCGATCGAGTTGTGGTTGTTGGCCACCGAGAAGAGATATCCCGGCCACCATCCATCCCAAAACGCCCACGTCCATACGCCGGGAAGTCCCTGGGCCTGGAGCTCGGACGCTTCGTGGTACGCAAACTGCGTCCACTCGTTGATGGTCACCGGATCGACGGCGTCGGAATAAGGGCCGTGTCCAGTTGAGATGTACAAGAGCGGTATGGATTCGTGCAAGTCATGAAAGACCTGCGGGTGATACTTCCAGTACGTGTCGTTGATGGCCCGGGTGAGCGCGAGGGTGAGCTGCATTCCGTCCCGGTTATTGTCATGAAAGGCGTAATGCCCCCAGTAAGGCGGCGACGCAAACCGGTCCAGTTCCCGGAAGGGCACCTTGGAATTCTTTTGATAGCGGTAAAACCACTCCACCACGCGATCCCGGCCGTCCGGCTCCAGCACCGGCGTGATCATCACGATCACGTTCTTGCGAATGTTTTGAATCTCGGAACGCTCGCTCACCGCCAGGCGATAGGCCAGCTCCATCAACATTTCCGGCGAGCCCGTTTCGCTCGAGTGGAGCCCTCCGGTCAGCCAATAGAACAGCTTTCCTTCTCCGGCGAGGCTTTCCACGGTCGTGCGATTAGTGATCCGAGGATCCTCGAGTCGTGCCGTTATGTCGCGGTAATGATCGAGTTGGTTCAGGTTCGCTTCATCGGAAATGAGCGCAACCAACATCTCGCGACCTTCCTCGGAGGTCCCGATCCGCTCCACCCGTACGCGCGGGCTCGCTTCGTCGAGCTTCTGGAAGTAGTGGCCGATCGTCTGCACGTTGGACAGCTCACCCGCGGCTCCCGCGATATGACCAAGGATTTTTTCGGGGGAGGGGACGGTGGATGAAGCGGGGATATAGGCGACGGATGCCGGAAGGTACTTGTTGCTCGTCGTGAATGTCGCGATGGCCTCGATGCTGCCTGCCTCGGGCGTATCGGGAGCGAACTCAAGCCGGGTGCTGTCGGGTGACGCGGCCGCGAATCCCGAAGCGGGGGCCAGCAAAAGACCACCTACGACCAGAGCCCACTTCATGAATCCGTCCTTACCGGCCTTAGCCGGTCACGAAGTCAGCATCCGGCTCATCGACCGGATTTGCCCTCCGTGGTAGCTAAGGTGAGTGAGTAACCGAAGCACGAGCTGGTAGTTGGGAACCCCGCCGGGTTTTTCGCTGATGGCGGCCGTTTGCAGAAGACGCGCGTCGTCGAGCGCCGCAAGAACGGATTTCGCTTCCGAGCAGGCGCTCTCCCACGTTTGCATGATCTCGGCTTTGTTCGCGTACGGTTCGTCCAGAAATTCACGATCACGCTCGCGAACATAGTTCGAGCCGCCCAGCACATGCCCGAAGAAGTGACGCAGGTTGCCGCTCAGGTGGAGCACGAGATTGGCGGGCGAGCTTTGACCCTGCACGGGGCGCTTCCAGATCTTCTTTTCCTCGATCGCATCGAAATCATGGCGAATGGATTCATGGTATTGCGAGATCAGTTCGGACGCCGCGTGCACGTATTCCTTGCCGGTCATGGATTTCTCCTTCAGTCCTATTTGGACAACAAAGTCCTCGTTGGAACAACAATTGGTTGCTGCAAGCCAAGTCGAAGCATCATACTACGCGCCCGTCACCCGGTCCAAAGCTCCCGTCTGGAGACATCTCGCATGCCAGAGTCCCGCATCCGCTGCGCTTGGGTCGGCGCCGATCCCCTGTATCAGTCGTACCACGATCGCGAATGGGGAGTGCCGGAACGCGATGACCGCGCCCTCTACGAGAAAATCATTCTGGATGGGTTCCAGGCCGGCCTCTCCTGGATCACCATATTGCGGAAGCGGGACAATTTTCGCCGGGCGTTCGACGGGTTCGATCCCGAGAAGATCGCGCGCTATCGCCCGGCCAAGGTCGAGAAGCTGATGAGCGATGCGGGGATCATCCGCAACCGCCAGAAGATCGAGGCGGCGGTGGTGAGCGCGAAGGCTTACGTTTCACTCCGAAAAGAGCTGGGAAGCTTCAGCGAGTTCTTGTGGCAGTTCACCGACGGTCAGACATTGGTGAACCGCTGGGAGACATCAAAGCAAATTCCGGCCAAGTCCCCCGAATCGGAGGCGATGAGCAAGGCGTTGATGAAGCGCGGGTTTCGTTTCGTGGGACCCACTATTTGCTATGCGTTCATGCAAGCGGTTGGCATGGTCAATGACCACACGACGAATTGTTTTAGATACGCGGAGCTTACTCGGCCAAAAGCCGGACGCGTGCGTCCACCACGGTGAGCCCCTGCCCGCGCGGGAAAACCTTGACCGGATTCAAATCCATTTCGCCGAAACGTGGCACATCCGCGGCCATCCGAGCGATACGTAAGATCGTGTCCACGAGCGCGTCCTGATCGGCGGGCGGCGCACCCCGAAATCCATCCAAAAGCTTGAATCCCCGAATTTCTCGCATCATGTCGCGGGCGTCCTGGTCGGTGAGCGGATGCAACCGGAACGACACGTCGCCCAAGAGCTCGACTTCGATTCCGCCGAGACCAAAGGCAACCAAAGGACCAAAGAGCGGATCGCGGGTGACCCCAATGAACATCTCCACCCCCTCGCGAACCAGGCGCTGCACGACGACCCCCTGAAACGCCGCTTCGTGGATCCGCATCGCCTCGCGGATCTCCTTTACTGCGTCGCGAACCTCGTCTTCGTTTCTGAGATCCAGTCGTACGCCGCCTACGTCGGATTTGTGGCTGATCGTATCGGAGGCGAGCTTAACCACCACCGGGAAACCCAGCTGCCGTGCCATCGCCGCGGCTTCGCTCTCATCCGCCGCGTGTTTCACCGCGGCAAAAGGAATGCGATACGCCTCGAAAAGTTGCCCGACCTCAGAAGGATTCAGCCATCCCCCATCCTTTCCGAGACGAGCTTGGGCGCGCTCTAGAACTTCGGTCCTCTGCCCGGATGCGATGTCGTCAAACGTGCGCTCGGCGCCTTCGGGGCGGCGAAGCCACGCTCCGTATCGTGCCGATCGGGCGAGGACGGTCACCGCCGTTTCCGGAAACGCATAGGACGGAATGTTGGCCACTGGCACCGACTCCAGCCAATCGGGCATGCCTTGCTTTCCGAGCAGACAAGAAATCACGGGTTTTTGCGCACCCTTGGAGCCTCGCACGATCGCCTCACCAACGTCTTTGGCCTGAGTCACGATCGGCGGCACGAACATGACGATGAGCGCGTCGATACCCGGATCCGCCAGAAGCAGTCGCGTCGCGCGTTCGTAATTCTCGGCGCTCGCGGACGCAATCATGTCCACCGGATTTTTCACGCTGGCCGACTCCGGAAGGAAACTCCGAAGCGCTTGGGTTGTCTCGGGACTTAGGTCCGGTACCTCGAGACCCCGCGCGTCCGCCGCGTCAGTGGCCAGAATGCCGGGACCGCCGGCGTTGGTGAGAATGGCCACGCGATTCCCTTCCGGCACCGGTTGGTGAGCCAGAAACGCGGCCATGTGGAAGAGTTCCTCGACCGTGTCCACGCGGATGACTCCGGTCTGTGCCATGACTGCCGAAACCGCGGCGTCGGTTCCCGCCAGAGCCCCGGTGTGACTCGAGGCGGCGCGAGACCCGCGTCGCGACCGGCCGCTCTTTACCGCCAC